>Ga0207416_1000019_pt1 | contig 358037 bp, 287 predicted proteins | sample PaiPotPPM11metaG_FD_184107 | JGI IMG/M metagenome (GOLD analysis project Ga0207416, IMG submission 184107) | Iron sulfur acid spring bacterial and archeal communities from Banff, Canada, to study Microbial Dark Matter (Phase II) - Paint Pots PPM... ... | reverse complement strand
GTCAACGCTTCGACGCTGCTCTTGCGAACAGCTCCGCATGACTCGGGGCCGATGTGGGTCGCTATTTCACTTTCGTATGACTTTTGCATTCACTACACCTCGCCGGTTTAGCCGGCGCACAGGAGAAAGAAAATGAACAACAAATCCATCGCAAAGCCAAGCATTGCAGTAGTACTTACGTTGACCGCCGCCCTCGGTTCGGCCTGGGCTCGGCCTTCCACAATTTCGCTTTCTTCTCAGACGCCTGGGGCGGAACAGACTCTAACTGGGACCGTCGGCGATTCCAAGTGCAAGGGGCAAACAATCGACCGCAAGGCCGTCACCCTACTTTCCTGCACGCACATTTGCACGCACTCGGAAGGTCGAGACTATGTGTTGGTGACAAAAGATGCGGTGTACGTCCTGAATGGGCACAGAAGCGATCTCGACAAATTTGGCGGCGGGCGCGCCACAATCACCGGACGCGTCGATGGAAACACTATCCTGGTCGATTCCGTATCGTCGGCGAAGAAACAGCGCTAGCTTCGTAAACAGGCAAATGCCCGCAATGAGAGGGACACGACCGAAAGATTCAAGCTGACAGTAACCGTCGTGCCCCTCTCCCGAATTTCAACGGCTTGGAGGTGGGTAATGAATTTGCAAAATATTCTCGCGATTATGGGCATCGTGTTGTTCGTCATAAGCATGGTCCGTGGTTGTGGAGGCATGATGTCGGGTGGGTGCGGTGTGGGCAGCAGCAGTGGCGATCAGCGTTCGGACTCTGTTGCGTCACATAGATGGATTGGAGTACACTTCGTGCGGATGACACCGAGAACCAGATTTTGGGCTGTCGCGGCGTTGCTTGCCCTGCTTGGGACGCCGGGACTTTCGTGTTTCGTGCCTCAGCAACTGCTGAGTGCGAGCGAGAATGAATGCTGCCGCCAGATGGGTTCTCAATGCGGCTCGAAGGAGATGTCATCTCCTCAGTCTTGCTGCAAATTGCCGACCCAACAAAGCGCCCAGCTGTATATCGGCGGCGGTGAGCACTTCCAAATAACTCCTGCTGGGGCTATCGCAGCATTTTTGCCAGTTGCGCCAACCGGCATTCTCCTGGCCGCCAACTCGGCTTTGACGATTGCGCAGTTCCATTCCCCACCTTTAAGTTTCTCCGAAGCGAACTCCGTCCTAAGAATCTAATTCTGTCTTTCCGTTTGTCCACTGGCGCACACGTGTGTCCAGCGTTCACAAATTTTATGACGGAGGACAATTATGGAAGGTATCCGTGTTCCCGCGCGAAAGATTGTCGGGAGCGAGAGGTTGCAATTTATTGTATTTGGGCTGATTGCCGTGCTCGCCGGTGGCGTTTCATCGAAGCTGTTCGCAGCGCCCCAAGGAATACGCGAGCAAGGACAAGAACAATCTGCTCAGGGACAGGAAGCTCGGGTCGATGCGCCCCTGACTGCCGCTTTGGATTGGCAGTCACATGCCCGGCTGCATCACGGGCTGGGAAGTAGCCCGGGAACCCTCACACTAAGCCAGGGCGGAGTAGTATTTCGTCCAACCAAAGGAACTACTCTTCATTGGCCGTTCTTGGAGATTCAGACATTTGATCTCTTGAGTTCGCGCCGCCTCGTCATTACCGGATACGAGAACCGTAGCTGGCATGAACATGGCGAAAGAAAATATCGTTTCGATCTGAGCGTGGCGATGCCACCTGATATTGCCGCCGAACTGGCGCGTCGTGTTGCAAAACCAGTACGAAACGCAGACCCCAATCCCACCGCATCAAGCTTTGCCACAATCCCCGCACGGCACCGCACACTCGCGGGAGGGACTAACGGAGCCTTGCACTTCGGCCCTGACGGGATTGATTACCTGACAACAAATGGACAAGGCGGGCGTAGTTGGCGCTGGTCGGACATTCAAACGTTAGCTAAGCCAGATCCTTTTCAGTTGCGGGTCAACAGCTATCACGAGACCTTTGCTTTTGAACTCAAGCAGCCAATGTCGCGAGAGCTGTTTGACCGGCTTTGGGACGAAATCTATGCCCACGACCTAAGTGGCAGCGCCTTCGGCGGGCCGAAGAAAAACCCATGAAGAGACGTCGTTGGCTCGCGAACAAAATGATTATCAGCATCAAGAAACTCGAAAGAAGGGACACGCAGCATGCGACTTAAAAGACTCGCGACAAGCAGCACATTGCACAACAGGACCGGGAAGGAGAACCGCCGACCCATTGTCTTACTTACGGGGAGCGTAGCTGGGCGTGGAGTCTCGTGCTTGATTGCGGCTGGCCTTGCCACAGTCATCGGCGGGAGTATTTCACCGAGCCTGTTTGCTGCGCCACAAGCACCGCAACAGGCTGTTGAACAATCTGTACAGGTTTCCGGGCAGATGCAGCACGAAGTGGGAGTGCCTACACCGCTCGCCGCGCTCGTGGCAGAAGCGGAAAAGAACGATCCCACGATTCGGGCAGCCGAACGTGCGGCTAGGGCGGCGAGATTTGCTGCACCGCAGGTCTCGACGCTTCCCGACCCTCAGTTCACATTGCAACAATTCAGTGTGGGCAGTCCACTGCCCTTCGCGGGTTATACAAACAGCGATTTTGCCTACTTTGGCCTGGGCGTTTCTCAGCAGTTGCCGTACCCCGGCAAGCTGAAATTGCGCGGTGAAGTGGCGGATCGCGACGCAGATACGGCAAGAGTGCACGTGGGCGTCGTGCTCCAGGACGAAATCGAGATGCTGAAGACGACCTATCTCCGCCTGGCTTACCTTCAACAGACGCTAGGCATACTTCAGCGGAACGCGGCGTTGCTAGAGCTAGTGGAGCAACAGGCGGAAGCGCACTATTCGACCGGCATGGGGAATCAGCAGGATGTCTTAAAAGCGCAGCTTGAGCGAACAAAGATTCTCCGCGAAGTCTCCATGCACCACCAACTGGTTGGGGAAGGTCAAGCCGGGCTCAAGCGCATTCTGCGACGGCCACAGGATTCACCCGACATCATCGCTGAGCCAGTTGCAGCGACCTTTCTGCGTTACACGGCGAGCGAACTCCTTGATAGGGTCCGCGAGCAAAATCCGAACATTCGGGAAAATTCAGCGATGTTACAACGCAATCAAACTGCGGTTGAGCTAGCTCAGAAGGAGTTCCTGCCAGACTTTGGGATCTCCTACATGTACGAGAATACAGATCGTAAGTTCCGCGACTTTTACCAACTTTCATTCAACGTGAATTTCCCCCGACGCAAGCCAAGGCAGGCGGCGCTCGCACAAGCTCAAGTGAACGTCGAGCGTGCTCAGGCAGATCTCGACACACAACTACAGGCTGTACTCGCTGAGGTTCAGAAGCAGTACGTAATGGTCAAAACCTCAGAGGAGCAATTGCTGATTTATCGCGACGGCCTGATTCCGCAGGCGCAAGCGACAATCCAGGCGGGCCTGGCTGCATATCAATCCAATCGCGAGGATTTCGAGACGCTGTTTTCCTCCTTCATGGATGTCCTCAATCTCAATCTCGAATACCAGCAAACCCTGCTTGACCATGAGACGGCATTGGCACACATCGAGCGGCTTACGGGGGTGACCCTCCCATGACGGAGAACAGTACGATGGACCACAAACACGAAAAGACAGCGAGCCAAGACCACGCAGTGGAAAAGTATCGCCGCGCATTCCTGGTTGTGCTCATCGCATTCATTGCAGTTGCGGGTATCGCTACCTGGCTCTGGTGGCGTTCGCCATTCAATCCAATGGCGCGAAAGGGACCACCTGCCACGGCGGCGGGTCTAGGAAGCGAAACATCTCAATCGACAACAGACCCAATGGCCAGTGCCACTGGCTCAACCGCGCCTCAGCCCGACTCACCGCTCGCCCCGATTCAACTGTCTCCGCAGCGCATGCAAAGCATTGGCGTGAAGGTTGGAACAGTCGAATCCAAGGTCATGAGTGACGAGATCCGCTCGTATGGGAATGTGCAGGCAAATGAGCGTAGGTTTGCCTACGTACAAACGCGGTTTGCCGGATGGATTCGCAAGATTTATGCAGATGCTACTGGTGATTTTATCGCAAAGGGACAGCCAATGTTCACAATCTACAGCCCTGATCTGGTGGCAAGTGAAAGAGAGTATTTATTGGCGAAGAGGAGTGCCGCCACTCTCCAGCAGAGTGCAGTGAGCGGCGTTGCGGATGGCGCGGCATCGCTGATTACCGCAGCCAAGGCGCGGCTTCAGCAGTTCGACATACCGGAGAGCGAAATCGCCAAACTAGATGATACGGGGAATGCAATTACCGATTTGACTTTCAATTCTCCGGTCGCCGGTTACATCACAGAAAAAAACGCACTGCCGAACATGTACGTACAGCCGGACACCAAGCTGTACACGATTGCCGATCTTTCCGATGTTTGGATATTCGCCCAAATCTTTCAGAACGATGCGGGGAAGATCAAGCCGGGTGATCCAGCCGAAGTCACGCTTGATGCCTATCCCGGACAGGTATTCAGGGGAAGAGTGGACTATCTGTTGCCGCAATTGGACATGGCCACACGGACGCTGCCAGTGCGGCTGGTCTTCCCAAACCCTGGCCTGAAACTGCGGCCTGGCATGTATGTAAACGTGAGCCTGAAGCTGCCTTTGGGTCAGCGCCTCATCGTGCCCGACTCTGCCGTTTTCCATTCGGGAACAAAGAATCTCATTTTCACCTACGCAGGCGAAGGAAACATCGAGCCGCATGAGGTCGACCTTGGACCTCACGTCGGTGATCAATTCGTGATTTCGAAGGGGGTGAAAGCTGGCGACCAAATCGTTACATCGGCGAACTTTCTGATCGACTCAGAAGCTCAGTTGCAGGCTGCAGCGGGCGCATTCATGCCTCCCCCTCCGGGTGCAGGGCAGGCCGCTGCGATGAATGTCCCAGCGCAAACGCAAGCCACTGTCGAACTGACTACGGAGCCTTCTCCGCCACAAAAAGGCGGAAATACCGTCCGAGTCAAATTGACTGACTCGGCGGGAAAACCGATCGCAGGAGCCCAGGTCGGCGTCACCTTTTTCATGGCGGCAATGCCGGCCATGGGAATGGCTGCGATGAAGATCGTCGTCCAGGCCGGTGATAAGGGTGGCGGGATGTACGAAGGCAACGCCGCGCTCGGTTCAGGGGGAACATGGCAAGTCACGATCACGGCACAGCAGAACGGACAGACCATCGCGAATAAGCAGCTCTCCGTCAATGCCACGGGAGGAATGTAGTCATGATTGCGCGTGTCATCGAATGGTGTGCTCACAATCGTTTCCTTGTTTTCACGGGAGTTCTTCTGCTGACTCTGGCTGGCATCTGGAGCATGGGCCAGATCCCACTTGACGCCTTGCCAGACATCTCCGACGTCCAGGTCATTATTCACACTAACTGGGAAGGCGAGCCCCCCAACATTATCGAGGATCAGATCACATACCCGATTGTGACAGCGCTGCTGGCCGCGCCGAATGTGAAAGCCGTGCGCGCGCAGACAATGTTTAACGACAGCTACGTATTTGTAGTATTTCAAGATGGGACCGATCTTTATTGGGCGCGCTCGAGAGTTGTGGAATATTTACAAACAATTGCAGGCCGATTGCCTGCGGATGTCCACCCAGCGATTGGCCCCGACGCCACTGGCGCAGGCTGGGTTTACGAATATGCATTGGTGGACCACAGTCATAGATACAGCCTTGCCGACCTGCGCGCCTTGCAGGATTGGCATCTTCGATACGCGCTGGAGACAGTCCCTGGCGTTGCTGAGGTCGCGAGCATTGGGGGCTTTGTCCGCCAGTATCAAGTGAATCTCGACCCGAACAAATTGCTCGCATACGGTATTCCTCTTGCAACGGTCATTGACCGGGTCAAATCCAGTACTAACGAGGTCGGTGGCCGTGTCCTAGAGCTTAGCGGCACTCGATATATGATCCGCGGCCTCGGCTATCTCAAATCGCCCTCTGATCTGGGGAATGTTCCGCTCATGGCAAAGAACGGTACGCCGGTACTGATCAAGGACGTGGGAACAGTCTCATTCGGCCCCGACATTCGCGAAGGTGTTGCCGAATGGCAAGGCGAGGGCGAAACCGTAGGCGGCATCGTCGTGATGCGATATGGATTAAACGCCTTGAACGTGATCGATGGGGTCAAGAAAAAACTCGCCGCGATCAAGGACACGCTACCACCCGGAGTGGAAGTGGTTGCGGGATACGATCGTGCTGGCCTGATTCAGGAATCCATCAAAACCTTGCAGCGTGATCTGATTGAAGAGGCGATCATCGTCAGTTTGGTGATCATTATCTTTCTGTTCCATTTCCGTTCCGCGCTGATTCCTATCCTTACGTTACCGATTGCTGTCGTAATGGCCTTCATACCAATGTATTACCTGCACGTAAGTTCGAACATTATGTCGCTCGGTGGTTTGGCGCTTGCGATTGGAGTTCTCGTAGATGCGGCGATTGTCATGGTTGAGAACGGATACCGGCACCTTTCAGAGCGACAAGCGTTAGTAGACACGAATGCATCGGGTGAAAACGATACGGCGGACGGGCCTATCACAGCGGAGCCAACGACAGGAACCCATTCAACGAGGCCTCGACCGATCACGGAAGCCGAGCGTCGCCGCGTCCTAAGTGACGCCGCCAAGCAGGTCGGACCCGCTCTATTTTTCTCGCTTGTGATCATTGTCGTTTCGTTTCTTCCAGTCTTTCTTCTCGAAGCGCAAGAAGGACGTATGTTCAAGCCGTTGGCGTGGACGAAAACGCTCGCTGTCGGATTCTCCTCTTTCCTGGCGATTACGCTCGTTCCCGTGCTGATGGTTATGTTCATCAAAGGCAAGCTGCGGCCTGAGTCGAGGAATCCCATTTCGCGAGTGACGCAGGGTCTATATCTCCCGGTGCTGCGCCTCTGTTTGAAATACCGAAAAACGACGCTGCTGGTAAACCTCGTCTTCTTGTTGGTCACATTTCCGTTGATGTTCAAGATAGGCAGCCAGTTCATGCCGGCGCTCTACGAAGGTTCTTCGCTGTACATGCCCACATCTCTTCCCGGCATTTCTATTGTCGAGGCTTCAAAGCTGTTGCAAGAACAGGATCGTATTCTCCGGTCGTTTCCGGAGGTGGAGACTGTTTTCGGTGCCGTTGGCCGTTCGGATAGTGCCACCGACAATGCTCCGCTCGACATGTACGACACAACAGTCATGCTCAAACCGAGAGAAACATGGCCAGCAGGCATGACATACGACAAATTGATCCAGGAAATGGACGCAAAGCTCCAATTCCCAGGACTGTCGAATACGTGGACCATGCCGGTACAAAACCGGTTGGATATGGCTCTTACCGGAATCAAGACCCCCATCGGAATGAAGATCCAGGGCCAAAACGTGGACGGCATTCAGCAAGTAGGTGCGCAGGTGCAACAGGTCCTGATGGGCTTGCCGCAGGTGCGCTCAATTTTTGCAGAGCGGGTCTCGCAGGGCTTTTATGTGAATATCGAAGTAAATCGACCCGAAGCTGCGAAATACGGCTTGACCATAGCAGACGTGCAACAGGCGGTCACCTCGGGAATCGGTGGCATGAATATCGCAGAGAATGTCGAAGGCCGGGAACGTTACCCCATCAACGTACGTTACCAGCGCGACTTTCGCGACAATGTTGACGAGCTTCGCCGCGTCCTTATCGCGACTCCTTCGGGCGCACAAATCCCCATTGAGCAAGTGGCGAGCCTTTCGTTTTCTCGTGGGCCCTCGATGATCCGCGATGAAGATGGTCAATTGACGGGATACGTTTACATTGACCTGAACACGACAGATTACGGCGGTTTCGTTCAGCAAGCTTCAAGTGCCCTCCAACAAAAACTGCGGCTACCAGCGGGCTATACGTACCAGTGGTCGGGCGAGTATGAATTCCAGCTGCGGGCCAAGCAGCGTTTGAAGTTCATCGTCCCCATCGTATTTTTTGTAATCTTCATGCTCCTATACATGGTGTTTCACTCCGTTACTGAGGCAACCGTGCTCATTTTTCCTACATTTTATGCGATGACAGGCGGCCTAATTCTTCAATGGCTGCTGAAATACAACTTCAGCGTTGCTGTTTGGGTAGGCTACATCGCTCTGTTTGGTATCGCGGTTGAAACCGGCGTCGTTATGGTCGTGTACTTGCACGAGGCTCTCGATCATCGACTTTCAAAAGGTGTGCCGCTCAAACACGAAGATATCGAAGCTGCCGTAATCGAAGGAGCAGTTCACCGCCTGCGGCCCAAATTGATGACCGTTTGTGCTGTGCTCGCCAGCCTCATTCCGATTCTGTGGGAAACGGGCATCGGCTCCGACGTGATGAAGCCTATTGCCGCACCGATCGTGGGCGGGATGATTACCTCAACCATTCACGTTCTCATTCTCGTTCCTGTCTTCTTCGCGCTCATGAAAGAGCGTGCACTCAGGCGTGGAACACTTCAGCCAAAGGACGGGAAGCTTAGCGTATAGAGGCTAGGAGGCAAGCATGAGCAAGAAGAACAAATTGCAAAAACCGACGCTAGCGGAGAGCAGGTCTGTAATCGGATTCGCGGTGGCGATGCTGTTGGCGTTCTTAGTCATGTTCTATTTCCGTTTCTATCCGCCGAGATCGACTCAGACCGAACCAACTCAAGTGCCTGTATATTTCTCCCAAGTAGCGGACGCTATGCCATTTCCTCCGACGCTTGATCCGTCACAATTTCAGATCAGCACCATCCGTGAAGCCTATTCCGTTGCCAAAGAAATTCCGGGTGTCTTGGCCCAGCAACCCTGCTACTGCTATTGCCAGCGGCAAGGTCATCGCAGCCTACTCGATTGTTTCACGAGCTTGCATGGCACGCGCTGCGACATATGCATCAACGAAGCGCGCCTAGCCGGTCAGCTAAGCCGACAAGGTAAGACAGCCGAGGAGATCCGTGCCGCAATCATTCAGAAGCAGGGGGTCAATCTCGGAAGTTCGAAGTAAGTCTCACAGGATCGAGTTTGCTGTTCCAAACACCAAAAAGGAGAAACATGATGAAGTCACGTAATGCAGAGCGAGCTGTATCGGTCAGGTCTGTTTTGGCAATTCCGGCCCTACTTCTGATAGTCATGAGTGTTCACAGTTCCCCGGCGAGAGCGCAAGACAAACCTGCTGGAACGCAGGCAAAAGCCAGGGTCGAATTGACCACGGACCCCTCGCCTGCACAAAAAGGCAGCAATACGGTCCGAGTCAAACTGACCGATCCGGCAGGCAAACCGATCTCTGGGGCGGAAGTGTCGGTCACTTTCTTCATGGCGGCCATGCCAGCAATGAACATGCCCGAAATGAAGACCGTCATCAAGAGTACGGATAAAGGCACCGGGATGTACGAAGGCAAAGGCGATCTCGGCTCTGGCGGCATGTGGCAGGTTACGGTCACAGCCAAGCAGAACGGGCAAACAATTGCGACCAGGAAGCTCACCGTCAAAGCAGAAGGGGGAGCGTAGGCTAGGAGGGGCGAGAAATTCATACGGCTATAACGCACTTCGCGGTGGCTGCGGTTGGGGCTGTCTGTCTCAACCGCAGTTCCGTTGGGTTGCTTCGCTAATGCCTCATCCGCTTTGGGACAAAGGGAGCATCTTATGCGATATGGAGCAACTGGAAACTGTGAGCAAGTTGAGATGGCAACCTATTTGTTGCGATCAAGCTTTAGCAATGCTTCTGCGATGCCGTTTACCGCATGCTCTTCAGTGCCACGGGTGGCTTCACTGCGTGGTAGGGATGCGAACTCCCGATGAACCAATTCGTGGATTATGGTGAACTCCATGTCTTCCAATATCTCCGGAAACTGCAGCCGGTAGTCCGAAGGATCGAGGACCCACATGACAGTGCTCTTTTTGTGGAGCCTAGAGGAAGTCGCGGGATTTTTGGATTGAAGAATGAAAATAGACACAGCAACGATTACCTGTCAACTTGCGGGCGCGCCGCAACGGAGAGAATACCAACCGACCGTTGCTTATTTTTTTTACGAGTGTCCGGGATGTAGGACCGTACTCAGACCGAAGCCGGGCGATTGCTACGTCTTTTGCTCACATGGAGATCGTGGATGTTCGTTTCGGATGAAAATCACACAATGACACCGGAGTCTTTACCCTAGCCCGAATGTGCTACTGTCACGAAAACGTAACGCAAGTTGCGGAAAACAGCGGCAAAAGTGACGACAATCGGGGAAAACGAAGGAGAAAGTAGTTTGCGTGGAGTTGCCCCAACTTGCTGAATTCGCTCGATTAGCCACTCCTCTGGCAAGATTTGGCAAAGTAGGTCGAGCGGCTTCTAAGCAGAGGGTCCTGGGTGCGAGCCCTCCGGGGGAGCCACCTTAAATTATTAGGTATGGGGAATATTCGGGGGACTCCATGCATGCGGAGGCACATTCTCGTACACCGTGCCACCACCAAAATTTGCGCTAACTCTTTTGCTTTTAGAAGTAAAATTGGAAAGGAAGGACTTCCCAGGGGTAGCACGCCTGTCTTGGGCGCAGGAGGTCCCGAGTTCAAATCTCGGCGCCCCGACCACTTACTTTTTTATTTTCAATGAACTGTTCTTGATACTTCAGCGCTGGCGACCAAAAAAACTTGGTCCAACTCGGGTTCAAACACTGACCAATTCGGTCCAAGACCGAGGACTGCGACGCAGAACAAAGCCAAACGGACCTAGAGCATGACACTTTCCCCGCTGCCTTGGGCGCACGCTTCTCCGGTTCAAATTGGGGCGTTGCTACCACTACTCTTTAGCATTATTGTCCGGAGGGTGGGGCATGAATCGGTATCCGATGCCTCTGACAGTGAGCAGGTAGCGCGGTTTGGCGGGCTCTTCTTCGATATAACGTCGCAAACGCACGATGAAGTTATCGATAGCTCGCGTGTCGGTGTCTTCGTGAAGATTCCAGACCTCCTGCAATATCTGTTTGCGAGAGACGGGGCGGCCGATATTTCGGATTAGGCAGCGAAAAAGGTCGGATTCCATCATGGTTAGCGGAATCACCTGGCCGCCTACACGCAATTGCAAGTTTTGAAAATCCACGACTTTGTCGTCGAAGCGAAAAATTTCCGGTGAAGGTGAACCGGTGTTTGGCCGGGCATCTTGTGTGGACGCCGAATGGGCTGGGGCCTGCCAGTTTTTGCGGCGCAAGAGGCTCTCGACCCGCGCTATCAAGATGGCAAGATTGAAAGGTTTCGGTAAGTAGTCATCCGCGCCGGATTCAAATCCTTTGAGTACATCCTCGGGGCGGCCGCGTGCGGTCAGCATGAGCAGCGGAGTGTAGTTCTTCGCGATGCGCAACTCGTGCGCGACCAAAAATCCGTCCTTGCCCGGCAACATGACATCCAGCACGATGGCATCGAAGTTTTCGCGCTCCTTCAGCAGCCGCTTCAGCGCATCCTCGCCGTTGACATTGATCTGCACGGTGTGGCCTTCCGCTTCGAGATTGAAACGAAGTCCCTCGGCCAGGTGCGTTTCGTCTTCAACAATGAGGATCCGGCTCATGCGTGGTACACCCTGGGAAGACGTATCGTGAATGTGCTGCCCCGCCCTTCCCCTTCGCTCTCAGCGTAGGCGTCGCCGCCGTACCGCCGGGCGATCGAGCGCACGATGAACAATCCAAGGCCAGTTCCCTTCACCTTATCCGTCTTTGAATTCGACGCGCGGTAAAAGCGTTTGAAGATTCGTTTCACCTCATTTCGCGGGATGCCAATGCCGCGGTCGTGGACGCGCAGCAAAACGGTGTCGAGATTAGGCGTGAGCAAATCCACAACGATGTTTTTCTTGTTCCCAGAGTACTTGATGGCATTGTCGAGCAAATTAATCACCGCGGTGCGGAGTTCCTCGGGATTCCCCAGGACTATGATTTCATCAGGCGGAGCCGTGCCAAGACAAAGTACATCCGGAGCCAGATTTTGGCGCAGGCGCGCCAGCACGAGCACTTCGCGCACAACGGTCGAAAACTGCACTTCCTGCCAGTTCTTTCGCGCGGTTCCATGCCGGACTTCGCCGGCTTTTAGCACTTGTTCTACAGTTCCAAGCAGCCGGTCCGTATCTTCCAGCATAATGCGATAAAACTCGCGCCGTTTCGCTTCGCCCAAATCCCGGCTTGCCAGAGTTTCCAGGTACAGCCGAATGGACGCGATCGGTGTCTTTAGTTCGTGGGTGACGGCGTTGAGAAAACTGTCTTGTTGCTCATTTCGGCGGATCTCCCGGACGAGAAAGATGGTGTTGACCACGAGGCCGGCGATAAGCAATCCAAAGAAGATGATGCCAAGGACGAGCGGAACAACCTGACGCCAGTGGAAGATGATCCAACTGACGTTGAGTACGATGGCCAGGGCGACGAGGCAGGTCCCCAGCGCAATGAAGAACACGATGGCTTTGGTGCGGCGCGTGATACGCATGACGCCTTAGTTTACGCCATGGCGCAGTGAGCGCCACAATTGCAAGGACCGCAAAGGTGGCTTGTGGCTCAATTCATCCCAGGCCCAGTTCGCGTGGGGTGTCGATCAGTCGCCGCTGATAATCGGCTGGACAGCAACTGCCCGGGAAGCCTCGGCGGCAATGGCGCTCGGTCGCACCCCGGCTTGCCCAAGGTGCGCCAGCTTGTGCCGCTTGATGTCTCGCGCGAGGCCGAGCCTGCGTAAAGCGCAGATCCCGTACCAATTCAGATCGATTTCGTACCACGCAAGACCGTGACGCGCCGACTGTGGAACCGCGTGATGATTGTTGTGCCATCCTTCGCCGAACGTGAGCAATGCAACCCAAAGACTGTTTTTCGAGGTATCGTCCGTCAGGAAGCGCCGCGATCCCCACATGTGCGTTGCAGAATTGACCAACCAAGTAGTGTGCAGCCCGAAAACTGTTCGCAAAAAAATCCCCCACAATAGACAAGACCAACCGCCTATCGCGAAGATCACTATCCCCAGCACCGCGAGCGGTACCCAGTGCCACTCGCTGATCCAAACCTGAAACTTGTCCTTTCGCAGATCGGGAACAAAGGGCAGGAGCTGCTTGGTATTGTTGTGCATGGCCTGCCCGGTCATAATCCAACCCATGTGGGCCCACAAGCCGCCATCGCGCGGCGAATGTGGGTCGCCTTCTTTGTCCGTGTTCTGGTGGTGGACGCGGTGCGTGCCCACCCAGGCGATCGGTCCCCCCTCAAGCGCCAGCGTGCCGCAAATTGTCAGGAAATACTCCATCCACTTTGGCGTCTTGTAGCCCCGGTGCGTGAGCAAGCGGTGATAGCCCATGCCGATGCCGAGACTTCCGGCGACCCACCAGAGAAAAACGGCCAGGGCGAGCCCTTTCCAAGTAAAGAAGAACAGCGCGGCGATCGCGCCGAGATGAAATGCCAACATGAAGAGAGTCGTAGTCCAATTGACCGGCTCAGAAAATGTTTTGTCGTGTGCCATGGTGATCATAATTCCCAACGTACCACGCATGGTTTTCGGCTTCTGTAATACTTGTGTAATCCCTGTGGTGGAGTGTCCAAAAATATCTCGGCAAAGAACTTAAGACCGTCCACATCTCGCACACCCCACCTGTACTTATGGCCAGCGTGCCTCCACGCAGGCGACCGACACTCCGCACGGCTTGTTTCAGAGCCCCGCAAAAGCTCGCGAGTGCTTACCGGAATCCTATGGGTCCTCCCCTCGAGTTGGGGCTTGAAAAGGCCGCCAATCGGGCAGGTAGGAACGAGAGCGGCCGGCTGAGCAAATCGCACCGGATTCGACAATGTATGTTAAGAAGTTTCTAGCTATCGCGTCTTAGGTTATAGAAGCGCCGAGGAGGAATGCTTGGCGGCCGCGATAGAAAACATTATGGTGACGCAAGCAGCCGCAGAGCTTGAGCAGGTTTTTCGTGCACACCACTCCTGCGTCCTCAAGGCGGCTTACCGGGTAACCGGCAGCATGGCGGACGCCGAGGACGTCGCACAATCTGTCTTTCTCCGATTGGCCCGCGGGACGCTCGACCACAGCCGCATCTCTAATCTCCAGAGTTATTTGCACAGGTCCGCGGTGAACGCTGCTCTGGATCTCATCCGTTCGAGAGGCCATCGCGAGGTCGTACCCGTTGAAGCGGCGGACGAACTCGAATCCAATCCTGGTATTTCGCCCGAACGTGCGCATTCTTCGATGGAAATAAAGAATTGGCTTCGCCGGGAGCTTGCCCAATTGAACCCCCGCACCGCCGAAATGTTCACGCTGCGCTATATCGAAGGCTTGGACAATCCCGAAATCGCCCGAATGATGAATACATCTCAGGCGGTTGTTGCGGTAACTCTTCATCGAACCCGCGCGCGACTAAAGAAGAGCCTCCAAGGATTTAGGAAAGGTGCGTCATGAAATTTTTTCGGTCGAAAAAAGACGTCTTCCTTGATCAAGCGATCTCGGAACTCCGCGACGAGCAGCCCGACGTCAAGACGCTCTCGGCGTCCGCCGAGCACGTGTGGCAGAAGTTGCAAGCAGCTGAAGTCGAGCAAGCCGCAGCCGGTTCCCTGCAACCTATCCGTGGCTGCGGCGATATTCGTGCTCTATTGCCTGCGTTTCACCAGCATGAATTGCCTCCTTCTCGCGCTCTCATCGTGGAAGACCACCTGCGCGAATGCCTCTCCTGCCGTTCCTATGCGCATGGCCGCGGAGTTGACGGCGCAACAGGCGCGGATTGGAGGATGGAGCCCGCGTCTCGCGGTTTTCAATGGAGCTTTGCAAGATGGTCCTTCGCGGCAGCGGTGGTGGTCTTGCTAGTCGCGTTGGCCTGGACTGGCCGCAACTGGTATTTCGCAGGCCCTCCCGGCACCCGCGCGCGCGTCGACTCCATCGACGGCCAGGCGTATCGCATTGGCCCCGTCAGCGAACGCGCATTGAAACTGGGTGACGAGCTCGGCCAGGGTGAATTTATCCGCACCGCCGCCAATTCCCATGCGAAGGTCCGGCTCTTCGACGGCTCACTAGTGGAAATGAATCAGCGCGCCGAATTGGCAGTCAGCGCAAGCCGCCGCGACACGACCATTCATCTCGATCAAGGCAGCATCATCGTGCAAGCCGCGAAACGCCACACCGGACATCTGTACGTGAGCGCTCCGGATTGCACCGTAGCCGTCACCGGCACGGTCTTTTCCGTAAACTCTGGCACCAAGGGCTCCCGCGTAGCCGTGATCGAGGGTGAAGTCCGAGTCAAGCACTCCGGTTTGGAATCCATTCTGCATTCCGGCGATGAAGTGGCAACAACGCAAAGCGTTGGCCTGGTTCCAGTTCGCGATGAAATTGCCTGGAGCAGCGATCTCGATCACCAGCTCGCTTTGCTTGCGGAGTTCTCAAAGCTGCGCAACAAACTGAACGAAATCCAAACTCCCGGCCCGCGGTATGAGAGCAAGATCCTTCCCTTGTTGCCGGCGGATACCGCCCTGTATATCGGCATCCCCAATCTTGGAAACGCGCTTCAACAAGCGAATCAAATCTTTCAGCAGGAGCTGTCGCAAAGCAAAGTTCTGCAGGATTGGTGGAACAAGAGCGGCAACTCGAATCAGCATCCGACTCCCGAGGAGTTGATTGGCCAAATTCAAGCCATAAGCCAGTACTTGGGGGACGAAGTCGTGATCACCGCCAGAGGTGGTTCGGCGTTTAGCGAGGGCGGTCCGGTTCTTCTAGCCGAGGTGCGGCAGCCTGGCCTGAAGGATTTCTTGCAAAATCATTTCGCCGATGCGTTGTCGAGCCCGCAAGGCACCGCTAATTTGCACGTGGTGGATCCGCAGTCGCTCTCCTCCCTATCAGACGGTCAGCGCGGAATGATTATGCTTGTTCGGCCGAACATGCTCGTCGTCGGTGGCAACGCCGCTTCGGTTCAGCAAATGAACGCGCAACTTAACGCTGGCGCGACTCCCTTCTCCGAAACGGATTTTGGCCAGAGAATCGCCGGCGTTTACACTCAGGGTGCGGAAACTCTGGTCGCTGCGAATCTTGGCCAGATTCTAACTTCTACCCACACGCAGCAAGAGAATTCGAGCGTTCTTCAAAAGAGCGGCTTCAACGACATCAAGTATCTGATCGCCACGCGCGGTGCGTCTTCCGTTCAGGGCGACAACCGCATTTCGCTGGAATTTAACGGCCCGCGGCACGGCATCGCCTCATGGCTCGCCGCTCCCTCGCCCATGGGTTCGCTGGACTATGTATCCGCCAACGCGGGCGCGGCGCTCTCTTTCGTTACGAAGCAACCAGCGCTTATGCTGGATGACATTTTCAACACCGTCGGCGCTTCCGATCCCAATTTCAGCCAAAATCTGGCCAAGACAAATTCTGAACTCGGCCTGGATATTCGCAACGATTTGGCGAGCGGGCTGGGCGGTGAGATGACATTGGCTCTCGATGGCCCTGTTCTTCCTACGCCGTCGTGGAAAGCGATCATCGAGGTCAACAGTTCGGGGGGCCTCCAGCTTGCTATCGAAAAACTGGTACAGGCCTTTAACCGCGAAGCGCAAAAATCTGGCCGGCCCGGCATGACGCTTAATCAGACGCAGGACGGTGGCCGAACGTTTTACACCATCCAATCGCAAACCGCCGGACTCACCACCGAGTACGACTACACTTTCGCGGACGGCTACATGATCATGGCGCCCTCTCGGGCGCTAGTCATTGCCGCGCTGCAAACTCACGAAAACGGCGCCTCGCTGGCACGCTCCGCCTCGTTTCACGCACTCCTTCCTAGTGACAATCACGCGAACTTCTCCGCGATGCTCTACCAAAATCTCGGCCCGATACTGAAGCCGCTCGCCTCGCAACTTACGTCCGGTCAACTGGCGATGCTTCAACAACTGGCAGCCGACGCCAAGCCGAGCGTATTCTGTGCTTACGGAGAGACAGATCGCATCGAGGTAGCCAGCACCGGCAAGCTCTTGGACTTGAATCCGGGTATTCTGGCCTTGTCCCGTTTGCTGCAGCAGGCAGATCATGGAACTTCGCGCACTCCAATTCCGTAATGATTTCTAGATGACCAACCCAACCATCGAGCTCGACGGGCTCGAAGTACGACTCGGCGGCCGTACCATTCTTCATGGTCTCTCCGGCGTTCTGAAGAGCCGCGCCATCGGCCTCCTCGGGCCTAACGGCGCCGGCAAATCGACACTCATCAATACCCTTTTGGGTTTTCACTCGCCCTCCAAAGGCAGCGCCCGGGTGCTCGGCCTCGACTCTCTCGCCAACGGCAAAGCGCTGCGATCTCTTGTCGGCTATATGCCGGAGAATGACGCTTTCATTTCAAAAATGTCCGGGGTCCGCTATGTCCGCTACATGGCGGAGATTTCCGGCCTTCCCGCCGAGCAAGCGATGGAACGCGCGCACGAAGCCTTCGTCTACGTTGGATTAGGCGAAGCGCGTTATCGCCCCGTGGTAACCTACTCTCTCGGCATGAAACAGTTGGCCAAGTTGGCCCAGGCGATCGCGCACGGCCCCAGAGTCCTCATTCTGGACGAACCAACCAATGGCATGGACCCGCCAGCGCGCAAACGTTTGATCGAACTCATTCGCGAAATCCGAGAGGCAAGCGATATCTGCCTTCTGCTCTCCTCGCATCTCCTGCGCGACGTGGAAGAGACTTGCGATGAAGTGCTCATCCTGCGTAACGGCAAAATCGCCTCGATCTGCAATCTCGTCGAGGAGCGCCGCGCCAATCGCAAGTTCCTCGAACTCGAAACCATCGGCGCCGAAGCAACTTTCACTTCGTCTCTCGAGAGCCTCGGTTGCGAGTGCGCGGTTTTCAGCAACGGCCGCATCAAGGTCGTGATGCCAGACAGCGTCGAAATTCGCGAGGTTTTCAAAGTCGCCGCGGATCGCGGCGTGCAGATTCGCCGCATGAATCACCGGCGCGATTCGCTCGAAGACATTTTCCTTAATGCCATGGAACAGACGGGAGCGGCGGATGGCCGTCTATAAGCGCAGATACAATTCCTATTCCGGCTCGCTCACGCCCGAATGGTCGCGCTTTTTCGTCCTAACCCGCTACGCCTTCGCCGACCTGTTCAAATCTCGCTTCTTCGTTCTCCTCTTGATTCTTTGCCTCGTCCCAACGCTGTTTTTCGCGGGTTACATTTTCATCGCCAATAACAAAACCGTGCAATTGCTGATGCAATTGCGCTCTGCCGATTTGCTTACGGTGGAGACCCAATACTTCATCATCATCATGGTGGTGCAAACGCAAGCAGCCTTTCTCTTGAACTGCTGGGTTGGCCCCGTCTTGGTCGCCGGAGACTTGACGAACGGTGCGCTTCCTCTTTTTCTGAGCCGCCCGTTCAATCGCGCTGACTATGTCCTTGGAAAACTTGCCGTACTCGGTCTACTTCTGTCCGCCGTTACGTGGGTTCCCTGTCTGCTCTTATTCAGCCTGCAATCTGGTCTGGCAAAGAACGGCTGGATCTGGCCGCACTTGTGGATGGTTGTCCCCATCGTTCTGTGCTCCGCCATTTGGATCTTAATGTTGTCCCTCATTTCTCTGGCGGTTTCGGCGTGGGTCAAGTTGCGAATCGTGGCTACCGGCGTGATCTTCATCACATTTTTCATCCCTGCGGGCCTCGGTGAAATGTTCAACGCCATCATGGGCACCTACTGGGGCCACCTGCTGAATCTCTCGTATATGTTCAAGATTATTTTGGGGAAGGCATTTCGTGAGCGATCCGGAATGCTGGGCGCGCTGGATTGGAACGACATTCCGGTTGCGGCCGCCTGGGGCGTGATGATTTTCGTCTGCTTGCTTTCGCTCGTCATCCTCAACGCACGCTTGCGAGCCCGAGAGACGGTGCGCGGATGACTCCCGACGCGCGCCAAATCGTCTTCGAGAACGTCTCCAAGTTTTACGGAGAAGTTCTCGGCGTCAACAAAGTGAGCTTCTCTCTCGAGCCGGGAGTCACCAGCCTCGTCGGCCCCAACGGCTCGGGCAAAACCACCTTGATGAACTTGCTGACGGGCCTGATCAAGCCTTCTCACGGCGCAATTTACGTCCTTGGCCTTACCACGCATCAGCCGGTCGAGTTCTTTCGCCAAGTCGGATACTGCACCCAGTTCGACTCCTTCCCTCCCGGCACGAATGGCTACGACTTCATCTATTGGCCGCTGCGCCTTCACGGTTTTGGCCACGACCAGGCCGCCAAGCTCACCAACGAAGCCCTCGAGCGCGCTGGCATGTCTCAAGTCGCCCGCCGCAAAGTCGCCGGCTACAGCAAAGGCATGCGCCAGCGCATCCGCCTGGCCCAAGCGATTGCACATCATCCGTCTGTGTTGGTTCTCGACGAACCGCTCAACGGCCTTGATCCCATGGCCCGCGCCGAATCGATCGCGCTCTTCCAAGCCATTGCCAAACAAGGAATGCACGTCATCATCTCCAGCCATATTTTGGAGGAAGTCGATCGTATCTCGGACCGCGTCGTCTTAATGAGCAGCGGCTACGTCGTCGCCGAGGGCCAGATTAAGGAAGTTCGCCGCGAAGTCCGCGATCATCCGATGCAGATTTTGGTCCGCTGCTCCAACGCCGCGAAGTTAGCGTCGGCAGCCTTCGAACTCGACCACGTCGTCGAAGCCAAAATTCTGAATGATGGTCACGGCGTCCTGGTGCGCACGCGCGATGCCGAACAATTCTATCTTCTGCTGAACAAAATCGTTTCCGCTGGTCTCGTGGAAGTCGATGCCGTCGCGCCCGCCGACGATGACGTGAATTCCATCTATCAATATCTCATCGGATCGGATGGCGGAGCGGCATGAGCACGCAAAATTTAGTTGCGCGCGCGCAGAAAACGTTCAAAGACCAGCCTTGGCGGCTCTATGGCAGCCAAATCTCCGTCCTCGTGCGAAACGAAGTTCGTCGAAACCTGTTTATTCGCCGCAGGTTTTGGGTTTATCTGCTCGCCTTGATCCCGGTGTTAATCCTTATCACCCACAACATCGTCACCAGATACAACAACGACCCGGCCCAGATGGAAAACGAGACAGTGGTCCTCGCTGGAATTGTCCAGCTCTACTATTTCCGGCTCGGCATTTTCTTCGCCTGCATGGGCATTTTTACCTGGCTCTTCCGTGGCGAAATCGTCGAACGCACTCTCCACTATCAATTTCTCGTTCCCGTCAGAAAAGAAGTTTTGGTGGTTGGAAAGTTTCTTGCCGGCGCGATTATTTCCATCGTGCTCTTCGAAACAGCCGTTCTTGCTTGTTTCTATCTCACCTATAGCCGCTTCGGTTCCGCGGGCAGATCGTACGTTTTTGACGGCCCGGGCCTCGGCCAGTTGGGTTCCTATCTCCTGGTGACAGCTCTTGCTTGCCTCGGCTATGGCGCCGTCTTTCTCGCTCTCAGCCTGCTCTTCAAAAACCCGATTATCCCCGGAGCCATGTTGATGGGCTGGGAGGCCATCGTTCCGATCTTTCCCAGCTGGGCACAAAGGCTCAGCGTCACGTTCTATCTGAAACATCTTTGCCCCGTCAGCCTGCCTGTCGATGGGCCCATGGCCATTTTCACGATCGTGGCCGAGTCCGTCTCTCCCTTTGTCGCCATCTTCGGTTTGCTCTCTCTCACCATCGCGATCCTTGTCCTATCCTGCTTCCTTATCCATCGCATCGAAATCACCTACACGGCGGAATAGGCTCGCCACACCATTCAGACGATCTTGCCGAGAGTTTATGCCACGTGTTGAGCAGCGAGGCGGCCGCCGTCTCGTTGGAACCCCTCGGCAAGGCCCTATATTTTTTTCTCTATAGATCACCCCTTATCCAGCAGTGGGCCGAAGAATGGATGTTCTTGGCTTTGCGGAAGTGCGTTTGACTCACATCTTTATAGGAGGCAACATGAGAAAGTTATTCACGCTCGCGGCTTTGGTCTTTGTGGCTCTGCCCCTTCAAGCCAAAGATAAACACGCCTACGAAAAGGGCTTGCTGATGCAAATGGAGTCGTCTTCCTGCGGTTATGCGGAAAAAGACAATAAAACTCTGGCAGGAGAGATCTTGGGCACCGACGGCCAGCACAAGAAAACTCAAGAGGTTCTCTGCCAGGAATACACCCTCCAAACGGACCGCATCATTTACCGAATTCGGCCCAAGGACGATAAGCATCCCGTGCTTCTGCCCATCGGCGAGACGGCGCAGTTTCGCATTCACAAGGACAAACTTCTCCTGCGCGTGATTGAATCGGACGACAAAGTGCGCGAGTACGTCGTCATCTCGATGACGCCTCGAACGGACGTGCCGCAGAACCAGTCCGCGTCGGCGCACGGCGTTCGCTAGAATCTCCTCTCGGCTCCCGCACTTTGGCTTTTTATTGACGCCGGCCTGCGCAATTGGGCGAATCCTGCCGCAGGCCGGGCTCTCCTGTACCAACGGCCAGTCAGTTCCTACTCGTCATTAACTTTCCTGCGCCAGGAACTAGGTCCGTCTTGTCCGCCTGCCTCCCTTAACTCACCATGGATAATGGGCGGGAAGTCCCCCGCCCCTGGTCCATGGCATGACGCCCATTCTTGAAGTCCAGAATCTCCACGTCGCTTATTTCGCCCCAACGGGTCAGCTCTGCCCGGCTCTTGCGGGTGTCCATTTCGATCTCGCGCCCGGAGAAATCTTGGGCGTTCTTGGTGAATCCGGCTCAGGAAAGAGCACGCTTGCAGCCTCTCTCTTGCGTCTTCTTCCATCAAACGGAAAAATCCAGCAGGGGAAAGTCCTGTTCGATGGAATTAATCTTCTCGAAGCTTCTCCCCAAAACCTTCGGAAAATTCGCGGCGGTCGCATCAGCTTAATCGTTCAAGAGCCTTCCTCCTCCTTGCATCCAACTTTGCAAGTAGGCCGGCAAGTTAGCGACGCTCTCGCGGCACACAAACCTTTGGATCGCAGCACTTTACGTGAAAAAACCGGTCAACTCCTTTCAACTGTGTTTCCCGCCGACGCCGAGCGCATCTCCCGCTCCTATCCGCATGAGTTGAGCGGAGGTCAGCGCCAACGAGTCCTGATTGCACAGGCTATCGCCTGCCGGCCCTCCCTCGTCATCGCCGATGAACCGACCGCCTCGCTCGACCCCACCACTCAACAGGAAATCCTCCTGCTCTTCCGGACCCTGACGCAGAAGTTCGGCATGGCGATGATTCTGATCACGCACAATCCCGCTCTGCTCACGGGCTTCGCGGATCGCATCCTCGTCCTCTACGCCGGGCGAGTCGCCGAAATTGGCCCAACGGCCACAGTGCTCTCTTCGCCTCAACACCCTTACACGGAAGCATTGTTGCGATGCCTCCCTTCGCACTTCGCGGATGAACGAAGCGTCCGCAAGGCTCGGCTGCATGTGATCGCCGGGGATCCGCCAGACCTGTCGTTGCACGCAAAAGGCTGCCAATTCGAGCCCCGATGCACCGACAGAATGGAAATTTGCAAATGCGACGAACCGGCCGGGGCTGCGGTCAGCGAACTGCACAACGTTGCCTGCTTCAAATTTGCCGGCTGACCCTCTTTCAGGATCGGGGACATGCAGCCACTTTTGCGGATTGAAAATCTTGTGAAGCACTACGCGGCGGGGCGATCTGCCAGCTCACGTGACAAACTCGCCGCGCTCGATGGAGTGTCCCTCTCGATCGCGCCCCAGACAACACTTGCTCTCCTCGGAAAATCTGGCTCCGGCAAGAGCACGCTCGCACTCTGCATCGCCTGCCTGGAACGTCCCACATCCGGAAGCATCTGGTTTGAAGGCGTCGGTGTCACGGCGCTCGCTGAAAGTGAACGTCGCAGAGTCCGTCCGCAGATTCAACTCGTCTTCCAGGATCCCGCCAGCTCGCTAAATCCGCGGTGGACCGCGCTCGAAATTGTCAGTGAGCCGCTGCTCGTGCAGCAACGCTTCACCAAGCAGGAACGCATTGAAAAAACGCACACCCTTCTCGATCGTGTCGCGCTCCCGCGCAAAATGGCCAGCAGAAGACCCGATGAACTCAGCGGCGGCCAAAAACAACGTCTGGCGATCGCCCGCGCGCTTGCGCTCGAACCAAAACTCATCATTCTCGACGAAGCGCTCTCCGCTCTCGATTGCTCCGTGCAAGCCCAAATCTCCAATCTATTGCTTGACCTGCAATCCTCCCTCGGTTTGACCTATCTCTTCATCACACATGATTTTGCGATGGCGGCTCATCTAGCCGATCAAATCGCCGTCATGGACCGTGGCCGCATTGTGGAATCTGGCCTCACCGAGAAGATTCTGTCCTTCCCATGCCACCAAGCCACCCGCTCCCTCCTTGCCGCGACGCCCAGCCTCGCCGAAACGCAAAACGTTCTGGTGGAACTCTGATGCGTTACCTGTTGCGCCGAGCAATGCACACCGTTTTTCTCCTTTTTGGCGTATCCATTCTCACCTTTCTGTTTTCCGCTCTGACTCCGGGAAACTATTTCGATGAAATGCGCCTAAATTCGCAAATTTCTCCAGAAACCGTCGCCGCTCTGCGCGCGCAGTATCAACTCGATCGCCCGCTCCCCGTTCGCTATATCCACTGGCTGAATTCCGTCGCGCATGGCGATCTAGGATTTTCCTTTGCGTACAACAGCCCAGTCGGCCCGCTCCTCTGGGTACGCGCCCGAAATACACTTCTTCTCACCGCAACAGCCACTCTGCTAGCTTGGCTCCTGGCTCTCCCGCTCGGCGTCTGGAGTGCCGCAAGATTAGGCCGCGCTCCCGATCGCGTCCTTTCTTGGACCACCGCCGCGCTCCTGGTCATTCCCGATCTCATCCTCGCTCTCGGCTTACTAATTCTCGCGGTCCGCACCGGCTGGTTTCCAACGGGCGGCCTCGTCTCCGTCGGCTATGAAACCTTGTCACCCCTCCAAAAGCTCCGCGATCTCGCGCTGCACATGGCGCTCCCGGTCTTCGCGCTAGTCCTGTCAGCACTGCCTATGCTCGTGCGCCATGTCCGCGCTTCCGTCGCCGAAGTTCTCGACGCTCCTTTTCTGCGCGCCGCCCTCGCCCACGGAATCCCTCGCCGCAAGCTTCTCTATGGCTACGCGCTTCGCGCCGCTGCGAATCCCCTCATCTCCCTTTTTGGATTTAGCGTCGGCGCACTCTTGAGCGGCTCATTCCTCGTCGAAGTCATCATGAGCTGGCCGGGCCTCGGTCCGCTCCTCCTCGAAGCCATTCTCGCGCGGGATCTCTACGTCGTGATTGGCGGTGTTCTCCTCTCCATGATTTTCCTGGTAAGCGGAAATCTTTTCGCGGATTTGCTTCTCTATTGGGCCGATCCCCGCATTCGCACCGCAGCGAGCGCAAAATGACGCAGCGAAGGAAAATCACGAAATGGCTCGTCGTTCTCGTCGTGCTCCACTGCATCATTGCTGGCGCCGGATTTTTCGCGCCTTATGATCCCGCCGAGCAAGACCGCGACCGCCCCTATCTTCCTCCGATGCACATCCATTTGATCGACGCGCAAGGACATCTCCACTTCCGCCCGTTTTTCTATCCACTCCGCTTGCGAGCAGGTTCCTTCGACCAATATGAAGAAAACAAGGCCCAATCCGCCTCCCTGCACTTTTTCACAAGCGGCTCAAGCTACCATCTGCTCGGAGTTGTCCCTTCTCATCTCCATCTCTTCGGCGCCCCCGCCGCTCGAATCTATCCCCTCGGCACTGACGCCTACGGCCGCGATCAGCTCTCCCGCATTCTCTACGGCGGACAAGTCTCTCTCCTCGCCGGCCTGCTTGGCGCTGGCGTAACTCTGCTCCTCGGTGCACTGATCGGCATGGCCGCCGGCTATTACGGTGGCTGGCGAGACGACGCGCTGATGCGCGCCGCGGAGCTTTTCCTCGCGCTCCCATGGTTATATCTGCTCTTTGCGCTCCGCGCTTTTCTGCCGCTCGCGGTCAGTCCCCTCGAAGCCTTCCTCCTCGTCGTAGTCGTTATCGGATTGGTGGGATGGGCGCGGCCGGCGCGCCTGGTCCGCAGCGTGGTCCTCAGCGTGAAGGAACGTGATTTCGTCCGTGCCGCGCGCGGTTTCGGCGCCTCAGACGTTTACCTGCTGCGCCGCCACATTTTGCCCGAGACCTCCAGCGTCCTCCTCACGCAAGCCGCCATGCTCGTCCCCCAATTCGTCCTCGCCGAAATGACCCTGTCTTTTCTCGGCCTCGGCGTGCCCGAACCAATGTCCAGCTGGGGCAATCTCCTCGCAAGCCTCCAGCAGTACAGCGTCCTGGTCTCGTATTGGTGGATGTACTTACCCGCCTTGGCAATCATCCCGTTCTTTCTCGGATACCTCGGCCTCGCGAGCGCATTGCAGGAGCGCCCCGGCGCGTACAAGATAGACGAGAAGACTAGCTGGAACCCATCGTGAGAAAAAAACGCCCATCTCCCCGGCGCTGCCGCCTAGCCGTTGGCTTTCTTATGGCTTGTGTCTCCGCCGTTGCGCTCCCGGCCAGGGGATTCCCGCAGCCGCAGCATGCGAATCCGAAGGAAGAATTGCTCACCTTGCCCGGAGAAATCGGCCGCCCCGGCGGACGTCTCGTCGTCGCCCTCCGCTCCGAGCCGAAAACTCTGAATCCGCTAACCGCCGCGGACACTCCCTCGCGCGAAGTCATCGCTGCTATGCAGGCCGACCTCATTCACATCAATCGCGCCACGCAGCTCACTGAACCCGCTCTTGCCAAATCCTGGAAAATCTCTCCCGATGGTCTTCGCTACACGCTCACTCTGCGCCAAGGTTTGCGTTTCTCGGACGGCCATCCTCTCGATGCCGACGATGTGCTCTTCACCTTTCGCGTCTACCTCGATGAAAATGTCCACGCCACACAGCGCGATTTGCTAATCGTCGGCGGAAAACCAATCACCGTTCGCAAAGTCGATGCGCAAACGCTCCTTTTCCAATTCGCGAAACCCTACGGTGTCGAAGAAAGGCTCTTCGACGGCCTCGCCATCTTGCCCCGCCATCTTCTCGAGAAGCCTTATGAAGAAGGAAAGCTCGGCCAACTCTGGTCTCTTTCCACTCCCCCGAACGAATGGGCCGGCCTCGGACCGTTCCGCCTGAAAGAGTACGTCCCCGGCCAAAAATTAGTCCTCGAACGCAATCCCTATTACTGGAAGACAGACACCCAAGGCCATCGTCTGCCGTATTTGGATGAACTTGATTTTATCTTCGTCCCGAGCGCCGACGCGCAGGTTCTGCGCTTTCAATCCGGCGAGACGGACATCATCACCGGTCTTGGCGCCGAAAACTTTTCAGTCCTTTCCCGCCAGCAGCGCGGCTTCACCATGGCCGATGCCGGCCCCGGCCTCGAATACAATTTCCTTTTCTTCAACCTAAACGATCCCGGAGAAAAATCTTCCCCCGAGATGACCCGTAAGCAAAAATGGTTTCGCGACGTGAAGTTTCGCCAAGCCGTATCTGCCGCCATCGACCGCGAAGCTATCGTTCGCCTCGTCTATCAAGGACGCGGCGCCGCGCTGTGGGGCCCGGTGACTCCGGGGGATCGTCGTTGGGTCGATGCCGCAATCCCGCATCCGCCTCGCTCCCTCGAACGTGCTCGTGCCCTTCTGAAACAAGCCGGATTCTCCTGGTCCACCGCGCCGAATGGCGCATCCAAGCTCGTGGACTCCGATGGCAATCCCGTCGAATTTTCCATCCTGACGAGCTCTTCGAACGCGGACCGCACCAAAATGGCCACGCTTATCCAGAACGATCTCCAGCAGCTCGGCATGCATGTTCAGGTCGTCCCTCTCGAATTCCGCTCGCTAGTCGACCGCGTCACCAATACCAAGCAATACGATGCCTGCGTCCTTGGACTCGCAAGTTTCGACGCCGATCCAAACCCCGATCTCAACGTCTGGTTATCCAGCGGTGGTACGCATCTCTGGAACCCCTCGCAATCCCATCCAGCCACGCCCTGGGAAGCCGAGATCGACCGCCTTATGGAGCAACAGCTTTCCACACCCGGTTACGGGCAGCGCAAAAAGCTCTACGATCGCGTCCAGGAAATTCTCGCCGAGAATCAACCCATGATCTTCCTGGCGAGTCCCGACATTTTAGTCGGTGCAAAAAACACTCTCGCAAATATCCATCCGGCCGTTCTCGAACCGTATCTGCTCTGGAACGTCGAGCAGCTGTTTTTCCGCAATGCCGCGGGAGGCGCCAGCCAATGACGCCCGTAATCACCAAAGCGCCAAAGAAAACTCCCCGCGCGTGGAGCGATGAGCGGTTAATAAAAGAATGCCTCACCGGCAACGAAGAAGCCTGGTCTCTACTCATAGAAAAGTATAAGGCGCTCATCTACTCGGTCCCCGTCAAATACAGACTGCCCCCGCACGAAGCAGCCGACGTCTTTCAAGCAACCTGCGTCGAGCTTCTCAAACGGTTGCCCGAACTGCGTGAGCCGCGCGCGCTCCCAAAATGGCTCATGCAGGTAGCTCACCATCAGTGCTACCGCTGGAAGCAGCAACAGCAGCGTCTCGTAAGCCGCGACGCAGACCTCGGCCTGCCTGAACCCGAGACGCCCGCCATCGCCGAAACCCTGGTGCAACAAACGCAAGAAGAACAGATGCTCCGCGAAGCCATGGCCGCCCTCTCGCCGCAATGCCGCCGCTTGGTCGAGCTTCTTTTTTATGAAACTCCCGCCCGCCCTTACGCCGAAGTCGCCGCGCAATTGGGCCTCGCCGTCGGCTCCATCGGCTTCACCCGCCAAAAATGCATGGACCGCTTGCGCAAGAATCTCAGCGAATTGGGATTTGACTGATGCCCACGGCCGTCAAAAAAATCCCACGGGAAGAACTTTTCTTACAGTTGGCGCGTCTTGAGAACGAGCTGGACCGCCGCAAATTTCTTTTGCGCCACAAAACACTAGTCCGCAGCGATGCCGTAAAGCAACTCGCCGATCTGGTCCTCGAAAAAATTCGCGTCGACACCAAAGAAGCGCTGCACCTTGCCGAAGCCGCCGTTCTGATCGGCCGTAAGCTGCGCCGCAAAGAAGACATCGCCCTCGGTACCCGCGCCAAAGCCAACGCTCTCTACGCCTGCGGAGAAAACCGCGCCGCCGTCGAACATCACGAGCAAGCCATCGCAATTTACGAATCTCTCGGAAACTTGAAAGAAGCCGCTCGCACGCTCAGCAGTTCTATCCAGCCGCTTATATTGCTCGGCGAATACGACCGTGCCTTCAAATCCTCGGAACGCGCGAGAGAAATCTTCACGAAAATCGGCGAGACCCGGCGCATCGCCAGCCTCGACAACAACGTCGGCAACATCTTCCATCGCCAGGATCGCTTCGAAGAGGCCATGGTCCACTACGAGAGCGCATATAAAATCCTCGCTGAAAATGAAGACTGGGAGCGTGTGGCCATTACCCTCCACAACATGGCCATGTGCCTTATCAGCCTCAACGACTTCTCCAAATCCCTCGACTGTTACCAGAAAGCTCGTGAACTCTGCGTCCGCTACGACATGCCCCTCCTTCGCGACCAGGCCGATTACAACATCGCCTACCTCTATTACTTCCGCGGCGAGTACAGCCGCGCCATCGAAATGCTCTTCGCCACGCGCCGCGCCTGTGAAGTAACCGGCGACGCCTATCATTTCGCTCTTTGCCATCTCGATCTTTCCGAGATCTATCTCGAGCTGAACCTCAGCGAAGAAGCTCGCGAAATGGCCCACGAAGGTTTCCTCCGTTTTGAAAGGCTCGGCATGGGCTACGAGGCCGCGAAGACGCTCGCAAACGAAGCCATCGCCTACGGCCAGCAGGGAAAAACGGTTCACGCCCTCGAACGCTTTACAAAAGCTCGAGCTATGTTCGCCACTGAAAAAAATCTCGTCTGGCCCTGGCTCCTCGACCTCTATCAAGGCCTTCTTCTCTTCCACGAAGGCCGCTACTTTGAAGCCCGCCGACTCTGCGCCGGCGCCGCCAACTTCTTCGATCAAACAGCCCTCCCCGGAAAAGCCGCTCTAGCCCATCTCCTCCTCGCCCGCGTCGCATTGCAGGTTGGCGAACTCCCTGTCGCACAATCGGAAACGGACACTGCCATTGCCAAGATTTCCGGTCTGCAAGCTCCGGTCCTCGCTTATCAAACGCACTTCCTCCGCGGCCAGCTAGCACAAACTCGCGGCGAGCGCCCGGCGGCCCTCGCGGCCTTTCAGGAAGCCCGCAAATCGTTAGAAGCCCTCCGCAGCCGTTTGCACGCCGAAGAACTGAAAATTTCCTTCGTAAAAAACCGCTTGCAGGTCTATGAAGCGCTCGTCGATTTGCACCTCAGCGGTGATGGCGGCGAATCCTCCGCGAGTGAAGCCTTTTCCTGCATCGAAGCTGCCAAATCCCGCAGCATGACGGAAATGATTTTCCAGAGCGGCCAAAGCCTTCCCCTAGGCGACGCCGGCCAAAGTGAACTTGTGCGAAGAATTCGCGACCTTCGCGAGGAGCTGAACTGGTATTACCACCGCATCGAACTCGAACAACTCCGTCCCGAAGACACTTCCGCCAAACGCCTTCAGCTACTCCAGGAAAAAGCTCTCTCCCACGAAAACGAACTTTTGCGCACTCTTCGAGAATTGCCCGCCCACGAACGCGAAAACGCCACTCTTGAAGCCCCGGAGGATTTTTCCCTCGAAAAATTCCAATCCGCTCTCCCCGCCGATACCGCTCTTATCGAGTACTACTCGACGGGAGACCGCCTCGTCGCCGCCGTCGTCACCCGAAATTCCATCGACATCATTCCCATCACCGTGTTCTCCCGTGTCATTCATTTCCTGAACCTTCTCCGCTTCCAACTCTCAAAATTCCGTATGGGCGCAACCTACACGCAACGCTTTGAGCAGCCTCTTCTTCAAGCCACGCAAAGTCATTTGGAAGCTCTCTATGCCGAGCTAATCGCCCCGCTCCGCTCCCATCTCCAGGCCAAACACTTGATCTTCGTCCCCCATGGACCTCTTCACTTCCTTCCCTTTCATGCCCTCAAAAATGGCGAGGCTTATCTTTGCGACACCCACACTATCTCCTACGCTCCCAGCGCCACAGTCTTTGCCCTTTGCCAGGAAAAGCCGCCGAGTGACATGACCGCCTCGCTCGTCATGGGAATCCCCGACGAGCGCGCTCCCCACATCTTGGCCGAAGTTCAGTCCGTTGCCGCCATCCTTCCGCAACCAGATCTTTTCCTCGGCGGCCAGGCCACTGCCGACGTTCTCAAAAAAAAGGGGTCCCAAAGCGCCTTGCTCCATATCGCCACCCACGGCACCTACCGCCAGGACAACCCCATGTTCTCTGGCATCCGCCTCGGCGATGGCTACCTTAACTTATACGATCTCTACCAGATGCGCCTCTCAGCTCGGCACGTGACGCTCAGCGGCTGTGCCACCGGCATGAACTTTGTCGCTGCCGGCGACGAATTGCTCGGCCTCCAGCGCGGCCTATTTTGTGCCGGTGCGGCCTCATTGCTCCTCTCCCTCTGGGATGTCCATGACCGCAGCACCGCCGAACTCATGCAGTTCTTCTATAAGGGTTACATAGAAACGGGCGACATGGCCGTCTCCCTGCAATTTGCCATGAAGCAGCTTCGCCAGCAAAATCCTCACCCCTATTTCTGGGCCCCCTTTGTCCTCGTCGGTCAACTAGCTGCAAACAAAAAAGTTAACTAGTTCCCGCCACCCTATATTTTTCGCCCCGCTCCCATCCCTTATGCAACGAGGGATCTTGAATCGTGGCCCCCGCTGGGGAGCGGTGGCACGAAGAAAGAAATTAGGGGGGAAGAGAGATGAAGCACTTTTCGACAGAGGAGTGGGTCGATTTCGTGAATCACTTGGTCACAACCGGCCAGAAGGAAGAGATGCAGAAACATCTCGCAACCGATTGCAAACGTTGCAAGGAGACAGTTTCACTTTGGCAAAAGGTCCGCAAGACGGCAGCCCTGGAGGCGAGTTACCAGCCTTCCACGGACACCGTGCGCCTGGCCAAGGCCGCCTTCGCAGTATCTGGCCTGGCCCAGACGCGGAAGGAATCTCCGAGCCTCATCGAGGTTCTGTTCGACAGCTTCCTTCAGCCGGCCGTTGCCGGAGCTCGATCCGTCGTAATAGGAACAAGACAAATGCTTTATAGAGCTGACCCGTATCAAATCGACATTCAGATCGAGCCCAAGCCGGGTGGCAACCGCATCGTCATTACCGGCCAGTTGCTCGACCTCAGCAATCCAGGCGTCATCGGCAGCGACATTCAAGTGACCATGTCGAATCACCGCGGAAACAGTGTCGTGGTGGCCGCAAATCAGTTTGGCGAGTTCTCTGGCGAAATCGAAAACTCAGGTGATCTCGAGCTTTCCATCCCCGGCCACGGTGAGAAGCCCATCGTCATTTCCCTACGAAACGCTCTGGGAAATTTACCCGGAGGCAAGCCATGAGGCCGACGTCCATTGCGCTTTTTGCAGGATTGTCCCATTTTGGTACGAAGGTACCAAAACCCGTTATAACTTTTGTTTGGCACCAAGAAACCACCCGTACTATTTGCACAAAAAGAAGATTCCGCAAGACTTAGCGGGTATCCCTTTGTGCGGACGTGCGTCTGGTTCAGAAGCAGGAGACCCTGGAAGGGACCAATACTATGAAACGTTATCTAAGCATCTTCGTGATTCTAGCAGTTCTTTTCGTCGTCGGAGCGACCCCGGCATCGGCCCAGAATCGCTACATCGTCCGCACCTCCGGGGGCCTGTCCTCCGTCCTAAAGCTCTGCTTATCCGCAAACTGCCAGGTCCAAGGCTCCTTGGATGGCAACGTTGGCCAGACCTACCTGGTGACCTCCTCAGGCAATCTAATCCAGAATCTCCTCGGATTCGTCGGGAACCTTCTGGAACAATTGCTGGGAATTGAGAGTGTGGAGGCCGATCAGCTCCTGCCGCTCCCGATGAAGCCTATTAACACGATTCCCTCCGGCCTTTACGACACGGCCCCCGTTAACTATTACGGGACCGTGGTCACCCATGGCTACGCCACACAACCTGCCACACAGATCATCCGGCTTACCGACGCGCAGCGTGGATTCAACGTCAGTGGTTCCGGCATCGTGGCCGTCATTGATACGGGTGTTGATGTGAATCACCCAGTCCTTCATCCAGTGCTTCTGCAAGGCTATGACTTTACCCGCAACCAGCCGGGCGCCTCCGAATGGCTCGATGTCCCTCAGTTGCAGAATGGAAACCTCAGCGACGGCTCCGAGAATCAGCATCCTGTTGTCGTTCAACAGTCTAGCGCCGCCATTCTGGACCAGTCTTCGGCCGCGATCCTCGATGGTGGGCCATACTCCGCCTTCGGTCACGGTACAATGACCACTGGGCTCGTCCACTTGGTCGCCCCGAAAGCCAAAATCCTGCCCCTTAAGGCCTTTACTTCCAACGGCACGGGCTACGTTTCGAACATCGTCGCGGCTCTTTACTACGCCGTGCAAAATCATGCCAACGTTGTGAACATGAGCTTTGACGTGTCCACGCCGTCGCCGGCTCTATCTCAGGCAATCTCCTACGCCAACAAGTCCGGCCTCGTGCTAGTCGCTGCAGCCGGCAATGAAAGCACCAGCGCACCCGTCTACCCTGCCGCCCTCAACAGCAGCGTCATGGGCATTGCTTCCACAACGGATTGGGATACCCGCTCCACCTTCTCCAACTACGGGAACACCGACGTCTGGATCGCCGCTCCGGGCGAATACGTCATAAGCACTTTCCCAGGTGGCACTTACGCTGCCTCTTCCGGAACCTCCTTCAGCTCCCCTTTGGTGGCGGGCTCGGCTGACCTGCTCCTGAACGCGAAGCCATCCCTCAACCAAAAGAGCGCAGCCAGCGCATTTTCTCATGCCATACAACTCACGCCCGACCTCAATCACGGCCGCTTGGACGTCTATCAAGCCCTCTCTGCATGGCTGAGCGGTTCGAGCGCGGATGACGAGAATGATTGGCGGTAGAAAGCGTGGCGAATGAACTGATTCCGGTGCTCACCGTGGCCACCAAGCTTCCTTGGGCGCCGGAATCGCTCCGCATCAAGCAGGTGGAAGAACAAGTCTCTGCCCTTCGCACCTCAGTCATCTGCGCGTTCAACCAGCTTCTGGATCTCAAGGATCTTAATACCGGCGTGCACAGCACTCGCCTCGCGGAATGGGGCATGCGCGTCGGGCAAGAGCTTGGACTCGACGAGTCAGAACTCCAGAACCTCGAAGTCGCCGCCCTTCTTCACGACATCGGCAAAGTCGGAATCCCAGACGCCATTCTAAAAAAGCCCGGAAAACTGGACGACGAAGAGTACGCCCTAATGAAGAAGCACCCGGAGTACGGCTGGGCGGTTTTGCGCATGCTACCCGGATTCGAACGCGCCGCTCTCGACATTCTCCACCATCACGAATCGTTTGATGGCAAAGGCTATCCAGCTGGCCTAAAGGAAACGGAGATTCCCATCGTCTCTCGCATCGTGACGGTCATCGATGCCTTCGATGCCATGGTCTCTTCCCGCCCCTACCGCAAAGGCCTTCCGCATGAAGAGGCCGTCCGCCGCCTCATTCAGTGCAGCGGCACGCAATTCGACCCCGTCGTTGTGCAGTCTTTCCTCTCCTTCGCGCAAGCAGAAATGGATACCGTCTTCGCCGCCGCGGGCACATCCGTCTCCTCAGCCCTCTAAAATTCCTACACAAGAAAAGACGCGGGGCAGCGCAGCCGCCGCGCATCCTCATCTCATTTTTCGCCAGATTTGCTGGATAACGCCTCGGATTGATTTTCTTGCTCCAGCCGCAAGTGCGCAGCAACGAGTTTAATTTCCTCATAGCTTATCTCCGGCGGCAGTGCGTCCTTCAAGGGCTTGAGCCGTTCCAATCCCAGCCGCAGGCAAACCTCTTCGATTTGTGCTTGCTTCTCAGCCTCCATCCAGTTCGACTGAAACTCCAATTCCCCTTTTTCCATCAGCCCCACAATCAAGCTGACGACGCTCGAAAGTTGCCGCCCCCGCGCCTTCGCAATTTCCTCAAAGCTGCGCCCTTCCGCCAGCAATCGCATCGTCTCTTCCGCGGGCTTCGGCTTTTCCTCCTCCAGCCTTGCCGCTCGCGCCCTGCGGACAAACTCCGCAAGCGCGTCCAGAATCCCCTGACCATACATCTCAGTCTTCTTATCACCGAACCCGGAAACTCCTCGAAGCTCGCCCAGCGTACGGGGCCGCACTCGGCATAGTTCATCGAGCGAAGTGTCGTACATCACGATGAATGCCGATACGCCACGTTTTTTCGCCGTGTCGCGGCGCCACTCGCGCAGAAATTCGCGGAGCTCGGGGTCGATCCCCGCGGCCACGGTGCCCCCGCGCGAAGTCTCGAAGCGAATAGGTCCCAGCTCCCGTCGGGTCTCCGTTCCCTGAAAAACACTGGCGCTACTCACGCCTGCTGTCGCCGCAGCAGCCTTTCGTTTCGTCGTTTTTTTCGTAGTCACTGCCGCCGCCAGCCACTCCGGCTCTCCCACGCACACATCGCAAGCTCCGCAAGAATTCCACTTCCGAATCTCGCCGAAATGCGAGCAAATCTGATTGTGCCGGCACGCCCGTGCTTCCACGAATCTCCGAATCTCGCGGTAACGCTGCCAAGCCCGCGCCTTCTCCGCCTCGTCGCTCAACTGCTGCACGAAATACGTCAGCAATCCCACATCGCGCTTCTGCCAAAGCAAAATACAATCCGCCGGCTCGCCATCGCGCCCCGCGCGCCCCGCTTCCTGGTAATACTGCTCAATCGATTTCGGCAACGAAAGATGAATCACTGCCCGCACCGCCGACTTGTTGATCCCCAATCCAAACGCAATCGTCCCGACCAAAACCCGCACTTCGTCCGACATCCAGCGCTCCTGATTCCGCCGCCGCATGTCACTTTCCATTTTCCCGTGATAAGCAATCGCGGAAATTCCCTGCTCCGCCAAAAAATCCACCGTCTCTTCCACCCGCGCGATCGTCGGCGCATACACGATCACGTTGCTCTCCGCATACTTCCTCAATGTTCGAATCAACAGTTCATCCTGCGTGCGCCCCACGCATTCCTTCACGATGTACTGCAAATTCGGCCGGTGAAAGCTCGCGATGTACTTATCCGGCTCGCGCAGTTTCAATTGTTCAATAATGTCGTGCCGCACCCGCCGCGTCGCGCTAGCCGTAAACGCCGCGATAGGTAGCTCCGAAAAATGTTTTCGCAGAGAGCTCAACTGCCGGTACTCCGGCCGAAACTCGTGCCCCCACTCCGAAATGCAATGCGCTTCATCAATCGCAAAAAAAGACACTGGCACGCGCCGCAGCCACCCAATCGTATCCTCCCGCGCCAGCCGCTCCGGCGAAAGATACAAAAGCCGGTACGCCCCCGCGATCGCCTTCTGCAACACCCATGACTGCACATCTCCCGCCAGCGAACTGTTCAGCAACGCCGAAGGAATGCCCATCTGCGTGAGCTGCGCCACCTGGTCCTGCATCAACGCAATCAGCGGCGACACCACAATGACCGTCTTCTCCTGCAAAATCGCCGCCGGCAACTGATAGCAAAGCGATTTCCCGCCGCCCGTCGGCATCACCACGCAAGTGTCCCGCCCACCCAGCAAACTCCGCACAATATTTTCCTGCAAAGGACGAAATGCGTCGTAACCCCAATATTGCCGCAACGCCCCCAGCAGCTCTTTCTCCGAATTCATGCACAGAGTATAGATGCCCGCCGCCGCACGGTCCATGCAGAGGTGCCTCCGCACGATTTGCCCGTTCCTGCGGTCGCCGCCAAGTCTTTGTGGACCTTCGTTCACCTCGATCTCCCGTCAAACCCCAACTCGTCTCCTCCTCCACGCGATAAGTACCTACTGAGTTATCGGCTCTTGTGATAGGCTGCCTCCACTTACTGTGGTGTGCCGGCCTCCGCCGGAGTTCTCGAAGCTTGGGAAAGCTCCGCGTCGAGGTGCTGCACTCCCTTCCGGATCTCTTGTCCCGCATCCGGGGCGGACCACAGTAGCTCGAATGTCTTCTGTTTCGTGGGGCGGATCATGCGAACCAAAAACTCAGCTTTCTTTTCTCGGAGCTTTCTCTGCGTAGCCATTTTGAGCTTGTTCTGCGTGCGCGCTGAACCTCAATCAGCAATCACCCCGGTCCGCATCACCCAAGCCGTGGATGAGAAGAATCAGGTAGTGCTGAAGGGAAACGTTCATCCCCTGGCTCGCGCAGAATTCGATCAGGGAGCGGTAAGCGATGCAAAGCCTCTGGAGCGAATGCTGCTTCTCTTGCGGCGTAGCCCGGAGCAAGAGGCCGCGCTGCAAGTACTTCTCGACGACCAGCAAAGCAAATCCTCTCCGAGCTACCACGCCTGGCTCACTCCCGCGCAATTCGGTCGGCAGTTTGGTCCGGCAGATAGCGACATCCAGACCGTAACGAATTGGCTCCAATCGCAAGGCTTTCAAGTAACCAACGTGGCGGCGGGCCGGACGGTGATCGAGTTCTCCGGAAACGCCGCACAGGTGCGGGATGCGTTTCACACGGAGATTCACAGCTACCTCGTAAATGGCGAGACGCACACGGCCAACGCCAGCGACCCGCAGATTCCTGCCGCGCTCGCCCCGGTAGTCGCAGGGCCGGTCTCGCTGAACAATTTCCCTCGGAATTCCTACGCCAGGATACTTGGACAATTTCGTCGTAGCTTGGGTAACCCCAGCCTGGAGCCGCTCTTCACTTTCCCTAACCCATTCAGCGGGAAAACCTTTTATGGACTGGGTCCGGGCGATTTCGCGACCATCTACGACTCGAAACCTCTGATCGCTGCTGGAAACGATGGGACAGGACAAACTATCGCCATCGTGGGCCAGACCAACATCAATGTGCAGGACGTGCAGCAGTTTCGGAAAATGTTTGGACTGCCGCCAAATTTCGACGCCACAAACGTGATTTTAAATGGAGAAGACCCGGGGATCACTTCCAGAGGTGAAGAAGGCGAGGCCGACCTGGATGTCGAGTGGTCGGGAGCGGCGGCGCCCGGAGCCGCCGTGAAATTTGTCGTATCCGCTTCGACGCCCGCCTCGGCAGGGATCGATCTTTCGGCTCTCTACATTGTGGAGCAAAACCTCGCCGGAACCATGAGCGAGAGTTACGGACAGTGTGAACAGGCCTTAGGGACTGCCGGGAATGCGTTTTACAACCAATTGTGGGAGCAAGCGGCTGCACAAGGGATCACCGTAATTCTGTCCGCCGGCGATGGCGGATCAGCCGGCTGCGATGATTTCAACAGGCCGCAGCCGGCGAGCCATGGGCTGGCAGTGAGCGGACTGGCTTCGACTCCCTTCAACGTGTCCGTCGGCGGCACGGATTTTGATGAGCTCAACAATTGGACGTCCTATTGGAGCGCGACGAACAATCCAACCGGAACTTCAGCAAATGGTTATATCCCGGAGATTCCATGGAACCAGAACTGCGCGCAGATTGGATTGACTGGTTGCGGCTCAAGTGCTCCGCGCGGGTCAGTGAACATCATCGCCGGCAGCGGCGGACCAAGTAGCCTCTATGGAAAACCCACATGGCAGATGGGCGTGGCCGGGATGCCGAATGACAATCACCGCGACCAGCCAGACATCTCTCTATTCGCTAGCCCCGGGTTTGATGGAACCGGATACGTCTATTGCCAGAGCGACCAGACGATCTCCGGCGGCAGAAGTTGCGATTTGACTAACGCTTCCACCGGAGTCCTCGACTTCGGGATTGTTGGCGGGACTTCCGCGTCGGCGCCGGCTTTTGCGGGAATCATGGCGCTAGTGAACCAGTATCAAGCGACCCATGGCGGTTCAAACCGCCAGGGGAACGCGAATTACGTGCTTTACGCCTTGGCAAACAAATCTGGAGCGAGCTGCACTTCCACCAAGACGCAAGCTGCGGGCTGCGTTTTCAACGACGTAACAAAAGGAAATTCTATTTTGCCGACCGGCGTGCCCGGCGTCGGAACAAACAGCGTGCCTTGCCAAGGAGGGTCGCTGAATTGCAGCGCTAGTACCGCTGGCAGCACGGGTGTGCTCGTGGATCCAAGCCACCCAACAACCGAGGCGTGGACTGCAGCTGCGGGCTACGACATGACCACCGGATTGGGAACGGTCAACGTGAACGCCCTCGCCACCAGCTGGAGTAATGTTTCAACAGTTCAGACGACCACCACACTAACACTTTCTCCAACCACCGGGATCACGCATGGCACCGGCGAAAATGTAACCGTTGGAATTAGCGTAACCCCAAATGCAGGAACGGGAATACCATCCGGGGACGTATCCCTGATTGCGACTCCGATTCCCGCCAGTGGCACAACGCAAGGTCTAGACCATTTCACTTTGACGAACGGTGCAGTCAACGGCGCGAAGACGCAAAGCCTGCCCGGTGGCACCTACAACGTGTCGGCGCACTATGCCGGAGACGGTACGAATGCCCCGAGTGATTCCACGGCCGTGCAGGTCACGGTCGGAAAAGAGAGCAGCGAGGCGTTCGTCGTGATTCCGACGTTCGATTCGAGCGGCAACCTGGTGAATGGGAACGCGAGCTCCACGGTGTACGGATCTTCCTACATCATTCGCATGTACGTGACCGACAAAAATGGCGTGGCAAGCCCGACGGGGCCACCAAGCCCGACGTGCCTGACCGAGAATCTATTGACCTGCCCCAGCGGGACGATCTCGCTAACTGCAAACGGATCGCCGGTCGATGGCGGAGTCTTCAGTGTGAACACGGAAGGTTACACAAGAGACATCGCGCCCACGCTCACCGGTGGAACATATTCGCTTAGTGCGCAGTATGCGGGCGACAATAGCTACCAGGGGAGTAGTTCTGCAGCGGACTCGTTCACGGTCATGCCTACGGACACCCAACTAATCCTAACTAACTCCTCGTGCCCGATCGTGGGGAGAAATTGCACTTTTTCCGTGCTCGGACAACCGTACCTTTCGAACTATGCGACAGCAGCCGCCCCAACGGGCACGCTCACCTTCTACGATGGCGCAACGCTGATCGGTGGCCCCGTTCCAGTGTCTGGTGTGGCTGGTCGCAACGGAGTCCCGCCGCGCTTCACCGCCTCCGCGCAAGCGATGTTCTCCACAAGCGGAAGCCACACTCTCATTGCGAAATACAGCGGCGATGCAAACTATCTATCCCAGACGGCGCAGCAAACCCTCTCGGTGGTATGGCCGACCACGATAACCATACAGGCGAACTCGACCACTGTGAATTACGGCAACAGCGTTACGATAACGGCACAGGTCGTCGGTCCTGGCGGCGCTTCGATCCCCATGATGACCGGACAAATCCAATTCTCCGCGACCACTACCCAAATTCCCGGGCCGTTCACCACGACTTATAGCACCGACGCAAGCGGAAACCAGGTGCTGACATCCTCAACCACCTTGACCCCTTTGGCTACGCAAGTCGTTCAAGCGACCTATTCCGGTGACACCAACTTCGAAGCGGGGTCACAGCCGATCCTTGTCAACGTAATTATCCCGGATTTCAGTCTTAACGTTCCCGGCCCACTCGCGATCACAGCGGGGCAGTCAGGGACTCTACAGTTTGGAGTGGTACCGGCGACGAAGAGTGCGAGTCCGGTTACCCTATCATGCGCAGGGGATTTCCCCAGAGGATATTCGTGTGGCCTGCAGCCAGCGACTGTGAATCTGGCGAACGGCGCGACTTCGACCGCGACGCTTACTTTGTCGCCGTCTCCCCCAGGCAGCGCTGTGATGGGAAATATGGCCCGGCCGAAACATGCTGGAGTCTTCATTGTCTCTTTCGAGCGGAATTCACTCTGGCCAGTAAGCGTCCTGAGCGGGACGGGCGCGATCTTGCTTTTTATGTGGCCGGGCAGGAGGAAGCGTTTTCGGACCGCCTTCGGACTCGGCGTGGTTTGCGCTATAAGCCTAGTGATCGGCTGCGGCGGCGGCAGCTCCGGTGCACCGCCGCCACCTCCACCTCCGCCGCCTAGCGGTCCTTTCGCAACCTCCACGACCGTCTCAACAAGTTCGGCGAAGGTCGCACAAAGTAGCCCGGTAACCTTCACTGCGACAGTGACGGGAGCAGGAAAACCGACTGGGAACCTGAGCTTCTTCTTGAGCGGAAGCTACTACGGCAATGCGAATCTGGTTTCCGGCATGGCATCGCTAACCGTCTCGGTCGCTGAGCCAGGCATCTTTACACTCACCGCTCAATACTCAGGCGACACGAACAACTTGGCGTCGACTTCGGCGGCAGTCAGCCAGACCGTGACGGGAACCACGACCATGCAGGTGAACGGGCTGACAAGCACTCTGTTTCACAGTGCCAATGTGACCGTGACAGTCCAATAGGCCGGGTGCCCCGAGCGGGTGGAATATCACTTTCTCGCCGCGAAGATTTTGAGTTCGTCTTTGAGTTTGTCTTTGTCTTTGTCTTTGTCTTTCGCTGTTGGGTTGGGTGCCCCATCCTTGCGGGTTTGGTTTTGCAAGGGTGGGTCGTTCGTTTTCTTATTTCTCCTTCTCCTTCATCTCTTCCGGCGCGTGCCGGCGCAGCCGCTTGCGGAGATTCTTTGCGATTTTTCTACTCCCTGCTCACTACCCACTACTCGCTTTCATATCGCACTTTTCCACACATCTCCACAGCCTTGTCAAACCCATTATCCCCCACCCAACTCTCTCAAACCCCTCAACTTACGCCGCCACCATTCGAATCCACACCGCCCGTTCGAATACGCACTCAGTAACATCGAGAATGTAGTTGACAACTAGCCAATACCATGCTACAATTCCTTATGTTTCACCTCCGTCACACGCTCCCCTGCCCGACTCCGTGTTGTTCTCGTAGTTGTGGATATTTAGGCCCGCGCTTCTCACTTCCTTCCCCGTGTCATCCCGAACGCAAGGAGGCATTTCTCTTTCTCCGTCCCTTCCGCGCCTTCTCTCTCATTTTCCCCTGTGCACCTTCTATCCCCTTTAGAATCCGCACTTCCGAAAAATACGCCCCTAACCCCTTTAGAATCCGCACTTACAAAACACGGTACTTAAAGTCCTTTAGAATCTGCACTTACAAAAAAAGGCCGGGGGAGGGGGCCCTCCATCCCGCCTTCCCTGGCCACCCAGAGCCTCGAAGGGAGCGACCGAAGGAAGCCCAAGGACCCCGCCTGTCCTGCTATCAGGCCAAGGACTTTCAACTCAACTTCCGGGGAGAGCAGCGGCACCTGCCCTCCAACGCCGGACTTCCCCGCGCCAACTCGCGTTACACTAATGTCTCGATGCTGAGCACGACAGTCCTTGATACCCATTGGATGGGCCGACCGCGCTCCATCGCCGCGGTCTTGCTTGAATCCGACGGGCATCGCGCCATCATCGATCCTGGGCCTGCTTCAACTCTCCCCACGCTGCGACAACATCTGGACTCGCGAGGTATCGGCGTTTCGGATTTGAACGCCATCCTCCTCACGCACATTCATCTGGACCATGCCGGCGCGACGGGCGCGCTCATCAAGGAAAATCCCAACCTTGAGGTGTACGTTCACAAGGCCGGCATGATGCATTTGGCCGACCCGGCAAAATTGCTCGCCAGCGCCGAGCGGCTTTGGCCGGGCGAATTGCAACACCTGTTTGGCGAAACGCTCCCCGTGCCCTTCGGAAATTTGCGCATTCTTAATGGAGGAGAAACGCTTGCGCTCGGAAGCCGTAACCTCGACGTTGTTTTCACGCCGGGCCACGCTTCCCATCACGTTTCGTATTTCGATTCCTCGGATAGCACGGCATTCGTCGGCGACGCAGCAGGATTCCACATCGAAGGCGCGCCGTACGTCGTTCCCCTCGCTCCTCCGCCGGATATCGACCTCGAAATATGGAACGCGTCGCTGGACGCCATCGCCGCGCGCCGGCCCGCCCGGCTTTTCCTCACGCATTTCGGCTACTCCAATGATCCGGCCGCGCACATCGCCGAATATCGCGGAAGTTTGCGGCGCTGGGGCGCTCTTGCCGCGAAAATTCTGCGCTCCGCGTCAGATGAGCGCGCCGCGCTGGAAACTTTCGTCGCCGCCGCCACCGCCGAAATTAGAAAACACGTCCATGGCGCCGAAGCCGAGCACTACCTCTTCAACTGCGGCCTCAACCCTTCCTGGCTGGGACTTGCCCGCTACCACCGCAAACGCGCAGAAGCCGCTGCCGCTTCTCCGCCGCGCGTTTGACGCCACACTATCAGGGACCTAAGATGAAGCGCACACAAAGAGAAAAATGCCCGGCGCGAAATTTAAGAAATGTCTACGAGGTCTTCGCATGAGCTCACCCTGCACGAGACTTCCCGTGAGAGTTGTTTTTCTGCTCGTCGTTCTTCTTTCCCTCGCTTCTACGGCGCTTCTCGCGCAGTCCTCGGTGGGCGTTGTTTCCTTCGCCAATTCCGGCGCGCCCGCAGCACAAAAGGACTTCCTGTACGGGCTCGCGCAGCTTCACAACTTCGAGTACGAAGACGCTGCGGCGGCGTTTCGCAGGGCGGAAGAGATCGATCCCGGTTTCGCGATGGCCTATTGGGCCGAAGCCATGACCTTCAATCACCCCGTCTGGGACGAGCAAAATCCCCGCGCGGCGCGCGCCGCGCTCCAAAAACTCGCGCCAACTCCCGAAGACCGCTTGGCTAAAGCAAAGACCGAACGCGAAAAAGATTATCTGCGTGCGGTGGATATTCTGTATGGCCAGGGCGAAAAATTCGATCGCGACGCGCGTTACGCCGAATTCATGCGCGGGCTGCACGAAAAGTATCCCGCCGATATAGACGCCACGTGTTTCTACGCTCTCGCTCTTCTCGGCACCGCCCACAATGGCCGCGACGTCCCTACGTACATGCGCGCGGCCGCTCTGTTGGAAGATGTTTTCTACGCACATCCGGCACATCCCGGTGCAGCCCATTACCTGATTCATTCCTTCGACGATCCCACGCACGCAATCCTGGGGCTGCGCGCCGCGCGAGCTTATTCAAAGATCGCGCCCGAGGCCGCCCATGCGCAGCACATGACCTCGCACATTTTTCTCGCGCTTGGGATGTGGGATGACGTCGTAAGCGCAAATGAAACCGCCACGGGGATCGTTAACAGGCAGCGCGCCTCCGCTGGCAAGCCGCCGCAGTCCTGCGGGCACTACAATTTGTGGCTCGAATACGGCTATCTACAGCAAGGACGCTTTGCGAACGCAATGCGCATCCTCTCCGGATGCCGCAGCCAGGCGGAAGCGCAATCCGCAGCCGGGCATGGACGCGGCGCTGTCGATGCGGACAATTCAGCCGCCGGCTCCTTCGCTCAGATGCGAGCGCACTACTTGATCGAGACGCAGGATTGGAACGGCGAAGTCGCGGGCTGGAAGCTTCCTTCCGGCGCATCGGCTTGGGCGCAACTGATGTTTGATTACACCGACGCGCTCGCAGCCTGCTACCGCAGCGATACGGCCGCAGCGCATACTTCCCTAGCGCAGTTGCAAGCGCTGGGACCGCAACTGAATGCCGATCTGGACCGGGAGAGATATTCCGCCGACAACTGGATGCGCAAAGTGCCCGGCATTTTGACGGATCAGATTCAGGGCTTGGTCCTAATGCGAGAGAATACGTTGGATCAAGCCGGCGCCGCTTTTCAAAAGGCCGCTGACGAAGAAGCGTCGCTGCCCTCGGCGTTCGGGCCGCCTATGATTGCCAAGCCTTCGCATGAATTGCTCGGCGAGTTTCTTCTCGAACGCGGCCGCCTCCCGGAAGCGCGCAAAGCGTTTGAAACCGCGCTGGCGCGAGCCCCTCAGCGTGTCCAGGCGCTCGTCGGACTGCTGCACGCGCAAACCCTGCTGAAAGATTCTGCCGCCACACAAACCCTTGCGACTCTGCATCAGATTTACGCGCACGCGGATCACCCTCTGGAACAGTCGAGCAGCGGAAGTCGTTAGACTTCCCGTGTTTGTGTTCACCTCGGCCAGCTTGGGATGATCCAGAAAGAACCGTCTAAGCGGTCGGTTCCGAGGAGGAAACTTCGGGAGTTTCCGCGGCGGGTTCAAGTGCGGGAGCCGTCAGTGCAGCAAGCCGTGCGGAAAGCACTTCAACCAGCAAATCCACGAGTTTTTTTGCACCGCTGCCGTCGGGATCTTTGTCCGGGTTGTACTGCGCCACGTCCAGCCCGAGCAGATTCTTGTGTTTCGTGACCTCGCTGAGGGCTGCGCGCACGTCTTCCAAGCCTAGGCCGCCGCTCGCGGGCACATTCACGGCCGGAAATTCTTCATTCGCGATTACGTCCGTATCCAGATGCAGCACAAACTCGTGAGCGTCGGCGTGCACATAGGCAAGCGCTTGGTGCGCCGCGGCGCGCGCGCCCTTGGCTTGAATGTCCGCCGCGTACATGTGGCGCATTGGCGACTTGCTCAGGAATTCCTGCTCGGGCGGGTCGAGCCGGTCCAGACCAAAGAGCGTCACGTCCGGCTCGCGCACCAGCGCCGATTCGCCAAAAAAGCGCACCAATTCCGGAGCGCCCCGGCCGATCACGTGCGCCACAACCATTCCATCGATCCGCCCGGAAGGCGTCGATGCCGGCGTGTTCAAATCCGCGTCGCGATCAAACCACAATAGGTTGACGTGCTTGTAATAACGGCGCACGCCCGTCAAAAGTCCGATGACTTGCGCGCAATCGCCGCCCAGCACCAGCACCAGCGCGCCGCTCTTCACGGCCAGTTCAGCGCGAACCTTCAAATCATTCAAGCCCGCGACAATTTCCTGCAAATTGCGCGCCCGTTTGTGTTCGTCATCGTCAGCAAAGAGCCTCGGCGCGCAGTCGCCGTGATCAATCACTTCGAAGCCCGCGCTCTGCAGCCGCTCGACCAGTCCTGCCGCCCGCAATGCCGCTGGCGCCTTCTCGCTTCCTGTCAGAAACGCGGCCGCGCTGGACGGCGCGCCTATCAAAGCAATCTTCTTCGGCTGACGGACGATTTTGACCGCCAAAGTTTGCTCCTTGTGTTGTGAGTCCCCGCCTACGGCGTTGGTTCGACTGCAACCTGGTTCGACTCCAAACTGCGCGAGCTCGCAGCCCGCCCCTGCATCCCGATGACGCTACAAAAAAGTCAACGCCGCGGCGCCGGCGCGATCGTCGCCAGTTCCGGAGGAAGCGTAAAACGCACGTCTTCGCGGATCAAATCGAGGTCGCGTTGATCCGTAAATCCGCACTCCGCCAGCCGCTGGCTCACTTGCTCGACGAGCACTTCCGGAGCGGAGGCGCCCGCCGTCAAACCCACGCGCTTTACACCTTCGAGCCACTTTTCGTCGATATCCGTGGCTGAATCGATAAGCTGGGCCTTCACGCCGCTGCGCTTCGCCACTTCCACCAGGCGATTCGAATTCGAGCTGTTCGGCGAGCCCACCACCAGGAGAAAATCCACGTCCTTGGCTACTTGCTCGACGGCTTCCTGGCGATTCTGCGTCGCGTAACAAATGTCATCGCTCGCAGGACCTTTGATGAACGGAAACTTTTGCCTTAGCCGCGCTACAATCTCTTGCGTGTCGTAGAGGCTGAGCGTGGTCTGTGTCAGGTACGATAGCTTTTCCGGTTCGTCCACTTCGAGCGCGTCTACCGCCGCCACCGAATCCACGACGATGGTGCGGTCGGGAGCTTCGCCCGACGTCCCGACGATCTCCTGATGGTCCTTGTGGCCAATCAAAATGATGGTGCGCTTTTCGCGCGCGAATTTCAGGGCTTCGAGATGCACCTTGGTGACCAGCGGACAGGTCGCGTCAATCACTTTCAGCGCGCGGTCCTTGGCTTCCTGGCGGACCGTGGGCGGCACGCCGTGGGCGCTGAATACGAGCACCGCGCCGTGCGGCACGTCCTCGATGGACTCCACAAAAATCGCCCCGCGGCGGCGCAACTGCTCCACCACATAGGTGTTGTGGACGATTTCGTGATGCACGTAGACCGGCGCGCCGTACGCCTCGAGCGCTAGCTCGACAATATCCACCGCTCGCACCACGCCCGCGCAGAACCCCCGCGGCCGTACCCGCAGCAATACCTTCCCATTTGTCGCAGTTTGCATCGTTATCCTAAGTGAGTATTTTCCGAACACTCTATCATACCCTACGCCGCGCCCGCCCCGCACCGGGTTTCCTTATCCGAGACGGTCAGTTTGCCTTTAGCGGATTAATCAGTCCGTTTTCGAATTCCAGTGAATTGGACATATAATCCAGCGCGACATGCACACCAAAAGCAATGTCGTTTGCGTCTTCGCCTCCTTCTTATTCACCATCGGGACTTGGAGCGCCAATTCAAAAGACTCGACGAATCCCGAGGCACTGATTTCCCGGGCACTCCTGCAGGAAAATCTTTGGACCGAAGGAACTCCGCCTATGGTGATGCGGGCGGAAATTCAAGTCTCGGATTCCAGGGGCGCTCTGGCTCGGGGCCGGTACATTTTCAATTGGGTTTCGCCTGCTCGATGGAGAGAAGAGATCCGCTTTGGCAGTTATTACCTGCTGCGAGTCGGCAATGGAAAAGGTTATTGGCAGAAAAGCGCTCTCAGTTACCAGCCAGAGGCGATTCTTCGACTGGACTCGTTATTGCACCTAAAGGAGGCGCTTAGAGTCGGCTGGAATCGACACTTTGGAAAGGTAAAAAGCCACGACAAGAAAGGAGTGCAGCAAGAGTGCGCGGAAGTGAGGTGGATTGCCGGCACTGAACGAATACTGTGCTTCGATGACGCAAGCGGAACTTTGCTAAACGTTGATTATCCAATGGAGGAGAATCAAAATCCGCCTGAAATTTCCCGCATCGAATTCGGCGCGTTCAATAACATAGGCGGCAAGCTCGTTCCCTTCGAGATCCGAGCCCTTAGGGGTCGGAGCCTCATTGCCAGCGTAAAAGTTTTGGAAATTACGAAGGCCGCTGAGGAAAATCCAGCACTCTTCGATGTGCCGTCAGACTCCGAGTTTTGGGCACAATGCGATGATATGCGCGAGGCAGAATTGGTGGATCGGATACAACCCGTCTATCCAATGAGCGCGCGCCAGAATTTTGATCAGGGAAGGGTGATGTTCTACGCTGTCATCGAGGCGGACGGATCGCTCTCTCACCTCACGGTCATTCACAGGGCATCATCGACCCTGGAATCCGCTGCGGTTGAAGCAGTCCGTCAGTGGCACTACAAGCCCGCAGCGTGTGGGATGACACCGATCCGCGTCGAAACCTCGATTCCTGTGGATTTTTGGATCGGAAAGTAGCGGAAATTTCCGGCCATTCGCATTATCGGAAACTGAACCACTGCTCCCAGTACTATTGGTCATGGTTGGTTTCCCGGTTGGCCTTCCAAGTTTCTGGATGGCAGAGACGGGTACATTAGCGCGGGTTAAATTGCGGACCAGCTAAACGGCTACTGCCCGTAGTAATACCCATCGCGGGCTTGCACGACGAGGTCTTTTTGCTTGCCGACTGCGAGATGAATCTTGTGATAGCCAACCATATTGCCCTTGTCGGGCGTGTACGCAAAGCTGTTCTGGTTGCTCAGATCTTCCTCGATGTCCGCGCAGATCTTCTCTATCGTCTCCTTCTTCGAGACCTTGAACAGCCGCCCACCCGTTTCCTTGGAAATTTGCTCAAGGATTTTCTTGCCGTCGGGCCAGTGCTCGTAATGAGGAAACTTGGCGCCGCAGCCGCGCGCGAAGCCTTTTGCCAAATTGGTGCTCTCAGAGCCAGCCGATGCGGTTGTAAGATGCAACCTGCATCGACAACCCAATGAGCACCGAAATGAACGTCGTATCAGTGACCCTCGAAGGCCGCCACGTGCAGCTTGAACCTCTCTCTCAAGCGCACCACGCCGACCTCTCCGCCGTCGGCCTCGATGAGGATCTGTGGCGCTGGATTCCCACTCCCGTGCGCACGCCCGAAGAAATGTCTGCCTACATTGCCACCGCGCTTGAAGAACAGGCCCGCGGCGTCTCCTTACCCTTCGCGCTGATCGAAAAAGCCAGCGGCCGGGCGATCGGCAGCACGCGCTACGGCAATATCGACCGCACGCATCATCGGGTGGAGATTGGCTGGACTTGGGTCGCCCCTGCGTGGCAGCGCACCGGCGCGAACACGGAAGCAAAGTATCTTTTGCTGCGGCATGCGTTCGAAACGCTCGGTTGCATGCGCGTGGAGCTGAAAACCGATTCGCTCAATGAACGCTCCCGCGCCGCTATCCTGCGCATCGGGGCCCGCGAAGAAGGCACCTTCCGAAATCACATGATCACCGCCAGCGGCCGCATCCGCCACACCGTGTACTTCAGCATCCTCGATTCGGAATGGCCCGCCGTGAAGTCCCGCCTCCAAACCATGATGCTACCCTGAGCCGCAATGCCCCCGGAATCGTCCTTCCCGCCAGGCCGTTTACCAATGCACGTCACGGGTCATTCCAGTTGGGATACCCGCGCGTACTTCGGTAAACTAATGAACAGGCATCGAGCGATCGTTGCGCTCGTGCAGACTGTGCAGGCCCGGCCCCGCTGCTGCGGAACAGGTGTCTTGGGAAACCACAGGTGCGCCACAAAATTTTCTCCCAGATACTTGCTGCCAACGCCGCCACCTAACGGAGAGTCTTGTGCCCGCTTCCGATCCCAGCAATCGCCGCCGCAGTGAACGCGTGGTTTTGCAAATCCCCGTGACAGTATTGGCGGAGACTCCGGACCGCGTTCATGTGGAAGAGCAGACGCAGACATTGGTCGTCAACGCGCATGGCGGCTTGATGAAACTAGCAGCGGAGCTCCTTGTGGGCCAGCCGATCATTCTCGTGAACCCACAAAGCGGGTTGGAGCAAAGTTGCCGCGTGGTGCGCATCGATCAACCGAGTCCGGACTACTTCGCCGTAGCTTTCGAGTTTGACCGCCCGTCTCCGAAATTCTGGCCTATCACTTTTCCGCCTGCGGACTGGGAAGTTCCGAAGAGCTGATGCATTGCGTTTCGGCCGGAAAGGCGCGCTCTCGCGCAATCATTTCCCAGCCGCAACTATCCGGAGAATGTGGTGTTTAACAACACAAGGGCAGATATGCCTTTGGAGGCTCTTCAGATGCAGGATTTGCGCCCGTTCAAATCATCCCGGCGGCTTGTGACCATTGCCGCCCTTCTTTCCGTAATTCTCGTGGCCGGTTGCGATGAATATGTTCGGATTACCCGCGACCACGACGTTCGCATCCCCAAAGGGGCCAGTTGGGCGTGGCGGCCGGCCGTGCAGGAAGCGGCCGCTGCAGGTGACAATCGCCCCGTGATTTCGCGCGACGAAGTCTCGCGCAATCAAACGCCGCGCCGCGAAGCCCACGCCGACGACGCAGTCGACCGCGAACGCGTGAAGACCGCCATCGAGCAGGCGCTCGCGGCGAAAGGATTCAAGCAAGTCGCCGACCCCGCCGCCGCCGATTTTTTGGTGGACTATAAATTTGCTGTAAAGCGCGCCAACGCCACCGTGCCAGTGGGTTACCCAGGCGCATATCCCGGCCTCGTTTGCGGACCGTTTCGCTGCTGGCAATCCTGGGGCTATGGCCCTGCGTATGTCGGCTACGAAAATATCCATTTCCGCGAAGGCACCATCGTCTTCGATTTGATCCAACAAGAGAACAGACATCGCGTCTATCGCGCCGTTGGCGCAAAGCCCGTGCGCCGCGATTCCTTCTCGCTCACCCAGAACGATATCAACGGTCTGGTCCACCAATTGCTAAAGGATTTGAAGCCCGGCAAGTAACGCCGTCCCGTATTGTCATTTTTTACGAAGATGGGACAGGCATTCCTGCCTGTCTCCTCCTTGCCTCCGCTGCCCGCTGCCTCTATCCTCTTCTTCCTATGCTCCTCAAAAACCAAGTCGCCTTGCTCACCGGCTCCGGCCGCGGCATAGGCCGCGCCATCGCTCAACTTTTTGCCGCGGAGGGCGCCTCCGTCTTCCTAACCGCCCGCACAGAATCAGAACTCGCCGCCACCGCAAAAGAAATTTCCGGCGCCGGCGGACGCGCGCACTACTCCCCCGCCAATCTCGCCCACGAAGCCGATTGCACACGCATCGTCGCCGAAGCCCGCGCACAATTCGGCAAAATTGACATCCTCGTCAACAATGCCGGCCACTACGGCCCCGTCGTTCCCGTTGAAGACTATCCCCTCGCGGAATTCGACAACGTGATTGCCATTCACCTGCGCGCTGCATTTATTCTGAGCAAACTCGTCCTCCCAGAAATGTACGCGCGCGGCTCCGGCGTCATTCTGAATATTTCAAGTCTCTCGGCCAAAGCTGCATTCCCGTGGGGTTCCGCCTACGCCGCCGCAAAAGCGGGCATGCTCGGCCTCACGCGCATCACCGCCGCCGAAGCCGCCCGCAAAGGCGTCCGCGTCAACGCCATCTGTCCCGGCCCGGTTACCGAAACGCGCATGTCCAAGGAACTCGGCAACACGCTCGCCGCAAAGCTCGGCGTCAGTCCCGAAGCGCAACTCGCCGGTTTTCTAAACACAATTCTGCAGGGCCGCGGTCAAACCGCCGACGAAGTCGCCCGCGCCGCGCTCTTCCTCTGCTCGAGTCAATCCACCGCCATCATCGGCCAATCCATCAACGTCGATGGTGGCGCCGCATTCTTTTAGCATTCTGTCGCAGAAATAAATTGCAGGGGCCGCGCTTGCCCAGCCCGCAGCCGTTCAATTCAATGCGCGGTCGGAGGCAGGACTCGAATGGTGCGCAGCCAGATTTCCGCAAGCTCGGGCCATCGGGTGATGGGCAGCTCGGTCCGGCGAAGTCCATATCCATGCCCACCCTGAGTGTAGATGTGCATTTCCGCCGGAACTTTGGCGTTCTTCAGCGCCATAAAATACACGATCGAGTTTTCCACGTGCACCGGATCATCCTCGGCTTGCAAGAGGAACGTGGGCGGAGTTTGCTCCGTAACGTGTATGTCCGCATTAGCCGCGAAGTTCTGTTCCGCGATGGCCAGATAGCCCGGATAAATAATCACGGCAAAATCGGGCCGGCAGCTCTGCTCGTCCGCGGCATCGATTCGATCATAAATCCGCTTATCGAAATGCGTGCTGAGCGCCGCCGCAAGGTGGCCCCCCGCGGAAAATCCGAGCACGCCGATGCGGTGCGCGTCGATGTGCCACTCCGCCGCGTGAGAACGAACGATGCCCAGCGCGCGCTGCGCATCCCGCAACGCCGCAGCGGATTTCGGATAAGGCCCAGTGTCAGGAACGCGGTATTTGAGCAAAACACACGTGATGCCCGCGGAGTTGAGCCAGTTGCACACTTCGGTTCCTTCGAGGTCGATCGCCAGAATGCGATAGCCGCCTCCGGGAAAAACAACGATCGCCGCGCCCGTGCTCTTGCCCGTGGGCGTGTAAAGAGTCAGCGTCGGCGTAGAGACATTGCCGAGACGAATGATCGGCTTGCCGGCGATTAGGTTGTCCTTGGCCGTCGTGGTGTCGCTCTCGGGCGGTAGATTAGCCGGCGCGCCGGGCGCTCCATGCGGCCACACGTCAATGGTTGTGTGCCCGGGCGTAGGCGGCCACCCCGGCGTCTGCGCAAACGCGCTCACGGAGATGCCAACGACCGCAACAAGAAGAATCACAAGGTGGCGCACGATGAATTCCTCCGTTCTGAAATTTGCCGCGATGATCGTAGCATGCGCCACGCATAACCGCGTATCCCCGTCGCCGGTTTGTTGTGCGTCGGTCTGGAACTCTTGGGGCGAACAGACAGCCTACCGGAAAACAGCGGAGAAACGGCGGCACTCTCCGCTTTTTCGTGCGCGTGCAATTCGCGCTTCGTTATGTTAGAAGCCCAAGCGGGATGCATGCGTCCGCTTCCACAACGAGCGTCGCTCTGTCCGCGCGCCGCCGCATTGCGCGGCGTCTCTTGCCGTTTCTCTTCACCCTTTTCGTCATCGCCTTTCTCGATCGCGTGAACGTCAGCTACGCGGCTCTCGAAATGACGCACGACCTGAACTTCAGCAACCGCGTTTTCGGTTTCGGCTCGGGAATATTTTTTGCCGGCTATTTGCTCTTCGAAATTCCCGGCTGCCTCATCGTCGAGCGCTGGAGCGCACGCAAATGGTTCGCGCGCATCATGGTCTCCTGGGGACTCGTCACCGTCCTGATGGCTTTCGTTCGAACGCCCATGCATTTCTACGCCGTTCGAATCCTTCTCGGCGTCTGCGAATCCGGTTTCTTTCCCGGCATCCTCGTTTACCTCACCCACTGGTTCCGCGCGCAAGACCGCGCAAAAGCCTGCGCCATGTTTATGATTGCCATTCCCGTCGCCAACATCATCGGTTCGCCTCTCGGAGGCTGGCTGCTCGGAGTGCGCTGGTTCGGCCTGCAGGGCTGGCGCTGGCTTTTTATCGTCGAAGGAATTCCCGCGATCGCGTTTGGCATCATCACCGTTTTTTATCTCACCGATTGGCCGCGCGAAGCTCGCTGGCTCGCGCCGGAAGAGCGCGTGTGGATCGCCGCCGAGCTTGAGCAGGAGGCCCAGGCAAAAAAAGCTGCCCACTCCTACAGGATATGGGAAGCGCTGCGCCAGCCGGCCGTCATTCGCTTGACCTTTATCTATTTTTTCGCCGTCAGCAGCATCTATTCGCTGACGATCTGGCTTCCCACGTTTTTAAAGCGCGCTTCCGGCATGTCCGACCTAGCCGTCACCATGCTTTCTATTCTTCCTTATGTCGCCGTGCTGCTCGCCATGATTTTCAACGGCTGGCACTCCGACCGCACAGGCGAGCGCCGCTGGCACACCGCAGTTCCGCTTATGTTCGGCGTCGTGGCGTTTGCTCTGACGATTCTTTCCGGAGCGCATTTTTGGTTTGCGTTTGTCTGTCTGATAGTCGCTTCCAGCGCCAACGCTTTTCTTCCGGCATTCTGGCCCGTGCCCTCGGCCTTCCTCGGCGAGTCGGCCGCGGCGGCCTCCATCGGACTCATCAATTCAATTGGAAATCTCGGAAGTCTTGTGACGCCTTCCGTCATCGGTTATTTCCTGGACCGCACCCACTCGTTTGCTCCAGGATTTCTTTACGTCATCGTGAGCCTGCTCATTGCCATTTATCTGGTTCTGACTCTGCCGATTCGCCCCGCCGCAGCCATGCCACAGGCCAAACCTCGCGCCGCTGGCATGTGACCCATCACGCTCAGCAGGGTTTACACCCGTCACGAGTCACCAGTCACTTCGCCGCCTGATTTGCACAACCTCGGAACCGAAGATCAGTGCACCTCATTCTTGTACACAGCGCCGTCCTTCATCACGAATTTCACGCGTGTGAGCTCCGTGATGTCTTTGAGCGGATCCCCGCTGACGGCCACGATGTCCGCCCACTTCCCTGCTTCGATATTGCCAACTTTGTCGCTCCAGCCGAGCAGCTCGGCGGGGACGACCGTGCCCGCGCGAATCGCCTGCATGGGCGTCATTCCATAATTCGCGTAGTACACGAACTCTTCCGCTTCGTTTACTTCTTTCCAGTCGAAGCCGCCGGCGTCGGTCCCAAGCGCGATTTTTACGTTCTTCTTCAGCGCTTTTTGGAACGCGATTTTTTCCAGGTCCACCATTTTCACCCAATTGCCTCCCCGGCCCGGGGCAACGTACGCGCCCACGGTAATCGTGGGAACCCAATAAACCCCGCGTCTCGCCACCTCATCCAGTTCCGCATCCGTGAAGCCGTCGCCGTGCTCGATGGTATCGACGCCAGCGCGAAGTGCAGCGGCAATGCCATCGGAACCGATGCAGTGCGCGGCGACTTTTTTGCCGAGGCGATGCGTTTCGTCGACGATGGCCTTGGCTTCCTCATCCGTGAAATTCACCATGCTGTGCAGGACGCCATCCGCTTCAAAATGATAGCGCCGGTCGGAGTAATACTTGATCCAGTCCGCGCCATACATCACTTGTTCGCGAACGGCTTTGCGCGCGCCTTCAACGCCGTCGACATATTGCACGCCCGTCGGCACTTTCAATTCCCACGAATAGCCCAGCAGCGGATACATCCCCGTGGGAGCCATGGCGCGAGTAGCAACTTGCATGCGCGGGCCCGGGACTTCACCGCGGGCGATGGCCGTCTTGACGTCCACGTCCGCGTACATCGCGCCTTCGGTTTCGACGTCGCGTAAGCTTGTGAAACCGTGATCGAGAGCGATGCGGGCGTTGCGCGCCGCGAGAATCGCGCGGTAGGGCGTGGACTCTTTTAAGAGTTGCACGTCGTAATCGTCCGCGGTGATGTCGCCGTTCAGAAGAACGTGTGTGTGAACGTCGGCGAATCCCGGAAGCACGGTAGCTTTCGAAAGATCGATTACCTCCGCGCCGGCAGGCGGCGTGCCCCCTGCACCCACGGAAACAATCTTGTCGCCTTCGACGATGATCAGCGCGTTGAGAATCGGCGTGTCGCTCTTGCCGTCGATAAGTCGTCCCGCAAGGATGGCAATTTTCTTTGCGGGTGCCTTGTCTTTTTCTTGCGCCTGGCTTGCTGGGCACAGTGAAAGCATTAGTGCTGTTGCAACCCCAATCAGGGCGGCTAGTTTATTTCGCAAGGTCATAGCAGTCTCCTCATTTCGTCCGTATGTGGTGCCGTTTGTCCTCTTATGGGCGCACAGAGTAGCACAAGCGCGTGCACTCGCCAGTGAGAAGGACGGAATCGTGGGCCTTGGGCTAAAAAAATCTTGACACCAGGCCTAACCGGACATATACAGACGGCTAGTTGTCTAGACAACTGGGGGGGAAGTGGACTCGCTCAACTTGGACCGCCAAAGTGTTGTCCCGCTTTACTTCCAAATTGAACAGCAACTCCTTCAGCATATCCGCTCGGGGCGGTTCAAGCCGGGTAGGCTGCTTCCCTCCGAAGAGGTAATTTCCAGGCGGTTACGCATCAGCCGAATGACGGCACGTCAAGCCCTCAAATCACTTTGCAGCCAAGGTGTCGCCTACAGCCAGCGCGGAAAGGGCACGTTTGTTTCCGCGGTCAAGGTGGAAAAGAACTCCCGCCAAGTTCTTTCCTTTACCAAAGAGATGGAAGCACGCGGCTCCCGCACGCGTTCAAGGGTTCTCAAGTTCGAGCTAGCTTCCACTAGCGAGGAAGTGGCAGATGCACTTCATCTGGCACATAATGAAAAGGTCATCACGCTAAAACGCGTTCGAATAGCGGATTCGCTTCCCATGGCTGTCGAATGTACCTGTCTTCCCTTGCGGTTATGCCCGGATTTGCTTCAGAAGTTCGATCCGGGCACCTCCCTTTACAAGGCTCTAGCGGAGCGCTATGGAATCCGGATCGCCTCCGCGGACGAGGTGGCGGAAGCTGGGTTGGCTAATGCCGAGGTGGCGCATTTGCTGCGTATCGCCAAGCGGAGCCCGGTATTTCTGTTCACGCGCACTTCATACCTTGATAGTGGACAGCCCCTCGAGTATGTCAAATCCGCGTATCGCGGCGATCGTTACAAGATTACCAGCCAGTTGTCACACCAGGACAATCGGAATTCTATAGGGAGGATCTGATGCGCATAACTGTGAACTGTAAAGTTGTATGGGCGGCAATTCTGATGTTGCTTTCCATGTCTGGGATATGTCTCGGTCAGAATATTACCGCGACCCTGACCGGAACGGTTACGGACTCCAGCGGCGCTGCGGTGTCCGGCGCAGTAATTACCATTCACGACGACAACAAGAACACCAATGTGGCCACATTAAAGACAGATCAAACAGGTGCGTACACAGCTCCGGATTTGCCCATCGGCACTTACACGGTGACGGTCAAAGCGCCCGGCTTCAAAGCTTACCTAGCCAACGGCGTCGTCTTGCACGTCGGAGATCACCGCACCCTGGACGTGTCTTTGGAGGTGGGCCAAGTTTCGGAGCAGGTCACGGTGACCGCCTCCGCAGTCGGGGTGGAGACCTCTTCGGCGGCGCAGGAAACCACGATCACCGGCACGCAAATCCGTGAATTGCAGCTCAACAACCGCAATTTCATCCAACTCGTGGCCCTGCAGCCCGGCGTGTCGTCAACCGAAAGCGATCAAGTGGGATTCGGCCTGAACAGCGTCTTGGCCCTCTCCGTAAACGGCAACCGCCCGGCGGCCAATAACTGGACCCTAGATGGCTCTGACATCAACGATAGCGGGTCCAATTTAACGCTTCTGGACACCCCCAGCGTGGACGCTTTGGCCGAGTTCAAGCTTGAGCGCAGCACGTATGATGCGCAGTATGGCCGCAGCGGCGGCGGCCAGGTCAATGTCGTCACTAAATCCGGCACGAGCGAATTTCATGGCGACGCTTACGAGTTCGTTCGCAACGACATTTTCAATGCCAACTCCTTCCTCAACAACAAGGCCGGCGTGAAGAAGCCCCCATTTCGCTACAACGATTTCGGCTACACCTTCGGCGGCCCTTTCTTCATTCCCGGTCACTACAATACAGGCAAGAACAAAACGTTTTTCTTCTGGTCGGAAGAATGGCGCCGCACCAAGACCCCCACCGCAACAGTCGCAACCATCCCCAATCCTCAGTTGCTCACGGGCAACTTCAATGGAATTTCCACCCTCAATCCCGCCTCTGCGCCTTCCGGATGCATCACTGGCAACCAGATCAGCCCTTCCTGCTTCAGTGCCAATGCCAAAGCTTACATTGCCAATGTCTATTCGAAGTTCACTCCGAACCCGGGTTGCCCCGCGACAGCAACCGGCTGTGCCTTGACCACGCCTCTTAGCCCCATCAACAACACGCGCGAGGAGCTCATTCGCCTGGACCAAAGAATCACCAACAAGGTCCAGGCCTTTGGACGCTACATCCAGGACAACGTTCCCACCACGGAACCGGGCGGCCTCTTTGCGGGCTCCCCCCTGCCGGGGATTTCTTCGACTTCCACTAACGCTCCGGGCCGCAACGTCGTCGCCCACGTCACCGCTCAGCTCTCCTCCAGCATCATCAACGAAGTCGGCTTTAACTATTCTTGGGGCGCGATCAACAGCCAGATTACCGGATTGATTGACAACCCCAGCTTCACCAGCGCGCTTACTAACAATTTCCCTTTCACTGATCCTTACAAGCGCGTTCCGGGCGTTGGCATCTCGAGTCTCAGCGGCGTCGCTATTCCAGTCTCACCGTACTTCGAGCGCAACATCGACAAAAACGTTTATGACAACGTTTCCTGGATTAAAGGGAACCATGCCCTCCGATTCGGCTTGACCGCTCAATGGATGCGCAAGACAGAAAATGCTGTGAATCCCACCAACGGTTCTTTCAGTTTCACGACTCTCGGCGGCAATCCGGCCTTCGCTAATTTCCTGCTCGGTGAAGCGAGTTCCTTCTCGCAGTCTGCGCGCGATATCGTGCCGGACCTTCACTTCCTCAACTTGGAGTGGTACGCCCAGGACGATTGGAAAGTTCGCTCCAATTTCACGCTGAATCTCGGCTTGCGCTACAGCTTCTTGCCCACGCCTTATGATGTCAATCGCGTCTTGGATAACTTTGATCCAGCCGTTTTCAATCCCGCAGCCGCGCCCGCCATCAACCCCGCTTCGGGTAACTTCGTGGCTGGGCAAGCGGCAATTCCTGCTAATTACGCCAACGGAATCATCGTGGCCCAGAACGGCTGTGCTGCCGCCCAGGCTCTTTTCCCGAGCTCACCTTTCTCGCCAACATGTTCACCCTTCGGCAACAGAGTGAATCCGAATTACAGCAAAAATTTCGCCCCTCGCATTGGTTTTGCCTGGGATCCCTTTGGAACTGGCAAGACCTCTATTCGCGGCGGCTATGGCATCTACTTTGACCGCACTTTGAACGGCATCTGGGAGCAAAATTCCTTCGCGCTGCCTCCTATCGTTCAGAGGGTCAGCATCGTGAATACTGCCCATACCACTAGCCCGAACGCAAATCTTTTTGACAACCCATCCGCGGGCACGACCACGACACCGCTCGGTCCGCTCTCTTTGCACGCTACCGGCTCACCCGCCTTCCAAGTTCCTTATTCGCAAGATTGGAACCTTTCGGTGCAGCGCGAAGTGCTCCCCAACACGGTCGTGGAAGTGGCCTATGTCGGCTCCAAGGGCACCCACCTTCTTGGTGAAATGGACTCGAATCAGGTCCCGCTGGCTGTGCGGCTTAACCCCGCCAATGCCACGGCCTGGGCCAACGCTCTCCGGCCAAATCTGGGATACGGCCCAATCACATCCATCACCAATGGATTCGACTCCAACTACAACTCGCTCCAAGTCTCCGCCAATCGCCGCGTCGCCTCGGGCCTTACCCTCGGTATTGCTTACACATACTCCCGGACATTGACCGACAGCCCGACCGACCGCAGCACGGCGCCTTACGACACTTACAATCTGCGCCTTGATTACGGCCCTGCCAGCTTCAGCCGCAACCAGATCTTCGTGGCCAATTACGTGTACGAGCTGCCCTTTTACAAGGCTCAGCAGGGCTTCACGGGCAGAGTTCTCGGCGGCTGGGAACTTTCGGGAATCACCGTGTTTGAGTCTGGTGTTCCGCTCACTATCACGCAGAACTTCGACCCCTTCAATTCCAACCGCTTCGGCGTCATTGCCGGACAAACCTTTCCCGACGGAATTGGGATTGATCCCAGCGCCGTCTCTCCTCGACCTGACCAGGTTTCCGGACAGAGCTTGACGGGTCCTAAGACGGCACAACAATGGTTCAATAAGTCGGCTTGGGCCGTTGCCATTGGGCATTTCGGTAATTCTGGACGAGGGGTTGTAAATGGTCCCGGCTTCAACAACTGGGATCTTGCAGCCATCAAGAACATAAAAATCTCGGAACGCTTTAACACTCAATTTCGCGCCGAGTTTTTCAACGCCTTTAATCACACCTCTTTCCTGGGAGTTAGCACGAACGTGAACTCCAGCCTTTTTGGCCAGGTCATCTCGACACACGATGCGCGCATTATCCAGTTGGGGCTGAAATTAAATTTTTAGTCGAAGCCCAACCTTGCTCGAAGGAACGGTTCACGAGGGCGCCCCCACGGGCGCCCTTTTCATGTGCAAGACATCACCCAGTTTGCCCATGTCCGATCTCGGCCAGCCAGAGCTAGGCGTCGATGCATTGCTGGACCGCGTTGCCGCCGCAGGAGTAGAATTTTTTCGTGATGGCCCAAAATGCGGCTTATCCTGCGGCGCTCGCTTTCCTGTTGGTGTTTTCCGTGCCCACTATCGCTTCTCGGCCAAACGGGCCAAATCGGACCCAGCACGCCCCGGCCGCTCCCCAATTGCAATCACTGCTGGCCGAGGGTTCCGGGGCCCTCCAGCGCGGTGACGATAAAGCCGCAGAGAAGGCCTTTCGCCAGGCCCTTAGTCTTGAGCCACAGTCCATTGAGATCCTCAACAATCTTGCCATCTCACTCGTCAAGCAAGGCAACTTGACGGACGCCATCCCATTTTATAAGCGCGCCCTGGTCCTCAAGCCCGGCGATATCACCACCACGCGTAACCTGGCTATCGCCTGCTTTAAACTGCAGAACTTTCGTCAAGCTCTCCCATTGCTGCAAGCACTCAATCGCCGCCAGCCTGGAGATTTCCAGGTGCTTGACCTTACGGGCCTATCCCTCTTCGGGCTTGACCGTTACGTCGAGGCGGCAAAATACCTGGAAAGCGCCAGCCGCAGCAGGCCCTCTGATCTTCCAACGCTCTTTATGCTCGGGCAAGCCTATCTGCGTGCCGCCAACTATAAAGCTGTCACCGATGTTTTCCGCCGGATTATGGCCATAGACCCTAATTCGGCGGAGGCCCATGTCATGATGGGAACAGCGTATGACAAGATGTTCCAGCAATCGAAGTCACTCGAAGAATACCAGGCCGCTGAACAGGCCGATCCCAATTTCCCAGGTGTCCACTCCGGGCTTGGCCAAATTTATTGGAAACAAGGGAAGCTGGATAGTGCGGAGACGGAATTCCGCGAGGAGCTAAAACGGTTTCCGGCCGATGCCGTGTCCAATTGTCTGCTCGGCCAGATCGTAATCAGCAGAAACGAGCCGGACGAAGCCCGCTCCTTGTTTCTCACAGCTCTTGCCGCGAATTCTCGCTACAAAGAAGCGCTCTTTGGCCTCGGAAAGGCCGAGATCATGCTCGGCAATCCTACCAAAGCGCTAGCCCCTCTCCGCAAAGCCATCCAGCTCGATCCAAATTACTTTCAGGCCCATTACCAGCTTGGTGCCGCCTTTGCGCGCCTGGGCCGCAAAGACGAAGCCAAGAAGGAGCGCGAGATTTGTGCGTCTATCCAGGCCAAACAGCGGGCCGAATACGCAAAGAAGCTCTTGCCGCAATGAACAGCGGAAGGCTCACGATTGGTACGAAGACGGGTTCATGTGCTGGTCGCAGCGAGAAGGCTGCCGGCGCTGTTTTGTGGAGAGCTTCAAGGGTTAGTCGGATCGCAGCGCCTGAATCACGTCGACGCGAGCAGCGCGAGCCGCCGGCAGCGCGGACGCAGCAACGGCGGCAACCAGCAAAATGAAGGCCGAAGCGGCCACCGGCAAGGGGCTCGGCATTTTCATGTCCAGGAGATGACTTCCTGCCAGGCGCGCGAGGACGTATCCGCAAGCCGCGCCTGCTACGATCCCTGCGCCAGCCATTACCGCGCCCTCGCGGATGACTCCTGCCAGGAGACGGCTTGGCTGCGAGCCAATGGCGAGACGGATACCAAATTCGCGCGTGCGCGCGCTGACGGAGAACGCCAGGACGCCCGCAACACCGACGACCGCAATGGCCAGAGCGACGAGAGCGAAACCCCCAAAGACGAGCGAGTTGAGCCGGTCCGGAGTAAGCACCTCGGCGCGGATGTCCTCGAGCGTGGCGGCGTGCTCAACGGGCTGGTCCGCCGAGAGATCGCGAATCAGGCGCGTGATGGGCGTGACCAGCGCGTAGGGATCCGCGTGCGTGTGGACGAACAGGCGCCCTCCGAAAAGTCCCTGCTGCTCCATCGCGTTATATACCGTCATCGTGGGAGCGAGGACGACGTGCTCGTCGTCAGTATCGGCGACAACGCCGACGATGCGGCGAGGCACGGGTTCAATCCCGATGAACTTAATCACGGGATCTGTCCACATCAGGTGCCGGTTGATGGCGTCCCGGCCCGGGAACATACGCTGAGCGAGGGTTTGGCTGACGATGACGACAGGCTCGACGTTCGCGCGGTCCAGGTCGTTGAAATCGCGTCCTTCCAGAATCGGCACGCCGAGGGTGCCGAAATATCCTGGCGAGACGGTGCGGAATTGCGAGCGAGGGTCTTCTTCGCCGGGAGCACGGACGTGGCCGTCGGTAGAGAATTGCAAGCCAAACGAAAAGTCCTGGTCTCGCCAGGGAACAGAGTCTCCGACCGCTACGCCATCCACGCCGGGCAACTGCGCCACGCGGCGAATCGTTTCCCTATAGAACTCATTGATCTCCTCAGGTTTCTTGCCGTAAGAGTCTACGGGAACATTGACGGCCAGCACGCGGTGCGTGTCGAGAATAGTGCGGGCGCTTTGCATGTCGAGAAGAGTCTTAAGCAGCATGCTGGCGCCGGCGAGAAGCACGAACGAAGCGGCGATTTGCGTCATCGCGAACAGCCGCAGGCGGCGGTTGGTCCCACTTGTGATGCGCACGCTGCCGGTGGCGAGACCGAATCCCTGCGATGAGTTGGCGGAGGGGAGACGCGGGACAAAGGCGAGAAGGACGGCGGCGATGATCGCCAGCCCGGCGCCGACCCACAGCATGCTGGAATCTACGGTGAGATCGAGAGCCCGGATGGAGAATCGCGCGGCATAGCGCGCGAGAATAGCGACCAGGGGGCGTGCGCTAAGAACTCCGAGGAGCGCGCCTGCGCCGCAGAGAAGAAGGCTTTCCGCAAGGAGAGTGCGGCGCAGCGTTGCGGCGCTCGCGCCGAGAGCCGCGCGGATGGCGAGTTCGCCTTCGCGGCGAACGGAGCGGGCAAGGATAAGGTTTGCGACATTCGAACACGCGATGATGAAGACAAGTCCCGAAGCAGCGAGAAGAACGAGAAGTACGGTGCGTGCGCCGGACGTGATTTGCTCGCGCAGGCGCATAACGCTGATCTGGGAGTCCGCCTGTTTTGAGTAATCTCCAGGATGCTGGCTCATCATGGAGCTGTATACCGTGCGCAGTTCCGCGCGTGCTTGCTCAAGAGTTGCGCCGGGGGCGAGTCGCCCGAAGAGTTCGGTCATCCGATGGACGCGGCCCGTGACCATGGTGGCGGAGAGATGGTGCGGGCTCGTCACCACATTGGCGATGATTTCGGTGTCCGCGGGATAAGGGATGCAAGGTTCGAGAACGCCGATCACCGTGCCGGTTCGCGTTCCCATGGGCCCGCTGCCGAGGCGAACGGTCTTGCCCAGGACGCTCGGATCGCTATGGAGTGCAGACGACCAGAACCGATACGTGAGGACCACGACGCCGTCAGCTTTGGGGCCGTCATCTTGCGGGCCGATCAGCCGGCCGAGCACGGGATGAAGACCCATCACGTCGAAATATGTGCCGCCGACAACGCCGGCGCGGACTTCGCGCGGCTCACCGAGACCCACCATCACGAAGCCGATGGTCGAGAAGTCCCCGAATTTGCTGATGGTGTGGACGCCGGCCTCGATATCCTTTAGCTCCGGGACGGAGAAGTAGGTGTTTGCTGTGCCGATGCCGAGCGCACTCTGACGGATGTAGATGAGGCGGTCTTCGTCGCGGTTCACGAGCGGCCGAAGAAGAACGCCGCGAACGAGTGTGAAGATGGCCGCGTTGGCGCCGATGCCAAGCGCGAGCGTCAGCACCACCGTGATCGCCAGGCCCTTCGTGCGAGCAAGCGAACGCAGCGCAATCTTCAAGTCATTCAGGAACAACTCCGGCTTGAAATTCATCGGCCTGTCTCCTTACTCAATGTAGTAAACGCGTTCGCAAATCAAAGTGTTTCCGGAAAACCTAGCTTCGCAGGGGGAGGAGTGCGCGCACCCGGGCATCGCGCAGGTAAAGCCCGCCCCAGACGAATACGCCCAAAAGGACCGTCATAATATAGGACGGATCGCCGACGCGTACATTGGTTGCTGTCGCCCCGCCAAGATAGCCTGTCATCAAGATCGCGCCAAGAATTGCCGTACGCGGAATCACGTACACAACGCAACAGAGGGCTTCGACTATTCCCAGTGTGAATAGGAAGTGTTCGGGATATCCGAAATGCGCGAAGGCCTGCATGACGGGAGCTGGCTTCATCAGCTTCAGCGCCGCGCTGAAGAGCATTAACAGTACAGGTATGGCGCTAAGGATGCGGCCCATCCACAGCATCTTCTTTGAGATCGGAGCTTCTGTTTCCATCCATTTCCTCCACCTTACGCGCAGGCCTTTGTTCCCCTCGCAGGGGCACGAGATATCGTGCCCCTGCTCGGCAAGAAGTCCCGAATTAGCGGTCAGCCTTCTGTTCCCGCTTGCCGGCGTTTGTTGCCCCTGCGCTCAGGGCACGCAATCAAGCGAGCCGCTCGCACAAAACGTTACGCGGCCTGTTCGGCAGCTTGCTCGCAGTTGACCATCCACGGAATGCCGAATCGATCGACCAGCATGCCGAAACGGACCGACCAAAAGGTCTTCTGGATCGGCATTTGCACCTTACCTTCTTGCGCCAACTCTTGGAAGATACGTTCTGCTTCGGCGGGTTCTTTGACGGTGAGCGACACGGAGAAACCCTGCGGCGTTTGATAATGGTCCGGCGGCGCGTCCGATCCCATCAAGAGCATTCCGCCCACGGCCATGCGCGCGTGCATGATCTTGCTGTGCCACTCCGGGGAGAACTGCTGCGCCATGGGCGAGTCGCCATGGGTCAGCATGAATTCAATCTTGCCGCCAAGAGACTTCTCATAAAACTTGAACGCGGCTTCGCATTGACCGTTGAAAACGAGATAAGGATTCAATTGCATGGCCCTCTCCTCTGTCTTTTTATGACGTTCGGCTTCAACTTTTGTTTCCACCCGAATACTGCAATTCTTTTTCCGCTGCTTCACGCCGCGCTTGGAGTGCGGGAGCCCCGCTCCCGCTTTCGATCCGGCAAATCCGGTTCGCCAATCTTACCCGATTACTTGCATATTGCAAGTGAAAAGAGGATAGTATTCGAATATGCCCAATAAGAAGGCCGCCCCCAAGCGCCGTTCGGGATGCCCGTTGAACGCGTCCGTGGAAATGCTGGGAGACCGGTGGTCGCTGCTGATCATCCGGGACATGATGATCCGCGGCTACCGGATGTTTAATGAGTTTCTCCGCTCGGACGAAAAAATCGCCAGCAATATCCTGGCGGACCGTCTGCGCAGGCTGGAATCCTACGGAATTATCGCCACGGAACGAGACGCCTCCGACGGCCGAAAAGTAATTTACTCGCTTACCGCGAAGGGCATTGATCTCGCGCGGGTGTTGACCGAGATGGTGCTCTGGGCAGCGCGCCATGAAGAGACCGGCAACCAGCCGCTGGTCCAGGAAATGCGCCGCGACAAGGAGAAACTCATCGCTGCCGTGCGCCAAAGATGGACGAAAGAACATGGTCCGCTCCCCGATTAGCTTAGTGCTGCCAGAGTTGCCGTCGGCGTTGCCCATCTAGGTGCTCGGCGAGGCGTTCGGCGCGGGCCCGAGAGTTCGTTTTCCGCCTTCGGCGATACCCCACTTTAGTAAAGCTACCTGTTGCCTCTGCCCTGCTTTTTCTCCTTGAGCTTCCATTCGGGGGCTTGCAGGTCCAGCAAATGGTCGTGCAAGCGGTCGAGCTTCCGCTCCCACGCCATTCGATAGTTTTCAACCCAGTCGGCAACAACCTTCAGCGGACCCCCTTGGATGCGGCATGGGCGCCACTGGGCAGCCCGGCCATGGGTGATAAGTCCTGCGCGCTCAAGGACTTTAAGGTGCCTTGAGATGGTGGATAGCCTAGTCTGGAAGGGCTCAGCAAGTTCAGTGACGGAGGCTTCGCCGGACATTAAATGAGCGAGGATGGCACGGCGGGTGGGGTGGGCCAGGGCGGCAAAAGTCGATGATAGGGCGTCCGAGTATATTATTTATTTAGCCTACTGGCTAAATACAACAAGCCGGAATTTAGGTCAAGCGCTTTTTATGGCCTTCAGTACTTCTTTGTTTTTGCTCAGTGGATGCCCGGCGGCGTTCGGCCGATCACCAACAGCCTTTAGCGAACGATCCGCGGCGGGATAAAGAAAAAGGCCAGTCGCTCTCTCAGAACGGCTGGCCCTTTCTGTTCATTACTTTCGCAATAGCCGCGCCGAACCTGAAGGAGGCAGGCTGAGCAGCTTTGCTTGTGCTCTGGCAAATGCCAGAAACTTGTTAGCGGCTTAACGAGCCGCGGCTGAACCCGGGCGCCGCAACGGCCGGCGGGCCAGGTCTTCCACGGCGTTAACACTTCGCCGGGCCATATCGACTACTGGGTGCTGGCTGTCTGCCACGCGCTGAACGCCCACTTCCCAGGCCTTCTGCATCATGTACAAACTCATGACCACAAATGCGATGGCCGCAAATCCCACCGCAAAAATCGCAAAAGCCGCCAGTAGCTCGCGCACGAAGTAGAGCTGCAGCGCGAGCACAACCCCCAGAAACCACCACATCCACTTCCGATTGCTGTCTTTGATCTTCATCATTCCTCTGTTGTTCATCCCCACTTGCTGAAACATTTGCGGCCCCCTTGGTGCATACTGCGTACCGATTGGCCTGTGTTTTAGATGCTCGAGCCCTGGCTTTTGGTCCAGCCCGTCGCACCTGTACCATTTGACAGCAGTTCTGCCCTAAACGCGATGGTACGGAAGACACATTTTAGGGGGTAAACTAGCCGTCTGGTACTCTTATGACCCACTTTGAAACGAAGTAAGTCTTTTGTTATCAGTGCATTATATCCAGCTAACCTTTCGCTCTTCTTTTCGCCTGTTTTTCCCTGTACCAGACAGGGGCGACCTGACCCTGCGTACAGGGGTTTTTGGCTCTTCAGGTTGTGTCAGTGGAGGCTGATTCGTATCAAAATTGGCAGGCCACGGCCTGGTACAGGTAAGGAAACGAGCAGCGATTCGGATTCTGGCGGGTCGTGAGGCAGTGAAGAAATGAAAATCGCGCTAGCAGGGAGGATTGCCCCTGGCAGCGCGATTTGTTGGCCTCGGGAACGAGGCGTTAGGCTCTTTTCAGAAGCCGGGTGATCCCGACGAGGATGACGGCACCAACGAAAGCAACAATGATCGAGCCGAGCATACCCCCAGCCGGCCAAATGCCTAGACGGCCGAAGACCCAACCACCAAGCACGCCCCCAAGGATGCCCAGAATGATGTCCACGAGGATGCCATAGCCGCCACCCTTCATGACGAGTCCTGCAAGCCAGCCAGCAATGAGACCAACAACAATCCAGTAGATCATGCGCTGCCTCCTTTGTCTAAATGCAGATGCAATGGGAGAATGTGCGACTTATTTAGAACACCCCTTTGCCGAATGTCAAGCGCACCCCTGTGGAGAGAATCAAGTCGTTCTACTTGAAGCCAGGAAGCGGATTGCTGAGGTAGTGACCGCCGTAAATGAATTGCCAACTGAGCCAGTCCTTCAGCTTGGTTGTGATACCGAGAGACAGTGCTTTCCGGATTCCTGTATACTTCGTCGCGTTCAAGAGAATCGGCAGGGGGAATCGACAACCTGGGCGCTTGGCCATCTTTTTGGCGAGAACTGGGGCCGACTGGGGTTTTTGCGGGTTCGGTCCGGCGGTCTATTAAGGTGAAGCCATCTCGGTGTTCACCTGCTTTATAAAATTCGTTCGAACATGGGAGATTCGATGGCATTGCGAACTCGACTTTCCGCATTTCTATTCCTTGCGGTTGCGCTGCTTTGTTGTGCATGCGGCGGCAAAGCGCCGGCAGAAAAGGGGGTGCCTGGACAAGCGGGAACGCTTACGCGGCCGACGATCGTGTTCATGACGGACTTCGGCACGGCCAATGATGCCGTGGCGATCTGCAAGGCTGTGATTGTGAGCATTGCGCCGGATGCGCGGTTGATGGATATCACGCATCAGGTGACGCCATTCCAGATCGAAGAGGCGGCGCGATTTTTGGCTGGGGTGACTCCCTACTATCCTGCGGGCACGATTTTTCTCGCGGTTGTGGATCCGGGAGTGGGGACGTCGCGAAAGGCTGTGATCGTAAAATCGAAGAAGGGGCAGTATTTCGTGGTGCCCGACAATGGATTGATTACGCCAGTGATCGAACGGGATGGATTGGATTCGGCGCGGGAAATCACGAATACGGGTTGGATGCTGAAGCCCCAGGTTTCTTCGACGTTCCACGGGCGGGACATTTTTTCGCCAGCGGCGGCGCATCTTGCCGAGGGCTGGGACTTCGCACTGGCGGGGCCGGTGGTTCCGCAGCTCGTGCAGCTTACGCCGAAAGTTTCGAGCACGTCGGAAAAAGGGATCGACGGCGACATTATTGGATTGGACGATCCTTTCGGCTCGCTTATCACGGACATACCGGGCGAGGAATTTAAGAAACTGGGATATGAGCTTGGAGATAAGATCATCGTGCAGTTGGATAAAAAGCCCATGAGCGTGCCTTATGTGAAGACGTTCATGGATGTGCCGGTGGGAGAGGCGCTGCTGTATATCGATTCGCGGGGGAGGATTGGGCTGGCGCTGAACCAGGGGAATTTCTCGCAAATACACAAGATTACGCCGCCGGGGACTTTGTTTATTCCGCGGAAGGGCGCGGCAATTAAGAAGTGATGCGGGGTGTGGGAGCCGCCGGGGGTAACAACAGCAAGTAACAAAATGCAGATGGCCCTGGCCGCAGTTGCGTTTCAAACCTTTCGGCCTAGCGGAAACCAAAAGAGTGGCCCACCCTTGCAAAAACCGCAAGGGTAGGGCACCCCAGAGTCTTTGCTACCTCACCAAGTCAAACTATTCTATTGTCGCAACGTGCGTGCCATGCAAAGCAAAAATAATTCCGGATTAAAAGGATGCCCCACCCGCCGCAACCAAGTCTATTCGGTTGAAGGAGCCGACAGCGTCATCCAATCAGTCGTGAATTCATCCCTCAGGTGGTTTGAAGGTATACGAACGGCATTTTCGCATCGCATCTCTATTTGTCGATTTGTACGTTGTTAAGCAGGTATGATGTATAATGCTTCAATGTGGGATGTGATTCTGGCCTACGGCATCTTATTCCTCGCGGCTGCGGTGACGTTCGGGACGCTAGTTAAAGACGCGAGAGACTATCTCGAAGCAATCGAAAAGCACGGAAGATGGCTGCTATGGTCCGTATACGCGTGCGCGTTCCTGCTTTTTCTCGCAGGTATCTTCCAGACTCACGGAACGAGGAAGCAGGCGTGGCTGGATAGAAAACAGGCACAACAAGACCGCGACCGCCTCACAGCCGACCGTGCTCAGGCCCAGGCAGTCGAGGCAGTCAATCAGGCCCGGCTGAGCGACGCGAGTAAGAGCCTAGAAAAGTTACAGGAGAAGGTAGACAGGCTGCAGACCAAGGCTGAAACGATCCAGCTTTCGCGGGAGCTCTCTGACGTCGAGACCGAGCTAAGGGATGCAAAGTCCAAACTCCAGCAGCCGCGAGCGAATTTCGTGGCGAGCTTCGCGACTCCCGACTACCAGAAGATTCCCATTCGCGAAGCCATTGGTGAGCGAACGCCGGAGGGTATCAAAGTGAATTTCGGAGTTATGAATGCCAGCGATGTTGCGGCCGTGAAGGGCATGATTGTCTTGCGGTTATGCGACGCGTGCCAGTTCGGGGGTGAACCCGCCGGTTTCGTGAAGGGACAGAACGCACCGGAGGACGAAAGGTTTAGGGTCTTCGACACCATCCTGGAGCACGCCATCATCCAAGACATGGCCGCGACGATAATTCCGCCCCTCGGGGGGACGCCTCGTTTTGAGGTTATTGTCATGGTTAAGTGCACCAACTGTGAGCCAGGCAGATGGAATCGACTCAGTGTCATTGTCCCGCCGGTCGTCCCACCAGACTTCCACAAGAAGAACCCAAGCTCGAAGAAGAAGCCAACTTAGCCAACGCCTTCAACGACGGGAGAAACTGAGGGCCGCCCGATGAAAAGCGGCCCTTGCCTTCCTACTTGTTGCGGGCTTCCTTGCGTTCCTTCCGCCGACGGAGTTCTTCCTTGTGGCGCGGGGAACCGGGACCGGGGGAAAGACGGGACGTTTTCTAATGCGTTAGCCTTCTAGTCCGGACCCTGCTGCAATCGACAAATGCTGGTGATTTGGCCATTGCTCGCGAAAAGGGCGGTAACATTCCGTCTGTCCCCGGTTCGCTAAACTCGTCCGGCGATAACTTAAAGACACAACGACGCCGGCCGCACAACGTGCCGAGAGGTTTCGCGCTTCAACTTCACTTCGTTTTGCCGTTGCCGGGAGACGCTTTTGCGGGATGAAGCTTGTTATAGTCTTTTATATACACGCGCAAGCCGGAGGCTGGTGTAAGTTTTGCGTAGCCCGCTGAAATCTGTTCTATGTAGTGATCCAGGAAGAAATCGAGTGGATCCTTTGGATCCATGTCGATGAGGATCAAATCCGTATCGTTCATGACCAGCTTGCCGAGGCGCACGCGATTATTCTTGAAGGCCATGTAATTTCCGCCGCGGATACGTTTCACCGGCTTGGCATCTGAACCCCCAAAAATCTGAATAATTTTCTCGCCTTCCAGTCGTATGGAGACCACCTTACCTTCAATATGGGGAGGCGGCAGGATCTGTTCGAGATCAAGAATCAGATCGTCTTCTTGAGCCTCCACGCCGGGAACTTTGCCCTCTTTGATCAAACTGCCCAGATCGATACCGAAGAGATCCATCAAACCTTTTACTGAGAAATGCATAGCCTTAATCTTCTCGCTGTGCAGCCGGATTTTTCCGTCAGCAGTGGGAATGAGAACTCCCTCCGTCTCGAACGGGATGTCTCCTTTGTCATGGAGCTTTCCCCGCACTTTCAAGTGGCCCTTCTCTACGCTGATGGATAGCTCCGTTAGGGGCGAATGCGGGCGCGCAAAAACATAAGAATTGAGAACGTTCGCCAGGTCTGACGATTCCATGGCGATCTCCCCGGCGTCTACGCGCAGCTTAAACGAGTCCTTGTCGTCGAAGTTGGGAAATTCATTTTTGCCGAGGGGCACGAGCACACCGTTCAGCGATTTTATTTCCACCTCCACGGTGTCCGAAAAGCGAAACGTGACGTTGCGCATCTGCGTCTGGACCGCACCCTCCTGGTTATCTTTGGCCGGAGGGTTTTGGCTGATGACGATTCCCGGCGTCGCGGCGCAAAGAAGAACGAACAGAGCCAGAGATAGCAAGAGCGGTTGAGATATATGGAACGGCGAGACCAGGTTCCTTACGAATTGCAATATTGCACCTCTGGCATATCTTAACCTGAATTTGCGATTTGGACCTCCCGCGAAGAAGAAGCGAGAGAAGCTGGATTAGATGCACGCCAATCCGGTGAAGCGTAGACTGGTAAGAAATCCGGGCGAGTGGGCGTGGAGCAGTTTCTTGAATTACGAAAAAAGAGAGAGGGGATTACTACCGCTCGATTTCGCGGATTGGAAGGCCTCAAGAAGAGGAAGCGAAGAGAAGCAAACCGACTAGGACAAAAGTCCCACACGTAAAACCGACGTGTGGGGCACACCCGCAAACGCGTCATTCTAGTCAAGAGGGTATTGGCGTTCACGCGACTAAGCCCCGGTAGTATCCACAATTGTACAGACTCGCTATCCGGTGTAATCGTATTCTGTGAGTTTGAAGAAGAGCCAACTCACGCCCAAACAAGTATCCTCTGTCCCCTGTCCTACATGTGGTGTCGCTGCCGGGGAGCGTTGTGTGCTGCATTCAGGTGCTCCTCGCTCAGAATCACATGTAGACAGGAAGTTTGCCGCTATCGAGGCCGCCGAGAGGAAATCGGACTAACTCCCGGTAAGTCGGATTACCGCGCAACCGATGACCTACTCCCACTTTTTCGATGATTTGCTTTTCTTGGCTGGCCGACCAACAATAAGAAGGAAGTTCACTTTGCGAGGCTGCCATGCCTGAAGCGGTTATCGTTTCTTCCGTTCGCACACCAGTTGGAAAAGCGTTTAAGGGATCACTGCGCGCGACACGTCCCGACGACTTGGCGGCTCTGGCTATTAAGGAAGCGCTGGCGCGGGTTCCTGGATTGGACCCCAAGGAAATTGATGATGTGATTCTTGGGTGCGCTATGCCGGAAGGCGAGCAGGGCATGAACGTGGCGCGGATTGCGGCGCTGCGCGCGGGGTTGCCGATTGAAATTTCGGCGATGACCATTAACCGATTTTGTTCTTCGGGCTTGCAGGCGATTGCGATTGCTGCGGAGCGGATTCGCGGCGGCTCGGCGCAGGTGATTGTGGCAGGCGGAACGGAATCGATGACCATGGTGCCGATGGGAGGGAACAAAGTTTCGCCGAATCCGTGGCTGGTGGATCACAACCCGGATGCGTACATCAATATGGGGCTGGGGACGGAGAATATCGCGCGGAAGTTTGGGATTACGCGGGAACAAGCGGACCAGTTTTCCGTGGAATCGCATAAGAAGGCGCTGGCGGCGATTGCGGCGGGACGTTTCAAGGAAGAGACGGTGCCTGTGGAAGTGAAAATCACTTCTCTGGCGAGCGCCAATGGTGCGTCCGCGGCCGGTGGTTCAGGAACTGCTTCAGGTTACGCCAAGGCAAAGACGGCGGCGAAACCGACGACACAGACTTTTACGTTTGACACGGACGAAGGGCCGCGCGCGGATACTTCGCTCGAGGCGCTGGCCAAGCTGAAGCCGGCTTTCCACGTCGCGGGAACGGTCACCGCGGGGAACAGTTCACAAATGAGCGACGGAGCAGCGGCTGCCGTGGTGATGAGCGAGGAACGGGCGAAAGCGCTGGGCCTGAAACCGCTGGCGCGTTTTGTAGCGTATGCCACAGCTGGCGTGCTGCCGGAAGAATTTGGAATCGGGCCAGTGGCCGCAATTCCGAAGGCGCTGAAACTTGCGGGCTTGAAGTTGGAAGACATCGCGGTGTTCGAATTGAACGAAGCGTTTGCGGCGCAATCGCTCGCGGTGATTCAGCAAGCTGGACTCGATCCTTCGCGCGTCAATCCTAACGGAGGCGCGATTGCGCTCGGTCATCCGCTGGGGTGCACCGGGGCGAAACTTACGGCGACGATTCTGCGCGAATTGGAGCGGCGCAATGCGCGCTATGGAATGGTGACCATGTGCATCGGCGGTGGCATGGGAGCTGCGGGAATTTTGGAACGCCTCTAAAACGACTGTTTGGCACAAAGTTCAATCTGACTGTACCGTTTTCGGCCTGGGAGGCGTTTAACTTGCCAGTAAGCTTGGACTGATCCTAGGATACGTCGCGATGAACATTGCCGTGTTGCCAGTTCTTGCTCTGCTGTTGTCGCCCGTTGCCGTGGCGCAAACGCCGGCTGCAATCCCTCCGGATCTGAAGAAAGACATTCAGATAGACATTCAAAGCCCCATCAAAACGGAAGGCGCCGTTCCGGTGGCTGCCGAGCCACATCATGCGCACGTTTTTCAAAATGGATTCGTGCAAGTGTACAACGTTACGGTCCCGCCGCTCGATGCGACGCTTTTGTACCGGGACGATCTGCCGTACCTCTACCTCATTTTGGGCGCAACCGAGATCGTCAACGCGGTGGAAGGGAAACCACCCGTGCAGATGACGATGGAGGATGGAGCGACGCGCTATTCGCCAGGCGGCATTGCGCAGGTTATACGCACGGACGCGGGCATTTCGTTTCACAACATCACTGTGGTGTTGGCACACCCACAGGCTTCGCCGCACAATCTTGGGGACAAAGGGAATGATCGACCGCTAGGCTCCTGCCCGCAAAGCAACGCTACCCCGACGCAAAACGATCAGATTCCGTTTGAACAGGTGCTTCCCTGCTTTGAAACCAGCGAGCTTCGGATGGACGAGGTTAAGGTCGAGGGCGGAAAAGACTACGTGCAAGCTTCGCCGGAGACAGCCGCCCTGCTGATCGCGATGAGCAATGCGGACCTGGATGTTTCAGTGGGCGGCGAACACGCTGCCTTTTTGCATGCCGGTGACGTGCTTTGGCTGCCTCCGGGGCTTGCGCGCAAGGTGGGAGATTTCCTGGGCACCGAGTCGCAGTTTCTGCTTATATCGTTTAAAGACTCGGGAACGGCTCCTGGGAAATAGCGGCGGTGGCGTTCTTAGTCCGCCTGAAAGATTTCGTGCAAGCGCAGCTGCCAAGTGTTGCGAAACGCTTCGACTTGAGATGGATCTAGGGCAAACGCGGATAGCCACGCCTGGACCTCGATGGCGCCGGGGGATCCTTCGATCGCCAGCCACAATAACGCGTCGTTTAGCTCGCGCACTGTGAGGCAGAAACCGCGCGGCTCGCGCATAAATTCGACACGTCCGCTGAACGATTCGCCTATTGTCGTTGTCAGGGAATAGTTATCGCCGAGTTTGAGTGCGGCGGCCGCGTCTTCGGTAAAAAGTGCGCCCCGGCTCAGGAGTTTCCGGCATATCGCTTCCCGCGATTGCGTAACTTTCGAGCGGGGCCACGCAACCTGGCGAGCAATTCCGCAGTGGCGTTCTAGCGCCACCTGCAAGCTGAGCAGCATGAAGCTCCAGCCGAAGCTGGTGGAATCGAACCACTCGTTTTCCCAGTCCGCGTTGCCGAGAAATCCGCTTGGGAGCAAGCGCACGATGGTTTTTCCGCCGCGGGATTCGAGAGTCCATTCCACGATTCCGAATTAGTCTTTCCAGGCAAATTTTTTCCAGGCTCCCACGCGACGATTTCGGCTTCGTCTTCGCAGCCTGGTCCCCAGGAGAGGAAACTTTTTCCGCCGAGGCCCGGCGTGACGCGGGCTTCGAGCGGAAACCATCTGGCCAGCTCTTTTGCATCCGTCAGAGCTGTCCACACTTCTTCGATAGGCGCGGCGATTTCTATTTCTTTCTCGAGGCGCCGCTCCTTTTTGATTGCTTCGACTCGTTTTGCTTCCGTCATGATCCGCTCCCTTGAGTGCTGACGGTCTGCGGTGGAGATTCTAGGTCCTTCGCTGGAGGAATCGGGTAGCAGCCCACGACCAGGCGAAATGGACGGCCATCCGCGGGCGAGGCGTCGGGGTTTGCGAAGGGGGAACTGTGCCGGGCGGCGACCTCGACGATGGCGCGTTGAAGTTCTTCGGTGAATGCGGCGCGCTTTTCAGGCGATGTGAACCGCAGCTCGGTGTTGATGGAGAGGGTCGCGAGCCGCTTCCCTGTGGCGGCGGCCAGCTCCGCGGAGCGAGCGAGCTCGGATTGCAGCTTGGACGCCAGTCCCAACAAATACTTCGCCGATAACGTGTCCGCAACTTGCGTTGGGTCGGCTGCCAGCGTTCCCAGCAGCTCCGGCGAAAGCACGTAGCCGCGCGCGGTCGCCACATAGCATTGTTCGAAGAGATTACGGCAGCGACGGCGGCCAGCCCGCGCCAAGAGGTGAGCGCGCGCCAGCTCGCGGACGTGATAGTTCACGGTTTGTCTGGGGAGCTTCATGCGCCTGGCGACGCCCGTCGCGGAATCGGGCTCGATGAGGGCGGCGAGAATCTTTAAACGAAGAGGGTGATGGAGGAGCGCGGCGGCCTGTGCGGGCTCGCGCAGGAGGCCGAGAGCGGAACCCGGAGAGGCAGCGGAGAGCTGCGCGGGGCGGGAGCCGGGGATTATCCAAGTACCGCTGCGGGTGACGCGCATAGGCCCGACCATACCTTGCTCTAACGGACAAGCTCATTCTTTCATAGACCAGTATATTTGTCAAGACGTGTTTTATCGTCCATTGGGCATTAGGCTGGCAAGCCCCATCCTGGGTCTTCTCCGCCACTTCAACTAGGCGGCTTAACGCTGTTTACCTGCTCCTATGCCCGGGAGTAAAATGGTGTGCCTCACGAGTTTTCGGGCATCCTTGACAAGTATTCGAGACGGCCCAGGCGTGTGATTCCTATTCGGAATGGAAACGCCGACGAAGGCAGTGCGACAAGGAGACCACGATGGCCACCGCAACGATTACCAAACCAGCCGCTAAGGGCGGCAGTTTTCTTATCGAGAGTCCCCTGCCTCAGGAGGTTTTCACGCCCGCCGATCTTACGGATGACCAGAAGCTGATCGGACAGACCGCGGAGGAATTTGTCGTCAAGGAAGTTTTGCCGCTGGTAAAAGACCTGGAGAACAAGAAGCCGGGGCTGATGCCGGAACTGGTTAAGAAAGCCGGCGAGGTGGGCTTGCTGAGCGGGGGGATTCCCGAGCAATACGGCGGGGCGGGCCTCGACAAGATCGCCTCGACAGTGCTCACCGAAAAGCTTTCGATTTATGGCGGATTTGCTGTTACCCACGGCGCGCATGCGGGCATCGGAACGCTTCCCATTGTTTATTTCGGAAACGAAGAACAGAAGAAAAAGTATCTGCCGAAACTGGCTACGGGCGAATGGATCGGAGCCTATTGTCTTTCCGAGCCGCAGGCCGGATCCGACTCGCAGAACTCGCTGACGCGCGCGGAGTTAAATCCGGAAGGCACGCACTACATTTTGAACGGGCAGAAAATGTGGATTACCAACGGGGGATTCGCGGACGTTTACATCGTCTTTGCGAAGGTCAACGGAGAAAAATTCACTGCGTTCATCGTTGAGCGGACGTTCCCCGGATTCAAGCCGGGAAATGAAGAGCACAAGATGGGGATTCACGGCAGCTCGACGACGCCGATTTTCCTGGAGAATTGCAAAGTGCCCAAGGAAAACGTGCTGCACGAAATCGGGCGCGGACACATTGTAGCGTTCAACATTTTGAACGCGGGACGGTTCACGCTGGGGGCGTCCTGCGTGGGCGGGTCCAAGCACGTGCTGCAAAATGCCTCGAAGTATTCGAAAGAGAGAAAGGCGTTCGGCAAGCAAATCGGGGATTTCGGGCTGATTAAAGAGAAACTGGCGGAAATGGCCATTCAAATTTTCAGTGTGGAATCGATGGTCTACCGTTCGGCGGGGAACATCGAGGCGGCGATGGTGGCGGCCTCGGGCTCAGGGGACAAAATTCAGAACACCATGAAGGTGCTCGAGGAGTACGCCATCGAGAGCTCGATCGCCAAAGTGTACGGAAGCGAAATGCTGGACTTTGTGGTCGACGAAGGCGTGCAAATGTACGGCGGCTACGGCTTTCACGAGGATTATCCGGTGTGCCGCGCGTACCGCGATTCGCGCATCAACCGGATCTTTGAAGGCACAAACGAAATCAACCGCATGTTGATCATCCAGATGCTGATGAAGCGCGCCATGGGCGGCCAACTCGCGCTGATTCCAGCGGCCATGAAGCTGGCGGACGAAATTCTTGCCGGTCCCTCATTCGAGGAGGCGCCGGGAGGCGTGCTGGCCGATGAAACCCGCGTGGTGGCCAACGCCAAGAAAATGTTTTTGCAATCGGCAGGCGGAGCGGTGCAGAAATTCCGCGAAAAACTCGCCGAGGAACAGGAACTGATCGGGGCGCTTTCCAATATCGTGATGGAAGTGTACGCGATGGAGTCTTGCCTGCTTCGCGCGCAGAAGGCGGCCGCAGCGAAAGGCGAATCCGCGACGCAGAACATGATCGACGCAGCGCGCGTTTTTATCGCCGACGCCGCGGAGCGGGTGGAACACGAAGCCAAGCGCGCCATCACGGCGGTCCACGAAGGGGATATGCTCACCACGCAAATGGCGGTGCTGAAGCGCTTCGGGAAACGCGCTCCGGTGGATACGATCGCTCTGCGGCGACGCGTCGCTGCCGCGGTCCAGTCGCAGGATCGCTACCCGTTTGAAAACCGCTAGTTTGAGCGATAGAGAGAGGCCGTTGATCGCGGTTAGGTTGCGATCTGAACCAGTTCGGGTTTGTTGCCGCCCTGAGGGCCGTTAGAATCCCAGCGAGAAGGCCGGCTTCCCCGACCGGCCAGACGGTTGATGAGCGAGCCGACGCCGACCGACCCACCCACAAAATGCCCGACCCGGAGCGGGCCAGCCACCTGGAGGTGGCGAATCCAATGTAAGCCGCTGCTGGCGGCGCAACCGCACTCCCCGCAGTTGGGAGTCCCGCCGAAGACGCAAGGCTCGACGCGCGTTTGCAAGTCTGCCGAATAGTTGGCGGACATTTTCGCAAAGAGGCAGTCGCGCGGAGTAGCCGGCGGATGCAGGAAGGCCCGCGCAATGCCATCGTTCATCAGGAACTTCGGAAATTTCCTCGCGAGGAGCGGCAGCTCGCGAGCTACTTGCTCACGGTCTTCGGGAGTCAACTTTTCGGCGCTTTCTTCGCCGATCTGAGGGGTGTACAGACTCACCCAAATGCGATCGACCTCGGTACGGGCATCCCAGAACGAGACGTAGTCTTCCAAATAACCCGGACGCTTCAACATTGGACGCGTGATCACCCAATGCACGTTCACTTTGCGGCCATCGATATTTTCTAGGATACGCTCGTAGGTCGCCGGCTTGCGGCGGATGTCGTGGTGCTCGGGAAGGCCGTCGACCGAGATGGCGACTCGAACGCGCCGCAGAATCATCCATTCGACTGGAATTGGAATGATGCCGCTGGTGACGACCAGCGAGAAAATATTCATGGCGCTCAGCGCGGGAAGGATGGTGCTCAATTCGCGATGGCGGACAAGGGGTTCGCCGCCCACGAGAGAGACGTGCATGGGCCGGTTTTTGCGCACTAATTCCAGGACGCCATGGACGAGATCGTCGCCGCGGAAATCGTTCAGCTCGGTAAGGAGTTTGCCGCCGCCAAGGTGGGCATCGCCATAGGCGTAGCAACCGGGGCAACTGAGCGGGCACTCCCGAGTAATTTCGATGGAGAGCATGGGTGTTTTGCCGCCCAGAACTTTTCCCCGAGCGCTCAAAATTTCTCGCGGGGTTATGCTCGGATTTGGTTGAGCAGTGACCATGAGGCTTAGATGCTACTTAGCGGAGTCAAGGCTGCTCTCTTTGCGTGCGGATGTACAACACGATTTTCGAATAATTCAAAATGAATCTCCGGGGGTACGCCGAGATCGTTTGCAAGCCTCCTGCCACCGGGCTCTGGCCCGACCCAGGGATGCCGGCCACTTCCGGAAACTACCTGTGCCGTTACATCCAAAGGCACGTACCTCGAATCCAGACGAATTGCGTCTATTAATTCGGTTAAACTAACAGTTTAGGGATCATCTGTTTCCAACTCTCAGAGGGCGCACAAGAATGTACCGAAGGCTCCTAATTCTTGCAGCTGCAATTGTCGGCGCTCATCTTGCGCAAGCGCTGATCCTCGGGCCGACGCCCACAGGCAGCCTCATCGCGAATCTCCTTGAGATTTCGGCCAGCGTGTTAGCCGCAGTGATGTGCTTTGGAGCGGCACGGCGAGCGCGAGGGATGGCCCACTCGTTTTGGACGCTGGTAGGTTGCGGAATGGCCATCTGGGGCGTGGCAAATCTCGGATGGATGTACTACGAGATCATCCTGCACGCCGAACCGGTCCCTGGTTCCGCGGTGCGCTTCCTGTTCAATGTGCAGGGTATTTTCTTTGCAATGGTGCTGTTCCTTGACCAGGAAAAAGATTCCTCCGAGTTCGAGCCTGAATTTCTTCTGGATTTCACTCAGATTGCGATCGTGTTTTTCTTCCTTTATCTCGGCCTTTATTTCCTGCCTTCGCAGGAAGTTCAGCAACAGAGCGGCACGGCGCGGCGGCTGTGGGTGGAGTTCGGGGAAGTGGGCACGATTCTGGCGCTGGCGTGCTTCCAGATTATCCGCGCACGGACGAAACCTTTCCGCCAGCTTTATTCCGGCTTTGCATTTTATCTCTGCGTGTTCATTGCGGGCATGGCCGTGGCGGAATATGGTCAGGCCGTTCGCGGGGCACCCACTGGGACGCTGTTCGATCTTTGCTGGACGATCCCCTTTCTATGGGCGGCTTTCTGGGCCGCGCGCTGGCAGCCTTCGCCCGGGCAGCAAGCGGCGGGCGTAGCACGAAAGAGAACATTCAGCGGGGCCGCGCTGAGCAACGCGATGTTCGCCGTGGCTCCGCTGATCGTTCTCGTGCAAGTGGCGCAGTTTACTTCGGAATGGCGGATGCTGCGATTTTCGCTTCTCGGCGTGTCCATTCTCTGCTTTGCCGTGCGATTGGGGATCAGCGGCTACCGCGAAACGGCCACGGCGGAGACGGTGCGCCGGCAGGCCCTGGCGATGGATTCCGCGGCGGACGGCATTTCGATTCTGGGAGAGGATGGAAGACACATTTACGTCAACATGGCGTTCGCACGGATGCTGGGGCACGAAAGTCCGGAGTCCATGCTGGGCGTGCAATGGCAGAAGATCTATGATCCGCGCGACATCGAGTTGCTGCAGGAAAAAGTGCGGGAGTCACTCAAGCTAGAGGGCAAGTGGTCCGGACAAGTCAACCTCCGGCGTCGAGACGGAACCGCTATCCCCATCGAAATGGCCATAACGCCTCTGGCAAATGGCGTCACCGCATGCATTGGCCACGACATCAGCGCGCGAAAGGAAGCCGAAAAGGCCCGTGCCGACGCCGAAATCAAATATCGCACCCTGGTGGAACAGGTCGCCGCCATCAGCTACATCGCGGAGCTCGGCCTCGACGGCGAATGGCTGTACGTCAGTCCGCAAATCGAGGCCATAACGGGTTACTCCCAAGAGGAATGGCTGGGCAACTCTCGGGCGTGGCTCCGTCATGTCCCGAAGGAGGATCACGCCGTGATTGAGGCGGCGGAAGCGGCGAGTTTGCGCGGCGAGCGTTTTCAGGCGGAATACCGCATTGTGCGGAATGATGGCGCAGTGATTTGGGTGAACGACACGGCCGTGGTGGTATCGGGCAGCGACAGTCATCCGGTGATGGAAGGCATCATCGTGGATATCACGGAGCGGAAGCTGCTTGAAAATCAGTTGCAGCAGTCGCGAAGAATGGAAGCGGTAGGCAGGCTGGCGGGCGGCATCGCGCATGACTTTAACAATCTATTGACCATCATCAAGGGCTATGCCGAGCTGGCGCTGCAGCGCACGGGGATTCAGCCGGAACTGCGGGCCGATGTGATGCAGATAGAGAATGCCTCCGAACGCGCTTCCATGCTCATCCGACAATTGCTGGCGTTCAGCCGGAGACAAGTTCTTCAGCCGAAGGTTATCGACCTGAACGCCATCGTCGTGGGCTTGGACAAACTCCTGGCACGCCTGATGGGTGAACACATCGAGATGGTGACGCGCTGCGGTGCAAACGTGGGGAACGTGAAGGCCGATCCGGCGCAGGTCGAGCAGGTCATCATGAATCTGGTCGTCAACGCGCGCGATGCCATGCCGAAGGGCGGGCGGTTGATGGTGGAAACGTCCAATGTGGATCTGGACTCCACCTATGCTCGCGATCATGTCAGCGTGAAGCCTGGCGCTTATGTGATGCTGGCCGTTTCTGATACCGGCATGGGCATGAGCCCGGAAACTGTGGCGCATATTTTCGAGCCGTTCTTCACGACGAAGGAAAGCGGCCAGGGAACGGGCCTCGGCCTATCCACCGTTTACGGCATTGTGAAGCAGAGCGGCGGATATATCTGGGTTTATAGCGAGCCCGGCAAAGGAACCACATTCAAAGTCTATCTGCCACGCGTCGCGGAACAAGCGGAATCCAAGCAGGGAGCGGTGCAACTTCCCGGAGCGGGCCAGGGTAGCGAAACCATCCTCCTGGTCGAAGATGAAGAAGCGGTGCGCGAACTGGTCAGCCGGATTCTCGCCGCCAGGGGGTATTCGGTCGTGGCCGCAAAGAGCACGCAGGAGGCAGAACAATTCGTCGCGAAGCACGGTGGCGAGATTCACCTCCTGCTGACGGACATAATCATGCCGGGAACGAGCGGACGCGAACTCGCCCGGCGGATTACCGCGCGCCATCCGCGAACGCGCGTGCTTTATATGTCTGGTTACACGGATAACGTTCTGGCGCAAGGGGGCGTGCTGGAGGCGGGCCTGTCTTTTCTGCAAAAGCCTTTCACGCCGGGCACGCTGGTGCAAAAAGTGCGCGACGTGCTGGACAGTCCGGTTCACGCAAAATAAGGCCGAACTCCGAAGTTGATGAAGCGGAGCTGTAGCGTGACTGGTGACTCGTGACTAATGAGTCGTGCAAAGCCCGCGAAACACCAGGTCTACATGCACGTTATCGCCGCGAGGTTAGTTTAGACACACACAAGCGGCGCGGCGGCAACGACGTTGTGAATTTCGAGTACTTTCAGCGCGCATCCGCGAGATGAATCGTCTTCCCGGTCGCAGCGGACTGCCGCGCGGCATCCAAAATTTCCGTAACAATCATGTTTGTTTCGAGCGAGGAGAGGCCTCGCGGCGGAATTCCATCCAGAACGACCGCTCGCAGATAGTTCACCGAATCGCTCTCGCGGGGATCCAGCGGCTGGGCATCGCGCAGTTTTTCCTCCTGGCCGGGAAGCCGCACGCGGACGGCGTCGCTTGCCACTGTGATGGCATAGCCGGTCTGGCCGTAGACTTCCATGTCCTTTCGAGAGAAGGGCCAGTTCCAGGAAGCCTGCAGGATCGCCTGGGCCTTCGGATACGTCAGGATAACGGTGGCCTCGTCATCCACCCGGGGATAGATGTCCGGCTTGATGTGCTGCGTGACCGCGGTGACCGTGTCCGGCCTGCGGTTGTTCATAAGCCAAGTCGTCAGGTCCGCGCCATAACATCCAAAATCGAAGAGGGCGCCGGCGCCGTTTAGTTTCGGATCGGTAAGCCAGGCGAGAAACCAGGACTCCACGCCAATTTCCTTCGGGCCGGGATGGCCATCGTGAACTACAACTTTTCGTATGTCGCCGATGGAATTTTCGCGAACGAGGTCGTAGGCGGCTCGATTGCTGCGGTACCAGGTCGTTTCGTAGTTGACCAGTACGGGAATCTTTCCGCGCTGCGCGGCGGCTTGCATGGCGCGCGCGTCCTCGAGGCTCACGGCCAGCGGCTTCTCCATCATTACGGGAACGCCGTGACGCGCGCAGGCCTCGACCACGCTGCGATGGTCAAACGTATTTGTATAGACGAGCACGGCTTGCGGCTTGGTCTTCTCGAGCATCTCATCGACGCTGGCATAGAAGATGTTGTGCGGGAGGCCGAACTTCGACTCGTAGAACGCGGCGAGTTTGCTATCCGGCTCCGCGACGCCGACGATCTGAAGATCCGGGCGATGCAGATTCTGCTTAAGAAATCCGCCGACGTGTCCGTGGACTAGCCCGGCGATGCCGACGCGCAGCGGCGCGGCGTCCGCGTTTTCAGCCGGCTTCGTTCGAGCAAAAGCAGCAGGCTGCACGGAGAAAATGGTGGTCGCCAAAATCAAAAATATACCGAGGGATATAGCTCGTCGCATGAACGCTCTCCAAACTGCACAGCGATCCTATCACTCTGGCGCGTGACCGCCAGTTGATGAGGGTTGCAATCACTCTGCAACGTGGCTGAAAGCGGGCTCTGCTTTTTCCCACGCGAGCCAAGCGACACGTATCTGGGGACACCGGAAGTTACGGCTGCGGCGGAGCGGACGGCGGTGCTTTAGGTTTGGTTGGCGCAGTCTCCTCCGCGCCCTTTGGTTTGTTCACGGTGGAAAGCGTCTCCACGTTGAACTTCTTGTAATCGGAGTACCGCGTCACTTCGTTGACCTTGAATCCTTTCACCAGCAACACGCGGACCGCCGCGTGGGCTTCCTCGTATGTGGGCAGCCACACCTCGTTGTTGAGGTACGCCTGCTCGAAAACAAAACTTGTTCCTTTCTGCAGATTGGCGAGCAGGCCGCCGCCAAACTTGAAATCACCCACGAAATAGGCCTCAAGGCGCGCCACATCGTGCGCTTTTTCATCGATCCAGATCACGCCGGCCAGCTTCTGCACGATCTTTTCTACCAGGTTGCGCGCCTTATACTCCGGGTTGGGCTCGAAATCGAAAACGAGCACGTCCTGCCCTCGGAAGCGCTCGCGCCGCGGATTCACGAACTGGCTTGCCCGCAAGAAGGTTTCGATGCCGACGTCGTCATCGTCCTTTTCCTTTTTCCCTTCTTCCTTGTCTTTTTCTTCCTTGGCTTCTTTCTTGGCTTCCCTCTTCTGGATGTCCTCAATTTCTTTCTGGGTTCTCTCGTTTTCCTTCTTTTGTTCTTCGTCGCTCAGCGGTTTGCCGTCTTTCTTGACCAGCGTGGAAATCTCGTCGCCATTCAAATAGAAAAACGTGTATTCCTTCACGTCGGTCTTTTTGACTTTGCCGTCTTTTTCAAAATCCGTTTCTTCTTCGACGCGCGTGCCGGCGTAGTTTTCTTTTAGCTTGTCGATGGCCTTTTGGTTGTCATCGATCTCCTTGAAGAGGGCCTTCAAGTCCGGCAAGTGTACCTGCGATTTTTTGGGAAAGTCAAAAACGCGCTCGCCGACGGTTTTATTGATCTCCGCGCGCGTAACGTCAATGGCGTAGACCTCACTTCCGCGATGCAACTCGATCTTGTAGGGCAGCTTCACGCCGTCGACCGCGCGGTAGTCGTCGTAGATAATTTCTTCATCCACGCCGCCAAGCGCGCCAGTTTCCTTCACGATCAGATGCGTTTGCGGATCAAAGAATGCCTCGCGTTTCACGCCGTTTGGAGTAGTGACTTCCACCTGAAGAGCATCCTTGCCACGCACCTGCGCGTGCCCTACAAACGACAGCAACAATTTGTTCTTTTTGGGATTCAGGAAACGTGAGTTGTAATAGCTGGAAGCGGCCTCGATTTGCAGTCCTTGCGGACCGAGCAGTGTGCCGATCTCTCCCGCGGCGTTCTCGCGCCAAGCCGACTTGCCGTTGTACGCTTCGATCAGATTTTTGTCGCCCACCACCAATTCGGAGTAGTAGCGGTTCGGCAGCTTCGTGTCTAACGTGTACGTGCCCGGCTTTCCGTCGGCTGCATTCGTAAACGCGCCCTCTAGCGTCAGGGTGTGAATTCTGGATAAAACTTTTCTTCCACCCGCGGCTTTCACATATTGATTTGCGATCTTTACAGGATCCTGCGCCCGCGCAATGGCGGACGAGCAGGCGAGTGAAAGCACCAAAAAGCCTGAATAGCTAAGGCGTCGCATAAGGCCTACCCTTCCAAACGCAAATCCGCCCCAAAAGTTTCCTGAAAGATCGAAGAGAGCCAAACTTCGGCGCCGGCAACGGGGTAAAAGCAGAAACGGAGACCCAAGAGCTTCCTTTGAGCCAAAGGAGAGGAGCGAACACTTTGCAACCGTTTCAGCATGGATTCCCTTCAGAGCGCAAAACTTCACTATTATATTAGACGGGAGAGGCACGCAATTATTAACGCGGGAGGAAGGATGGGGGCTCTCGACGAGAATAAAAAGAGGAGCCACCCAGGAAGACTCGCGAGCGCCGCGAAGTCCGAGTCACTCCCGGCGCATAATTCCAAGCGGAAGGACGAAGGACGAGCCTCTCGCGCGTCCCTCGAGATGCGTGAGCATCAATTCCCGTCTTTAGGCCGGTGCAAGTACTTCTCGTAGAGCCTAAGATGCTTGTTGTCCAGCGACGTGCGCTGCCCCTTGATGAAGAGGTACTTCACGTCGGTCGTTAATTCCAGCGGGTCGCCGTTCGTGACGATTACGTTGGCGACTTTGCCGATTTCGAGCGTTCCCACCTGGTCAGATACTCCGAAAATTTCGGCGGGATAAATCGTGACCGCCTTCAGAGCTTCGTCATACGGCAATCCATACGCGACGGCGTTGGCGGCCTGCTGGCCAAGGCGCCGTGCAAAAGAATTGTCAAAGCTGCCGAAGGCAAACTTCACGCCGGCGGCCGCGAGTTCCGCAGGCTGAGTGAGCATCCGGTCGTAGGGATCGTCTTCATTGAGAGGCAGGGTTAGCGTAGGCCGCAGAATCACGGGAATTCCCTTGGAACGAAGCAGATCCTTTTCCTTGTAGGCTTCCGAGCCTCCGGCAAGAATCATCTTGAGTTTTTGCTTGTCGCAAAATTCGATGGCATCGCGAATGTCGCGGGCGCGATCCGCAAACACCAGCACGGGCAACTGCCCGCGGACGACCGGCGCGAGCGCTTCCAGCTTCAGATCGCGCTTGAAATCCGCCGGACCGCCGTGCCCCATGGCCTGCGCGTAATGCCGCGCACTGTCCAAATAATCGGCCAGCTCGTTGATCTGCTTTTCTTGCTCCTGCTTGGCTTCACCGTACGGCTTCTCTTTTCGCGTAAACGTCGCGAAATCGAACGTACGTGTCTGAATCTCAGGCCACGCGATGACCATCGCCACGCTCTTCTTGATGAGCATGTCGTCGATCGTCCATCCGGCCAGATAAATCGCGGAGGCTTGGCCGCCGATTACGCCCCCTCCGCCGCGGGAATCGAAGCCGCCGCTGTCCGGCACGGCGAGAACTTCGGTGATGCCGGAAGCGCGAGTCACGGGGATGTGTTCGCTGGATGGAGATATCGCCGTGGCCGCCACGGCGTCCGGGTTATAGGCGCCCGTCTCCGTCGTATCGACGGTGGCGTTCACGGCCGAGATTTCGCTGAGCCCTATCTGCGTGATGGGATCGAAGAGGCCGGGATAAACCTGCAAGCCCTTGACGTCTATGACCTCCACGCCCGCGGGTACCTCCACGTTTGCGCCCACGGCAGCGATTTTGCCGTCCTTAATAACCAGCGTGCCGTCCTGGATAGGCGCGCCCGCTAACGTGAAAATTTCTGCATGCGTTAGAGCGTAAGAGGAAGGGGGCTCCGACTGCGCGTGGGAAACCGGAGAGAAGCAGAAGACGGCCGCGAAAGCAGCCGCAAGCCAGAGAGTTGCTTTAGCGCGCTTCACAGAGCACCTCCCGAAACGGCTTCCGCTTGCGGCGGCTTGGGCTTGTCCTGAGGTTTTTCTTCACCGGGCTTCTTTTCGCCGGCTTTTTTCTCGTCAGCCTTCTTTTCCTTCTCCGTCAGCTCTTTCTTTTCCTTTTCGAGCGCCGGGCGTTCGGCGATATCGCGCTGCCGGTCGAAATAGACGCGGCCATCGATCAGCGTTTTTTGCACGACGGCGTAGGCGCTCAGCGGGTCGTGATTGTAAATGACCAGGTCTGCGTCCTTGCCGACGTCGATGGTGCCGACGCGCTTGTCGATGCCCAGCTGAATCGCGGGATTCAGCGTGACCAGCTTGAGCGCTTCATCGTGCGTCAGGCCGCCGTACTTCATGGTCTTCGCGGCTTCCTGGTTGAGGTGCGTGGCTTCTTCCGCGTCGTCGGAATTGACCGAGACGATCACGCCGCGGCGCGTCATCAAAGCTGCGTTGTAAGGAATCGCGTCATAGGCTTCCACTTTGTAAGCCCACCAATCGGAGAACGTGGAGGCTCCAGCTCCCGAGGCCGCGATTTCGTCGGCCACTTTGTAGCCTTCCAGCACATGCTGCAAAGTGCGAACCTTGAAACCAAATTCCTTGGCCACGCGCAGCAGCATCAGAATTTCGTCTTCGCGGTAACAATGCGCATGCACGTAGCGCTTGCCTTCGAGCACTTCGACGAGCGGATCGAGCTGAAGATTGCGGCGCGGCGGGATCGCGCTCTTGTCGCCCGCGGCGACTCGCTTGTCGTAGTCGTCCCACGATTTTTTGTAATCGCGCGCTTCCGCAAACGCAGTTCGAATCGTTTCTTCGACTCCCATGCGCGTGGCAGGGTAGCGCTTGGGCTGTCCCGGTAGGCTGAAACCGGAGCGCTTGGGATTTTCGCCCAGAGCGAACTTGATCCCGGGAACCGCGCCCTCAAAGGGGAGTTTCGAGGCGGGCTGGCCCCAGCGCAGCTTGATGACGATGGTTTGTCCGCCGATGGGGTTGGCAGAACCATGCAAGATGTTGGCCACCGTCACGCCCCCTGCGAGGTCGCGGTAGATGTCGATATCATCTGGGTTCAACACATCCGCGGTATTTGCCATCGAAGAGACGGAGATGCTGCCTTCATTCACGCTGCCGTCGATGGCAATGTGCGAGTGGCAATCGATGATCCCGGGGATGACGTACTGGCCGTCGGCATCGAACACTTGCGCATCTTTCGGCGCCTTAATGGACTTTCCAACTTCGGCGATCTTTCCATCCTTAATAAGGATGGAGCCGTGCTCGATGGTGCCGTGCGAAACGGTAAGAATAGTGGCGTTTTGAATCAGAATCACCTTCGGCGCGTCTGGAGGATTCGCCGCGTGCGCGAAAAGCGAAAGCCCGAAGAAACAAAAGACGCAAGCCATTGCGGCGCAAAAAATCTTGCCAACCAGCATGGATGGAATTCTCACAGTGCACCCCCAGAGACAGCTGAATCATCGCTCGTTCGACTGTGAATCGCGGAACCCGCAGCCGCTGCCGCCCCCGCCGTAGGCTTGGTGCCTGTGAAATCGATCGAGTAGCCCATAACGTCAATCGTGCCTTTCAGCGAACTGCCATCAAGGGTGCCCGAAAAGACGACGTCGGTTGGATTTCCTTGAATCGGAATATTGATCGTGAAATTGAATTTGTCGCCGCTGAGGTAGCCGCTGATGATGGTGGCCGTGCCTCGCGTGCTCGTGGTCGTTCCAGAAAGCGTGCCATCGCTCGCCATGTCCAGATCCAGCGTGGATTCTTCCGGCCCATCCGGCGTGGTGTAGGCAAGCTTCCACTTTCCGGCCAGGCTGCCTTTTGGAGGATCCTTTGGCTTTGGGGGTTCGTGGATTTCGAATCTCTTCCCATCCACAAAGACCAATTTGATTTTGGTCTTTTCCGCGAAGAGATCGCCGTCCGTCACAACCAGATTCGCAATCTTCCCGGTCTCGATCGATCCCAGCCGGCCTTCGACTCCATAGATTTCTGCCGGCGACAGCGTGAGCGCGCGTAACGCGGCATCGGGCGCAAGCCCTGCGTCAATGGATTTCTTCACTGCTTTGAGAATGTCTTTCGACGAGGTGATCCCGCCGGAATAAAACGCGAATGGCACGCCCGCTTTGGCCAGCGCCGCGGGTGAAGAAGGCGCTTTATCGCGGAAGCGCAGTGTGCGGAGCGACGGCTTCTCGTCCGGGTCCGCATCTTTTTCCGCTTCCGGCCATTTCAGATCCACAAGCACCGGCATCTTCTTTGCGCCGATCTCATCCGCGACTTCATACGCCATTTGCCCGCCGTAGATAACTCCTTCAGCCTTCCAAACATCCGCAAGCCGCCAAACATCCACGAGTTCCAGGGCGCGCCGCAGCTGAACGGAATTGTTCGCGGGAATCAGCACCACCATGTGATCCTCAAACGCTTCGCCCAGCACGGCCTCCGTGCGGTCGTAGCGCGGCCGCGGCATTCCTCGCGGATGCTTTTCATAGATGGCCTGCGCCTGGGTGCTCCAATTCGTATCAATCCACACTTGATGCACATACGAGAGCGCGCCCATCAGCGAGCCGGGGAAATTTGCAAAGCCGCCGCTCGGCACGAGCGAAACCGGAATGGCCACCGGCGTTTTTACGACCAACTTACTCGCGCGGTCGCCCGCGAGATCGAGCACGGACGCCTGTCCCGGAAGCATTCCGCCCTTGGGCGCGGAGACGACTGTCGTGAATCCCGCCTCGCGCCACGATTCGATGCGCTTGTCGCTCAGGTTTACTTCATCGGCCGCGCTCCGCCAAGGCGCCGTTCCCGGACGGTCTTCGGGTCCCCGCGAAATCTCCTGCGGCTGAGGCCGGTGAGGTCCGCCTTCGCTGCCCCCGCCCGGTCCGGCGGGCGCAGCAGAAATGCCCACATCGGTGAAAGAATCGAAAAGCCCCGGATAAACCGTGAGGCCCTTCCCTTCGATCACCCAGGCGTCCGGCGGAATGGCCACATCTTTGCCGATGGCCGTGATGACGCCATGCGCCATCACCACGGTTGCGTCTTCTAGTGGCGGCCCCGATACAGGGACGATTTTTGCTCCGCGGATCGCAAAGTATTCCGGCTCGCCGCCCTGCGCAAACATTTGGGGCGCAATGGCAAGAAGAGTGAGGAGAGTTACAGCAAACGCGAGTGCCCAGAGGCACCGGCGCGCGAGGACAGAACGCATGCAAGCTCCTTTTTGGGAATGGTTCAGAACCACGATCCCCAGACCGTCTTTTCTGTAGACGCATGAGGCTAATCAGAAGTTGCAGTAGAGTCAAGGAACCTGCGGCGAGTAAGGAGAGTAAGGAACCTGAAAAATCGCGCTTGACGGCAAACGTCAACTACACTATTTTACTCTAGGCCTTGTCGCGCATGGCCTCTACGACCAATCTGGAATAGCCCATGAAAAAGTCCGAACAACGAGACCTCTTTCCCGGCGCGCTGGAAATGATGATTCTCCGAACATTGAAGCGGCAGCCCCTGCATGGCTACGCGCTCGTCCAGCACATCAAACGAACCTCCAACGATCTTCTCCAAATCGAAGAAGGCTCTCTCTACCCCGCTGTACAGCGCCTCCTCAAGGAAGACCTCGTCAAAGCCGAATGGAGCATCTCCTCCACCAACCGCCGCGTCCGCATTTACAAGTTAACAGCCGCAGGCGCCAGGCATCTCGAGCGCCAGGTTTCAAGTTTCGAAAAAATGCTCGAAGGAATCACCCGTGTTTTAGCCCGAGGTGAATCATGAACTGGCTGAAGCAATTGTTCTCGCGCCGCCGCATATTCAACGATCTCTCCGACGAAATCCGCGAACACCTCGAAGAAAAGATCGAGGAACTGGTCGTGAGTGGCATGTCCAAAAAAGAAGCCACCTCCGCCGCCCGCCGCGAATTCGGCAACGTCGCGCTCGTCGAACAAGACAGCCGCGAAGTCTGGCAATGGCCCTCCATCGAAAGCTTTTTCGCCGACTTTCGCTACGCCCTCCGCACTCTCCGTAAATCCCCAGGCTTCGCCGCCGTCGCCGTCCTAACCCTTGCCCTCGGCATCGGCGTCAACACCGCGATCTTTACTGCTTTCGACGCTCTCATTTTGCGGCCTCGCTCGGTAAAGGATCCCGACCGGCTGGCTTTTCTTTTTCGCGCCACCCTCAAAAATCGCCAAGGGAGTTTTTCTTACCCTGATTACCTCTACTATCGCGATCACAGCAAATCTTTCTCAGAGCTCGCACTCAACGCCTTTGGTATGGCCGTCACCTCCAGCGATCTGCCCGCCACTCAACCGGAGGCTACACCGCGAATCGCCGGAGCGGTCGGTTTTCAGCTCCCGCAACTTCTTCAAGGCAGCGCCCAGCCAATCAGTTGCTTTTTCGTTTCCGGCAATTACTTTCCAATGCTCGGGGCCGTGCCAGTCGTCGGCCGCTTCGTCCTGCCCGAGGACGACCAGCCTAATGCCCCGCCGGTCGTCCTTATGAGCGGGAATCTTTGGCAGCGTCAATTTCACTCCGACCCAAACGTCGTGGGCTCCGTGCTTCACCTCAATGGTGTAGCTTTTACGGTCATCGGAGTGACCCCGCTCGACTACCTTGCCACTGCCGCATCCGTGCCCGACCTTTGGGTGCCAGCCATCGCAAAAATCGCGTTGGGCGCCTCGACGCCTCAGAAATTCCAAGATCGCCTCGTGTTTGCCGGCTCGACTGTGGGCCGCCTAAAACAGGGTGTTTCGCTCTCCGACGCTCAAGCCGAGCTTAATGTTCTCGCCGCGCAACTGCGCACCCTCTATCCCGAAGCCGAAGCCAACATGAGCGTGAGCGTCGTTTCCGGCCGCAACAACCTGTCCTCGCTTGATTCTGACTCGTGGCCCGTCGTCATCACCGCCATGACTGCCGTCGCTTTGCTCTTACTCATCGCCTGCGCCAATGTCGCAAGCCTCCTGCTCGCACGCGCTGTTGCACGGCGCAAAGAAATTGCGGTGCGCCTCGCTCTTGGAGCGGGCCGTTGGCGTCTGTTGCGCCAGTTGCTCACCGAAAGCATCCTGCTCGGACTTCTCGCCGGAGCGTTTGCCCTGCCTCTGGCAGAATGGGGGCTGCACCTTTTGATCGTCGAGATCTCCTCGGCCCTCCCGTCGTATTGGGGCTCGATTGCGCTAGAAATCAGTCCCGACGTCCGCATCTTCGCCTATACTTTGTTTGTTTCTTGCGCTGCGGGAATTGCCTTTGGTCTCGCGCCGGCCCTCCAAGCCTCTAAGTCCGACGTGAACTCCGCACTGAAGGAAGATAGCACCGCCTTCGGCAATCGCTTGAGCCGTTCGCGGTTACGCTGCTTGCTCATCGCCGGCCAAATGGCCGCTTGCCTTGTTCTTCTCATCAGTTCCGCTCTGCTGCTCCGCGGCTCGCAACGCGCGCTCACCATCGATCCAGGCTACGAGAGCCAGCATGTGCTCTATCTCGAAATGTACAATCCTGCGAATCTGCATTATCCCCAGACTCGTTTGCTGCAGCTCAATCGCGATCTTATCCAACGAATCGTCACCCTCCCTGGCGTCCACTCCGTCGCGCAAGCTTCGCGCGGGCCCATTGGCGGTAATCGCTGGGTTCATGTTGCGCCCGTCGGCGCGACGTTTTCCGCCTACCCTACTGACGGGAGCGAACCGCCCGCCGCGGGCTATAGTTTCGTCACGCCAAATTATTTTGACACTCTCAACATTCCCGTCGTTCAAGGGCGGACCTTCACTCCTGGCGAGGCAGATGAGCAGGCGCCTGTTGTGGTCATCAGTGAGGCCACCGCTCGTCGTTTCTGGCCCGGTGAAGATGCTATTGGCAAACTTCTGAAGATCGGCTCGGAAAAAGGAAGCATGTCGTTTCCGGGCGAGAGCGATCCATTCATAGCGAGCGCCGTGGTGATCGGTATCGCTCGCGATGTTCGCAGCATGGATCTGCGCAGGCTAGATGAATCGTATCTCTACCTTCCACTTTCCCAGTCCCGTCAGTGGACCGGCACTCTGCTGGTGCGCGCAGACGGAAATCTCGCGCCACTGCTCACAGCGATAGGCCACGAGGTGCGCAGCGTGAACGCTAATCTTCCGGTCATCGCTGCACCGTTACATACGATGGTGTCCATGGATCCCTACTTCGTGGTCTCCCGCATCGGCGGGGTTCTTGCGAGCATAGTCGGCGCGCTGGGTCTGCTGCTGGCGTGTCTCGGCGTCTATGGAATGGTCAGCTATAGCATGGCGCAGCGAACTCGCGAAATCGGAATCCGCATGGCTCTTGGCGCGCAGAGATTTCAGGTGCTGCGGCTCGTGATAAGTGAAGGTTTCCGGCCGATTCTTTCCGGTGTCGTGGTCGGAGTCGTAGCTTCGGCTGGTGTCTCGCGCGCGCTTTCGGCTACGCTCTTCGGACTCAGCCCCTTGGACACGGTCTCATTCGCGGGGGTCTCACTCCTATTGATTGCGATCGCACTGATCGCCACCTGGCTTCCCGCGCGATGGGCGACGCAGGTGGATCCCATGGTGGCGCTGCGTTACGAATAATCTCAAGAACTCCTTGTTCGTGCGTCAAAACGAAAATTGGCCCCTTTCTACTGTGGCGGCTTTTTCTTTTTGAAGAGGCCGCCGAGGCTGTTTATGGCGTCGGCAGGAGTTTGCGCGGCTCCTTTTGTTGCTCCAGAGCCGAGGCCGGCGGCGCAGCCGAGCTGCGATTTGAGCATTCCGGCGGCGAGGCCCCCAACATCTGGAATAAATTTCGGATCCGCGGTCGTGCCGTGAATCAGGAAAGGAACGGTTGTGCCGGTCTTGCAGCCGCTTCCGCCGCCTGTCGCTTTGCCAAGAAGTCCGCCAAGGTCAGAAACAGGGCTTCCGACGTCGCCGAGCGTGCTTGTGAGCGTCGCCGCCATTTTGAAATCCAGATTGTTCTTGGAGTCGACCGTCCCTGCGCCAACAAGGTTACCAACCGAAGGAATCACAGCGAGGAAATTCTCTGCCTGGAGGCCATTGGGCGCCATGCGGAGATTGGTGGTGAGTTTTTCAATATCCAGATCCTTGCCGCTCTTAATCCCCGCGAGCGAGGCAATCGAACTCATCCGCGAGCCGAGATCGAAGCCCGCAAGTTTGCCATTATAGAGACCGACGTTGCCCGTAGTAATTAGCTTGCTCAATGGGCCAGCGAGGTTCAGATCGGCGTTGAGCGAGCCGGCCTGCAGCGAAGTTCCCTTTGGAAGAATAATGCCGAGCGCGGGGAGAAAAGCCTCCAAATCTTTCGCGGGCATATCCTTGGCGGCGAGCTTGATATTGACGACGGTAGCTTCCCCTGCCGTTTCATAGGTGCCATTGAGATGCGCTTCGGCACTGCCGATCTTGAGCGTCGAGGGCTTCAGGACGCCGGTGCTTTTGCGCAGATTGTATTTGGAATTGAAATCGACGGTGACAGGGACGCTTGCGGGGGAGCCGCCGGCAATGAACAGAGCCTTGGAGACTTTCGCGTTGCCCTTGGCTTCCGCTTCGCCGTTTTGCGAGGAGAGATCGGCAGTGAGGTCGAGAAGACCGCCGAGACCGGCGCTCGCATCGACGAAGCCGGTGGAGGCGAGATTCAGAGAGGTTATATCGAGCTTGGCATTGATGGGAGTGAGCGAAGCGTCCTCCTGATCGATCGGGCCGGCGGTTCCGTCGAGCTTGAATGTTCCTCCGGAAGGCAGGCTGGCGGTGATGGTGACGGGAAAGTTGGAGGTCATGGAAAAGTTGGAGGCCACGACACTTACGTGATCGTAGATGCTGCGCTTTTGAGAACTTGTGGAACCGACGATGATGCGGCCGTCCTTGAGCGAGAATTTCTGCACGGAAAGATCGGCGGGCGAGGTCTCAGCTTTCTTTTGTTGAGACTTGGCCGCGGCGCCGCCGAGCGAAGAGTAATTCCACTGGCCCCCCGGATTGTGAAGGAGCGTGACTTCGGGACTCTCGATGGTGATGCCGGTTACGTTGAGAGTCTTGCTGAAGATGAGCGGAATGATCTCGACGCCGACTTTGAGCGATTTGGCGGTGAGAAATGGCGATGTGCTGAACTTGGGATCGTCGCCGATCGAAAGACTCTCCGCGGAGAGCGAACCGCTGATCAGAGAAAGGCTTAGATTGCCAAGCTGCACCTTGCGGCCAAGAGCTTGGGAAGCTTTCTCTTCAATGGTGGGACGGAATTTGTCCACGGGAATCAGAAATGGAACGGCGACAACAAGAACGATCAAAACGGCGACGACGATAGCAATGATGCGGAGTGTACGGCTCATGACAATCTCCAATTCGGCAGGGCTGGGTGACTGATTGGAAGCGTTAAATGATGATAGCACGCTTTAGTATTCATAAATCGGCCGGACTCGTTGCATACGCGATCTGCGATGATTAATTCCCGATCTATTCATCGGTACTGGTTACAAGACTCTGACAGGTTGCCGATCGTGGGACATGAGAGGGCAACGCTATCCCTTCCAGACGTACTTACCGCAAGAGCAAGGGACTGTCTCGGTGGGAAGTTTCTTTTCTAACAGTTTCCGGCAAACGGGACAATTTCTGCGCCACATATTTACACCCATCATTTCTCTGGCGAATGGGCCTTTTAACAGGATTAGTTTAATAGGCCGAAAAGTGTCTGGCTGTCCCAATCAGCACAAGCCCAAATCTGTTTCTATTTGTACAGATGGCCGGCTCTCGAAGGGCTAATCTATTGAAGAAGACTGATTCGCCAGCGCGTCCCATTTTGGGTGCGCTCGATTCGGGAACAGAAAATCCGGCTAAATCGCCGGATGGAACAGATTGGAACGTGTTCGCGATTTCAGGATCACTTTTCGATCAAAGAAAAAGAAGCGGACTGGATGGAAGCCTGGCGAACCTGAAGAATCGTCGCAGATAAAATTTGGTTTGCCCTGCTAGGAATGCTATGAAGAAGAACACGAAGCTCGTTTGCTTGATCATGCTCGCGGCCGGCAGCCTGTTGTTGGTTGAGGCGGGCCACGCGTTGTCCGGAGGCGCGCCGCGCACAGTTTTTCTTGCCGGCCAGAGTCCCGGCCCAAGTGAAACGCCGACAGCGGGCGAATTCGTGAGTGCGGTCATTGCAAATGAACTCTCGGACCGCGGGCAATTGCAGAAGTGGATCTGTACGATCGAGAAACGTGCGGGCAAGCAAACGCTAACCGAAGTCCAAGTGGAGACCACTGACGGCCCACTCTTCCGATTGCTTACCATCAACGGCACGGCGCTGAGCCCCGTCCAGCGGCAACAGGACGACACGCGAATCGACCGGCTGATAAAAGATCCAAGTCCATTGCTGAAGTTAAAACAAGCGGAGGACGAAGATGAGCTCAAGCTCCAGAAGCTCATGAGCTTGATGTCGCAGGCTTTTGACTATGAATATGATGGAACCCAAGTAAATCTTGTGCGCATAAAATTTCGCCCCAAGCCTGACTACGTCCCGCCAACCTACGAAGCCCGGGTAATCCACAGCCTCGCCGGAACCATTCTGATCGATGCGGAACAAAAACGGCTGGCAAATGTCGCCGGGCGGCTTATGAATCGCGTGGAGTTCGGGTACGGGCTGTTGGGGAGAATTGACAGCGGCACAGTGGAGCTTGGGCGAGTGGAAGTCGGCCCTCAGGAGTGGAAGACCGCATTCATAAACATTCAATTCTCAGGGCGAGCGGTGATTTTCAAAACTATCAACAAAGAGGAATACGAACGGCGCTCCGATTTCCGCGCGGTATCCAGTGATCTAAACCTCTCCGAGGCGAAGGATATGCTTTATTTCTCGCATCTTTCCGTCTCGTCAACCCCCGCAAATCGTTGAACGATCTAACCGTAATAAAGTCATACACGCGGCGTTGAGGTCGGAAAGAACGGCGGGGAAAACGTTGAGCGGTGCGGCATTCGAATCGGATTCGGGGCGCTGAATAACCTGCTGAAGGAATCCTGGCCGACGATTGTCAAGAGTTTACGAATCGCGAAGCTGGCGCCGGCATGGCAACCGTAGGGGCGGCCGCGGCAAGCGGCGTGACGGCCAGGCAATAGGCTTGGCCGCGAAGAGCGTGGAACGTATTACAATGTGGAAGAGCGGGGCTGTAGCTCAGATGGATAGAGCAACGGTTTCCTAAACCGTTTGTCGGGAGTTCGAATCTCCCCAGCCCCACCAGATTTTCCTTTGCGATTACAAAACCTAAAACAGTCCGGGCGCGAAGCTTTGAAATTGTGTCCCGTGTCGCGGCGAAAGTGGCAGAATGCTGCTAGCAAAACTCCCGGGATTGTGTGATTCGAGGGTTCGAAGGCAACATCAAAGTTGAACGGGTGAGAAGCAGCGAGGTGCTGGAATGAATGAAGCGCTCACGGTAAACAGGCTGCACTTCGCATTCACGGTAACGTTCCACTACATTTTCCCGCAATTAACGATGGGGCTGGCGCTGCTGCTCGTCTATTTGAAGACGAAAGCCCTGCGCACTGGCGATGAGCACTACAACCGGTCGGCACGATTCTGGGCGAAGATTTTCGGAATCAATTTTGCGCTGGGCGTGGTGACCGGAATCCCGATGGAATTTCAGTTCGGGACGAACTGGGCGGCGTTTTCCAAGTCAGCGGGCGGCGTGATTGGACAAACGCTGGCAATGGAAGGCGTGTTTTCGTTTTTTCTCGAATCCAGCTTTTTGGGATTGTTTTTGTTTGGCGAAAAAAAGTTGGGACGCGTGGGACATTGGTGGGCCGCGTTTCTGGTTTGGCTGGGCTCGTGGCTCTCGGGATTTTTTATTGTGGCGACGGACGCCTGGATGCAACATCCCGTGGGCTACCGGCTCGGGGCGAATGGCGATATCGGGCTGGCGAGCTTCTGGGGATTAATTCTGAACAAGTGGGCGCTCTGGCAATACGCTCACACCATGCTCGGCGCGGTGCAGACTGGCTGCTTCGTGATGGCGGCGGTCGGCGCGTTTTATCTGCTGACGAACCGGCATGAAGCGTACGGACGGACGTTTGTAAAGGCGGGCGTTTTGGTCGGCGTGGTGGCCGCGGTGTTGCAACTTTTTCCCACGGGCGACCAACAAGGCAAGATGGTATCGGAAAATCAGCCCGTGACCCTCGCGGCAATGGAAGGACTTTTCGAAACGCAGCAGGGCGCGCCGCTGGCGATCCTCGGGCAGCCGGATGTGCAACACCAAAAGCTGGACAATCCGCTGGTGGTGCCCAAGATGCTCAGCTTCCTCACTTACAAAAAATGGAGCGCGAACGTGCGCGGCCTGGATGCTTTCCCTCAAGACGAATGGCCCGACCAGATTGCCTTGCTGTACTACAGCTATCACGTGATGGTGGGGCTGGGGACAATCTTTATCGCGGTGATGGTGCTGGCGGCGTTTTTGTACTGGCGTGGAAAATTGTTTACATCGAATTGGATGCTGTGGATTCTGATGATCAGCGTGCCCCTGCCCTATATCGCGAATACCGCGGGATGGATGACGGCGGAGCTGGGCAGGCAGCCGTGGCTGATTTACGGAATGATGCGCACGTCACAGGGAGTCTCGCCACGAGTGGCAGCCGGCAACGTGTGGTTTACGCTGATCGGGTTCATGGGAATGTATACGGTGCTGGCGATGCTCTGGCTTTTCCTGGTGTACCGCGAAATCGATACAGGCCCTGGGCCAGATGATGAAGGTTCGCGGCAGGAAGCAAGAGTCGCTATCGAGGCGGATTGACATTGAGGAGGACAGCATGGGAACAATCTGGTTCTGCCTCGTAGCGTTCATGATCGCGATGTACGTGCTGCTGGACGGATTTGATCTTGGCGCGGGCGCGATTCATCTGTTGATTGCAAAAACGGATGACGAACGGCGGCAAATCCTGGCCAGCATCGGGCCGGTGTGGGACGGCAATGAAGTGTGGCTGCTCGCGGCCGGAGGAACGTTGTACTTTGCGTTTCCTGCGCTGTACGCAAGCGGGTTCAGCGGATTCTATCTTCCGCTGATGATGGTGCTGTGGCTTTTGATCTTGCGAGGGGCTTCGATCGAGTTTCGGAATCACATAAAGAGCGCAGTCTGGGATCCGTTCTGGGATTTTCTGTTTTGCGCTTCGAGTATTTTGCTGGCTGTGTTTTACGGCGCCGCTTTGGCTAACGTAGTTCGCGGCGTGCCGCTCGATGCCAGCGGGTATTTCTTCGAGCCGCTGTGGACGAATTTTCGCCTAGGCGAAGTGACGGGGATTCTGGACTGGTACACGATTTTGGTGGGCGCGCTGGCGTTGCTGGCGCTGGTGATGCACGGCGCGTTGTGGGTCCAATTGAAAACGAGCGGCGCGGTTAACGAACGCGCCAGGAAGCTTGCCGGGCGCGTTTGGTGGGGCGTAATTGCGCTGACGGCGATCGTGACGGCCGTAACATTTCAGGTGCAGCCGCAAGTGAAAGAGAATTTTGTCACCTGGCCTTTGGGAATCGTGTTGCCGCTCCTGGCCGTGGCGGGGCTCGCGGGCGTGGCATTCGAACTGCGGAAACATGCGGAGCGCAAGTCGTTCTTTGCTTCGTGCCTATATCTTGTGGGCATGCTGACGAGCGTGGTGTTCGGCGTCTACCCGATGGTGCTGCCCGCGCGCAATCCGGTGTATTCGCTGACGGTGGAAGGCGCGAAGGCCGATGCTTACGGATTGAAGGTCGGAGCGATTTGGTGGACAGTCGGGATGATCCTAGCCGCGGGTTACTTTACGTACGTGTACCGTTCCTTCGCCGGGAAAGTGGAAGTGGACAGTGATTCGAACGGCCATGGGTATTAAAGTGGGCGAGAGCCGCGGTAACGTGCAATAACACACCGGCGATGCGGGAGTTGACGGTTCAAGGATGGCGGCGTAGCGTGACGATGAGGCGGCAGGGAATATTTCGATGCGCCGAAGCAAGGCCCTTGGAAATGTACGGGCAATTTCAGTCCGTGGACGCGTGCATTGACATTCCTTGGAACCGGCACAGTCGCTCTCGTTGAATGTGGTTCTTCGCATTTGAAGTTTTTTTCGATTCTTCCAGCAAACGAATTCCATTTACGCAACGGCGTGAATGTTATGCTGTCGCGGCGCAGGTGCTGATACTCTGCGAATGCGAAGCGGCGCGCTAATCCACACCACAAACGGCTTGAAAAGCAACTTGGGAGGCAAGAATGAGCGGCACGAGAAGAAGATTTTTCCAGGATGCGGCGTTTTTTGGCGCGGGGTTCCTGGGATTGTCCGAGGCTTTGCGCGGAAACTCGCAGGTGAACGACTCGCAAACGGCGCGCGAGATCGAGCGGGGACGCCATCACAGTCCCTACGGCAACCACAAGAAAAAGGAAGTGGCGCCGGCGGGGCCGGATCCGTACTTGCCGATGGTGACGCCGGACGTGGCGGATTTGCCGTTCGAAATGGATGGTGGCGTGAAAGTTTTCAAGCTGGTAGCGGAGCCGGTGAAACGAAAAATCTCGCCATTCAAAACCATCGAAGCATGGGGCTACAACGGGAGTCTTCCTGGGCCTACCATTCAGGTGCAACAGGGCGACCGCGTGCGAATCATCTTTGAAAACAAATTGCCGGAAGCCACTTCGATTCACTGGCACGGCCTCGAGGTGCCCATCGATCAGGACGGCGTGCCGTGGATCAGCCAGAAACCGGTGGCGCCGGGCGAAAAATACGTTTACGAATTCACGGTGCATCAGGAGGGCACTTTTTTTTATCATTCCCACGGCGCGATGCAGGAAATGATGGGAATGATTGGATTTTTTGTAGCCCATCCCGAAACGAGCTACAAACCGCGCGCCGATCATGATTTTGGATTGGTCTTGCAGGAGTGGGCCGTCCTGCCGAACAACCGCGTTCCGAACACGGCGGGGATGGAATACAACTGGCTGACATTCAACGGCGTTTCCGCGCCGGCGATCACGCCGATGATCGTGCGGTTGGGGAGCCGCGTGCGGCTGCGCATCATCAATATGGGAATGGATCACCACCCGATTCATCTGCATGGAAATCAATTTGTGATGACGGGCACGGAAGGCGGACGGGCGCCGGAATCAACATGGTACCCGATGAATACGGTGCTGGTGGCCGTGGCCCAGGCGCGCGTGGTGGAGTTCGACGCGAAATATCCGGGAGCGTGGATGCTGCATTGCCACCTGCCGCACCACATGATGAACAGCATGATGGATCTTTTGGGCGGCCGGGCGATTGAGACCGCGGGTTTGACCGATGCGCAAGCGATGAGCCAAATGGCCACGCTGGCCAAAAGCGTGCCGTTCGAACACATGCACTCTTCTCCTATCGCGGCGGATGCCAGCAGCGTGCCGGGGTTTCCTCAGGATGCGTTCATGGAAATGGGCATGGACGATGCGGTGGCAAAACCGGAAACGTATGGCCTGCCGCCGAATTGGAGCGCGCAGATGATGGGGATGATGACTTTGGTTCGCGTGCTGCCGGATAAGGAGTACGACGAGATCATCCAGCGAATTAAAAGTACCGGCACTCCAGAACAAAAGGAGCACTCCCATGGGTCGTAAGATAGAATCCGCATCCCTGCTCCGGTTGCTCTTCTCTGTGCTCTCTGTGACCTCTGTGTTGAAATCCGCGTTGGCCGCATCGCTACCCCAACTGCGAAAGAAAACTTTGATGCTCGCCACAACGTTTCTCTGTTCGACGACGCTGGGGATTGTAGCCCGGGCTCAAGAGAAGACTCCGCCGATGCCGATGAACCAACAAATGCAGCACCATCATGGAGACGTTCCGCTGGTCACGCCGGAGTACCCGCAAATGGGGCGTGCGCAAGCGAGCGCAGGGACGCAAGCCGTCACTCTGGAACAAGTAGAAAAAATGGCCGTCGAGACGAATCCCACCTTGCGGCAAGCGGAAGCGGAAATCCGGGCGGCGAAGGCGCGCCAGCAGCAGGTGGGTTTGTATCCAAATCCTTCCGTTGGCTATACCGGTGACGAGATACGAGGCGGCTCTGTGGGCGGAGGCCAGCAGGGTTTTTTTGTGCAGCAGACCATCGTAACGGCCGGAAAACTGGACAAGAATCGCGCGGTTTTCAGCGCAGAAACTAAACTTGCGGAGATTGAAGCGAAGGAGCAGCGGACGCGCGTCGAAACCGCGGTGAAAATGTCGTTTCTGCGTGTGTTAGCTGCGCAGGAATGGCTGGACGCTCAGCGCGATTTGGCGAAGATTGCGGAAAATAGCGTGGAAACACAGCGCGAACTGCTAAACACCGGGCAGGCAGACGAATCCGAAGTGCTGGAAGCCCAAGTGGAAGCGGAACGGATGCGCATGGCGGCGCGCATGCAAGAGAACACACTGCGGGAAGAATGGCGTTCGCTGGCGGCAGTGATTGGACAGCCCGCAATGCCGCTCGCGACGGTGGCCGGCGATCTGGAGCACGGTTGGCCGGAACTGAACGAAGAGGAAGCCGTAGACGCGATCGCCACGCAGAGTCCCGCCGTGCAGATCGCGGAAACCGCGACGGGGCGCGCGCAAGCAGTGCTGGCGCGGGCGCAGAGCGAGCCCATTCCGAATATCCAAGTCCGCGCGGGCATGGAATACAACCACGAAACATTGGCCAGCGTGCCGTGGGCCAAAGGATGGGAAGGGTTGGCGGAAGCAACCGTGGAAATACCGCTTTTCAACCGCAATCAGGGCAACATCGCGGCGGCGCGTGCGGACACCGATCGCGCAGCGCAGGAAAAGACACGCGTGGCGCTTACGCTGCGCGAGCGCGCCGCTACGGTGGTCGATGAGTATGCGAATGCGAAGTTGATGGCCGGGGAGTATCGCGACGAGATGCTGCCGCAGGCGAAAAAGGCGTACACCTTGTTGGTGGACAAATACGGCAAAATGCTGGCTTCGTATCCGCGCGTGCTGGAAGCGCAACGCAAACTCTACGAACTACAGATCGAATACATCGCGGCGCTCGAAGGTGTGTGGACCAATGGTCTGGCCTTGCAAGGTTATTTGCTGACGGACGGGCTGGAAGCGCCGGCGCGGCCAGGCGAAATCGATCGGCCCATCCGGGAGACGAACGTGCCAATGCCGGAACGGAGCATGTCGCCCGGCGAATCGATGCCGCGGCCTTAGCGCGCGCAGTCATGGAGAAGTGCAATTTGCCTTCGGCTTCGCCACGTGTCGAGTGCGAAACACTAGTACCCTGGTAGCGTTGACCGACCGAAAATTTAATGGGTACTGTCATGATAGGGCGCTCGGGTGTCAGCGAACGTGTCTCCGTTGATTTACGGAACGGCAGGTCAACACAATTTGCCGGAAGTGACGCGGCCGGGGCACTTGCCAGGCGTGGTGTTCTCATTTGTTTGCGAGAGAAACCCCTCGTTGTCCGGCGGGTTTGACAAAGAGCTCGCTCGCAAGCGATGCGACCGATGGAAAATCGAATAGGACGATGACAACAGTGCTAAAGGCTGGACGTTACGAGATTATGGGCGAGTTGGGTCGCGGCGCCATGGGTGTGGTCTATAAGGCGACGGACCCGGTCATCGGACGCACTGTCGCGGTAAAAACCATCAAATTGAGCGAAGAGGGCACGGGATTGTCACGCCCGGAGCTGCTGACGCGCTTCCAAACGGAAGCCCGCGCGGCAGGTTTGCTGACGCATCCGAATATCGTGGTCGTGTTTGACGCGGGCGAAGAAGATGGCCTGTACTACATCACGATGGAGCTGGTGGAAGGCAAGAGTTTGCAAGCGCATCTGGATGGGGCGCAGGCGTTCGCCTTGCCCCGCGTGCTGCGCATCATGGAGCAGACCTGCAGCGCACTGCAGTTTGCGCATGAACGTAACGTGGTTCACCGGGACATCAAGCCGGCCAACATCATGCTGACGGCTGACGATACGGTGAAGGTTACGGATTTCGGCACCGCGAAAATTCTGCAGTTCGGCACAATGCAACAGACCGCCCACGTAATGGGCACGCCCAGCTACATGTCGCCGGAACAGGTGAAAGGCCGGGCCGTCGACGGCCGGAGCGACATTTTTTCGCTGGGCGTGATGCTTTACGAGATGGTGACGGGCGAGAAGCCCTTTCCCGGCCAGAACATCACCACGGTCATCTACAAGATCGTGAACGAAGAGCCGGTTCCGCCGCGGCAGATTGACCCGACGATTCATCCGGGGATTAACGCCGTGGTGATGAAGGCGCTGGCCAAGGAACCGGAAGCGCGCTACCAGAGCTGCCGCGAAATGCTCGAGGATTTGCGGAATTATCGAAGTATCGCGCCAGGAGCAAGTCCGGATAAGACCATGGTTGCGGCTGGGCCGGGCGCGCCGAACGCGACCCTGCCACTCGCCGGAATGGGCGCGGGTGCGCAAGGCGGCCGGCACAATTACACCGAAGATCCGATGACCGTGGCAACGACGCGGTCGTTGAATGTGCGCGCATCAAGTCCCACGCAGACGCCGACCGTGCGCCGCACGGGGACGATTGCCCCGTTGCGAGAAGAGCCGAAAAGGAAGAACGTGCTCGGGAGTGTTTTCATCTCGCTGATCTTGTTGGGCGTAATCGCCTATGGCGTTCAAAAGCTGCGTCCGGTGTTTGAAGATGCACGCCAGATTAACGCGGCGCAAAAGGCCGCGGACTACGATTCCGGAGCGGCCACTGCCCCTGCTCCGGCTAATAACGCGGCAAGCATTCCCACCGCAAGTCCGGCCTCGAGCCCGAACGGAACTGAACCGACAGCGATAGGGAGCCCCGAAGCGGCTGCTGCGGAAAAAAAGCCGGCCGAATCCAGTGTGGAAAAGCCTGTTGCTAAGAAGAGTGGGCTGGTTGTGAGCCCCGAAGCAGCCGAGTACAAAGGAAGAATTGACGAAATCATCGCGGAAAAGGGGTTGACGCGGCGGGCCAGAGTACAGGCCGTTGGAAACACCCTTGTTCTGGGGGGCAAACTGCGACCGGCGGAACATGGAGACCTTCTGAAATTCCTGCGAAATGCTCCTCCGAACGTGCGGGTGGTGGACAACATCGAATACGTGGACGTTCCAGCCGTTGGAAAGATAGGTAACGCGGACGGCGGGCACCCCGTTCCTTCGGAGGGCCGCGGGGCGATTCATGTCGTCACCGATTTGATTGGGGCCACAGCCATTCTGCGCGGCCCCGCGGGACGGGTAGTGAATCAATGCCAGACGCCGTGCAGCTTCAGTGACCTCGAGCCTGCCCAGTATAGCCTCGAGGTGCAGAAAGACGGCTACCAGCCAATGCAAACCGCGCTGCAAGTGAAGGCCGGGAATGTCATCGATCAAAAGGCGACGCTCGAATCGCTTGCCAAGGGATTGTATTTGACCAGCCGCCCAGCGGGTGCCGACGTTTTCATTGACGGAGCCAAGCAATCTGGCCAAACGCCGCTAACTCTGCCACTTGCGCCGGGCAACTACAACCTGGTGGTGCGGCTGCCGGGGTACGAAGCGTATGCCGGAAAAGTGCAAGTGAGGGACAACATTCAGACGCAGCTTGCTCTCGAGCTCAATTCCAGAGTTGCGTGGGCCCAAGTAGATACGACTCCGAAAGGCGCTGAGATCTTTTTGGATGGTACAACCACGGGACAGACATCGCCAGCGCGGGTGCAGATGCCGGCTGGCCTTCACACCTTGATTGTGAGGCTGCCGGGTTACCAGCAGGTGAAAAGAACGGTGCAGGCCAGCGAGGGCGGCACAGTCAGCATTCAGGAAACTCTGAGACCGAGATGAGTTGGATCGAGCCTCGGGGCGGAACTGTGCGAGTCTCGGCGGCGGTCCCAGGAGACCCCGCAGGCTGGGTTTTCTTCTACTTAGAACGTAACTTTTTGTAACACGCGACCTAGCAAAGTCCTCGCACTACAGAATCAAATCATTCAAAACAAAGCGTTTACGACTGGAATAGCGGGGCAGGCAGCGTGCTTGCTTTATAGGCAAGGGTACCCTGCCCTCGCGCAGCCCTTTATTGTTATGAAAGGCGGGGGTGCTTATTTAACCTACTGGTTAAATACGCTCGACGGAAGCAAGCGGGGGAATGCCTTGGCACTTCGGGCCATTATGCCGGTGGAGGAGCAGCGCCACAACGCTGAATCGCGTCCTCACGCCCAGACTTCGGTGCGGACTGCCGCGCGGCCGCTCTCGGGCGGCGCGCCAGAAGCGGTTGCGCCAACTCCCGACGCCAGGACGGCGGGCGTCATCCATGCCCTGCGATGCCTTCATTTGTTGATACGGTCTGAACGCCTCTACGACAGGAATCACCCCCGTCGCCTGCAAAGCTTAGACACCTCTTATGAGACGTTGCGCGATCTTGCAAGCGCGCTGAACGGCATCGAAATCCACATTGAGCGCGGCGGGCTGGTGGTGCCGAAACTGAACGACGCGCACCTTCCGGATGCGCGGGGAGAAATGCAGTCGCTCGCGCAAGATTTGCAGCGCGCGGGAATTCAATCCCTGGGAATTGCCCGGCAATTTCATGTAGGCGAACTGGACACTTTCGCGCAACTCTTCAAAGCATCGTTGTTAAGATCGGAGGACTCTATAAAGCGCGGTGGCAGCGGCTGGTGGGCTGCGGGTTTCCTGGAAAATCGCGTGGAAGGGATTTCGATCAATACACAAACGGAGCGCAGGGTGGATACGGTGCTCGCCAGCCTTATGGGCGCATTGGTGGCGTACGGCGGAAACTCGCCGCGCGAGGTCAATGAGGCTCCTATTCGCCCGCCGGAGCTCGACGATCTGGCAGCGGCGCTGCGTTTGATAGGCCGGCTGACGCCGCCGCTCGAAGCGGCACGCGGGCTCTCGCCGGAAGAAGCGGCGCGAGCGATTCACGGGGCAATGGAAAATGCCAGCCGGGAGACGGTTTGCATGCTGCTCAGCTCCATTTCGCAGTACGCTCCGCGCGAGGGCGAACATCCGCAACCCTACCTGCTGCGCCTTTCTGAAAGCTTGATTCTTGAATTCATGGGCGCGGAGTTTTCCGCCGGGACTTTGGCGCCAGCCGCGGTGCGCCAGACCTTTCATCGCCTGAGCGATGTGCTGGTCGCTTCGGGCGGCTATACGGGCCCGCATTCCTCGCAACATCTTACGTTGCTGGCAGCCGCCTGGGCCAACGACACGCACAGAGAACAGATCGTCGAGAAATTCTGGCTGGAACTTCCGCCGCGAGAGAAGTCCGTGGTGCTGCGCGGGGCGGATGTGTGGTGCGTTCCGGTTGTGGCGCTGAAGCGGACGCTCGGCCAACTGGCAGAGGCGGGAGCGGACGCTCCGCGGCGCGAGGCGCGAAACATTCTGCTGAACTATTCGCGGCGCGTCGAAAACGAGAATGCTTCCGCGCGGCGGGCGGTGGCGGCGGGCTTGAATGAAATGACGCCGATCATTGAATCGCTCTGGCCCAATCAATTGCCGGAGGATTTGAGCCGCGGGACGATGCAAGCGCTCGAAAAGGAAACCATTCCGGAGACGGCTGCGCTCCTTGCAGCGTTCCTGGAGACGCTGGGACGGGTTGCCGTGACGCGCGGCGATTACTCCGGCTTCGAGAATATTTTGGTCGGCCTGGAACGCGTGCCGAAGGACAAGGAGCACGATCACATGTCGGCGCTCGCTCACCGCCTGGTGGCGCAGGACCGCTGGCTGCTGTTGGTGGATGCCGCGCTGGCGAACAGGCCGCTGGATCCGGTTTTGCCGCGGCTGCTGCAGCGCGACCCGGAGAGACTACTCGATCGCTTGACGCTGCTCTTGACGGAACCGCGCGGCGCGGAAATGATTGCGCCGATGGCGCGGTTGCTACGAACCATCGGCGTGCCGGTGCTGAACCTTCTCGAAACGCGGCTTTACGAAGCTCGAAGACAACGTGTGAGCGCAGCGATCAAGCTGCTGGCCGCTGCCGACCCGGAACGTTTGCTGCGCGGCCTCGCGCGGGCGCTGGCCAGCTGGGAATGGAATTTGCAGGACCTGGCGGTGAGCGAACTCTCGCGGCCGGCCAATGTGGGTTCCGCGCAAAGCGCGGCCTTTGTGTTTTCCGCAGTGCTTGCGGATGCGCATCCGCTGGTCGTCCCCATGATGATCGATCAAATCGGCTTGGCGCAGGAGACGACCGCCGTGCCGCAATTGATGGAAATTGCCGCGGGCGAGCATGAGGTTCTGCGCGACCTGTTTGTGCGCATCAAGGCGATTGAAGCGATCGGGCGCATGCATGCCGTGGAAGCGGCGGAACTGCTGCGCATGCTGGCGGAAGGCCGCGAAGGACTTGCGTTTGCCGAGCCGTCGGGACTGCGCGCAGCGGCGGCAGATGCGCTGGCGATGCTCGAAGACCGGCCGGCTTCGGCGCGGGCGCGTGCGGCATTTGAATCGGCCTCGCAATCGAATGCCAGCTATGTCGTACCGCGGAGATATGTGCGCGTTCCACTGGAATCGCCTTTGCGAGCGCAGATTGAAGGATCGCAAGCCGGACTGGCTCGCGTGAAAACCATCAGCCTCGGCGGGGCCTACCTGGAATCGCCGAAAAAGCTTACTGTGGGAGACTCGATTAAGCTGGAAGTTCGCTCCGGACTGCGAAAGATTCACTTCACCGCGGTAGTGCGCAATATTGGACCAGACGGAAGCGGCGTCGAATTTGTGCACATGAAGGACGAAGACCGCGATAAGCTTCGCAAGCTGGTGCAACGCCACTTGCAGATTTGAGTCAGCGCGCTTTTTGAATCGTAATTCTTGTAGTCCAAATCATCCATAGCTGACCTGCGGTAGCTACCCTCCCCTCCCCCGATTTTTGTAAGTGTTGATTCTAAATAAGATGGCTATCCCGTAAGCGGTTTAGAATCAACAGTTGCGGGCATTCTCTTAGATGTTGATTCTAAATGACTTGCTGGAATCCGATTGCACCAAAATTGTGCAAAATGGCGGTTTGACTCGGAGGTGTTGCAAACAAAAGGCTTGGAACTTACGACGGGGTCCGGAAAGTAAAAACGCCAGCAAGATGCTGGCACTAGGGTGAGAAGACGCAATAGTATCCAAAGACTACTATATGCCAGGAGTAAGAGTTCGTCAAGGAAAAAATGGGTCGTGGGTCAGTTTCCGGTTAGCCCGTGATACGCCCAGAATTAGGCCGCACGATTACAGAGTCGAATCAAAAGCAATTTCCCCCAATGCGACTTCTGTATCGGAATAACTGCAGGTTTGTCCGCCAACTGTCCAGCAGTGCTTTGGGTCAAGGAAGGAATAAATTCTCCCCACGTCTAATCGCCAAATGGACCTCACTCTTTGCAGCCATTCATCGTTACAGTGATTCGTGGCAGCGCTTGGGCGTTACTGTTAGTAGTCTTCGGACTCAGTATTGAAATGTAGTGCTCGTTGAGCTGCTGCCAATTCAGCAGATCGTTGCTGAGCACAGCGCAAAGCCGTTGCACTGCCCCTTGGACAGTCTGCGCGGGCCGCATATCGGCGTTCTCAACGCCGAAAAGTAGCCGCCCGAAATCACGGTTCAATGGTCCAAATCCCGGTGCCGTTTTCGTACCCTTTTCCAGTGCCTCGATGGTCTTATTGATTTGTTCGACCGCGTCTTTTGTCCTGGCGTCGCCGTCTTGGAGAATCTCTTTGTGCTCGGTCAGCGCCTTGTGCAATGCGGCCACTTGCCAATACGAGTCGTAACTCGACTGCATGCCCCGCACGATCTTGAGGCCCAGATCGCGTTGCTCAGCCAGGTCTTGGGAAGAAGCATGGACTCGCGGATCAAGTTCCACAATGAGAGGCTGCCGCAAAGTCTGTTGACCATAGCGCAGTTCGACCGAATATTTCCCGGGTACGATCCGTGGGCCCCGCAGCATCTGGCGCGGAGTGAGGCCCGGAATGGCGTGGTCCGCAAGCGTGTATTCGGTGTACTCCAGCAACTGACCGTAATAACTGTAGGGCAGCGAAGGTGGCGGCGGATATCTCAGTTCCCACACGAAGCGGTTCAGGCCTGGCAACTTGGGCGCGGCCGTTTGCGGTGCAAACCAGTAATCCGGAACGTTTGCGGATGATGGGTTGTCCATATTGGTCTTGCTCGAGAACCCGCTGATTCTGTTGCCTTTCTCGTCATAAATCGTCAGCGTTAACTCCTCGTTGGTCGGAGTTTTGAGGAAGTAATCGATCATCGCCCCATCGCGCGGATTCTGACCTGCAGGTGTCTCGATCGGATACGGAGTGTCCTGGTAGTTCTCCCAACGTACAAGCATGCCCGTTGCGGGCGGGAAGAGTCGGACATCAGTTGAGCGTTCCGCGTTCATTTCGCGCAGTGGGCTTACGTTATCCAGGATCCACAACCCGCGTCCAAACGTGGAAATGACCAAATCGTCCGCGTGCACTTCCAGATCAGTGACTGGAGTCGCAGGCAGGTTCAGCGAAAGTGATTGCCAATGGTTGCCGTCGTCCCACGAGAAGAAGACTCCCGTATCAGTTCCCGCGTATAGCATGCCTTTGCGCTTCGGATCCTCGCGCACAACTCGCACCATTTCACCGTTCGGGAATCCATTGACCACTTTTGCCCAGGTAGTTCCATAATCATGCGTGCGCGCGACATAGGCTGGCGTCGATTCCCGCGTGGCGCCAACCGTCAGGTAGGCGGTGGCGGGATCGTGGTGCGAGGCTTCAACGTATAGGATTTCGGCGGGTTCGATCAACCCGGATGGTGAGACGTTCTTCCAGGTTGCGCCCCCATCGCGCGTGATATAGACCAGCCGGTTGCTTGTGCCAGCCCAGATTTCTCCTCCCTGCACAGGCGACGGTGCCAGCGCAGTGACGGCCGGAGGGCCCGGCTTATCAGGATCTGCTTTTCCTTCTGGTTCGTCTTTCTCTACGTATCCGGTGAGATCGGGGCTGATCTCCTGCCAGCTCATTCCTCCATCGCTGGTTTTCAGAACAAACTGTGTTCCCAGATAAAGCACCGATGGAGTTTGGGGTGAAAAGACCAGCGGTGCCATTTGGGGGGTGCGATATTTCTGTCCGCGCTCAAAAACAGTCGCTACCTGCCCCGTGGTCTTGTCCAGTCGAACCACCGAACCGTACCATCCACCGCTGTAAACCAGGTTCGGATGGACGGGATCTGGCGTGATGAACGCGTACTCGAAGCCACCTATCGAGTACCAGTCCTGGGCTAGAATCTCGCCATAATCGCTGCGACTTGCCACACCGGCGGTTCCACTGTCTTGCTGCGCCGCATAAACCCGGTACGGGAACGAATTATCGGTGGAGACATGGTAAAACTGCCCCGTCGGTTGGTTGTACCAGGAACTCCACGTCTTTCCTCCATTGACGCTAATGATTGCGCCCTGGTCCACTCCGAAAATCATGCGATCGGAATCCCGGGGATCGATCCAGGCCACGTGGAAGTCGTCACCGCTAGGGGCGCCCGCAAAGGTTTCAAACGTCTTGCCGCCATCCACAGAACGATACATAGACGTCTGAGAAACATAGAGCACGTCAGGGTGGTTTGGATCGGCGAAAACACGGCTGAAGTATTCATCGCCAACCACACGTGGATCTTTCGTAGACTGCTGCCAGTTCGCGCCGCCATCGTCGGAACGAAAGAAGCCTTGATCCATGATCGCGTACAAGCGCCGTCCACCCGTTCCCCCCGCGACCGCCATGCCAATTCGCTTGCGCGCTTTCTCTGGCAACCCTTTGCTTTGTAGAAGCGCCCAGGTTGAGCCTTCGTCGCCGGATTTGACGATTTCCGAAGTCGCCTCGGTCCGCGACGCACCCGAACCGGAAGCCGGGTGATATACCACCGCATACAGCGTGCGTGGATCGGTGGGGTCAGAGCACATGTCAACCACGCCTGAACTGTCGTGGTCTCCGAATACCTTTTTCCAGTTCTTTCCGCCGTCGGTCGTCTTGAAGATTCCCCGATTCGCCGTATCTGCCCAGCTTGGAAGCGGACGCCACAGAATTCCAAACCCCAGGGAATTCCCGCCTACGATCACGACATTGGGATCGTGCGGATCGACGACGATCGCCTGAATAAATAGCAAGTCCTCCAGCCCGGTATTTTTCCACGTCGCACCACCGTCGGACGACCTGTAAAGCCCATGCCCTCTCGTCTGCTCGCCGGTTCCAAGGTATACGACACGCGGATCGGAGGGCGCGACGGTCAACGCACCAATGGAAGCTACTCGCTCCTTATCAAAACTCGGCTTCCAGACTTGCCCGCCGTCCGAAGTCTTCCACGCCCCGCCACCCGGAGTGCCAAAATAAAAGATTTTGGGATCATTCGGCACCCCAGCAACGGCCGTTACTCGACCCGCCCGAAAGGGTCCAATCAGCCGCCACTGCAGTCCCGGAAGCCTGCCTGTATCAGGTTCCTGTCCCTTGGAAGGAGGCGGAAAAGCAGTACCTAGCAGAACCGTGACTACACACAATTGGAGAAGGGATCGACGACTGCTTAAAGTTGGCTGCATCAAAAATCTCCTGCTCTTGTTTTTTCGAGGCAAATAAGCAGGATACACGATAAGAGATTCAAAGTGAGTGCGAACAGTCCTTCAGAGCTGAAATCGGCTAGGATTCAGCCGCCGTTATTGTGGCGCGTCGATTTTGATTTTGTCGGTGACAAAGAGGTTAGCCAGAAACGGGGTTGTGGGAAGTGAAAGACGGGGTTCTGGGTGGATTGTCGGCTACCCGGAAGTAATCCTCGGACCCGATTTGTTCGGTGGTTCAGTTGTCAACGCCCTGTCAACGCCCTTTCGTATTGCGTAGGATTATCGGAAACTGAACCGCCTCCAAAAAATGCGAGATAGAATTCCAATGTTGTTGGCGATGCTGTTCTCACCGGGGTTGCAGTGAGATCTAAACCCGCGCACGCCCCGACGCGGTCGGGGTAGACGCCACCGGCGGGTGCGACACGCGGCTCCAGAAAGCAAAAACGCCAATCGGGAGAATGGCGTTCCCGGCCGCTATGGCGCTGGCGCCCGCCCTTTGAGACATGACACTTCTGATTAGATATGACACGTGCTATGATAATGTCACAGATGGAGAAATGACATGACGCTAAAAACACGGATGCGGGTCAACGAAAACGGGCGCGTGGTGATTCCTGCTTCCTTTCGCAAGCGGCTGGGGATCCGGGTTGGTGACGAGGTCGTGCTGCAGATTGAAGACGACGAATTACGCATCACGACCTTAAGACGCAACATCGAGCGGGCTCAGCGGATTGTCCGCAAGCATGTGAAGCCGGGTACCTCTCTGGTGGACGAATTGATTGCCGAACGCCGCGAGGCCGCGCGAAATGAATAGAGTTGTGCTGGACGCTTCGGCGCTGCTCGCCATTCTCAGTCAGGAGGCTGGAGCGGAAACGTTGACGCCGGAGCTCTTGAGCGGCGCGGCCATCAGCACTGTCAATCTGGTCGAAGTGCACGGCAAGCTTGTCGGCCGGGGCCTTAGCCCAGACGATGCGTGGGAAGCTGCGCTGAGCCCCATCCGGGAAGCCGTTCCCTTCACCGCTGAGCACGCCAGGGTCGTGGGCGATCTGGTCGCGCAAACCCGCCCGCTGGGTTTGTCCTTGGGTGACCGGGCTTGTTTGGCGCTCGGCCTTGCTTTGAAGGTTCCTGTATATACGGCGGACAAGTCGTGGAAGAAGTTGAAAGTCGGCGCGCGCATCCACGTGATCCGCTGACAGGTCATTCTGTCGGGAAAGGCTGGTCCACACGCCCTTCTCGGATAGAAGTCGGACAAAGAGTCTCGGGCGGACCTGCTGATTTGACTCTGTTAAACCTAGGAGATAGCTTAGGTAATATAACTTTTCTTTGCTGGTGACTCCTTGAACGAGAAGACCTTGCCACCCTTTTCTGCCCGGAACCGGGGCGCCCACGCGCAGATCGACAACGAATGCCCAGAGTCGACTCGGATTGGCCTGCTGCACATTCTTCTAAGGGCCATAGATCAGCATTACGTCGAGGACTATCAGGCTGCCGTTCGAGAGCTTGAGCGTATTGCGAGAGTCATGCCCAATCAATTCTCGGTTATAGACGAGTTGTTGATGCAGCTTCCGTGGGACAAGGCGTTCGATTTTTGTGAGCGCTTCTATAACCACCTGGCGCAGGACTATCAAAGATATGATCGTGAGCTTGAGTCATTGGTGCTAGTTACGGCGAAGAGCGAGGCCCAACAATACATCGCTGGCGAACTTCAACGTCTTTTTCTTGAAGAGAATTTGGCGTTCGAGTTTTCCGATGGTATCGTCCGTCGACGCGGCCGCCGCAACACCGCCGATCAAGTTAGTCGTGCTGAAGTGGTGCTCGGTGATCCGCGACTCGCCAAAGCCCTTGGCCATTTCAACAAAGCACTTCGCTACTTCCGAAATGTCTCTCACCCGGACCCTGAGAACGTTGTAAAGGAGGCTGTGTGCGCCGTCGAAGCGGCCGCACGTGCACTATTTCCTTCGAGCGGTTCAACGCTTGGCGAAGTAGTCAAATCAATTACGGGAATCGGAGTTGGTCAACTTCCAAAGCCGATTGCGAAGACTTTTGAAGGCTTGTATGGCTTTCGGAATGCCGGCGATGGAGTGGGGCACGGAGCTGCGGAAGGTGGTCCGGCCACGAAGGAGCTTTCCGAATACGCCCTAGCCGTAGCTGCTTCGCAGATAGTATTCTTAGTTGACCTAGCCGCAGCGTGCGAGCCCGACATTCCTTTCTAGGTCCCCAGCGTGCTAACTTTCCATTTTGGCGTCATCTCAGTTCCACAAGCGCGACGAATTTTCGCGGGCAACGCAATTGGGTGCCACCATACGCCGATTTTGCGTGTGCGCTTTCTGACTCTCCCGCCAGGGGGCTCATGATGCTTCTCCTTTAGGTAAGAATTCAGTCTTCGCTGTCCGGAATTCTGTCAGCGGAGTGCCAGAGTTGGAGTTGGGTTATGCTCGCTCTATGTCCGCCGATCTGGAATCGACGCTTCTCTCCGTCTGGCAGCAGGCGTTAATCGACAAGAAAAAAGAAAAAAAGCGTCGAGCTTGACGGCGAGACTTACTTCGTGCGGCGGACTGCGAAAAGCAAATTACGACAGGTGGATTTCCTTTTTGGGGAGCGGGAGTTGCGCGGCTTGGAACAGAATCCGGGCACCAAGTCTCGGTGGGCGAAGATGGCTCGGGAGGGCGGACAGGTGATGCAGTTTTTGGAACGGGGGAAATACATTGCGGTGGTCGCGGATGGAAAGGTTCATGTTTATAGGTAGGCACCTCGATAGGTAGGAGCGTCGCAGAGAAGGCGTTCTCAGCGGAGTTGCAGTGAGATCTAAATTCACACGCGCCCCGACCCGGTCGGGGTCGACGCCACCGGCGTGTGCGGCACGCTAGCTGGTGCAAGGCTACTTGAAGATTTAAGTCTGGGTGCGTTTGGAGCGGGACCCGCACAGGCTGAAGCCTGTGCTACCCGGTTTCCTGATGTATTGCTTCCTGAAGCAGATTCCACACAGTCCCAGAGTGAGAAAAAACGTTCTGAAGTTTAGTCTCAGGACCCTGCTCAACAAGTTTTAGTTGAAATCAACGGATTATTAAAGTAAAAGCCCTGTATTCATTGGCGTGGCCGTCGTTCGGCGGGGCATCCCGCGACCGCTAGGGGTAGCGGAAGACTGGCAGGTTTCCACGAGGAGGATTCAGATGCAGCGACGTTATAGTGTGTTTGCGTGGATAACGCTGTGCATGGTGGTGCTGGGATGCGCAGGGCTGACAATGGCGCAAGTGAATACGGCTACGCTTTCCGGGACGGTGATAGACCCTCAAGGCCTCGCCGTTCAAGGCGCTAAGCTAACAATTGCCAACACGGAAACCGGCGCGGAACGTACGGCCGTCTCGGACGACGCCGGGCGATATAAGGTAGTGGGCCTGCCTCCGGGAACGTATAAAGTGACCGTGGACGGCGGGGCGAATTTTGCGGTTTACCAGAACGATTCCGTGGTTGTAACCGTGGGTGAAGACGCGAGCCTTGATCCACGGCTCGCACTGAAAGGCGTACAGCAGACCGTTACGGTGACGGGCGAGACAGCGCTGATTGAAACCACGAAGACGGACGTTTCGCAAACGGTCGACCAACGCAGCATCAACAACCTGCCCATCAACGGCCGGAATTATATAAATTTTACGCTTATCAACTCGCAGACCACGCGGGACGTGTCTCCAACGATCGGTCCGGCGCCGAACAGCGGGTTGAATATCGATGGAGCGCGCGCGCGGTCGAATATGGTCAGCGTGGATGGAGCGGACGCGGGCGACAACTCGGTGGATGGAATTCGCTCAACGGTCTCGCAGGAAGCGGTGCAAGAGTTTCAGCTCATCCTGAGCAACTATAACGCCGAGTACGGACGAGCTACGGGCGGGGTCATCAACATTGTGACCAAGAGCGGCGGCAATGAAACGCACGGAGACATTTTCGGGTATCTGCGAAACAAGGCGTTTCAATCGAGAAATCCGTTTTCGGGCCAGGTGGACCCGGCCACCGGTAAACTGAATCCCGTGAAGCAGGCGTATACGCGCGTGCAGACGGGCTTCACGCTCGGCGGCGCCTTGAAAAAGGATAAGACGTTTTACTTTCTTTCCTACGAATACACGCAGCGCGAAGAGACGGCCTTTTCGAGCATCGGAGCGTCCTCGCCCGGAACGGGCCCGTTCGGCATGGTGCCCGTGAACTTGGGGCCCGGGCTGACAGTGCAGTTGACGCCCTCGCAAGCAAATGCGGTCGCGGCACTGGAAAGTGCGGGCCAGGTGACGTTGGCGCAGAAGTACGCGGCATTGATGGGCTCGGCGTCGAGCGTCGCGCTGAACAGGCTCGATTACGGCCTGGTTGCTCCCGGACTTACGGGTGGATTGGTGAACCCAGGGCCCGGCGGACAATTCCCGATTCCGGTAACGTGCCCTGTGGGGGCCATGATCGGCACAGTGACGTGTTCTTCGACTCCCGTGGCGCCGGGCGCAGGCTATTCGTATGGAGTGGCGCAGCTTCCTGGGTCCTATGTGGGATTGAACAGCACTCGGGGCAACTTCCCGGCGACGGAAAAAACTAGTTTGTGGTCGGCGCGGCTGGATCAGCGTTGGAGCAACCGCAACTCGTCCTTCTTGCGTGTGGGAGTCTCGCCTTCCCTTGTCACGGGCATCCAATCCACTTCGCAAAACCAGGTGTTCGGCCAGAACGCGGGGACGCGCGCGGGCGTAAATCAATATCGCGACGTTTCTGCCGTATTCCAGCACGATACGATACTCAGCCCTACGGCATTCAACGAGTTTCGCTTCCAGGGCGCGCGCCGCGGCTTGCACTTTGGCTATTCGAACCTGCCTGGCGGGTCGAACATAGGAGTGAACATCCCAGGTTATGCCTACTTCGGGCGCGAGCCATATTCGACCGTGGACCGCATCGAACGGCGGTTCGAATGGACGGACAACGTCACGTTGGTCCGCGGAAACCATACGTTCAAAATGGGCGGGGACTTCAACTTGATTCAACTGCGTTCGGGCAAACCGCAGATCTTCGAACTGGACTTCGGCGGCGTCGCCAACTTCGGAGGAATTTCGGCTTCGTCGTTCGGCTTCCCGAACTGCCTTGGGGGCACGGGAGCCTCATGCAGCGGAGGGATCGCGCTGCCGGGCGCAACCGGTTTACAAGCCTATGGTTTGGGAATTCCTACTTCTTACATTCAAGGCATTGGGAACTCGAGCTCCCCGTTCGACAATATACCGATGGGATTTTTCGCACAGGACAGTTGGAAAGTGAACCGCAAGCTGACACTCAATTACGGCCTCCGATACGACCTGGAAATCACGCCTCTGTTTGCCCCGGCCACGGCGGTGAACTCCGCGGCGGAACAAGCCTTGGGAGTGCAGGAAGGCGTACCCCGCGATTACAAGAACATCGCGCCGCGTTTCGGAATTGCGTGGGATCCCACGGGCAGCGGCAAAACCATCATCCGAGGAGGCTATGGGCTCTTCTACGATCACCCGCTTTTGGCCATCGCCTTCGACTCGACGACTGCCGACGGAGGCCGATCGGTGCAATTACTTTCGGCGGGAGGAACTCCATCGGCCTGCGGGTTGCTGCCGCTGCCGCAAGGCTCGCCAACGCCGCCGGGCTTCTGCGGATCAAACCTGGACAGCCCTGGAAACCTGAACGGCTCTTCCATTTTTCAGGGTGCGCTGAACGCCAACTCGATCTACGCCGCGTTTCCCACTTCGCTCACGCTGGGTTATTTGCCTCAACAGCAGCGTTTTAATCCCTTCGCCACAGGTTCGCTCTTCGCCAACCAGGCTTACCTGCAAAGTGGTTTCCCGCTACCGATTCTGCCGTTCACGCTTCCGGTGACGAGAAATTTCACCTATGACTACGCACAGCAAGCAAACCTCACCGTGGAGCACGAGCTCGCCGGGTCGTGGAAAATCAGCGTGGGTTATCAATGGACGCGCGGTCTGCACCTTTACCGGCCGATCGACATCAATTCGACGAACCCGCAACTTCTCGATCAAAACGCGTTCAACGCGGCCGCGTCCGGAATATCTGTTAGCAATCCGTTGACGGTCGTGGCTCCTTCCGCAAACAAAGCGGCCACGGCGGGCACTTGCGGAGTCACCGTGATTGCCGCGGCCGTACTGGGGGTGCTGAACGGCTGCCCAGGGCCGATCGCGAGCCTCAACGGCCAATATGTGAGCACGCCAGCATTCTTTAACTTCTTCCGGCCCTCAGGGCCTAATCCCTCGTTTGCCAGGCTGCTCGCGCCGGGCCAGCCGCTCGCCGTGGGATACGCGGGAGAAGTACAACTGGCTACGCTCGCTGGTTACCCCAAGGGCTTCGGAGTGCCCGTGCCATTCAACAGCGTGGACGCACAGTCCTCGAACGGGAACTCCTGGTATAGCGCGCTTACGGTCAACTTGTCGAAGCGCTTCTCGAGAGGCTTCGAGATACTCTCGAGCTATACGTGGTCGCATTCGATGGACGATAGTACGGACTTGCAGTCCACCCTTGAGCCACAAGACAGCCGTTTTCCGCAATTCGAGCGCGCCAACTCCGACAACAACCAGCCCAACCGGTGGGTAACCAGCGCGGTATTCCAGACTCCCGGGGCGTCGCAGGGCCACAGCTTCTTCAGGAACCTCGGCGGGGACATCACGATTTCGCCGATTGTTGAAGTTTCTTCCGGCCGGCCGTTCAACGTCATCACCGGACAAGACACGCGGCTGGACCTGGGAGCCTCGCAGGCGCGTCCTTCGGTGGCAACCGGCGGAGCCAGCGGCACAACGTCGCCTTACATTCCGGGCACTACCTTCGCTCTTGCCAACGTTTGTTTGACAAACAGCGGGGCGCCATTCACGGTGCCTGGGTTTACCACGGCGAGCGCGGGATGCGTGGGCAATCTGGGCCGGAATGCGTTTTTCATGCCGGGTTGGTTCACGTGGGACATGCGCGTGGCCAAGCGCATACCCATCGGTGAGCGGATCAAGATCGATCTGATTGCCGACGCTTTCAACCTTTTCAACCGCACCAACATCACAGCGGTGAACCAGCTTTGCGACCCGTCCGCAGGGACCACATGCAGCGCGGGGCAGCCGACGGCAGCGTACGATGCGCGGCAGTTCCAGTTTGCGCTGAAATTGACGTGGTAGGGAAATCGCCGCGCGGACAAAAACTCAAAGAATCTAGAAACCAAACTTCATGGGGCTTCGCAAAGGCGAGGCCCTTTTGTTTTGACGGGAGCTTTCCGCCGAAGACAACTCCGGGTAGAGTAAGGAGACCGTTTCCCGGATATGTACTGGAGAAAGAATGAACGCGGTGCTCATCGGCGTGGTGATCGTGGTGGCTGGGCTGGTGTTGTGGCTCGTGCTGCAGACTTCGCAGGAACAGAAGAAGAGCGCGCTCCTTGAAGGCCAGATGAATGAGCTGCGCCGGGATTTGCAAACGATTGGGACGGCCCAGGCGCAGAGCTCTGGGCAGATAGTTAGCATTGGGCAAGGTGTTTCACAGCGCCTGGAGGGCGTGACGAAGGCGCTGCAGGATGGGGTTTCCAGTTCCGCGCAGATTGCTACGCAGGGGCAAACGGCAATCGCCAACGAACTTAAAAATACGCGGGAGCAGATTGGCCACATCCAGAAACAACTGGGCGAATTTCAGGAGTTGGGGCGGGGAATCTCCTCCGCGACAAAATCACTCGAAGGAATTCTTGGCGGGGCGAAGACGCGCGGGCTGCTTGGCGAAGTAACTCTCGAGCGTTTGCTCGAGGATTCCTTGCCCTCTTCGCAATACGCCACGCAGTATCGTTTCTCGAGCGGCGAAGCGGCGGACGCGGTGATCTTCCTGCGCGACAAGAAGCTTGTCGCCATCGACTCAAAGTTTCCCTTGGATGCATTCCGGAGAATCAGCACGGAGGGCGAAGAGGCGAAGCGGGCGTTTGCAACGGCGGTGAAGGGCCACGCGGATTCCATCGCCAAAAAATATATCGTGCCGAACGAGGGCACACTGGACCTGGCGCTGATGTTTGTGCCGTCGGAAACTGTCTACTACGAACTGCTTATGACGCAGGACAGCAAGGGCGAGCAGCTGGACTCCTACTGCCGGGGCAAGAATATTATCGCGGTTTCGCCGAACACTCTTTACGCGCATCTCTGCGTGATTCACCTGGGTTTGCGGGGAATGCAGATCGAGGAAAATGCCAAGCGCATCTCTGCGGGCCTCTCTGGCATACACAAGCAGATGGATACCTTCAGCGATGTGTTCGAAAAACTTGGAACCCATCTGAAGAACGCGCAGCAGAGCTACGGGGAAGCGGACAAGCGGCTTGAAAAAACGCAGAACACGCTGGATTCCTTGATCGGGACGAGCGCGGCAGAAGGGCTCCTGGAAAACGGCCAGGGCACACTTGCGCTTCCGGCGGAAACGAGCGCCAAGACCAGCGCGTAATCTCTCCACATTAATTTAAAAAAATTGCGAAGAGGCGAGCGCTTGCCTCGCGCGGTGAGCTATCACGGACGCGCGCTCGGACTCAGCAGATGGATCGAAATCAGAAAGCTGCCGCGTCTGCGGCCAATCACTTCAAAGTGCGCCAGGTTCTGCGCGCCGCCGGAGCTGGAAACTCGAGCGGGATTTCCACCCGTGAGCTCCGCGATGTCCGGGGCCAAATTTCTGGCTTCCAATCTGACTTTGGCCGTTGTGCCGCGCACGTGGACGGTGAGCTGGCGATGAACGCCCGGCGCCAGCGGCGAAGAATCGGCTTCCAATTCGAGGGCCAGGAAGACGATTTCCAGAGGCGGCCCATTCCGTTTTCCGCAAGTAAGGTCGACGGAAGCGCGGCCAGGCTGCAAATCCGGCGGAGGGAGTACCACCAGAGAAGTCGGCGAGGACGCAAGCACGAAGGCCGGTTCCCCGGATATAGTGATCTGGTTGGCGTCCGCTTCGCCGCAAAAACCGGTGCCGTCGATCACGAAGCGGTCGGTGAGCGAGGCGATTTTAGGGATGGAGGCAACTTCCATCGCAGTCGTAGCAGTTTCACCAGGCGACAAGATCGTCACGGGAACGCGGCCTGGCCGGCCTGCGATGGAGCCGTGAATGACGCCAGGATTAAGCGGGGCGACGAATAGCGCGCGGCCGGTCGGGTCCGTGGTGAGGCGGTCGCCATTCGAAAAAAGAACAGTGGCACCGGGAGTCAGGCGCCCGTTCACGTCAAGCACCGCCAGAGTGGCGCGGTCTCCCGAAACGATGGTTCGCGGCAGCAGCAGGATGCGCGCTGCGGAGGGACGCGGGGGGTTTTGCGCAAATGCCGGGAACGACAGCGGAAACAGGGTCGCCGAAAGACAAATGCATCGGAAAACGAAAAGAGACGGGAGGCGGCGAAAAAGCATGATGAGATTGTAGTCGAGAGGCGGCGCGGCGAGGAAGCGCGAGAGTTTTATTCGGGAGGGAACACCGCGGAGAAGCAACGCATCACGTGAAGCCCGATATCGCCAAAGCGAGGAAAATGCAATCCTAAGCGTAATCTTGCGACGTCAACTACGCGGGCTTTGCAACAAGCCGGTAAACCTGAGCCTCGAGGAAAAGCCGGAACAACTCGGGATCGATCTCCTCTTCACGGACGCACAGTTTCAGAATCTCAAGCGCGCGGTCCGTCGGAACGGCGCGCTTGTAAGGACGGTCGGAGGCGGAGAGCGCGTCAAAAATGTCGCAGATGGTCATCATTTTGGCTTGCACGGGAATTTCGCCGGCGGTCAAGCCATGCGGATAGCCACGGCCGTTGAGTTTTTCATGGTGGGCACGCGGGATTTCCGGAATGCCGCGATATTCGCGCGTCCAGGGGATTTGAGCGAGAAAATTAAAGCTGTGCATGACGTGCGCTTCGATTTGGCGCCGCTCAATCGAATCGAGAGTGCCACGCGGTATCGACAGGTACCTGACTTCTTCCGAAGTAAGGTAGGGACGCTCGGCGCCGCGCGAGTCGCGGTAGGACTTCTGGGAGATCTCCGTCAGCAAGTTGAACTCGCTTGATGGAAGAATCGTCGGCTCGTTGACCCGCACGATGAAATCGACGTAGCGGTCCAATTCGGCGAGCCGGCGGGCGGCCTCGCTGTCGAGCAGCTTCAAGCGCACACGAGCTTCCGCTTCCTTGCGAAAAAGCCCGAGTAGCACTTCCACTTTTTGTTCGGCGATGCGGGCTTCCAGGTCGCGCCGGATGTAATCAAAGCGATCCAGCAAGCGGGAAAACTGGAGCGGGTAGAGTTTTTTGGCCTTGACGAGAACTTCCTCGCGGACGCCAACCTTGCCGAAATCGTGGAGCAATGCGGCGTAGCGCAGCTCCTTCATCTGTTCGCGCGAAAAACGCAACTCCGAATACGGCCCTTGCTCTTCGCGGTCCACGGCTTCGGCGAGCGCAAGCGTCATTTGGCAAACGCGCTGAGAGTGGCCGGAAGTGGTAGGATCGCGCTGCTCGATGGCTTTCACAGCGGCGTTGACGAAACCGTCAAAAAGACTTTCGATGTCGCGGTAGAGCTGCGAGTTTTCATACGCCACCGCGGCTTGCGAAGCCAGAGACAGCCCGAGCCGCACCGCGCGCTCGGGAAAAGGATGAACGTGGCGATGGACGGCATTCGCATCCGTCAGCCGCGCTTTCGGATGGCGTTTGCAGTTGATGAGCTGAAGAACGCCAAGGACTTCGTCTTTGCCGTTTTTCATGGGCAGAGTGATAAGAGAGCGTGTGCGATAGCCGGCTTGCTCATCGAACGAGGAATTGAAATGAAAGGGCCGCGATTTGGGGATGCGATAGGCGTCCGCCAGCTCGATGACTTCGCCATGCAGGGCGCAATAACCCGCCATCGAAGACTCCGTGATGGGGAGCGTGTGCGCGGCGTAAGGAAACTGCACGCTTTCGTTCTGTGTCAGGCGGAAGCGCAACTGCCGCGTTGTTTCCGCACCGTTCGTTATATTTTGAGACGAACCATTGGAATCGCCAGCGGCTTGCTCCACAAAATAAAGTGACCCTGCATCGGCGCCAGTAATCTCGCGAGCCTTCAGCAAAATGAGCGCCAGCAGGCGTTCCACGTCATGGGTTCCGGAGAGCGCGATGCCGATGCGGTTAAGTTCTTCGAGCTCCCGCGCCGCCTGCGCCGCGGACAAACCCGTGCGCCGCGATGCAATCACTCGCTTGCGCAGAGAATTTTTCGTTTTGGCCATGATGAGGGACGCCAAGCTGACTTTGCTGCAGGGCCACCGGTCGTGGGGCAGATTATAGCGGAAGCGGACGTGACGGACGAGGCGCGAAGTGGTCTGCCGTCCCGCAGAAACAGGGGCACAGATTGGCCTATTTAGTTGTACCCTCTGGAAGGGCGGGCGGCGAATGAGGCGAAAAAACAAGTAATCAGTAGGCGTCAAAGGCTTTCGCGGGCGGAAAGGGTCTGATAGCGTGAGAGCTGGGTTGCCGGGTACGGGTGTGGACGCGAATTTATATTGCCAGCAGCACGGAGAGAATTTGTGCTGATCGTAAGCGGAGGCGTAACCGATGTGGGTCGGGTGCGCACGAACAACGAAGACTGCTTCCGCATCGTCGAACCGCTGAGTCTCTTTGTGCTTTCGGACGGGATGGGCGGTGAGGCGCACGGAGAAGTGGCCAGCGCGCTTGCGGTAGAAACGATCGTCAAATACTGCATGGACCCGCGCACGGATCCGGCGGCCACGCAGCTGGGCGTCCCTGAGCCAACCTGGAACGAGAAGACCAAGCGGTTGACGAACGCGGTGCATCTGGCGAACAAAAACATTTATGACTCCGCGGAAGCGCATCCAGAGCAGCATGGGATGGGAGCGACCGTGACGGCCGCGTGGCTCGATGGTTCAAAATTAAGCATCGCGCACGTCGGAGATTCGCGGGCCTATCTGCTGCGGAGCGGTACTTTGCAGCAGCTCACCAGCGATCACTCGCTGGTGGCCGAGCAGGTGCGGCGCGGAATTTTGACGGCCGCGGAAGCGGAAGAAAGCGAAATGCAAAGCGTCCTGCTCCGCGCGCTGGGGGCATTGCCGGACGTCGAAGTGGATACGGAAGAGCACACTTTGTTTGCCAGAGACATTTTGATGCTTTGTTGCGACGGATTGACGCGCATGGTCACGGAACCGGAAATTGCCGGCACCTTGCAGGCGGAGACGGATCCGACCAGGGCCGCGGAAAAACTTATCGCATTGGCCAACGAACGCGGCGGGGTGGACAACATCACCGTCATCGTCGTGCGCGTAGGCTCGGAATCCCGAGGTTGGTTTTCATGGCTGCGCCGCGGGGCGCGGAAGAAAGCGGCCGGAAACGGCGCCACAGGAGGACGGTGAGATGGCGAAGCTCAGCCTGATGTTTGAAGAGAAGACGGTTAAAGAGGTGCCGGTAGGAAGCCGGCCCGTGAGCATTGGACGCTCTCCGGACAACGACTTGCCGGTCGACAATCTGGCGGTTTCGAACTATCACGCGCGAGTGTATTTTGAGGGCCAGCGGCTTGTCGTCGAAGACCTCGATAGCCTCAATGGCACGTTTGTGAACGATCTGCGCGTGGAGCGCGCCACACTCCACGATGGAGATTCGATCTGGATCGGCAAACATCACATCAAAGTCGATGCTTCGGGCGACGCTCCAGTGCCGTGGGATACCGGGCGCAAGGCTAGCGCTCCGCGCATCAACGAAACCATGGTTCTGGACACCAAGGCGCGGCGCGACATGCTTCAGCAAGCCGCGGCGACAGGCGAGCGCGTACAATTTGCGGCCGGGCGCCTGAAAGTTCCCACTCTGATTATCATTGGCGGGAGAACCGATCAGAAGGAGTACATGCTCACGAACAAGCTGACGGTCATCGGCAAATCCGCGATGGCGACGGTGAAGGTCAAAGGCTGGTTCAAACCTCCGATGGCTGCACAGATTAACCAGCGCGATGACGGCTACTACATCGGCCCCGGCGACAAAATGCCCCTCGTGAATGGCAAGCCCATCACTGGGCCCGTGCGGCTGAATGACGGCGATCTCATCGAGATCAGCGGCGTGCGCATGAATTTCGTCTTCCGCGAGTAACGCGCGAACCGCGATGGCAGCTTCGTCAGGCGGATGGTGGCAGAGGCGGGGCGTTCTCGGCCTCTATGAACTTCTCCAGTCATGGTGGCGCCACCGCGTCTCGTTCGTCCTCAGTCTGTGCATCACGATCGCGTCTCTTTCTGTCTACTACCTGGTCTTTCTGCAGGAGAAAAGAACCCCCATTTCGGAGCTTGCCGCGCGGCTGGAGCTCGACACTCTGGATACGCGCTTTCGCTACCGGCCTCAGCGGTTCTCGTCGCCCGATTCCCGCATCGTCATTGTGGACATCGATCAAAGAGCGCAGGAGGTTTTAGGCCGCTGGCCGTTTTCCCGCGTTTATTTTGCAAAGCTGCTGGACGTACTCCATGAAGACGGGGCCCAAGTGGCTGCCTTCGACATCACCTTCAGCAAGCCCGATCAAAGCGCGGCGCCTGTGCGCGCCTTGGCCGAAGAGCTCGCCAAGCGCCAGCAGGCAGGAGAAGCCGTCGATCCAAAGCTGGTCGACGAAGTGCGGCAACTCGCCGCGAAATATGATGCGGATTCTCAGTTTGCAGCGGCCATCAAACGTTTTGGCCCGGTAATCCTCGGGAACTATTTTCTATTTACTCCCGCGGACCTCGAAGGCGTCTCGGAGGCGACACTGCAAGCCTACGCCGATCAAATTGCATTTTTCGCCTATCCGCCGGCACATCCGCTGCGGCCGCAGTTTGGGAAGGAAGACAAACTCCACCTCATGGAGATTTTCGCAGGAGCACATCTGGTGCCTCGGGGAGCCGAGGCAAATCTCGATAGCCTCACATCGGCGCTCTCCGGCGACAGTTCGTGGACCGGGTTTTTCAATGTTCCGCCCGATACAGACGGCGTCGTACGCCGGGCGACGCTTCTCCTGCCCTACGGCCGCTCAGAAAATCCAGCTGAATGGGATCTGTACCCCTCGCTCGACATCATGGCCGCCCGTGCTTTGATGGGTCCTGGAGCGCAGGATACGAATCTTTTCTACGGTCCTGTGGGGATTGCGCGAATCAATTTCGGCAAGGAGCTTACGCTGCGCACAGATGCGCTTGGCCAAATGCTGATCAACTATCAGGGGCCTTGGGGAACTTTCCATCATTATTCCATCGCGGATGTTATCCAGAAGAAACTTGCCGCCGGAACCTTCAAGGGAAAACTGGTGCTCATCGGGGCCACGGCAACTGGAATCGGCGATTTGCGCACCACTCCATTTGGCGGGACGAACTATCCCGGCGTGGAAATCCACGCCAATGCCATTGACAATATTCTGAACAATCGTTTCATCAAGCGCGACGCACGGTCCGCTTTGATCGACGCGCTCCTTATCTTCACTTTCGGCATTCCGCTCGGCATCTGGATGGCGCTGGTGCAGCCGCGCTGGATGTGGTTCGGCGCGGGCATGCTGATCCCGCTGGTGGCCGTGGATTACGGCGCCTTTCTGCACGGGTGGTGGCTGAACTTTACTGTGCCTGCGATGACGCTCGCCGGTAACGTGCTGCTTGTTTCGCTCTACCGCGCGCTCGTCGAAGAAAAAGAAAAACGCAAGGTGCGCACTGCGTTCGGACATTACCTCAGTCCGGAAGTGATTCGCCGCCTGCTCGTCAATCCGCAGCTCGTCGATCCGAAAAAAACCGACATTACCGTGATGTTCAGCGACATCCGCGGGTTTACTTCCATCTCGGAAAAACTGGACGCTCAGGAGCTCGCCCTCTTCCTGAATCAGTATCTTTCAGACATGACGCGCATCGTCTTCAACCATCATGGGACGCTCGACAAATACATTGGTGACGCGGTGATGGCCTTCTGGGGCGCGCCTTTCGAAGAAGAGGGCCATGCAGCGAGGGCTTGCAACGCAGCGCTCGAAATGATGCAGCGCGTCCGCGAACTGCAAAAGCAGTGGGAAGCGCAGGGCAAGCCGAGCCTGGAGATCGGCATCGGGTTGAACACCGGCGTGGCCAGCGTGGGCAACATGGGTTCGGCGTTGCGCTATGGCTACACCGCCCTGGGCGATGCCGTAAACCTTTCATCGCGGCTCGAAGGTCTGAACAAGGAGTACGGCACGCACATCATCGCCAACGAAACAACTTATCAAGCCGCGAAGGACGACGGCTTTGTTTTTCGTGAGCTGGATTTGATGCGCGTCAAAGGGAAGTTACGGCCGGTCACGATCTATCAACTGATGGGACGCCAAGCGGATTTCGATGCAGACGGCTCAGCGGATGCGATGCGTTTGCAAGTGGAACTTTTCACCCGCGCTCGCGAACTCTATCGCACGCGTAAGTGGAAAGCCGCGCAGACCGCCTTCCAGGAATTCCTGGAGAAGTGGCCAAATGACGGCCCTTCACGCGTTTACATGGAACGCTGCCAGGAATATATCTCGGCTGAACCGCCCGTGGATTGGGACGGCGTCTTCGTCATGACCCACAAGTAGCGGAGCGGCTGGCCTGGCGGCCGTTAGTGCATTTCCACTTCGAACAAATTATCCGCGGGATCGCGGTCAATCCATTTGTTGTACGGATCGATGCCCGCACACGCCGGCTTCTCTTCGACCACGAACTCCGCCACGAACTCCAACGCCCCGTTCTCCTGCGTAATGCACTCTTTGTGCAAGTTCAGCCGTTACCAGAATTCCTTCGCCCCGCTGCCCCTCAACGTCAATCAAAAGGCGATAGGCAAAAGATATATTCATTCATCGCATCCATTCTTTTGATGAGGCTTGAATGCCTCAGTCCAAATTGGCGAACGCTTAAATGTGACCGGGGTCAAAACGGGGACATCCAAAAAGGGGTAAGATGAAAGTGGCGCGGGCCTGCTTATCGGCTCATACTTTCGACCTATAAAGGCTTGGCCGCTATCGGGCTCAGTCTGGCAGCAGAATAAGGACTGGCCGAAGATTTGCCGAGATAATGACCAGATTCGGGACAATTTGCCGTCAAATTCGCTGGTCCGGCGACCCATCGCGCCCTAGCGCAGGTGCGTACCCAAACAATCGGCTCAAGGAATCTAAATCAAGAGAAGCTTGACGGACCAACCGATTCAAGATGGGCGCGTGGGCGAATTGCCCTTTAGAGGAAACTTCGAAACTCCATGTGGATCGTCCGATTAGCACTCGCGAGACCTTACACCTTTGTGGTTCTCGCGCTCGTCATTCTCCTGCTGACGCCCGTGGTGCTTCTGCGCACACCGACGGACATATTCCCTAATATCGACATTCCGGTGATCAGCCTGGTGTGGGGCTACCAGGGACTTGAGCCCCAGGAGATGGAAGAACGCATCACTAGCAACTCGGAGCGCGCGGTTACCACGCTCGTTAACGATGTCGAGCACATCGAATCGCAGTCTATCAATGGGACCAGCATCGTTAAGATCTACTTCCAGCCGCATGCGAATGTTCAAGTGGCGCTGGCTCAGACGACGGCCATTGTCCAAACGATTTTGAGGACCATGCCGCCTGGCACTAACCCTCCTCTCGTGTCCATCTTTTCCGCGGCGACCGTTCCCGTGATTCAAATCGGACTGACCAGCGACAGCCTGAGCGAGCAACAACTCTACGATTTCGGAAACAATTTCATTCGCACGCAGCTCGCTACGGTGCAAGGCGCAGCGCTTCCCTTTCCTTACGGCGGAAAGCAACGCGTGATTTCGGTGGACATCGATTCCACGGCCCTGCAATCCAAAGGGCTTTCTCCCGTGGACATCGTAAATGCAATCAACGCACAGAACCTGATCCTGCCGACGGGAACCGTGAAACTCGGGACACTCGAGTATCTGGTGGAAATGAACGGGAGCCCCCTGACGGTAGAAGGTTTGAACCAACTGCCGATCAAGACCGTCAATGGCGCCACGATTTACATGAAAGACGTGGCCCATATTCGCGATGGTTTCACTCCGCAAACCAATATCGTGCGCGCCAACGGACAACGCGGCGTGCTCATGGCCACCTACAAAACCGGCGGGGCTTCAACCCTCGATATCGTGGCGCGCGTGAAGGAGGTGTTGCGGAACTATGCGCCTTCTTTGCCGAAAAGCCTGCACATCACGACGTTCTTCGATCAATCGCTCTTCGTGCGCGCATCGATCCAAGGGGTTGTGCGCGAGGCGCTGATCGCCGCGTGTCTGACCGCGGTGATGATATTGATCTTCCTGGGAAACTGGAAGAGCACGCTGATCATCGCGATCTCCATTCCATTATCGATTCTCGTGAGCATTCTTTTGCTCAGCGCCCTCGGGGAAACCATCAACATCATGACCCTGGGAGGTTTGGCGCTGGCGGTCGGCATCCTGGTGGACGACGCGACGGTGGAAATCGAGAACATCAATCGAAACCTGGCCATGGGTAAGGAGACGGTCCAGGCGATTCTCGATGGCGCGCAGCAAATTGCCGTTCCCGCGTTCGTTTCTACGCTTTGCATTTGCATCGTTTTCATCCCGATGTTTTTTCTCTCGGGAGTGGCGAAATTTCTCTTCGTGCCGCTGGCCGAAGCGGTCATCTTCGCCATGCTGGCCTCTTACGGATGGTCGAGAACCATCGTCCCGACAATGGCCATGTACCTCCTGAGCAGCGCGGACGAATACATTCCCGAAGATCACGTGGGTGAAAAACAGGGCCTCTTCCGCCGCTACCAGCAGGGATTCGAGCGCAACTTCGAGAAATTCCGCGAGGGGTACCGTCGCGGGCTGGCCTCGGTGCTGGACTGGCCCAGATTATTTGGGGCCTGCTTTCTGGGATTCTGCGTGCTTTCCGTCGGCCTTGTCGGGGTTCTCGGCCGGGATTTCTTTCCCTCGGTCGACGCCGGACAGATTCGTTTACACTTCCGCGCCCGCACAGGTCTCCGCATCGAGGAAACCGCCCGCCTCGCCGATCAGGTTGACTCCGTCATTCGCGAAACCATTCCTCCCAAAGAGTTGGAAACGATTCTCGACAATATCGGCGTGCCCTACAGTGGGATCAATCTCAGCTACAGCAACTCCGGAACTTTTGGCACTTCGGATGCCGAAATCATGGTGCAGTTGAAAAAAGAACGCGGGAAACCTACCAGCGAATACATAAACGACCTCCGGGAAAAACTGCCCCAGCGATTCCCCGGGGTTCAGTTCTTCTTTCAGCCCGCGGACATCGTCACCCAAATCTTGAATTTCGGAACGCCGGCTCCCATCGACGTCGCGGTGACGGGAGCGAATCAGGACGGCAACTACGTGTTGGCGGAAAGGCTCGCGAACGAGATTCGGCATATTCCTGGAGCCGTGGACGTGCATGTGCAGCAGGCTCTCGATGAGCCAACCCTGCACTTGGATGTTGATCGCACTCGTGCGCAATCCGTTGGTTTGCAAGCCCGGGACGTTGCGCAGAACCTTCTGGTTTCTCTGAGCTCCAGTTTTCAGACTGCGCCAGCCTTCTGGCTGGACCCCAAGAACGGGGTTAGTTACAACGTGGCCGTGCAAACACCTCAATATCGCGTGGACAGTTATCAAGCGCTGCAAAACACGCCGGTGAGCGGCGTTGCGCCGGGCACACCTCCTCAAATCATCGGGAATTTGGTGAACATCACGCCCGCGGCGAGGCAGGCGGAGATTTCTCATTACAACGTACAACGGATGATTAACGTCTACGCCGCCGTGGACGGCCGGGACCTGGGCAGCGTTTCCGACGAACTGCTGAAGCTTGTTGGCGCCATCAAGAACCAATTACCGATAGGCAGCCACATCGAAGTGCGCGGCCAGGTGCAAACGATGCGGAGTTCGTTCCGGGGCCTGGCCTTCGGATTGGCCGGCGCGATTATCCTGGCGTACTTATTGATCGTCGTAAATTTCCAATCGTGGATGGATCCCTTCATCATCATCACTGCCTTGCCGGGCGCGCTCGCCGGCATTTGCTGGATCCTGCTGCTGACGCACACCACGCTCAGTGTGCCTTCGCTCACCGGCGCGATCATGTGCATGGGCGTGGCTACAGCTAACAGTATTCTTATGGTTTCTTTCGCACGGGAGCAAATGAGCGAAGGCAAGTCCGCGCGGGAAGCCGCTCTGCAAGCTGGTTTTGTGCGCATGCGCCCCGTGCTGATGACCGCGCTGGCGATGATTATCGGCATGGTCCCGATGGCTATCGGCCTCGGAGAAGGCGGAGAACAGAACGCTCCCCTGGGCCGCGCCGTGATTGGGGGACTGATCTTCGCTACCTTCGCAACGTTATTTTTTGTCCCTTGCGTGTTCTCCATGATTCATGGATGGCGCGAGCGGAGAAGGCATCACGGCGGAACGCCATCCCCAAGGCTGGCCTAGGTGGAAAAATATTTGCTGAAGGGGGGGAGTGCCGGACGATGAAGGAAGGCGGATCACAGATGGAACCTGAGCAGGGAGGACAACAGCCGGCAAGAGGCAGCCAACTGTTCACCTATCTCATCCTCGGCGTGATTGTCCTGGTGATCCTGGGCGCGTTCACACTCTTACAGCGCCGCGCGCAATACCATGCTCTGGCCGAAGAAACCGAGGCCCTGGCCATTCCTACCGTCGCGGTCATCCATCCCACGACCGAGTCCGCTCAGGAGGATCTTGTGCTCCCTGGCACGCTCCAGGCCTACGTGGAATCGCCCATCTACGCCCGAACGAATGGATACCTGAAGAAGTGGTACCACGATATCGGAAGCCGGGTGCCCAAGCGCGAATTGCTTGCGGATATTGACACGCCCGAAGTCGATCAACAGCTTTCGCAGTCCCGCGCCGACCTGAACACCTCCCAGGCCAACGCCAATCTTTCCAGGATTACCGCAACGCGCTATCAGGACCTGATCAAGACGGATGGAGTTTCCAAGCAGGAAGTCGATAACGCCGTTGGTGATTATGAAGCAAAGGCGGCGACGGTGAAATCTTCGGAAGCCAATGTGCGGCGGCTCGAGGAATTGGAATCCTTTAAACACGTTTACGCGCCATTCAGCGGCGTCATCACCCGGCGGAATATCGACATCGGCACGCTGATTAACGCCGGGAACGGGGGCGCGCAGCAGGAGCTTTTTACACTTGCCCAGACGGATCCCATCCGCGTTTACGTGAGCGTTCCGGAGATGTACTCACCATCCGTGCGCGCGGGACTGGGAGCTTATCTCGAGCTGGCGCAATATCCGGGGCAGAACTTTCAGGGAAAAGTGGTGCGCACCGCGGAAGCCATCGATCCAAATACAAGGACGCTGCTGACGGAAGTGGATGTGCCCAACAAAAACGACCTGCTATTCCCTGGCGGCTACGCCCAGGTGCATCTGCAGGTGAAAGTTGCGGCTTCCCGAGTGCAAGTGCCGGTGAACGCTCTGCTCTTCCGCGCGGAAGGCTTGCGCGCCGTGGTCGTGGACGCCAGCCACAAAACTCATCTCCGCCCGCTGACAATCGGGCGAGACTTCGGGACAACTCTCGAAGTTCTGCAAGGCCTTCAGCCCGAGGACTGGATCGTAGTCAATCCGCCTGACTCCATCGACGACGGGGAAACTGTGCATGTAAAACAAGCCGCCCAAACTCCCCGGGGGGCGCAGCCGGATGCCAGTGAAGCTCCGCCTGCAACGCCAAAGTCGAAAGCTCCACCCACGAACGGAGCGCCCGGAGCCAAGCCGTAATGCTCGAGAGGAAAGCTTTTCTGCTCTTCCTGTTTGCAACCGGCATTGTTTCGCTGGCCGGATGCACGGTAGGGCCCAAGTACGAGCGGGCGACCGCGCCAACGGCGGCGAAGTGGGAGGTTGCGCCGCCTTGGCGGCAAAGCGCGCCAAAGGATGCCATTCCCAAGGGCGAGTGGTGGAGCGTTTTTCGCGACGACGAACTCAGTAGTCTGGAGAAGGACGCACTAGGAGCAAACCAGACGCTGCAAGCGGCTATCGGAAACTATAATCAGGCGCGCTCCGCGGCAGCGATTCAGGTCGCAACGAATTTCCCTATCTTTGGTGTCTTTCCAAGCGCCCAGCGCCAACGGCTTTCCGGCAACCGGCCGTCAGGTGGCTCGCCATTCCCGCTGCAACCGACGACGCAAAATACGTTTACGCTGCCGTTCACCGTGGGCTACGAAGTGGATTTGTTCGGCCAGCGGCGCAGGACCATCGAAGCAGCAGAAGCTTCGTATCAGGCCAGCGCCGCAGACTTGGAAAATGTCCGGCTCGTGATTACCGCGGATCTGGCGGGCGACTACTTCTCTCTTCGGCAGCTCGATAGCGAGCTGGGAATTCTAAACCGCACCGTGGATACGCTGCGCCGCGGTTTGCAGCTTGTGGATTCGCGCCACAAAGGCGGCGTTGCTTCTGGGCTCGATGTCGCGCAGGAAGAGACTCTGCTTCAAACGACGCGCACGCAAGCCACACTTTTGTTGCAGCAACGAAAGCAGTTTGAAGATGCCATCGCCGTACTCGTCGGCAAACCCGCGCCAGACTTTCATATTCCGAATCGAGAACTTAACGCCGAGCCGCCGCCCCTTGATTTGGGGCTTCCTTCGGATTTGCTCGAGAGGCGACCCGACATTGCGCGAGCGGAGCGCCAGATGGCCGTTGCCAATGCGCAGATCGGCGTTGCGAAAGCGGCTTACTATCCTTCTTTGAATTTATTTGGCACTGGAGGCTGGCAGGCTGCTGACATCTTGAAACTCGCCAACGTTTCAAGCACGTTCTGGGCGCTGGGTGCAAACGTGGCTGAAAGCATTTTCACCGGCGGAGCTCGCCGCGCTCAGGTCGAGTTTGCAAAGTCCGGGTACGACGTAAGCGTCGCGAATTACCGGCAGTCGGTGCTCTCTGCCTTTCAGGAGGTGCAGGACGATGTTACCGGGCTTACCGTTCTCGAACAGGCGCGCGATACCCAGGAGCTCGCGGTAGATGCCGCACGCCGCACACTGGATCTCTCCCTCGACCGCTATAGAGGCGGGCTCGTCAGCTACCTCGATGTCGTCACGGCTCAGCAAAACTTGCTCATCAACCAGCAGGAAGCCGCGATCATTCAGGGACAGCGCCTGGTGACCAGCGTGCTTCTGGTCAAAGCGCTCGGCGGCGGCTGGGACGCATCCAGTCTCGCGGCAATTCAGGTCAAGCCCAAGCTGAAGGATATCGTCGCACCCTAACATTCCCCGCCCAGCATAACAACACGCCTCATGGTTGCTACTTAACTCGTCTCTTCAGAAGTTGCTCTTTGTTTCCGTACCCAATGCAGTAGTTGCGCTCTGCGCCATGGCATTACTTGCTTCTTTGATGCCGGCCCGCCGTTCTGATCCAATGATCGCCCTCCGTTATGAATGACCATATATAGAAAGGCAGCCTTGCAAGCATTCGCTCGCCCAGTGAGACTATGCCAGACCAAACATCAATACCCAACAATGATACATTTTTTGCCAAATTGACATCATCTGCGCGCTATAGCATCATGGGTACATGAGAACCACACTCTCGCTGGATGATGATGTTCTTCAGGAAGTAAGGGCATACGCCAAGAGCCGGGATGTTGCCATCGGCAAAGCGGTATCAGACCTGGTACGCCGGGGGCTGCACGCGCCGTTACGGACCCGCGTCGTCAACGGCTTTCACGTTGTCGAACTGCCGCCAGGCTCGCCGCCGGTCAGCATCGAGGACGTCGAAAAGCTGCAGGATGAATGAAAGTAAAAACGGGATTTTTGCTGGACGTGAATGTTCTTATCGCGATGGCTTGGCCCACCCACAGCGCTCATAAAAAGGTCCAGGACTGGCTTTCGCGCCACGCGCGCGAAGGCTGGGCAACATGCCCCCTGACGCAGACTGCCTTCGTTCGCATACTTTCGAATCCAGCGTTCTCTCCGAACGCACTTGCCCCTGGAGATGCCGTTATTCTTTTACAAGCCAACCTTAGCCATCCCGCTCACAGGTTCTGGGCAGATGAGCTCAGCTTCATCCAGGCGCTTGAGGTGCTAACTCCGCGCCTGGCGGGACATCAACAAGTGACCGATGCTTATTTGTTGGGACTTGCGATCCACAAAAAAGGAAAGCTGGCGACAATGGATCAAGCCGTCTTGTCGTTGCTGCCCGAAAAGAGCCGCGCACGCGAATTTGTCGAGCTTGTCTGACCGGCTTTACCCTGGCGGCCAGCGGAATTGGCGGCCGCCTAGCAGGTGCAAATGAAGATGGAAGACCGATTGGCCGGCGCCGGAGCCGTTGTTGAAGACGGTGCGATAGCCTGCGAGGAGATTACGTTCGCGGGCGAGTTGCGCGGCGACCAGATGGAGCTTGCCGATTAACGCTTGATCTTCTGGCTTCGCGTCGTCCAGCGAGACAAAATGTTTTCGCGGGCAGAGCAGGATGTGCGTGGGCGCTTGCGGGCTGAAGTCCTCGAACGCGAAAATTTCGGGATCTTCGTAAACGATCTTTGACGGAATTTGTTTCGCGGCAATTTTGCAGAACAGGCAGTCAGCGCTCATCGGTGGTTCTCCGCAAGTTGTTCGGCAAAAAGAATAGCCGCAAATCCGTGTGGATAAAAGGGCGGACTATATACGCGCAGCCCAGGGTACGATATATCGCGCCCCTACGGCTGATTATCGAGACGGACAACAAACGGCGTGAATCCTTCGCGGTTGCGAAGTTGTTCGCCAAATTGACGCGCGGCATCTTCTCCGGAAACTTTGCCAACGCGCACGCGGTAGTAAGTTCCGTCAGGCGAATCGTACTGTTGAATGAAAATCGGCGAGTACGAAAGATTCAAGCGGTCGCGCAGACGCTGCGCGTTGTTGGGATCGCGAAACGCGCCGACCTGCACCGTGAAATAGCCGCCCGTGGGATCGATGCCGGGCGTGAGAACTTCCACGCGCACGGGCACAACTCCAGGTCCGACGGACTCAATCTCGCGAGCGGCGGCTAACGAAAGATCGATGATGCGATTCTCGACGAACGGCCCACGATCCGTGATGCGCACGGTGGTCGATTTTCCGTTCTGGAGATTGGTTACGCGCACCATCGTATCGAACGGCAGCGTGCGGTGCGCCGCCGTCAATTTGTACATGTCGTAGATTTCGCCATTCGAGGCGCGCCGCCCATTGAAGGGCACCCCGTACCACGATGCGTTGCCTTCTTCCGTGTAGCCTTCTGGCGCAGGAGTGCCCGAAGATTTGCCGCGCTTTGGCGAAGGTGCGGCAGCTGGCGCTCCGACGGCCGTGGCGCGTTTGGATGACTCGATGGTCTCCGTCGAGGCCGTGGCGGGTTGCGACGGAGGAGGCTGGCTAGTTGCCGTAACGTGGCGCGCGGCGCATCCGGCGAGGAAGAAGAAACCGGCGAGGTTCAGCAGATAAAGGAGGCTGGCGCAGCGTTGCGTGGCCTTGGGGCAGGTCACAAGTTGGCTCGCATCATGATTGCGATGGCGGCTTCTGCGAATCGCGTTCAGCGCGGGCGGAGTTGCGCGATTCGAGTTTGGAGGCAGCTTGGGTGAGCTTCTCCGAGACTTCGCGCAGGAACTGCGCGGTGCGCTTCTCGGTTTCAGGCGCAACTTCTTCGTCGATGTAGCGGCGGAGTCGCGTGAGCTCTTCGTCGATGCGGCGGCCGAATTCTTCGAATTTGTCCATGTTGATGCCCATGTCTCCTCGCTCGCAGTAAAAAGCTGCGAATTCTGTATTATAGGAACGCGGTGCACGGGTCGCAAGGAGGAGAATTGGCGCTTTCCTATGAGTGGCAGCGGCGTTTGGAGCGCTGGAAGAATACCATGCGGGGATTGGTTGGAGGCGGCGGAGGGCAGCAGCAGCCGCGGCCGCAAATCTGCCCCGCTTGCGGCTCGCTCGTAGGAATAAGCGCGACGAAATGTCACGTCTGCGGCACGAGCTTGCGCTTTTCTCTTGCTGCTTTTAGCAAGAAATTTTCTGGGGTGTTCGGCGAACATGAAGCTCCGATGACCACGGCGCTTTTGATCGCGAACTTTGTGATGCTCGGCGTCAGTTGGCTTTCGTACGCCGCCGTTGGCAAGGGAGGTGGCTTAACCATATTGTGGGGATTAACCGGCGAACCCCAATATCGTCTGGGCGCAAGCTTCGGCCCGGCGATTTTCTATGGCCATGAGTGGTGGAGATTGGTGACTGCAATGTTTCTCCACGGCGGGCTGATTCACATCGCATTCAACATGATGGCGCTGATGCAAATTGGCCCGGCAGTGGAAGAGGTGTACGGATCTGCGCGCTACTTGTTCCTGTATGTGGTCACTGGCGCTTTCGGTTACCTGGTGAGTGCCGCTACCGGCCATTTCTCGCTCGGGGCAAGCGGCGCGTTGCTCGGACTCGTCGGCCTGATGCTGGCGATCACCACGAAACGCGGCGGGGCGCAGATGCGCGAATTGCGCTCGCGGCTGATTAGCGCCATTGTCATTCTGTTTGTCTTGGGCTTTTCCGGCTTCATGGCAATGGACAATTGGGCGCACGGCGGCGGCTTGGCAGCCGGTTTCCTATTGGGAAAACTGTTTGCCGACCGGCAACCGGCAACTGCGAACGAACGCCGGAGAGCTTTTGCCCTTGGATGGCTTGCGGGTTTGGTGATTGTCGTGAGTTTTGCGTTCATGCTAGTGCACTACCATGACCCCACGCCTTTCCAGCAGCAGGGTGCTTCCTCCCGCGATAAGTGCTGCGTATCGACTGTCTCGGCGAATCGTTCCCAGTCGGGATACAATTCCTGTACTCTGTAGGAGAATAGGTTTACACCTAGCAGATGGATCCGCATTCCATTGTCGTTGTGAGTTTGCACTCGCCCAAGGAGAAGGTGTGGGGCGAGCTGCTGAACATTAATCCTTCTGGCGTCACGCTGCGCGGCATCGATCTAAATTCCTTCGATCATTTTATCCGCCAGATCAACGAACCAGACGGCGAACGCATCGGTTTGCCAACCATTTTTTTCCCGATGAACCGCCTCGAGCGCGTCTCTCTCGATGAACCGACCGGCGCGATCCCTTCGATGAATGAGATCTTCGCGAGAAAAATTGGCCGCACACTTACCGACTATCTTTCGCAATTCGCGTGACACAATTCACACGGCACAATTTAGATGAGACAATTTGTATGAGGGGGGCCGGGCTAAACTGCGTTATCCTCAATTGCAATGAAAGGCCGCATCTGGACAGTTCCGAATCAAATCACTTTGCTGCGACTCGGCTTTCTGCCGTTCTTTCTTATACTTATTTCCTATGAGAGTTACAAATGGGCTTTGCTGGTGCTGGTTGTTGCCGGGCTTTCGGACGGCATCGACGGCCTTCTCGCGCGCAGCCTGAATCAGCGCTCGTCTCTTGGTGCGTATCTCGATCCCATCGCGGATAAACTCCTGCTGTCTTCTTCGTTCATTATTTTGGCATTCAAGAAGAAGATCGCGTGGTGGCTGACGATCATCGTGTTCAGCCGCGACATACTGATTCTTGTCGTAGCGGTCGTGATTTTGCTGATATCCGGTTACCGGCCGTTTCCGCCCAGCATTTTCGGAAAGACGACCACGGCTTTCCAGATCATTTTGGTATTCACGGTGGTCTTTTCCGCGGCGTATCCGGACTTTCATCTCGCGAAGATCGTCCGCCTGCTCGTTTATGCTGTTACTTTTTTCAGCGTCTTTTCCGCGCTTCACTATTCCTTTAGCATTACCCGGAACCTCAGCAGTTCGACCTCTTCTTAAGAAAACATTTACGCAGAGAACGCCGAGAACACAGAGAGCGCAGGGAAGAGGGTGTCCGTGGTCAGACCGGCATGACCTTGGAACCGCCGGATGGGATCAACAATTTTGGTTCCGTCAGAGATTGGATCTGATCAAGAGTTGCGTCCGGGGCGAGTTCTCGTAGGACGAGGCCCTCGGGAGTGACATCGATAAAAGCGAGTTCGGTGACAATGTGATCGACAACTTCCACGCCAGTGAGCGGGAGGGTGCATTTTTTCAGGATTTTTGGTTTGTTATCGCGCGTGGCGTGCTCCATGGCGATGAATACGCGCTTGGCGCCGGCGACCAGGTCCATTGCGCCGCCCATGCCCTTGAGCATCTTGCCGGGAATGGCCCAATTGGCGAGAGTTCCCTTCTCGTCGACTTGGAGCGCACCGAGGACCGTGAGATCGACGTGGCCTCCGCGAATCATGGCGAAGGAATCGGCGGAAGAAAAATAAGCCGCGCCTGGCAATTCGGTGACGGTTTCTTTTCCGGCGTTGATTAAGTCGGGGTCGACTTCGGAATCGAGCGGATAAGAGCCGACGCCAAGCATGCCATTTTCCGATTGAAGGATGACGTCCATGGCGTTCGGGACGTAATTGGCGACGAGGGTGGGCATGCCGATGCCTAGATTTACATAGAAACCGTCGCGGAGTTCGAGGGCGATGCGGCGAGCGATGCGTTCGCGTTTTTGGTCGTCGGTTAGCGGCATAGGAAGTTCACAGTCGACAGTTTACAGACAAGCGAAAATGCAAAAGCACCGGTCTAAAGACCGGCCACTACAACTTCCTCGTGGTGCGGCGCTCGATGCGCTTTTCGTATTTTGGACCTTGGAAGATGGCGTTGATGAAAATGCCGGGGGTGTGGACCTGATTGGGGTCGAGTTGGCCCAGGTCAACAAGCTCTTCCACTTCGGCGATGACATAATCGGCGGCGGTGGCCATCATGGGATTGAAGTTGCGGGCGGTCTTGCGGTAGATGAGATTGCCCCAGCGGTCACCTTTCCAGGCTTTGATGAACGCGAAGTTGCCGCGGATGGCGCGCTCGAGGACGTACTGGCGGCCGTCAAAATCGCGGGTTTCCTTGCCTTCGGCGACCATTGTGCCAACACCCGTGGGCGTATAGAAGGCGGGAATGCCTGCGCCGCCGGCGCGTAGGCGTTCGGCAAGGGTGCCTTGCGGATTTAGTTCGACCTGGAGCTCGCCGCTGAGGACGAGCTGCTCGAAGAGCTTGTTTTCGCCGACGTAAGTCGAGACCATTCTCTTGACCTGGCGATTTTGCATTAGAAGGCCGATGCCGAAGTCGTCGACGCCGGCGTTGTTGCTGACGATGGTGAGGTCTTTTGTGCCTTTGCGGCGGACGGCGGCGATAAGGTTTTCCGGGATGCCGCAGAGGCCGAAGCCGCCCATGAGGATGGTGTCGCCATCGGTGAGGTTGGCGATGGCGGCGTCGGCGGAGGCGATGCGTTTGTCCATGGACGAGACCTTGATGGCAGCAGAGAAAGACACACAGGCTGAAGCCTGTGCCAGTGATGCCGGAGCAGTTTACTCCAAGAGGCTTGAAGCGCGAAGGCCGAGGTGAATGGGAACGGGGCGCCGCGGCTGCGGGCTCTTGGGTCACGGCGGCGGAGCTTGCGTGCGCTCCCCGGGCGGAGCGAATAGTGCGCTAACGCCACGGACTTCTTGATGGAGCCCCCGGCCGGACGCAAATGAATGTGCAGGATGTGGCTGTTTTGGTTGTGGCTTTAATCAAAAATATCGATATTATAGAGGCATTTAATTCATGAGTCGAGGATGGTCCTGATGAAAATGAACAAGTTGTGGCAATTGCGGGGCGGCTTTTCTGCAACGATTGGATTTTTTGTGCTTGCGGGGATGACATGGGGATTTCTGGGCTTCACCAAAACTGTTTTCGCACAACATCGGATGCATGGGCAGCAGGTGAAGGAGGATCGGAACCATCCGTGGATGAATGAGAGTCTTTCGCCGGATGAACGGGCGGACATGGTGCTGAAGGAGATGACGCTCGACGAAAAGATTGATCTTTTGCACGGCATGGGGATGCCGGGATGGCCGAGAGAGGTGCAGAATCCACAGCCGGAGTTGGGAAACGGCGGCGCGGGATTTGTGCTGGGAGTGCCGCGGCTGGGGATTCCGATTATTCAGATGAGCGATGCGGCGTACGGAGTGCGGAGCAGCGCGGAGAATGGCAGGTATTCGACGGCGCTGCCCGCCAACGTGGGAGCTGCGGCGAGCTGGGATACCGACGCGGCGTGCGCCTTCGGCACAGTGATCGGGAAGGAATTGCGCGCGCAGGGCTACAACATGACGCTGGGCGGGGGCGTGAATCTGACGCGCGAGCCGCGGAATGGAAGAACGTTCGAATACATGGGCGAGGATCCCGTGTTGGCAGGGATGCTGGTCGGGAATTTGATGAAGTGCGAGCAGGCCCAGAACGTGATCGGGGACATCAAGCACTACGCAGTGAACGATCAGGAGAGCGGGCGGAATGAAGTGGACTCGATTATCAGCAAGCGTGCGCTGCGGGAGAGCGATTTGCTGGCGTTTGAAATTGGGGTGGGGATTGCGCAGCCGGGAGCGGTGATGTGCTCGTACAACGCGGTGAACGGGGACTTTGCTTGCGAGAATAAATATTTGCTGACGGACGTTCTGAAAAAAGATTGGGGATTCAAGGGATTTGTGGTTTCCGATTGGGGCGGAACGCACAGCACGGTGAAAGCATCGGCAGCTGGTTTGGACAATGAGGAGCCGCTGGATCAGTTTTTTGGAGCGAAGTTGAAGGCGGCGGTAGAGGCGGGAAAGGTCTCGATGCCGGAGCTCGACGAACACGTGCGGCGCGTGCTGCGGTCGGAATTTGCGTGCGGGATTGTCGATCATCCGACGCAGAAGGGTGTGGCGGATGTTGAGGGGGACCTGGCGATAGCACAACGAATTGAGGAACAGAGCGCCGTGTTGCTGAAGAACGCAGGCGGACTGCTGCCGCTGAACAGCGCGGCGGTGAAGTCGATTGCGGTGATTGGGCCGCATGCGAGCGAAGGGATGATGTCGGGCGGCGGATCAGCACAGGTGGACGCGCCGGGCAGACCGTCGGCGGGATGGCAGGCGCAAGTGTGGTTCCCGCCGTCACCCGCGCTCACGCTGCAAGCCAAGTTTCCCGCGGCAAAGGTGCAGTTTGATTCGGGAAAAGATCCGGCATCCGCGGCGGCGCTAGCGAAGTCTTCGGATGTTGCGATTGTGTTCGCCTATCAGTGGGAAAGCGAAGGAATGGATTTGCCGAATTTGACGCTGCCAGTGATGCAGGACGAACTGATCGAGGCGGTGGCGGCAGCAAATCCAAAGACGATCGTGGTTCTGGAGACGGGAACGGCGGTGACGATGCCGTGGCTGGATAAGGTAGGCGCGGTTTTGGAAGCGTGGTATGGGGGCAGCAGGGGCGCGGATGCAGTTATGAACATCCTGAACGGCGACGTGAATCCGAGCGCGAAGCTGCCGATGACATTTCCGAAGAGCGTAGAGGATTTGCCGCACCCGCAACTGGTGAAGCCGGGGCCGGGCGAGACGGGAGAGAAGGCAGTGATGAAGACGGGCGAGGCGAAGCCTACGTTCAGCGTGCACTATGACGAGGGATTAAAAGTTGGGTACAAGTGGTATGACGCAGAGAAGAAGCCGGTGCTGTTCCCGTTTGGATACGGGCTGTCGTACACGACATTTGCGTACTCGGGGCTGAAAGTGACCGCGGGAAAAGAGACGACCGTGAACTTCACGGTGAAGAACACGGGAAGCCGCGAGGGAGCGGAAATTGCGGAAGTGTATGCGGCGCTGCCAGCGAGCGCGGGCGAGCCGCCGAAACGGCTGGTGGGCTGGAGCAAGGTGGAGCTAAAAGCGGGTGAGAGCAAAAAAGTGAGCGTGAACGTCGGCGAAAAATACCTGTCGATCTATGATGGGGCGAGCGATGGGTGGAAGCTCGTGCCGGGCAGCTACACGTTCATGGTGGGAGGATCGTCGCAGGAATTAGCGCTGCACGAGAAGGTCGAGCTGAAATAGGAAATTTAGAAATGGGTTGTCGGTGTCGATGGGTCGTGGTGTGTTCGGACGGCTGTCAGCGGGGCCCTTACAAGGTAAACAAGGCTCGCCCCTACAGGGAGCGGAGGAGCTTGTAGAGTTCGTTGGCGGCGTCAAAGTCAGCTTCGAGGTCGCGGGAGGCGAGGCGTTCGCGGAGATCGTCGAGGCGGCGGGCGAAGAGATCGAGGGAGGCGGAGAGGACTTCTTTGTTGGTGAGGACGATGTCGCGCCAGGTGGAGTAGGGACTGCCGGCGAGGCGAAGAGAATCGCGGAGGCCGGGACCGGCTAGCGTGATGGGGAGGCCAGTTTCGTCAAGATGGTCGTAGAGAAAAGAAGCGAGAGCTACGGCGGCGAGTTGCGGGAGATGCGAGGCGAGGCCTACGGCGTAGTCGTGTTGTTGGGCGCCGAGCCAGAGCGGGCGGGAGCCGATTTTTTCGAGAATTTTTACGAAGGCGGAGATGCGGGGATCGTTTTGATCGGAAGAGGCACCGATTAGGGCGTAGGTGTTGTTGCGGAAGAGGTCGGCGTCGGCGTGGGCGATCCCTGCGAGTTCCCTGCCGGCCATGGGATGGCCGCCGAGGAAGAGTTTGGTCGAATTATCGGGGAAGAGTTTTGTTGTTTCTTCTATGATGCGAACTTTGGTGCTGCAGGCGTCGGTGATGAGAGCGTTTGGCGGAGCCAGGCGGGCAATTTCCGGGAGAAGATCGAGAGTGACGCCGATGGGAAGGGCGATGTAGACAAGGTCGGCGTTTTCGAGGGCGGGGGCAAGATCGGCGGAGAAGGCGGCGTCGATTGCGCCGCTGGATTGCGCTGCGCGGACTGCCTCGGGGCGGTCCCAGCCGGTGATGTGGATTTCGGTCGTATATTTGCGGAGGGCTAGCGCGAAGGAGCCGCCGATGAGGCCGGTGCCGAGGACGGTGACGCGGTGGATTAGGTGGGGAGTCATAGGAATTCGACAGTCGACAGTTGAAAGTTGAAAGTTGGGAAGAAGAGAGAAGAAAGAGAAAGGATAACGCAGAGACGCAGAGTTCCTCGCTCCGCTCGGGATGACAATTTTACATTTGATCTCAGGGGCATGAGTTAGGCCATGCGGCGGCCGATGGCCGGGGCGATGATGCGGAGCTCGGCCATAAGTTGGGTGAAGGATTCGGGATCGAGAGATTGGGCGCCGTCGGAGAGGGCGTGATCGGGGTCGTTGTGAACTTCGATGAGGAGGCCGTCGGCTCCAGCGGCGACCGCGGCGCGCGCCATCGGCGGAACTTTGTCGCGGCGTCCGGTACCGTGAGAAGGATCGGCTAGCATTGGAAGATGTGAAAGCTTTTTGATGACCGGGATGGCGGCAATGTCGAGCGTGTTGCGCGTGTAAGTTTCAAACGTGCGTATGCCGCGCTCGCAGAGGATCACGTTGTAATTGCCGCCGGCCAGGATGTATTCGGCGCTGAGGAGAAGCTCTTCCATGGTGGCGGACATGCCACGCTTCAGGAGAACGGGTTTGCGGATTTCGCCGAGGGCGCGGAGGAGATAGTAATTTTGCATGTTGCGGGCGCCGACCTGAAAGACGTCGACATATTCCGACATCATCGCGATCTGCGAAAGGTCCATGACTTCGCTAACGGTGAAGAGATTAAATTTGTCGGCCGCTTCGCGCATGAGCTTGAGGCCAGGTTCGCCCATGCCTTGAAAGGCGTAGGGCGAAGTGCGCGGCTTAAAGGCTCCGGCGCGAAGTATTTTTGCGCCAGCTTTCGCTACGCTTTCGGCGATGGAAAGAATTTGTTCGCGAGACTCGACGGAGCAGGGGCCGGCGGCGACGACCACTTCATTGCCGCCGATGCGGACGCCGCGGCCAAGATCGACGATCGTGCCTTCGGGCTTGAACTGGCGGCTGGCGAGTTTGAACGGCTGCGTGATGCGCATGACTTCGCGCACGCCTTCAAGCAGCTCAAAATCGCGGTGATCGAAATCGCGATGGACGCCGACCGCGCCGAGGACCGTGTGCGATTCGCCCGTGGAGCGGTGAACGTTGAAGCCTGCGGCGACCAGGCGATCGATGACGTGCTGGATTTGCGCGTCGCTGGCACCTTCTTGCATGACGATGACCATAAGAGTTTCTGATTCCCTTTCGATTGCAGCGCATTCTACGCGACAAAGATGCCGGTCTAAAGCCCGGCGCCTGCAAAATAAAAATAACGAAACTACGACAACCACTATGACTTCGCCAGCGTTCTGTTAATTCCCTTCTTTCGGGCGTTTCTCCTTTGTGCCGTCTGGGTGCATGGCGTCGCGTTCGGCGGCGCGGGCTTCGTCGATGATGCGTTCGAAGAGGCGGCGAATCGCGGCGTCCGTTAGAGGGCCGGGATTTGCGCGTTCGGCATTTGCGAGGACTTCGTTTTCGCGGTCCGGTTGATAGAGCGGGATGTTGGACGCTTGTTTTAGCTTGCCGATCTCGAGGGCGCAGCGGGAACGTTCATTGAGCAACTCGACGAGCTTTTTGTCGATTTCGTCGATGCGGCGGCGCCAGTCAGCGAGGTTCATGGAGCCACCTCGCGTCGCGAGAGGCCGTGGCGGGCGGCTTCTTTGAAGGAACGAATGCGAGCGGCGAGTGCCACGGCCGCTGTATCGATGTTTGCGGCTGTGGGATTTGCGGCGGTGGCTTTTTCGATCTCGGAAACGAGCGCGGAACCGACGACGGCGGCATCGGCCAGACCGCCGAGAACGGAAACGTGGCCGGGAAGGGAGATGCCGAAGCCAACCGCGATGGGAAGTTGCGTAACTTTGCGAGCGCGGCGCAAGAGCGTTGGGAGATCGTCGGGGAGAACATCCTTCGCGCCGGTGACGCCGGTGCGCGAGATTAGATAGAGAAAACCGGAGGAGACTGCGGCGATTTTGGCTAGACGATCATCGGTGGAAGTGGGAGCGCCGAGAAAAATTGTGTCGAGATGGTGCGCGGCAAGAATCTGGCGATAGTCGTCCGATTCTTCCGGCGTGAGATCGGTGATGAGGACGCCGTCGGCGCAGGCAGTTGCGGCGGAGGAAGCAAATTTCTCGAGGCCCATTTGTAGAACGGGATTGTAATAGCTGAAGAGGACGATGGGAACTTCGCTCGAGTTGCGGATTTCGCGGACGAGCTCAATGACTTGGGCGAGCGTGGTACCAGATTTTAGCGCGCGTTCGGAAGCGCGTTGTATCGTGGGGCCGTCGGCCAGGGGATCGCTGAAGGGGATGCCGAGTTCGATGACGTCGGCGCCTGCCTCTGCGAGGGCCAGGACGAATTTGTGCGTGGCGGCGAGCGAAGGATCACCTGCGGTGATATAGGCGACGATGCCGAGCTCGCCGGATTCGCTGAGCGCGGCGAATTTTTTGGAGATGCGGGTCGAGTTGGGAGGGGCGGCGGTCATTTGGAATCGCAGAAAGATTAGCAGAAATACGGAGAAACTCGGCAGGAGAGGCAATAGTTCACGGCTGGGTAAAATCGGGCGCAACATGCTGTGCCCCTACGAAGAGAGGAGGTCGCGCTCATTTCGTACCAAGGAGACGGGAGTAGGTGTCCATGTCTTTGTCGCCGCGGCCGGAGAGGTTGAGGATCACCAGGTCGTCGGCGGACATTTTGGGAGCGCGCTCGATTAGGCCGGCGATGGCGTGGGCGGATTCGAGCGCGGGGATGATGCCTTCGATGCGCGAAAGTAGACGCGCGGCTTCGAGCGCGGCGGAATCCGAGACGGCGGAGTATTCGGCGCGGCCTTCGTCGGCGAGCCAGGCGTGCTCGGGGCCGATAGCGGGATAGTCGAGGCCGGCGGAGATGGAATGTGTTGTGGCGATCTGGCCGTCTTCAGTTTGCAGAATGTAGGTGTAGGTGCCTTGCAGGACGCCGGGGCGCGCGCCGGTGAAACCTTGCGCGGCGGCGAGGCGCGCGGCGTGTTCACCGAGTTGGCTGCCGCGGCCGCCGGCTTCAATGCCGACCATTTTTACGGACGCATCGCGCAAGAATTGGTGGAAGAGCCCGATGGCGTTCGAACCGCCGCCAACGCAGGCGAAAAGGTGCGTGGGGAGACGTTTTTCGGCGGCGAGAATTTGTTCGCGAGCTTCGCGGCCGATGACCGATTGAAAATCGCGGACCATCGTGGGATAGGGATGCGCGCCAAGAACGGAGCCGAGAAGATAGTGCGTGTTGCGGACGTTGGTGACCCAATCGCGCATGGCTTCGTTGATGGCATCCTTCAAAGTGCGGCTGCCGGAATCGACGCCAACGACCTGCGCGCCAAGCATGCGCATGCGCGAGACGTTGAGCGCCTGGCGCGCCATGTCTTCCGTGCCCATATAGACGACGCATTCGAGGCCGAGGTGCGCGGCGACGGTGGCGGAGGCGACGCCGTGCTGGCCCGCGCCGGTTTCCGCGACAATGCGCGGCTTGCCCATTTTGACGGCGAGCAAGCCCTGGCCGATGGCGTTATTGATTTTGTGCGCGCCGGTGTGCAGCAAATCTTCGCGCTTGATATAGATGCGCGGGCCGCCGAGGTGCGCGGTGAGACGAGAGGCAAATTGCAGAGGCGTCGGACGGCCAGCGAAATTTTTCAGGAGATCGGCGAATTCAGCTTGAAAGCGCGCGTCAGTTTTCGCGGCTTCGTAGGCGCGCTCGAGCTCGAAGAGCGGCACCATCAAGGTTTCGGGAACGTAGCGCCCGCCGTAGGGTCCGAAGCGTCCAGGAATTAATGAAGCGGAGTGGAAAGTTGAGCTCATGATGTCTTTTTCGGGGGAGAGGAGGCAGACAGGGATGTCTGTTCCCCTGGCCCAGGTTGTCCTGTTTCTGGCGCCTCTAATTGCTGTAACTGCTCTTCTGTGCGGCGGACTTCTTCGATAAATCCTTTCAGGCGCACGTGATCCTTTTTGCCGGGCTTCGATTCGACGCCGCTGGCGACGTCAACGGCATAGGGGCGCACGGCGCGAATCGCGGCGCCGACATTCTCGGGTGTCAGGCCTCCCGCTAAAATGATACGGTGAGCGGCGACGGCGCGGCGTGCGACATTCCAATCGGCGCTGGCTCCCGTACCGCCAAATTGGCCCGCACGAACGCCATCCAACAAAAAAGCAAAAGCTTCGTGATACTTGTCGAGAGTTGAGAGTTGAAAATCCGCGGCGACGCGAAAGGCTTTGAAGACCGGAACGGTGCGCGTCACCTCGGAAACGATGGACGGAGTTTCGTCGCCGTGGAGCTGTGCGGCGGAGAACCGCACAAAAGCATGGAGCGAAGCGATTTCCGCGGGCTTGGCATTCACGAAGAGCCCGACAGCCTGGACGCCAGAGGGCAGCTTCGCGCGCATGGTAGCCGCCTCGACGGTGGAAACGCGTCGCAAGCTTTTCTCGTAGAAGTTGAAGCCGAGCATGTCGGCGCCGGCGTCGCAGGCGGCCTTGGCGTCCGGCCAGTTGGTGATGCCGCAGATCTTGACGAGGATCATGGCGTGGCTAACCCGGCAGCGCGGACCGGCCAAGAAAAGTTCCCAGCGCGGCCGCCGGATCGGGCGAGAGCATGAGGCTTTCGCCGATTAGGAAAGCGTCGAAGCCGGCGGCGCGGAGCCTGGCGAGATCGTCGTGAGTGCGAAGGCCGGATTCGCTGACGGCGATGCAGGTGTCCGGGATGCGTTCGATCAGTTCGAAAGATGTCTCGACGCGGAGATCGAGAGTTTTCAAATCGCGATTGTTGACGCCGATGATGCGGGCTCCGGCGGCGAGGGCGCGGTCGAGCTCGGCGGCGGTATGAACCTCGACGAGCGGCTCCATGCCGATCTCGCGGCCGAGAATGATCAGGTCGCGAAGGAGTTGGTCATCGAGAGCTGCAACTATCAACAGAAAACTGTCGGCGTCGTTGGCGCGCGTTTCCCAGACTTGCCAGGGATCGAAGATGAAGTCCTTGCGAAAGACGGGGAGCTTCACGGCGTTTCGCGCATCGCGGAGATTTTTTAAGGAGCCGCGAAAGAACTCGCCTTCGGTGAGGACGGAGAGCACGGCGGCGCCTGCCGCTTCCAAGGAGCGCGCTAACTCGACGGGATTAAAAGGATCGCGGAGAATTCCTTTCGAGGGAGAAGCAGGCTTCAGCTCTGCGATAATGTTTAGAGAATCGTGCGTGAGCGCGCCGGGAAAATCACGGAGCGGCGTCGCGGCGTTAACGCCATAGCGCAGAGCCGCTTCCGGAAGGACGCGTTTGCGGTGATCCACCTCAACGCGGCGTGCGCGCAGGATGCGGTCAAGGACGGTGCCGCTGTCAGCATGGGCGCTCATGGCCATTCCTTTGTATGCTAGAGGTGGAAGATAGTGGTGTCAATTGGATGGAGGCAAGAAGTCGAAAGTGGAAAGTTGCGGTCAAGAGTCAGGAAAGAGCAGGAGCCTGAAGGAACGAAGCTGCTTATTGCCAGGAGAAGGAATGGGATACCAAGAAGAGTATGGAGCGCTGCTGATAGAACTGGCGAAGGAGGCGGATGCAATTGCGATGCGGTTTTTCCAGACGGATGAAATCCGCATCGATAAAAAGGACGATGGATCGGCAGTGACACAAGCGGACCGCGGCGTCGAAGTGATGGCGCGCGCAAAAGTAGCGGCGAGCGGGCTGGCGATGGACGTTTTGGGCGAAGAGATGGGTGGCGGGAATGCCCAGGCTCCCGCCGCAACCGGCAGGGCTCGATTGATTATCGATCCCATTGACGGAACGGAGGAATTTTCGCGGGGGATCGCGACGTTCGGGACGCTGCTGGGAATCGAGCGTGATGGCGAAATCGTGGCGGCGCTTGCCAGCGCGCCGGCACTCGGGATGAGGTGGTGGGCGTATCGCGGCGAGGGCGCCTGGAGGAACGGAAAGAAGATGCATGTCTCGAAGGCGGAGCGATTGAACGCCGGGATGGCCTTGACGGGAGGCACCGGGCCGAACAGCAACCGACAGAACACGGAGAGAATGCGCCATGTATTGGATGCGGCGCGATACGGGCGTTCCTTTGGCGGATTTTGGAAGCACATGATGGTGGCCGAAGGAGCGATCGAGGCGGCGGTGGATTTGCATTCGAAGCCCTGGGACCTGGCGCCGGCGGCGCTGATCGTGGAAGAGGCCGGCGGCCGGGCGACGGACGTGAACGGAAATCGTTCGATCTACAACGGAAGTCTGGTGAGCACCAACGGGAAAATCCATGAAGAGGTGCTCGCGCTTTTGGTGTGAGGCGGATCCGGAAGAAGAAGCCGTGGGCATTGACGGGACGCGAGATTTCTTTACAGCAGGAAATGGCTCTCTAATTTGGGCAATAATATACTTGCCGAATCAAACGACAAGTGGCAGGATGGGGGTGTTTCTTGACTCCTAATCCTTTAGGGTTTCTGAAAAGTCTAAAACGGAGGCCGTTTTTGGCGATACTCCACGCCTATTTTGATGAGAGCGGCAAACAAAGCGATCATCCCGCTGTAACTTTTACGGGAATATGTATATCCGACTCCCGTCTGTCGGATTTCGATGACGCATGGAATGTCCTATTACGGCAGTATGGAATCTCTGCGCTTCATATGGCTAGGGTTTCTCGTCTTAAAGAAAATCACGGCCCTCTGATGCCACGCCATCAGCCTTTGGAAGAAAGGATTGAGGCGTTAAAACCATTTTCAGATTGCATTAACAATCATTTTGAGGTTGGACTAGCGCAAGCGATAGACGTGGTGGGGTTCGGGAAGCTGACAAAAGAAGCTAAGAGAGGTTTGGGTAGTCCAGATGACCCATACTACTTAGCTTTTGCTCGCGGGCTGGTAGAGATCGTGAATTATGTTCAGGACGATGAGAAAATTAGCCTGATATGTGACGACGATGAAAGTACCGCTTGGGGATGCTACTCGCATTATCGGGCTATTCGGCGCGTACACGAAAAAGTAAAGGATAAAGTTGTTTCTTTAACTTTTGCTAAGGACGACGCCTTTCCGGCATTGCAGGCCGCTGACATGCTTGCATTTCTATCCAGATTGCAAGCAAAGAAAGAATTCTATGGCGATTTCAATCAGTTTGAAAAATTGTTTGTGCACTTAGTTACAAGTCGCGGACCCGGTCACGCGATGTGGTTCAAAATGTATGCTAACGAGTCAAAACTAATAGACTTGGGTAAGTCTATGGGAAAGCTGAAAAAGAAATGACAAACAAGCCTTCTGAATTTGAAAAGTTCGACCAGACGATGCACGATTTGATGAAAGTGGCGCATAGCGAAATAAAAGCCAAGCTGGAAGAGGAAAAGAAGGTCAAAAAGCAGAAGAAGTCTAAGAGTTCTTCTGCTTCGGCCCGCGCTTAAGACGCAGAGGTGTTGGAATCCGTCGTAGTGGTTTTTCCTGTGACATCGGCATAGGTGAGGCGCTTGCCAAGAGCATGAGAGAGAACGCTATCAAACCGCTCGCCGTCATTGACCGGGGCATCCTTGCTTCCACGGTTGTTGAATCGGAACGCTTGTTCATCAAGATACCGGAACAAGTGGAACGGTTCGACGCTCACATAGGTTCCTTTGATGCCACGCTTGAGCAAGCTCCAATAGTTTTCCATTCCGTTTGTGTGGACGTTTCCGTGAACGTAGGCAACCGCATGGTCAATGACTTTGTGCGCGTAATCTTCCTCAAGGTCATTGTAGGAAGGAAGCGCGTCTGTGAAGAGAATCGAACCTACACCGACATTCTTTTTTACTTCCTCATGCATGGTGTTTTTGCGGCGATTCTTCGGCATCGAAGTGCGAACCTTGCCACCGCGTTCGAGGAATCCAACTACCAAAGTCTTATCGCGTCCGCCAGTTCCCTGAATCTTGCGTGCTCGAACTTGCTTGTGCATGTTGCGGGAGAGTCCGCCGATAAAAGTTTCATCCACCTCAACGGTCTTTCCGCCGCCGCCGAGTTTCACGAAAGAACCGCTCTGCATGGCAAGGCGAATCCGATGCATCATGAACCATGCCGATTTCTGAGTGACGCCGATAGCGCGAGCCACTTCGTAGGAACTGACGCCGTTCTTGCAATTGGAGATCATCCAAACCGCAGTCAGCCACTTGTCCAGAGAGATCGGCGAATCTTCAAAGATGGTTCCGACCTTCGCGGAGAATTGCCGTTTACCGTGGACACTCTTGCATTGCCACTTAGACTGATTGGCGAGGAAACGCGTGTCCTTACGTCCGCAAGTGGGGCAGACAACGCCGCTAGGCCATCGCAGCTTGACCATGTAAGCCAGCGCGTTTTCGGGATTCGAGAAGTGCTTAACTGCTTCCAAGAGTGTTTTTGGCTGAGTCATAATACAGCTATACTACAGGTAGCGGTTTGATTTGTCAAGTATATTATTGCCCTAATTTGGATGTTTCGGTTGGGACCGCGAATCCCTGCCGTTTAGCTGCCGAGAAAGTACGGAGATCGCGCCGCGGGAGAATTATGATGGACATCAAAACGCAAGCGGAAAAGGCCGAGAAACTCCGGAAGCTGCACCGTGGGCCGCGGATTTTGGCGCTGCCGAATGCGTGGGACGTAGTCAGCGCGCGAATCTTGGAGGAGCTGGGCCATCCAGCAATCGCGACGAGCAGCGCGGCAGTGGCGTTCTCGCTTGGATATCCGGACGGGCAGCGCATTTCGCGCGACGAAATGTTGGATGCTGTGGCGAGGATTACGCGGGCGGTACGCGTGCCGGTAACGGCTGACTTGGAGTCTGGTTACGGCAAAACGCCGGAAGAAATCGCTGAGTTCACGATAGCGCTGGTGGCGTCGGGTGCGGTGGGGCTGAACTTCGAAGACGTGACGGGAGACGATGAGAGCTCGCACGTCGAGTTGGGATTGCAGGTGAAGAAAATTCGCGCGATTCGAGAGACTTCGACGGCCCTGGGTGTGCCGCTCGTGATTAACGCGCGCACGGACATCTACCTAATGCCGATCGGGCCGGAAGTTACGCGATTTGAGAGGACGGTCGAGCGGTTGCGCGCGTATCGCGACGCAGGAGCGGATTGCTTGTTCGCGCCGGGCCTATGCGATCGAGAGATCATTGCGAAATTGGTGAAAGCAGTTGGCGCCCCGCTGAATATTCTGGCGTCGCAAGGTTGTCCTTCTCTCGACGAACTCGAAAAGATGGGGGTGGCGCGTGTGAGCGCGGGATCGGCGGCGATGCGCGCCGCAATGGGAGCTTTTCGGCAAGTGGCGAAAGATTGGCTGGCGCATGGATCTTACGACTCGTTGACGCAGCTGACCATTCCTTACGCCGAATTGAATAGCATGATGGCGCGTAAGCTCCCCTGAGCAATTCCTTTTCAATATGACTGAGAAATGCGCCCTGCTAAACATTTTGAATGCGGAGATTGTGGCGTGCCGGAAGTGCCCGCGCCTGGTCGAGTATCGCGAAAAGGTGGCGCGAGAAAAACGGCGGGCGTTTCGCGATTGGACGTACTGGGGCAAGCCCGTCCCGGGATTCGGCGATCCGCGCGCGGAGTTGCTAATCTAGGGCCTTGCGCCGGCCGCGCATGGAGCGAATCGCACGGGGCGTGTTTTCACGGGAGACCGCTCTGGGGATTTTCTCTATGCGGCCCTGCACAAAGCGGGCTTTGCGAATCAGCCAACTTCGGCGCGGTGCGATGATGGCCTGCGTTTGAAGAATGCTTATATCGCGGCAACGATTCGTTGCGCGCCTCCTGCGAACAAACCTCTCCCATCGGAAATTACGAATTGCCGGAATTATTTGGTGCGTGAGATGCAAATTTTGCAGCCTCGCGCGGTGCTGGCGCTCGGAAAAATCGCCTGGGATGCATACCTGGAAATTCTGAAGCAGCGTGGATTGATTGTTTCGAGGGCGGCGTATGCTTTTTCTCATGGCGCGGAAGCGGAGTTGCCGGGCGACGGCGCGCAACTCTTCGGCGTCTATCACCCGAGCCAGCAAAACACCCAAACCGGGCGCGTGACGCCCACGATGTACGCACAAGTCTTGCGGCGCATTCGCCGGTTCCTCTCCAAATAGCTTGCCAAATGGACGCTCTCGGCATGCGTTCGAGCATCGCTGCACTGTCGGCGTTAGCTTGCACGGGATGGTACAAATTCCTGACACATCGCCTGGACGCGGCATGAAGACCGCCCTACTGCACTTTCAACTGGCTGGCTTTTCAGCCGGTTACCGACCCCATCGAAAAAGGCTATGGCGAACGGCCTGCATATCGGAAGGGCTGAGATTGAGTGTGGGAGGGAACGATGCGGACGAGAAATAGGAGACGACTTTCATCAGGGATGGCAGTGCTGACAGCGGTTTCAGGATTCGCCATGGCGTGCGCAGCACAGGAGTCTTCGCTGGACAAAGTTCCGCCGCCAACGCCAACCCAAGAAAGACCGATCCTAACAGAGGACCAAATGGTGAAGCGTGCGGACGGAAAGCGCCATGGATTGCCGATCGAGACTTATGGCGTCGCGCCAGGGACAAAATTTCTGGTGGCGTTGGAGAATGACTTGGGCACCAAAGGCACGGCGGAAAAAGCAAAATTCAAAGTAAAAACGCTGGAGCCGTTGGAAGCGGGCAGCGGGATCTACCTGCCATCGGGCGCGGTAATCGAGGGCCACGTGAGTCATGTGGAATCGGCAGGCACGGCGGGCCGCGCGAAACTTTGGCTGACCTTTGATGAAATTCGAACCAAGTTTGGGCGCTTGCCGATCGTGGCGGAAGTCGTGAGCGTGCCTGGAGACCACAGCGTGAAGAACAAAGCCGGCCAGGAAGGCTTGATCGAGGGAAGAAGCAGCACGCAGGAGGACGCCGCTCAAGCGGCGGCCGCGGGAGCAGCGCTTGGCGCAGTAAAGGGCGTCAAAGACAAGGACAAGAAGGAAGCCGCGGAGGGCGCGGCGGTGGGAGCAATCACGGCCTATCTGATCGAGACCGGGCGGGGGCAAGAGCTGGATTTACCGAAAGGCGCGAAGTTGGAACTGGAGCTGGAGCGGGCGCTGTATTTAGTGAAGGAGTAGAGCGAACAGAGGGTCGACCATCAGCAAGTGAAAAATCGGTGGCCCAGAAGCGACGCACAAGTTTGTGCCAAGACTGGACTTTGAAATCGTTCGATACCGGGGATAAGCCGGCGCAGCGCGGAGGCTGCGCCGGCCTTTGCATTTACGCGCGAACGGAGCGCTGGAATCTGCGATGGTACGCGCGGAACTTAAGTCGCGCGCGCTTGGCAAGCCTTGCGGAGCTTGTTACAGTCGAGGTGTCCAGCCTGCATGAGAATCTGCGAAAATACGAAGAGCCGCGTGGGAGAGGCAGAATCGCATGGGCGATGAATCGAGAAGCACGGTGCGCGCGATGGAGCCGCAGGAGCGCAAGGACCGCGTGCTTATTGTCGAGGACGAAGACAATGCGCGCCAGGGCTACGAGCAACTGCTGCAAAGATGGGGATTTGATGTGCTTGGCGTGGCGACCGCGGAAGAGGCGCTGGCAAAATTTGCGAGCTACCAGCCGGATACGCTGATCGCGGACGTCGAGTTGCCGGGAATGAACGGACTGGACTTGCTCAAACAACTTGGTCCGGAACTGCTGGACGTTCCCGCGGTGATTATCACGGGCAAGGGAAGCGAAGAACGCGCGGTGGCAGCCATCGAGTCCGGAGCGTTCTGGTACATCGAAAAGCCGCTGAAGGGTCCCGTGCTGCGTGCCTTGCTGGACCGTGCGCTGAGCAAAGGGCGAGATGCGCGCCAGCTCGTGGTGCTGCAGCGGCAACTGCGCGAGGCAGGGCGGCTGGGCGAGATGGTGGGCGCGTCGAAACCGATGCAGGAAGTGATGCGCATCGTGGAGATGGCCGCGCCGAGCTCGGCGTCCGTGCTGATCACGGGAGAGACGGGTTCCGGAAAAGAGATCGTTGCGCGGACGATCCACAAGCTCTCGCCGCGAGCGAACGGGCCGTTTGTGCCCATCAACTGCTCGGCAATTCCCGAATCGTTGATGGAAAGCGAGATTTTCGGCCATGAACGGGGCGCGTTCACGGGCGCGGCGGAGCGGCGCATAGGCTGCTTTGAACTTGCTGATGCCGGCACACTGCTGCTTGACGAAATCGGAGAGATGCCCGCGCCGACGCAAGCAAAACTACTGCGCGTGCTGGAGGACCGCAAAGTGCGGCGGCTGGGAAGCAAGAGCGAAACACCGGTGGATGTGCGCGTGCTGGCGGCGACGAACAAAGATCCGGCCAAAGCGGTCTCAGGCGGGGAGCTGCGGCAGGACCTTTATTTCCGGCTGAACGTATTCCATATCAATCTGCCGCCGCTGCGCGAGCATAAAGACGATATTCCGCTGCTGGTGGAGCACATCCTGCGCGACGTCAACGCCAAGCATGGGAAGCACGTGCGCGGCATCGGAGCTGAAGTGCTGGACATTTTCATGTGCCACACCTGGCCAGGAAATATTCGCGAGTTGCGAAACATCCTCGAACGCGCATCGATCATGTGCGACAAAGAGCTGATCACCCGTGCGTGCCTGCCTGGGGAATTCGGCAAAACGCCGACGAAGAGCCCCGGCGATCTTTCGTCGATTAAGTTTCCGGTGGGGACGACGGTCGATGCGATGGAACGCGAGCTGATCCTGCAGACGCTGAATGCCACGGGGAACAATAAGACACGGGCTGCCGAATTGCTAGCCATCAGCCTGAAGACACTCCACAATAAGCTGAAGGAATACGGCGGCGAACGCGCCGAGGCGGAGTAGGGACCTGCGATGCAGCTACGGCTGCGAACAAAACTCACGCTGGTGATGACGGGACTCGTGCTGCTGGTGGTGGCGGCGGTGTCCGGCGTGTATTTCGCGCTGCTCCTTCAACAGGTTCTGGATCAGAGCGAAAAGAGAGCGCAGGATATCGCGAATAGTACGTTTGTTCAAATAAAGGGCGCGCTGCGCGATGCCGCGGCGCAAGGCTGGCGGCCGGAGTCCAATTCACCGCAGGACATTCGCGACTATGTGACCTACGCACTGGGTTCAAGCCAGGGTTTGCAAGCTCAATTGAAAGCAGCCGTCGCCTCGCCCTCCATTTATGAAGTTTCGATCACGGACAGTCGAGGCACCATTTTGGCATCGACCGACGATTCTTTGCGGGGGAAATTCCGGGAGCGGCGGCCGCCGCTGGCTCAGCTGACGCAGCGCGGTTTTCTGCACCAGGTGAAAGTGCTGGCTGGGCCGCCGGGCGTCTATGAATACGAATACCCGTTTAACAATGGAGACGAGCCGTTCGGGGAAGTACGCGTGGCCGTGTCTTCCGCGCTTTTGCTCGACAAAGAAATTTTGCCGATTGCCAGGAAGCTCGGCACGATCGTGCTGCTGGCCTTGCTGATTTCCACGGTTCTTGCCGCGGTGGTCAGCGGGGCGGCGCTGGCTCCCCTGGCGCGAATTTCCGCGCAACTTGACCGCATCTCCGCCGGCCAGTACGACGCGCCGGTGCCTGAGGTCAAAGGTTTTGCGGGAAGCGGCGACGAACTGGGCCAAGTCAGCCGGAAAATTACGCAGGTTGGCCAGCAGCTTCGCGGCGTGCACGAAATCTTCAGCACCATGCGGGAGAACATGAACTCAGTTATGGCCGGGTTGGAAGACGGCTTGCTGCTCTTCACGAAGGATGCGCGGGCGGTCATGGTCAGCCCAGCGGCGGAGAAATTTCTTGGCGCGCCAGCGGGACAATTTCTTGGAAGACGGGTGACCGAGATATTTCCGGTCGGGCATCCGCTACGGGATGCGCTGCACATCGAGGGCGATGAACTGACGGAAATCGCCGCGGAAACGGAATTGAAGACGGCGGAGGGCGAAAAACGGGTCAGCGTGAGCGTGCAGGCTATTCAAGAGGATGGCGAGCGGATGGGCGCGCTGGTGACGCTGCGCGATCTCGATTCGCTCGACAGCATCAATACGCAGCTGCAGGTGAGCGAGCGGCTGGCCGCGCTGGGACGGATCACCGCGGGAGTGGCACACGAGGTCAAGAATCCGCTCAATTCGATGCGGCTGTGGCTCGAGAATTTGAAGGAATCGTTGCCAGCAGATTCCGACAGCAGCGCGAAGCAAGCCGTGAACGTGCTGGACAAGGAGATCGACCGGCTGGATGCCGTCGTGAAACGCTTCCTGGATTTCACGCGGCCCATGGACGTACGGCTCGAGCCCACGCAGCTTGCGGAGTTGCTGAAAGAGGTTCTGGAGGTCGCGCAGCCACAAATGCAAAAGGCCAACATTCAAGTGGCGCAACTCTTGCCGATCGACGTGCCGGAAGTTTATGTCGATCGGGCTTTGCTCAAGCAGGCCGTGCTGAATCTAGTGTTGAACGCCGGCGAATCAATGTCCAGCGGCGGGCAATTGCGGCTGGTGCTGAGCCGCCGGGGCGAAATGGCGGAGATCAGCGTGGGAGACACGGGAAAAGGGATTCCGCCCGAGCACCGGCAGAAAATCTTCCAGCTTTTTTTCACAACGCGACCGGGAGGCAGCGGCATCGGATTGGCCAGCACGTTTCGCATTGTGCAGCTTCTGAACGGTTCGATAGACTTTACAACAGAGGTCGGCAAAGGAACGACGTTCCGCATCGAGCTGCCGCTGGCGGCCTGATGCGGAATGCAGTACGGTCGCTATTAAACTGGCTTCTGATGGATATGATGGAAACCTCGGCCCAACCCCAGCTTGCCGTAATGCGTGTTAGTGCGCGAATTTTCTTTGGCGTGCTGGGTTGCACTGCGATTTTGGTAAGCGGGTGTGCGGCGCGAAAAACGCCTACTATCTCCTGGAGCACGGCAGTGCTTGTCAGACCGATCGCGCCGCAGCCTCCTCTCCTGTCGGAAGATTTCACAGATCCTGTGCCGGACCTCCGGCTGGAGATTCCGCCGCCTCCAGCGCCACTCGCTGGAACGCGAACTGGTCCGGCAAGGCCACGCGTCGTTGCGCCCACTCCAAATCAAATTGCGCCAGCGGAAACACTTGGTACTCCGGACATCGTTCCCGATTTAACGTCGCAAGAATCAGCCTCATTTCGACGGGAAACCGAGGAGAGCTTGAGCACGGCCGAACGCAACCTCGCCGCGGCCTCCGGAAAATCGTTGAACGCCACGCAGTCAGACCTCGCGTCCAAAGTGCGCGGCTTTATCTCCGATGCACGGGAAGCAGGCCGGGCGGGCGATTGGGCGCGGGCTCGCGACTTGGCGCAGAAGGCGCAAGTGTTGTCGGAACAGTTGACAGGATCGCTTTAAGTCCCATCTATGTATTGAATTTGTCTACCACAAAATTTCCGCCGCTCAACCCGCCATTGAACATGTCGCATGAAGAATACACCCGAACCTATATTTGCGTTTTTCTCGCGGCATGAACCGGGCGCCCGGATGCGTTAAGATGAGCGGATGAAGAAGTTTGACGTAGCCATTGCGGGCGGCGGGTTGATCGGCGGATCCATCGCGCTCGAACTTGCGCGAGCCGGGCTGCGGGTCAGCGTGTTCGATCGTCAGGAACCCGGGCAGGAAGCATCCTGGGCGGGAGCGGGCATTCTTTCGCCTGCGCCGGAAAGTTCGGGCATGATTCCGCTAGTGACCCTGGGCAAGGCAAGCATGAGGCTGTATCCGGAATTCGTGCGCACCGTGGAGGAAATCTCGGGACAAATTGCGGGCTACCGCGCAAAAGGGACGCTGCAAGCGCTTTTCACGGGCGATGCGCGCGAAGAGCTAAGCACCGTGATTGCGCTGCATCACGGGCTGGGGCTGAAGGCAGAGCCGCTCAGCGCACTGGATGCTCGAGCGCTTGAGCCATCTCTCAGCGAAGAAGTCGAAGCCGCCGTGCTGCGCCCAGAAGAAGCCTCCGTAGACAATCGGGCCTTGACAGGCGCGGTGCTCGAAGCCGCACGGCGAAGCGGCGTGCAATTTTTTTCTGCGAGCGGCGCGGAGTCGATCTGGTGCGAAGGCGACCGATGCGCCGGTCTGAATCTGAAAAATGAAAAGATCGAAGCGAATTGGACTGTCATCGCGGCCGGATGCTTTTCCGCGAACATCGAAGGAGTTGCCCCTTACGCTCCAGTGCGGCCGGCGAAGGGGCAAATGGTGGCGTTGCGCGCAGACGATTTGAAAATCGAGCGTGTTCTTTGGTCGGAGAAAATTTATCTCGTCCCGAGGAACGACGGAAGGATTCTTGCCGGCGCGACCGTGGAATACACGGGCTTCGATAAAGCGCTGACAGCGGGCGGCATCGAGAAGATTCTTGCCGCAGCGATCGAGCTGGCGCCTGGTCTTTCCGGCGCGCGCGTGGAAGAAACCTGGGCGGGACTCAGGCCCGACTCGCCGGATCATCTGCCCATCCTCGGACCAACGGACGTCGAGGGGTTGCTCATCGCGACGGGACATTTTCGCAGCGGAATCCTTCTCGCACCAATTACCGCGCGGCTAGTCCGCGAGTGGGTGACGCAACAACGCGTCAGCGTGGATTGGGAACGCTTTAGCCCGATGCGCTTTAAATCCGCCTCCGCTCACAGGGCACCTGCCTGAAGACGAGATTAGCTCTGCTTGGCCCCGGACACGAACAGCCGGAGACTTACGCGATGCAAAAACGCTCTCCCGCTGGCAGTTCGGAATAGAAGCCCTTCACCAGAATTCGGGTTAACCCTAAGAGCCACTCCCCCTATGTTTTTCATAAGTGTTGATTCTAAAAGAGCTTAAAGTCGTTTGTTTTTATACGCTTATGTAAATGTTGATTCTGAAGAACTTGGAAGTAAACATAACTCGGCCTCGAAATGCATTGTTTTGAGGTATGCGAAGGCGGAGACCGAAGACGCGACGGGCTATATGCACTTCGGGTACAGGCCGCAGGGCTCCGCCCTTCGCTACAGATACCGGACCGTGCGGGTTCGATGTTTTGCGAAACAACTGAGAAGAGCACAGCAGGAATGGGCGGGCCACTCTGGGCTTGCCACAAAATAAAAAAGGCGGCAGAGACTGCCGCACTAAAACCCCATAATAACACCTGAAGTAAGTATAGCATCTAGAACTCTGTTGTCAAGAGGCAGCGAAGCGCGGAAAAAACGGGGATATTTTTGACATCTGGGGTTCTACTCGTCTACTCGAGGTTCTGCGCCATCAAAGTATTTCAAATAAGGAGATCTCCCCGCCGAAGGGTCGTGCTGAAAAGCTACTGCTGCCGAGCGGGAGGCGGCGTGATGGGCATGGCTTGTCCAACGTTACTGTACTGAATCTGGCTGCTGTCGAGAGCCAGTTCGTGCTCGAGCACGACATCGAGCGTGGAGCCGCGCGGCAATTCGGCTTCCGGGCCCCGCGTCAAGAGGACTGCGCCGAGTCCCGCAAGAGCACCGACGCCGGCGCCAATTCCGAGGCCTTTGGCGCTCCCGGCAATGGCGCCAATGCCCGCGCCAGCCGCGGTGGTTTCCGCGACTGTTTGGGCGTCCTTCCCTTTGCCTCCGGCGCCAATCACTTTTCCTTCGGAATCCATGGTCTCTTTTCCGCCCGAATCCGCGCTGCGGGGAGCCGCATTCAAGTCCACGGTGTAGCCATTCGGAAAGATCAGCGTGTCCAGCCGCATGCGAAATTCGCCGCGCCCCTTGATGCGCCCGGGCCGCTTGGATTCAAGCAACTCTCCTCGAAGATACGAACCAACGGGAATGATGATGTGATTGTTCTGCGTGATGGGGAAGGACGTATGGAAGTAAACGGAATCGCCGGGCTTCGCGCCGCGCGTGGAGATGCCGTTTTCAAGGACCACGGCGACGCGCGTGCCCGCGGGAATCCTGATTATTTGCGTGGAGGCAGGCTTGGCTGCCACAGCAGCCTTCGGAGGAGGTACCGGAGGCGGAGCGGACGTCTGCGGCCCGGCAGCTTCTTGTGCGCGGCCTAGTTGTGGAAGTACGAGCAGGCAAACAGCCAGCAGGCAGTACAAAAAACGAATTCGGCGGGGCGGCTCTCTCATGACATCCCTCCGTTATGTTTGGTCCGATGCCCCATGGTAGGCACTGGATGCCTGAGTATATCCCTTGCATCCCCTGCGCGGAGTGGCGAATTTGGCAGGCTCAGTCCAGCTGCCAAGGCCCTGTTAGTTCATTGCGCTAGCTCGTTCCGGTTGACGACGCAGAAGGAAACTGAGTAGCCTGAGGGACGTCCAAAAGCAATCAAGAAAGAGGGCAACGGATATGGCGAAGCTGGCGCTTATTTATGGAATGCGGTTGCTCCCGGAAGAAGAGTTGGGCGAGGTAAGAGACGCTACCGTGGTGCTGAAAAATGGCCGGACGGCGCGGATTGCGTTGCACCTGATCGAGGGCAGTAAAGAAGAGATCGAAGCGACGTTCCACGAATCGGTCGCTGCGTTTTTTGACTTGTATCCCGAAATTTAGAATATAGAAGGCGGGGCTTTCTTGCTGGAGATTCGAGAATGGATCAACGGTTGCCGAAATTCTCGGGGTCCGCGTTGGGGTCGCCGAGATTATCGTTGATGAGCACCGTGGATTGGCCGGTGAGTTCAAAACGTTTGCGGCACTTGAAACAAGCCACGAGGTCGTCGAGGCGCACCATGAAGGAAGTAGCCTTCGCAAACTTTCTCCGGTCTTCTTCACCGGCACCGCGCGGGAGTTCCCTTTTCTTCCGGGAAACCTTCCAGCGAACCGGGAATTCGAATTCGCCGCGGCAACTCGGGCAGACGAGCTTGATCTTTCTGGTTTCTTCCTTTTCCGTGTAAAACGCGCGTTCGTCCATGGCTAAGTGGCGGGTGCACTCACCGCATCCTCGATTGTAACAAATTCCAGGCCGAGGTCACGCCAACGAGGGAGCCAATGTTCGAGTGCCGCGAGCGTCGGGAGACGGTCGGCATTCAGCTGGCGGTGAGAACCATCATGGAGACAAAGAATGTCCCCCGTGGCGGCCGGCGATTTTGCAGCGTCGCTGACCAGACTATTTTTCGCATGTGCTGCGATCGGCTGCATGCGTGGAATAAGCCATTCCGAGGATGTTGCTCGCCAATCGCCGGGGATCAGCGTCCACATGACTACGCGCTGATTCAGTTCCCGCGCGACAGGGATCACCCAGGGGTTGCGAAAGCCGTAAGGCGGCCGGAACCACCTTGGCAATGCGCCGGTGGCAGCTTTGATTGAAAAATTGCAGCAGCGGAGTTCGATAGTGATGCGATCCGGCTTAAGCCAGAAAAGATTGGGATGCGCATCGGTGTGATTGCCGATGACGTGGCCGCGCGCGGCTGTTTCCTTTAGAAGCTCCGGGCATTCGCGCGCATGTTTTCCGATGACAAAAAAAGTGGCGCGAGCTTTAAATCGATCGAGAAGATCGAGTAGCTTCGGCGTGATCGCGGGATTCGGTCCATCGTCAAAGGTGAGCGCCAGCTTGCGCGGCGAATTCGTGCGGCAAATGGTGCGGCCGAAGAGTTGCGAGCGAGGATAGGCCGCTCCGTAGGCGGCAAGTCCGGCGGCCGCGGCGGTTGCGAGCGAGGGCGCGGCAATCAGCCAGGGGTTCATTGCACCCATTCTCGCACGGCGCATCTTATATCGACCATGCGGAAAGGGTAGCTCCGACCTTTTAGACGCGGGGATGTTGGTAAAGTCTGCATGCCCTCCCCCGCGGGGAGACCGCGGCCACCCAACGGATTCGCGCCTCCCCGCTACTTATGCGCAAATCAGTGCGCTCTCCTCGCTTTGTAGTTCTTGCTGCCATGCTGGAAGCCATCCCATAAACGGGCGGGGAGTCTCCTAATTGTTTTGTTTTCAAGGTCGTAGGGCGCCTTGAAAGGATCTACGGGCCAGGTTGCATGGTCTTTCCAATGCCGATACCTACTCATTTAATCCACTGGTTTAATACAAGCCTACTTAGAATTCAGCCTGGTAAGCCGCGGCGGGTCTTCAGATCGTTGAGCAAGCGCTCGACCTCGTTGTCGCGATCGAGACGGACTAGCTTCTCGCCCACGTCATCCGTGATTAGCTCAACTTCCGCGGTCGCCACGGCTTCGGTGTGGTGCACGCGGTCTTTCAGCCGATCAAACGTAGCGCTCTTCGAATTGTCGCCGAGCGCCGTCTGCGCGCGCGCCGCTTTGCCGAGAGCCACGCTGCGGCGGTGCCGCGCCAGCAGCAGATCGCGCTTGGACTTTGCTTCATCGAGCTTCTGCTCGAGCTTCAGCAAAGCGCTCTTCAACGCATCGACCTGCGCCTTCTGGTCGTCTACCTGCTCTTTGTAGCTTAACGCCAGCCGCTGCGACGTGTGGAAGCGATCCAGCGCGGCGCGAGCCAGATCGTCCTGCGCTTTGTCTACCGCAACTTCGGCTTTGCGCATCCAGTCCTTCCCCAAATCTTCGTTTTCGCGAAGCTTCTTCTCGAGCATGTGCTGGTCGGCGATGGAAACCGCCACCTGCGTCTTGACCTGGAGATACTGGTTCTCCATGTCCATCATCACCTGCTTGATCATTTTCTCCGGGTCTTCCGCACGATCGATCATGTCGTTCAGGTTGGCCCGGATTAAAGTGCCTACTCGTTCTAAAAGTCCCATGACATTTCTCCTTTCAAACAGCCGAAAATTCTTGCTGCCAAAAACGGAATAAAAAACTAGGGCTGCAATCTGCCGGCGCAAAGCCTAACTCGGCGCAAAACAGATCTAACGCAAATGCCTGGCAAGCAGATGCAGAAGCCCGGGCACATAGGCGATGCTGAACGCCGCCATTTGCTCCACCATATAAACTGCCCCTCCAAAAAAATGCCGGGCGGCAAACGCAATCACTACCGTGCAGAAAATCCACAACATCAGGAGTTCATCTTTCCACGTCATGGCCGTCCCCCAACTGCCATCGAGCGCCCCGGCAAGCCCGATGGCTTGCCGGGACGGAAGCAAACGTTACGCCTTGGGCGCGGGCGCTGCTGGTTTCTCTGACTTCGGCGCCTTATCGCCGATCATCCGAACCTTGCTGAGCAACTCCGACATCTGCATGCCGGAAAGCGCTTCGAAGAGCGCCGGCACTTGCGCGGCAATCTTCGTGATGTCGCCGGTTAGCTTATAAGCGCCGGCTGCGTCGCCATTTCCCGTAGAGACGATGGTGACTTTGTCGACCTTGCTGAGCGGCTCTGCGAGCGCGCGCACGACTTCGGGCAAACTGCTGATGAGTTTGTCCACCACCGCGGCCTGGTTGTACTCCTGGAAAGCTTCTGCCTTAACGTTCATGGCTTTGGCTTCCGCTTCGCCCTTCTTGAATATGATCTCGGCTTCGGCTTCGCCCTGCGCACGAATGGCAGCGGCGCGGCCTTCCGCTTCGCTGATTAAACGCTGACGTTCGGCATTGGCGATGGTCTCGATGCGCTGGCGTTCGATTTCCGCCGGCTTGAGCACGGTGGCGATTAGCTCGCGTTCGCGGCGCGCAATTTCCGCTTCCTGCACTTTCACTTGAGACTCGCGCTCCACTTGCTGTACCCGCACTCCCTCGGTAACAACCTGCTGCTGCATAACATTGGTTTCGATTTCGTATGCTTTGTCGGCGGTGGCCTGGGCTTTCTTGGTCATTTCCAGATAGCTGGCTTTTTTGATGTCCAAGTCGCGCTCCGCTTCGGCTTGCTTCGCTAGTGAAGCCGTTTCCGCCGCAACGCGCTCCTGGTCGGCTTGTGCTTTCGCAACGGCCGAGGCCCGTGTCGCTTCTGCACGTTTGATAGCGATATCTCGGTCGGCTTCGGCGGCGGCCACTTCCGCGTCGCGCTTGATTCGCGCGATGTCCGGCCGTCCCATATTGGTGATGTACTCGTTTTTGTCGCGCACTTCTTTGAGCGTGAAGCTCACCACTTCCAGCCCCATCTTGTTCATGTCATCGGCGCAGGTTGAGCGCATGCGATCGGCGACCATTTCCGGTTCCTTGACGATCTGCTCCACCGTGAGCTGCCCGATGATTCCGCGCAGGTGGCCTTCCATGACCAGCCGGATCAGCCCTTCGCGCTGCTCCGGCCGCTTGGTTAGGAATTGTTCCGCCGCTGTCCGGATAGATTCCGGGTCGGACTTCACTTTGATCTGGGCAACCGCCTCGATCGTGACGGCGACGCCCTGCTTGGTATAGAGACTCTGCTGGGGCGCGACGTCAAACGACATTAACTCCAGCGATAGTTCGCGGCATTGCTCGATCATTGGAAAAATGATCGTGCCACCGCCTTTGACGATACGCGTCCCGCGAAGGCCGTAAATAATCAACGCCTCGTGCGGGCCTGCTTTTCTGAACATTCTGGCCAAGAGGGCCATACCGAAAAGGACAGCAATAATGGCCAGCCCCGCTACAACTGGGATAAGCGGCAACCCGAACATAAAAACCTCCCTTTTCCACTCGTCCGGACTGTTTGCGTCGAGCGACAGTCCGAGAAACTTTTTGCTCCACCGTGAGTATTCTTCAGCGCGTGAACTCTTCCCACCGGCGGACGTACGCAATTCCCTTCTCGTACCGCTCGATGACTACTTCGGCGCCCTTCTCAATAGGTTTGCCGTCGTCGCTGCGCGCGCCTGCTCCGCGGCGTACGCCGGCGATCGAGAAGATCACTTCGCCTGTGCCGCGTTCGCGAATGGGCACACTAATCGAGCCGACTGACCCTTCAATCCGGTAGTCGGAATCATTCAGCTCGGAGTCACCACCGCGCATTAGTTTCAGCATGAATCTGAAAACGAGCCATCCCGCAACGAGGCCCGCAAGCGTTGCGAATCCGAGAGATGCGAGCGCAACAAGGTGCGAGCGTGTTGAGAGGATGTAGCCCGTTCCGCCAAACCAAGCGAGAAAAGCCAAAAGCGTAGACATGTTGAGCCACGGGATATGCGCAAAAGCTCTTACTGCGCCGCCCGCGCCTCCGCCGTGATGCGCCACGTGAAAGGGCAGGTGCAGACGAAACGGGAGATGGATGTGGACCGCGCCCGCAAGGAACGAAAGAACGCTCAGCGAGAAGCCCACAATAAAACAAAGCAGATAAAAGTCAGACCAGGTCATAAGACACCCCGAAACGCAGCACCCCGCTGCGCAGACTGGAATTCGAGAGGCGGCCCCTCCGGTCAGTTATTCAGCGAAACTGGCGGTGGATGTCCACTGCCCTGCTGCTTGCCCGAATGCAAGACTTCGCCGAGACGATCCGCCAGACCCGGCGTGCGAAGAATCTCTGCAAGGAGCAAAAGCGCCCGGCGCGAATCTTCGTGTTCCGCGAGCACTAAAAGACCGCGGCGAAGCTCCGGATCAGCGGCAAATTGTTCGGCGCCTGCATACAGCCAGGAATCGATCTTGGCGTCGACGACACGGAGCGAAGACTGCAACTCCGGGGTGTAACCCTCCGGATCGTCCACCAGAAAACCTGGATAGACTCGGAAGAACCGCGCGAGCAGCGTGCGCGTGCCGTGCGTGAGGTGCGGCCGGGTGCCGCTCTCGATCTGCGAGAGATAGGCTTGGCTTAGCCCGCGGCCTACTTCGCGCTTCATGGCCTTCGCCAATTCTTGTTGCGTCATCGGGCGCCCCAGGCCACGCAGGGAACCTTCTACGGAGCGGAGAGAACGGAGTTTGTTACCGAGAGTCATCGAGGAACCTTATATTGCAATCTGCAAATAACGTATTACTTTTTGCTATTTGTGTCAAGAACTATATTTGTCCTGTTTTCAATGGTTTATGGACGGACTTGAACCTTCTTAGTTTTCCTGGAGGAGAAATAACAAGCGTGCGGTCGAGGCGTTAGTCCGGTTTGCGGAGCGATTGCAGATCAATTCCGAGTTGCTGGCACTTTTTATAAAGGTGGCTGCGCTCCAAGCCTAGCGCTCGCGCTACGTTCGTCATGTGAAAATTGTGCCGTTTAATTTCAGCGAGCAGCACTTCCTTTTCGAATGCTTCCGTGCGCTCTGCAAGTGTTCCCGTTGCTACAGCACCGGCCGCCGCGGAGGCTGCAGAACCTGCACCGGAATCTTCACCGGGAAGCACGAGCCGCACATCGGCGGCCGTGATGGAATCTTCCGCGGACAGAAGCACCAGCCGCTCCACAACATTCCGCAGCTCGCGGACGTTTCCGGGCCAGGCGTAGCGGCGCAGCTCCGCAATCGCATCCGGTGTAAAGAGCTTCTCTTTCCAGCCGTTTTGTGCGGCCACTTGCCGTGCAAAATGCGCGACAAGTTCCGCAAAATCTTCCGGGCGCTCGCGCAGGGCCGGCAGCAGCAGGGGAAAAACGTAAATCCGGTGAAACAAATCCCGGCGGAACGCGTTCTGCTTCACCAGATCGTCGAGATTTCGGTGCGTGGCAACGAGAACGCGCACGTTCACGCGAATCGGCTTGTCCCCGCCCACTCGCTCGACTTCGCCCTCTTCGAGCACACGCAGCAACTTTGCCTGCATGGAGACGGGCATGTCGCCAATTTCATCCAAGAACAGCGTGCCGCCTTCAGCCTGTTCGAATTTGCCAAGATGCTTTGCCGCCGCGCCCGTAAACGCTCCCTTTTCATGGCCGAAGAGTTCCGATTCGATCAGCTCCGCAGGAACGGCCGCGCAATTCAGCGTAATGAACGCATTCTCATGACGCTGCGACTTCTCATGAATCGCTCGCGCGACCAGCTCCTTGCCGGTCCCCGTTTCGCCAAGAATGCAGACGCGCGTTTCGCTTGCGGCCACGCGCTCGATCTGCGCAAGCAGCTTCTTCATCGCCGGACCCGACCCAACTAACTCGTGCTTTCCCAGCCGGTGGCGGAGCTCGCGGTTTTCGTCTTCGAGGCGCGAAAGCCGCAGCGCATTCTCCACCGTGACGAGAAGTTTGTCCGTCGAGAGCGGCTTCTCCAAGAAATCCAGCGCGCCCAGCTTGGTGGCCTTGACGGCCATCTCGACATTCGCCTGGCCGGAGATAAGAACGATCGGCGTCTTCACACCGGCTTGTTTCAAATCTTCGAGGAGTTCGATGCCGCTCTTGCCGGGCATGACCACGTCGGAAAGAATCAAGTCAAAGACTTCGGTGCGCAATAGCTCCAGAGCGCGAGGCGCGTTGTCGCAAACAGTGGCTTCATGGCCTGCGAGCCGAAACGCCCGCGACAGCGAAGCCAGCGTGTTGGGGTCGTCATCGACGAGCAGGAGGTGAGCTTTGCGTGGCAATGGATGTCCTTTGAGGCTGAGCGTCAGTCGGAAGCGGCTACGGTGAAACTCTGCGGTGGATTTTTCTCTGGGGCTGCATCTTCCGCCGGCGTTGCTGGATGCGCGGACTGGCGCTGTGGAAGCTCGATGCGAAACGTCGTCCCGCGCCCCTCGTCGCTCGAAACGGAAATGGTTCCGTGATGATCGCTGACCACCGATTGGATAATCGCCAGTCCCAGGCCGGTGCCTTGCACCTTCGTCGTGTAATAGGGCGTAAACAGCCGCGAACATTCTTCTGGCGTAAGTCCCTTCCCCGTGTCCGCAACTTCGATGCGAACGCTGCCCTCATGCTCCGTAGTTCGTATGGTGAGCGTGCCTCCCGCAGGCATGGCGTCCAGCGCGTTCAGCACGAGATTTTGAAACGCGCGATGCAGCAGATCGGCGTCCGCGTCGATTTCCGGCAACGGCTCCGTCAGAAAATATTCCGGAATAACCGGCGGCTTGCCCACGGCATTGAACTGCGGTTCGAACAGGCGCACGGCATTGCGCAAAGCTTCATTGACGTTAACGCGCGCGAAGTGCGGCGCCGGCATTTTCGAAAAATCGCTGAACCGGCCGACGATTGTGTTGAGATTCGCAAGCTCTGCTCTTAGCGTCGCCGTGGATTCGTTAAAAACTTCCAGGAAGTGCTTCGCGTCCAATTGCCGCGCCTTCTGCAAATTTTCAACAGTGATTTGCAGCGGGAAAAGCGGGTTCCGCAATTCGTGCGCCAGGCGTCGCGCCAGTTCGCGCCACGCGGCGACGCGTTCCGTCTGCACAAGCTGCTCCCGCTGCGCCGCCAGCGTCCGCGTCATTTCATTGAACGCGGAGGCAAGCTCTCCAATCTCGTCCCGGCCGCGCAGATCGATGACGGTATCCCATCGTCCGGAAGCCACTTCGCGTGCGCCCTCGGCCAACTCCTCGAGCGGCCGCGTAATTCTGGCCGAAACCCACAAACTGAGCAGCAACCCAATTAAAATCGCCGCTCCCGCCACCGCCCCCGCGATTTGCAAAATGTGCCGCGTCAGCAGCACAAGATCCCTGCGCGAGCTGCCCAGCAGCAGCACGGCAAGAAGTTCATTGTTACGGCCCGTCAGCGGAATCGCGTGAAATGTTTCGGCGTCCGCGGCGTTCTCCGACCAATCGATGGTTCGCACCAAAGGCTTCGGCTGCTTTTGAATCCGCTCAATGAGCGGCTGCAGGCGGTCCGCCTGATCGAACGGCCCGTTTACGTCGGTTAGCGCCGCCGCCACAAAGTTAGGTTCCAGATTTCGGTACAACATGGCGCGCATTCCCGCAGGAGGAACCAGCGAGGCGAGAAAATTCTGGTCCAGCCGCCGCCCGCCGATGATGTACATGGATTTGTTGTTTCCACCGGAAAGCATCCGAACTACTGTCAGAGAGAGGGCTACGCCGTCTGGCAATTCTTCTTTCCTCAAGAATGGCGCCGAATCATTCCAATTTTTGTTTGCTATCACCCAATCGTCTTTGTAGCCCACGCGTGCCGGATATTGCGCCGAGGAGATCAGCGTGCCATCCCAATTCACAAACTCGACAAAGTCCAAACCATGATCCTGCGCCGCTCCGGACGCGTCGTGCACGTAAAGCGAAAGGTCCGGGCTGGATCCCGCCAAATCGATGGCCACCTTCAGCGTGATTTCGGCGTCGGTGATATTTTTCACCTGCCGCGCAATCTCTTCTCCCCGCTGCGCGTATTCTTTGTTGAACTGCGCGACCAGCGCCTCGCTCCGCTGAGCGTCGGCCTCTTCGAAAGCAGCTTGCGTGTAGTGCGTCACGCCGTAGGCCACCAGCGAAACCGAAGCAAGCACGGTAATGAGAAAAACCAAAAACAACTTTGTGCGAAAGCTCATGGCTTTGCTCCGAAAGCAGCCGCGCGCGGTTGCGGAAAAGATTTTGCCTCGGTATTTGCAGCATTCGAAGCGGCCGCAATCGCTGGCTCAGGAAGCTCCAACCAAACGTCGCCGAGATGCCATTCGCCCCAGCGCGCCGGCATCCAATCGCGCACCGTTGGACCTAGCCCCGCGGACTCCGCCTCCGTGATGAGCGGCAGCACTCGCCACTCCTCGAGAATGCGCCGCTCGCGCGCGTAGAGCTGCTCGTGATCCGTGCTCGTAGTATTCTCCTCCGAAGGTTCCCTCAGATTATATGCCGCAAACATGAAATCGAGTTCCGCGCGCGAAGAAAGCGAGGAATAATGCCATGCAAACAGGTGCGCACCCGCAGGAGGGTCTGACGGCGCAGGCGCGGCCACGCCAGCACGCGTGATCGGCCGGTTGATGACTTGCACAAGAATCGCAGCCTGACGAGCATTCACGGCCACACGCTCCCCGAGGAGTTTCGCAAGATCGCCCACAGGATCGACACGCAAGCGCAGTGGTTCCGCGACCCCGGCCTCGTTCGAAGGAAGCTGGCGGCGCAATTCCTTTGCGCGTTCAAGGTTCGTGTCCACGTTGAAGAGGAAAGCATATCCCGAGAGCCACTGCGGCAAAAGGGCTGCTGCAGGTTCGGCTTGCTTCTGAAGCAACACGTTGGCCATGGTGCCGCGGTCGAGCGCAAGAGAGAGCGCTTCGCGCAGGCGAACATCGGATGCGGCGCTCTGCGCATCGTCGAAGCGCAGCCCGTAAAGCGTCGCCGGCTCCGAAGTCCAAACGCGCAGATTGGCCTGCTTCGCGCGCGGCACAAGATCGGGCGCCAACTCGATCAAATCGGCCTTCCCCAGTTGCAAGTCAAACATCGCGCGCAGCGGCGGCACTCCGAGCGTAACATCAATCGCATCGACGAACGGCCGGCCAGACCATGCTTCCTCATTCGCACGGAAGTAAAGATGCCCGCTCGCGCCTCGCGAAGCTGCGTCGCCCGAACTGTCGGCCTGCAACGGTGCGGAATTGTTCTTCGCTTCCGGCTTCGCGCTAACCGGCGCTGCACCGAAAACAAACGGTCCGGTGCCAACAAGCGCTCCGCCTGCCGTCGCTCGAAAAACGAAGTAGCGGCTCGAGGCAAGCTGCTCCAGCAAGTCGGGCGCCGGCACGCTGGACTGAATCACAATCGCGTTGCCGAACACGGAGATTTGCTGTGTCCCCGGAAGCAGCGGCTGAAGCGCCGCCGCAACATCGGCGGAAGTCAGCGCCGAACCATCGGAAAACTTAACGCCCGCGCGAATCGCAAATTGCCAGCGCTTGTTCGAACCATCGTGCGACCATTCCGTTGCCAGCACGGGCTGAAACCGTCCGTAATTATCGAGCGCCACGAGCCGTTCGAACACCAGCGACGCCAGCTTTTCATTCGCGGCCTCTTCGAGCGACCCAGCGGGCCACTCGCGCGGATCGAACGACACGCTGGCCGCATGCATCTCGACGCGCAGCGTCCCGCCAGAGTGCGGGTTCACCGCCGCACCGGCGCCAACGACAATCGCAAGCGAAGCGCTACTTAGAGCAAGTGATCGAAAGTTGATAAGCCTCATACCGACCTGTCTGAAGATTGCGGTCGACCGCGACAGCTCTCGCATTCGTTGAGGGATTCTCGGCCGTTCGGGTCGCTGGAGTATGCAAGGCAACGATTGGTCCGGGAAATTCCATAGAAGCAGATACAGACTGTGCCCGGCGGTCCTTGATGTCGATGGCCTGAATCTCATCCGTCTTTGTCCAGTCTCCCTTGCCCGTCACGAGCAACTGCCAGCCGCTTCCGCAACCGCTGTACACGCTGGCAATCTCGCTGCCCCAGTTCGAGAAAACGGCGACGGGCTCGGCACCATCGCCATACAAACGCGCTAATCCATCCTGTCCCGTTACGACAATCTGTGTTTTTCCCTCGGTCTCAAACTGTGCCGCCGAGATCCACGCTCCCAACTTCTTTCCCGCTATCGCCGTGGGAGACACCGTCCTCACCGGCAGATGGTCGGTGGTGCTCTCGCAGCTCCACTCTTTTCGATCCACAAATGAAATCCGGCAAAGCTCCCCGGGCCAATACACTGCCTGCGAATCAACTCCCAAGGCGAAAAGGCCTCGCCCGTCGCGTTCAAGCGCCCGATGAGTAGGAAGCCGCTCCGATCCCGTCAGCGTCCAATGCTCGTCTCGCGACTCGTAGAAACTGATCTCTTGAATCCCAAGAGCGTAAGCATGTCGTGTATCGCCGTCCAACACCACGTCCAGAATGGGACTGTCCTGCGAAAAGAGAAGCTCTCTTTGCAGCACGAGACTGAACGCCGGTTCGAGCGCCGCCAGACCGTTCACAAGCCCGATGGTTTCCATGATCGTTTCTGTGCTTTCTTTCCTCTGAATCTGTACAACACCGATATATTCCGTGAGATTTTGCGTGACGCTTACGAGAAGGCTCACCGTAGCGTCCGCGGGCAGAATCTTGACGCCGCGCCGCTGCAACTCCTCCTGGAACGCGGCCGACAGATTCGCAAACTCCGCGGTTCGAAGCGAAGAAAGGTTTCGAAAATCGCAAGTCACGGAAGTTGCGTGTATGGAAGACCAAACCTTTCGTGCCAGAGCGCGAGCGGCTTCCTCCAAGGAATCGGCGCGCGCATTCTGCGGAACAAGAGAAAAAATAAGGAAGAATCCGAGAAGCTGGCAAACAATCGTAGGGCCGCGCCGGCGCGGCGGGGACAGATTTTGCTTGGCGGACACAGGCTTGCCGCATGATGATAACATGCCTGCCGGTCGGGTTACGGAGTGCCTCCAAGGCCGAAATTCCTCGTCTCAAAATAGCGCCGTTCCATTTCCGAATCGTCACGAGCATCCGCGGCCACGAACGAGAACGGCCGGCGATCAGCCCGCCGTTCTCGTCTTCGATTAAAAAATAGTTCAACCGCTAGCTGAGTGGGACAGACATTCTTGCCTGTCGCTAAGTTTGTCTGTATCCCAGCCAGTCTGCCTCTTAAAGGTAAATTTAGCCGCTAGCCGGGTGGCACGGTCCACGCTGCTGGCGTAGGAATAACCTCTGGCAAATTCGGCGAAGCGCGGCGGTGCTTGCCTGCATGCTCATGATCTTTCCTCCTTCCAGAAACGCGTCCCAAGCCACCCACAGGGGTATTGGCTAGCGGAACCAGTAGCACAGGCTTCAGCCTGTACAATCCTTGTGTTAATCCGTCTACGGCCTCTTCGCCGGCCGCCTCTGCGCACTGACTGCTGGCGCCGTACCATCCGAATCGGCCGAATCATCCTGCGAGGTATTCCCGTTCCCATTCGTCACGCCCGAAAACGCCGAGCGCATTACGTCGCTCGCGAAAAAGTTCTTCCCGTCCATCGGCACCATCATGATTTGAAGCTTGTCCGAAAGTCTTTCCGCGATAATTTTCTGGATCAGCATCGGATTCTGCTTCAGCACGGCCGCTTCGAACTTCATGCGCTCGGAATCCGCGGCTGCGGTGACCCGGATTCGGTTGGCTTCCGCTTCCGACAAATTTTTCTGCCGCTCGACTTCCGCCTTGCTATCGATAATCTTCGCCTGCGCCGCGGCCTCCGCGTTTTGCAGCGTGGCTTCCTTACGCGCCTCCGCTTCCAACTTGCTCTGCTCGATCTGCTTTTGCTTGAGCGGCAAGGTGTATTGCATCGCGTCGGATTCCGCCTTGGCCTGCAGCACGTGCACCGCCGCTTGTCCCTCCGCCTGCTTCACGTCGCGCGCCTTCTGCGCCTCCGCCTCGAGCTCCGCGATGCGCACCTCTTTCAACTTGATCTCTTGCTCGGTGCCCAGCCGCTCGTTTTCCTGTTCCTTCAACAACAGCCCTTCGAGCCCTTTGGCGTATTCTGCTGGAAGCTGCAAATCGCGCAGCAGCACTTCACGCACGAGAATTCCGTCGCTCTCCAGCCGCGTCGTTATTGCCGCCGCGGCTTTCGACCGCAACTCCTCCCGCTTTGTGGCAAAAATTTCCTGCGTGATGTAATTCGGCGCAAGCTGCCGGTAAATTGTCGAGACCACCGGCGCGACCACCTCTTCGCCCACTGGTTGCGGCAAATTCGCGTGAATCGCGTCCAGCCGCCGTGGGTCCAGCCGGTATCTCACGGAAACCGCCAAGCCAATGTTCAACCCTTCCCGAGCCTGAACGGTTAAAACTTCGTTTTCTGATTTTGCCGACGCGCTCGCCACGGTCGAGTACACCTGTTCCCGCGTGTCATACAGCGCCACGCTATCGACGAGCGGCGTGACGAAGTGCACTCCCGGGTACAGCGTGCCGCGCCGCGCGCCCCAAATCTGGCTGACGCGTACGCCGGCGGAGCCGTCCGGAATCACCACGATGCTCAGCGCCAGCAAAATTGGAAGTACGCCCGAGATCGCAAGCCGCTGGGCCAGCCGCCAGCGGACCGGTCCAAAAGGGCGGTGTGCCGTGATTCCCGTTTCCACAGCCACTTCGCTTGTCTTACCGCGCGCCAAAAGCCGCCGGAGTTGCTCCGAGATATAAATGTCATAAGCCACCAGCGCCCCGGAGCTCCCGAATAGTCCGAGTCCCAAAATCATCAGCAAATACTTCAAAGCCAGCATGGTGTTGCTCCTTCCCTCTCACTCCCGGGCGTTGCGGCGAAGGGGTGACCATCCAATCCGCCGCTCACGTTGGGCCGGGAATCCTGCCCGCTCGATCTCGGGCTCTGTTCCCTCGACTCGCCTTACTCAGCGCTGTGAAGCGTAGGGCCGCGCCAGTTGTGTCGTCCCGTGCGCGAGATGCGCCAGGTGCGCGGGCGCAGGCGCACGCCGAGCCGTCACCGGCTGCATCAAGACGAACATCGCCCGCAACAACATCCAATCAAACGCGAAGGCGGCAGCCGCAGCAAAAATCGTGACTACGACGAGTGTTGCGAAATGCAGCATGGCGATCATGTTGTGCCTCTCGTGTCTTGCAATGTCCTGCGCCGATGGGAATGGCACGCCAAGCACCACGCTAAATGTGTTGAAAATAAAAGACTTACTTTTCTTCTCGAAGCTAGGCTTTGTGTGGATAGAAACACGCCGTGGCCAGCCAGACGCGCACCCCACTCCTCCGTTTGGCCTCGCAGCCAATCGGAGCTATTGTAGTAGTGTCAGGAAAAGGACACGGAAGGACGAAGCGCGCAAACCTGCCTCGCTGATTTCCGCTCGAGGCGGTATTCGCTTCCACTAAAAAAACCTCGATATGGCGCAACGCTCCGGAATGCGGCTCGGCAAAATCCTTGGGATACCCATCTATCTCCATTCCACATGGATCATCATTTTTGCCGGCATCACCTATTTTCTCTACGTGCAGTTTGCGCAGCAATATCCCGCCTGGACGCCCGCACAACATTTGAGCGTTGGCGTGTTTACGAGCGTTCTCTTTTTCTGCTCGCTCCTATTCCATGAGCTTGCCCACAGCGTCGTCGCCCAGCACTATAAAATTCGCGTTCTTTCCATTACGCTGTTCATCTTCGGCGGCGTCGCCAGCATCGAGCGCGACCCGTCCAAAGCCATCCAGGAATTCAACATCGCCATCGCCGGTCCGATCGCCAGCGGCCTTCTTGCCGCATTCTTCTTCGGCATCGCTCAATTCCTTCCGTCAAACCAGATGGTTAATGCGGTTTCCACTTGGCTCTGGACCACAAATCTCTTGCTCGCGGTTTTCAATCTTCTCCCTGGCTTCCCCCTGGATGGCGGCAGAATCTTCCGCGCCATGATCTGGGGCGCGACCAAGAATTTTTCCAGAGCCACGCGCATCGCCGGCGCCAGCGGGCGAATGATCGCCTACGCCATGATCCTTCTTGGCGGCTTTGCGGTTTTCAAGGGATTTGTTGGGCAGGGCCTCTGGAGCGTTTTCATCGGCTTCTTCCTACTAAACGCCGCGCAAGAAAGCGTCGCGCAGGCCGCTATTCGCGAAACTCTGACTGGCCTGCGCGCCGCCGACGTCATGAGCCACGAAGTCCCCACCGTTGGCCGCGCCATCTCCCTCGAAGAATATGGCGCCGAAGTCCTGCGCACCGGCCGCCGCTGCCACCTTGTCATCACCGACGATCGCCTCGTCGGCATGATGAACGTCCACCGGCTGAATTCCGTTCCGCGCGACGAGTGGGCCCACAACTCCATTCAGGCCGTTATGATTCCTCGCGAACGCATCCTCTGGGCCACTCCAGATGAGCCGCTTCTCGGCCTTCTCGAGCGACTCCTCACCGCCGACGTTAATCAAATGCCCATCGTCTCAGGCTCCGATGACGGCGCCGCCCACATCATCGGCATGGTCAGCCGCGACTCTATCCTCCGCGTCATGAAAACTCGCACCGAACTCGGCGCGCTCTCCTACAACAGCGTCGCGGGCAAGTAACGAGGGACTCGTCGGTCTTCGAGTCTGTTCCAATGAGTCTCCTTGGCCTGATCCTCTCCGCCGCTTCCACTCCATCTCTTCATTAACTTAGGAAGTCAACTTGGGTATACGATGGTTCTCAAGCCCAAAGGAGGACGAAGATGGCCAAAAAGAGCAATCTCACAAAAGTCGCAGCTAGGATCGGTGGCGCGTTTGGCAAAGCAGATCGCAAGGCACATAAAGTAGTCGAGGCAGGATCGCTAGCCAAGGAAGAACTCCTGGCGATCTCAAAGCAAGTCGGGGCCCTCAAGCGCCAATTAGAAAAGACCACTAAACGTCTCAAACGCGCCCTGAACTAACTTCCAGGCGCCACCCAAACTTGAACGCCCCAAACTGTCCCCCGCCCTGTCGCGAGCGGATCCCTGCTTCCGCAGCGGCACTCCCATTCTTGCGAACAAGCGTTTCGCTCATCGCCCATCCGCGTTCACAACTCCAAATGCGGAATTTCTGTCCGTTTGGTTTATAATGCGCCGCCCCTGAGGTCGATAGCCTCAGCAGCAATCAGCAAACCAAAATGGAGGGAGCGCAGCCATGAAATCCGCGAATGTGCGGAGGTCTTTGTCGACATGGAATCCCCGCCGGATCCGCTGGGGATCGACGAGCTTGCTGGTTCTTTCGGCAATCTTTGTCGCGAGCCTGGCCGCACAAACTCCCAGCAGCTCGGAAAACTCTGCGCCGTCCGCCGCGGTGCCGGCAAATTACGCTCCGAACTATGCCCTCGAAGCCCGCTTCCTCCCCGCTAACATGAACAAACTCGTTTTCGATCTCTCCGTCATTCCCCGCTGGTTCACTTTCTCCGACAAATTCTGGTACAGCTACCGCACCTCCGACGGCACGCACTATTACATCGTCGATCCCCTCAAAAAATCCAAGTCCCTCCTTTGGGACAACGCCAAAATCGCCGCGGCTCTTTCCCTTCTCACCAATTTTCCCTACGACGCGCAGCATCTCCCCATCAAGCGTCTTAAGCTCGTCGACAAAGACACGCGCATGCGTTTCGAAGTCGAGATTCGCAAAGACGGCGTCGTTCCCAACGAACCCGAAAAGAAAATCCAAAACGACGGCAGCCAGCAAGGCGACGAAAGCGAAGTTAGACAGAACGAGGACAAACAAAACGAAGACAAGCAGAACGATGACAAGCAAACCGGGCAGCAGGGCCAGCGCGCTGATCTTTCCGGCCAACTCGCGGAGCCGAAAGAAGAAACCCGCACGCTCTCCTTCGAATACGATCTAGCCACTGCCAAAGTCTCGCGGCTGGACAACGTCGAGCCCGTGAAGCAAAAGCCTTTATGGGCTACCGTTTCTCCCGACGAAAAAACCGTCGTCTTCGCCCGCGGCCAAAATCTCTACATGATGGACGCTGAGAGTTACGCCAAAGTCCTAAAAAAGGCCGGCGACACCTCCGTCGTCGAGACTCAGCTCACCACCGACGGTGTCGTAAAATTCAGTTACGCCCGCCGCATCTTGACCGAGCAGGAAGATCAACTCAAAAAAGAGGACAAGGGCGACACCAACAAGGCCGGCATTCGCTCTCCCGCCATTCAGGTCCACTGGTCGAAAGACTCAAAAAAATTCGCGGTCGTCCGCCAAGATGAACGCAAAATCCCCGATTTCTGGGTCATTCACTCGCTCGCGAATCCTCGCCCCATTCTCGAGTCCTACCCCTATCCGCTTCCCGGCGAGGCCGCCATGCCGATTCCCCAACTGGAAGTTCTGGATGTCGCCACGAAGCAACTTGTCGTCGTGCAAGCCAAAAACTTCTTAGAGCAGGAACTCCGCATCGAAGATGCCCCGCTTCTCGAACGCGATCGCGAAGAAATGCGTGAAGAGCAGGAAGGAAATCAGGAAGGCGCTCCGATGCCGCTCTCGCGTGTCACCGTGCGCTGGCTGTCGGACACTTCGGACAAACTCTACTTCACCAGCACCAATCGCGATTTTCGCAAAGTCGATGTGTGCGTCGCCGACACCTCCTCCGGCGCCTCAAAAACGCTCATCGAAGAGCGCTCCAACGTCTGGCTCAGCGTGAAGCCGCTGCGCCTCGTCGGCAACGCCCACGAACTCATCTGGTGGTCCGAGCGCGACGGCTGGGGCCACTATTACCTCTTCGACGCCGAAGGCAAACTCAAAAATCAAATAACCTCCGGCGAATACGTTAGCGACCAGATTATTTCTCTCGATGACAAATCGCGTACCCTCTTTTTCACCGCCAACGGACGCGAACGCGGCGAAGATCCATACTATGTCCATCTTTATCGCATCAATCTCGACGGCTCCGGGCTTCAACTTCTCACTCCCGGCAATTTCTCTCATGCCTTCAGCACTCCGGACTCCGGCAAATACTTCGAAGACACTTTTTCCCGCGTCGACACCGCTCCCAAATCCATCCTGGTCGACGCACAAGGCGACCACCTTCTCGACCTCGAAACCACCGACGTCTCTCAACTGCTCGAAGCCGGCTACAAATTCCCCGAACTCTTCAAAGTCAAAGCCGAAGACGGCATCACCGATCTCTACGGCGTCATGCACAAGCCATTCGACTTTGATCCCGGCCGCAAATATCCCCTGATCGAGTTCGTCTACCCGGGCCCGCAAACCGAGGAAGTGAACAAGACCTTCTCCCCCAAAAGCCCCAACATCCCGCTCGCTCAGCTAGGTTTCATCGTCATCGAAGTCGGCGCGCGCGGCGGAAGCCCTCAGCGCGACAAGTGGTATGACAGCTATGGTTACGGCAATCTCCGCGACTACGGCCTCGCCGACAAGAAAGTTGCCGCCGAGCACCTCGCCGCCCTTCATCCCTACATTGATCTCTCCCGAGTCGGCATGTGGGGCCATTCCGGCGGCGGCTTTATGACCGCCGCAGCCCTCATGCAGTATCCCGATTTCTACAAAGCCGGCTGGTCCGAATCCGGCAATCACGACAACGTCGTCTACAACCGCGACTGGAGCGAAAAATACCACGGCGTCCGCGAGGAAACGCTGAAGGACGGCACCCAAAAATATGTCTACGAGATCGACAAGAATTCCGAACTGGCCAAAAATCTAAAAGGCCATCTCATGCTCACCACCGGCGACACGGACAACAACGTCAGCATGGTCAACACTATGCGCGTCGCCAACGCCCTCATCAAGGCCGACAAGCGCTTCGAAATTCAGGTCTACCCCGGTATGCGCCATTCCTACATGCCCATCGCCAGCTACGTCGACATGGCCCGCGGCGATTTCTTCGCCCGCTGGCTCCTCGGCTCCTCGGAAACCGGCGCCGACATCATCGAACTCCAAAACGAAAGACTCTATTCCCCCAGCAAAAAATTCAAGGAGTAGTCTTAGCCCATTGAGCCTGAAATCCACGAAACCGCATGCCAGTGACAGTTAACACTCCGTTTTTTGGGAACTGGCAAACGATTCCTTATTGAATTCCATATCTTTTGTGTAGCGACATGAATCGATAGCAATTTCCGCAATCTCCTAAAACCTATGTTTTCCTAGCATTGCAACAAACAGAGGCTTAGTTCAAATTTGGTCTCAAAAGTGCCGCGTCTATTTCAAAGCTGGGACTCTGGTTGTTCTCGCAGAGTCCTTCTACCGAAGTTTTGGCGTTAAGACGGAGGGGTCGATTACGCCGCACCGTGACGGTAACTCTTCCTGTCTTAATCCGAATCATCGGAATCCATTCCGATTGGGGAGTCGTTTTAGTCATACCCATGCTGTGTGGCCAGCCAGCACTTCAAGGACAGAGTATTGTCACGGGATCTATAACAGGAACCGTCCCGTATCAACACCTCACCGTCGCTGCTGTGCCGGATCGCATTGCTCCCTCTACCGACGGGATTGCGCATGCTGGTCAGGTTCGGCATCGGGATGCGTTTACAGAGGTTTGGTTTGGACGATGAAAGGTGTTGGGGCAGTTAGGCAAAACTTGGGGCAATTCGCGCCGTCTTGGTGCGGTTCGCAAACCATTGAGGCAATTCCTGATAAAGATCGTTTCACACGATGCGAGCAGGCGAAATGACTGTGCACTCCCTGCCACTTCTTAGGTCGCGGAACTCTTTGTCCGGGATTTCTCATCTTCATCTTGTTCTGATTTCCGGTGCCTGGCTCTGACGGGCGTCATGGGCTTGTTGAGGACGGAATTCTAGCAAAGAGTGACTTTCTGGGTTGTTATTTCGAATTTTGACGGAGGCACAGCATGTACAGGTTGAGAGTCTTTGCGATATTTGGAATTGTCTTTTGCTTGTTCCTGCTCGCGGCTGGCTTGGGGAGTGCTCAAACAAGCCGTGGAACTTTGACAGGAATTGTAAGTGACAGTTCGGGCGCGGTTATTGCGAATGCGACCGTTACCATCACACAGTCGGGGACGAACCTCAAGCGTCAAACCACGACCAACGAGGCGGGCGTATACCGGTTTGATGCCGTTGATCTAGGCACATATGCTCTGTCGGTGTCTGCAGCTGGTTTTCAAACGAGTGAAACGACCGGGGTCGAAGTTCAGGCAGCACACACCACGAACATCGATATTCCTCTCGAGGTCGGAGCTACTTCGGAAGTCGTGAAGGTGGAGGCCTCCGCCGAGGTCGCCCTGGAGACCTCCGAGCAAGTCCGCGGCGCGAACTTTTCCGACCACACGATCACCAACCTGCCGATTGCCGGCCAGGATAGCTTGACGATAGCCCAATTGTTGCCAGGCGTGATGGTGATCTCCGGAGCGACGAACGCCATAAACCAGGACGGCACCTACGCTTTTGCCGTCAACGGCCAGCGTCCGCGCGGCAACAATTTCATGATTGACGGTGTGGAGAACAACGACATATCCATCACCGGCCCAGCCTTCACCATCACGAACCCTGACGCCATCGAGGAAGTTAATATCCAGACTGCGGATTTCAGTGCTGAATTTGGCCGCGCCGGCGGCGCCGTCTTCAACCAGATAACTAAGTCAGGAACCAATGACATACACGGGACAGCCACCTATGTCTACAGCGGCAGTGCTTTTGCGGCGCTTAACAACGCTCAGAAGATCAATCACCTGACGACTCCTCCGCGACAAGTTGAAAACGATCCTGACTTTACGATCGGCGGCCCGGTCGTCATTCCTCATCTTTATAATGGACACAACAAGACTTTCTTCTTCGCTGCGGCTCAATGGGACCGCATCTTCGGAAATGCGACGTCCGGCTCCTTGCGGCTACCCACCGACGCGGGCGTGGCCACGCTGCAGTCCTTGGCGGGCCAATGTCCGAATGCTGCGCTGTACCTGAAGGCCTTGGGTTCGCTGCGCGGCAATCCCGCCTCGATTCCCAGCAACATCAGCCTGGCCGTGCCTAGCGCTGCCGGTACTTGCACGAACTCGACACGCGCCGGACTCTCACTGGCGACTGGATTGTTCATTCGTCAGGAGCCTTCCGTCAATCTCGACAATAATCATCTCATTCGCATTGACCATAAGGTTTCTGATAAACAAAACATGAGCTTTCGCTGGCTGTATAACTCTAGCTCGTCCACGCCGGGTTTTAACAACTTACCCGGGTTCGACAATGGCTTCACCGGCAAGACTCTGACCGGAAGCTTTGCCGATACCTACGTCATCAACGCCAGGTGGACCAACGAATTCCGCTTCAACTACGGCCGCATCGGCTTCAACTTCCCGCTCCTCGCCCCGGATAGCTTTCACGCCAATGAGCCAAATTATTCCGGTCTCGGAATCACAGGTTTCGGAGGCGCCACCAACATTCCGCAGTTCAGGTATGCGAATAACTGGCAGTACCAGGACACGGCGACCTGGGTCCACAGTACCCACACCTTTCGCTTTGGCGTCGACTATCTCCGTCAATTGGCCCGCCAGCATCCGCCCTTTAACGAGCGCGGTTCCTTTAGCTATGCTCCCAGCAGCGGAGTGACCGCCTTCTCCGACTTTCTTGACGATTTTGGCGGTAATGGGGGTTCACTAAATCGCCAGTTCGGAAGCTCGATTTACCATCCGAACTTGTTACGGCAGTCCTATTTCTTTCAGGATTCATGGAAAACCACCCAGAACCTCACCCTAAATCTCGGTCTCCGTTATGAGAATTTTGGCACGCCGGTGAACACTTTCCGTGTCGCCGCCTTCACCAACTACGATCCAGTCAATTTTGCCGCTCCCCACCCGGTCCAGGGCGATAACAACAACTTCGCTCCTACTGTCGGCTTCGCTTGGAACCCCAAAGGTACCAGCCGGCTTGATCGCCTCATGGGAGGAAGCAAGATGGTCTGGCGCGGCGGCTTTCAGACCAGCTACGATACTTGGTTTAACAACCTGCTCTCCAACATCGCCGGCTCTTCTCCAAATACCTTGGGCGGCATCATTCAATCTACGGCCTCGGGCACTTCTCGTGGCTTGGCCAGCTTCAGCACCCAGTTTGCTAGCATCCAGCCCACCCCTCCCACGGCTCAGTCTCCCCAAACCAACCTTTTCCTCCAGCCGTTCCGCAACCCGTACACCGACCGTTGGTCTCTCGGGTTTGAGCGCGAGCTGCCTAGCGGTTTGATCTTGGACACCTCCTACGTGGGTTCCGTGTCTCATAAGCTGTTTCGAACCATTGACATGAACCCGATCGTTAATCCCGTTACCCGTGCCCGTTTTCAGCCGCAAGTCGGTGTCCGTACCGTGCGCGCGACGAACGCAAACTCCAACTATGAATCCCTTCAGCTCGACCTAAAACGCCGCTTCGGATCCACTCCGGTAGGGCAACTCCAATTCGACGGTTCCTATACTTACTCCCATTTCCTCGACGACGTGAGCGACGTTTTCGGCTTCGATTCCACACCCAGTTCCTTCCAATCGGTTTCCCAGGTCGTGGGTGGCAGCCGGCACCTCGATTACGGCAATTCTGACTTCGATCGCACCCATGTAGCATCCCTCGGCGTGCTTTGGGACGTGCGTGGGCCAAAGTCCGGTCTGCTGGGAACCCTGGTGGGTGGCTGGCAGGTTTCCGCCATTTCCCATTGGCAAAGTGGACTGCCCTATACCATCCTCAACGGCTCGGACCGCAACGGGGATGGCCAAGTCCTCCCGGATCGCCCCGATATCAGCAACCTCAACGCTCCTCTCAACACGAGGGCTGTACTGAAGCCCTCCTGCCCCACCGGCTTTGGAAACCCTGATGCCACAGGCATACCGTGTATTGATCCCACCACAGTGCATTTCATTCAGGGTGCTGGACTTCCGAACGCATCAACGGCCGGCCGGAATGCCTTCCGCGCCCCTGGACTCGATAACCTAGACTTGGGTCTTTCCAAACGGTTCCGCTTCAATGAGCGCATGAACCTTGAATACCGGGCGGATATGTTCAACGCCCTCAACACTCTCAATCTGGGATACCGACCAGCCCCGGACAACGTCACGACCACGCCTGCGGGCAGTTTCTTGGACTTCAGCCAGACGGACTCTGTGGCTCGCACCATGCGCATGCTCCTGCGCGTCACCTTCTAACCTCCACCCAATCCGGGTCGGCGCTGTCCCCCGGCCAACCCAACTAGAGCCCGAATGTCCAGCAGCACATGGGCTGATTAGATGAAGGAGTCGGCTCCTTCCACCGAGTAAACTTGGTTGCTCTAACGACCAAGGCTGGGAAGAAAGGAGCCGAGCAATGTTGATTATAGATTGCGAACTTCACGCACCCTATCAGCAGATCGCCAAGGCACAGGACGAAACCGGAGAGTTGCTGCTCGAACGGCGGCTGGAGCGGTCTTAACGCGACGAGGCGATTTTGACTCTATCTTTTTCCGTGGTGGGCCACCCTTTCGGGTTTGCCTTTTGAAAGGGTGGGTTCTTTCCTTCTGCCCGATTTTGTGTTTTGATTTTTCCACAGATTTCCACAGCCGTTTCAAAGTCATCGATCCCCGCCCAACTCCCTCAAACCTCTCAATTTCCGGCGCTCTCTTCCGAATCCGCACGTCTCCGATCGAATAATCTACTCGGTAAACAACAACTCTGTTGACAACTGGTAACTACCCCTGCTACCATATCCTATGCTTTGCCCACGCCACGCTCTTTCCTGTCGCCGCATCAGACCTAGCTCGCCTACTCCTTCCCCTTCCTCAACCTCCAAACCTTCCGGCATTCAAACCTTGCAACATTCCGTACGCACCGACCTGCCTGGAACGAGCAATTTCCGCCCACTCAATATAGCCACTCGCCACTACTCACTTGCCACTATCCCCTTTAGAATCCGCACTTATGAAAAATCCGCCTATAACCCTTTTAGAATCCGCACTTCCAAAACACAGCACTTAAAGTCCTTTAGAATCCGCACTTACGAAAAAAACCGGGTGGGGGGATCCCCCCTGACGCAGAGATTCTCTCTCCGATCTTCCTCCTTGCCCTCTGCGAATTCTATGTTGAAATTCCCTTTCCCCCGCTCAACTCCCGCGCCATTCTCGTCAACTCAAGCCGTACCGTCCGCCCTTCGGCCTGCTGGTACACTACATCGCGGCATGAACTCGCCCTTCTGCAACGTCGCCTTGCCCGTACCCCTGCGCACGACGTTCACCTATGCCGTCCCCGAATCCCTGCGCGGCTCCATTCAACCGGGCAGCCGTGTCCTCGTCCCGTTTCGCAAAAAGTCCATGATCGGCGTCGTGGTCGAAATGGCTGGCGAACCGCCCGCAAACGCCAAGCTCCGCGAGATCGCCAAAGTGATGGAGTTTGCCCCCGCGCTCACTCCCAAGCTGATCGAGCTGGCGCAATGGATTGCCAGCTATTACCTAGCTCCGATCGGCGAAGTCTTCCACGCTATGCTGCCTCCGATCACGGAGCTGAATGTGCGCCGTGAGATCATCTTGACCTCCGAGGGACGCGCCGCGACCGAGAGTCTCGGGGGCGGCGAACTTTCCCACGGCTTGACCGCCGCGGAAGCCGCGCTCCTCGAAAAAGCCAACGCAAAAAAGGGTCCAATTTTGTTCAGTGTGGCTCCGAAAATGGGCATTTCCGCAAAAACACTGCAACGGCTGCAGCAGCGCGGCCTCATCCAGATACACGAAAAATTGCATGACACGAAAAGAAAATCGCAAACCATAATCGCCTGGAAAGGCTTTGCGGACAAAGCAGAGAACGCACTCAAGGAAAAAGAAAACAAAATTCGCACGCTGCTGGAAACCGAGCGCGGTCCCCTGCCTATCCCCCAGCTTCTTAAACTTGCGCAGGTTTCGCGCAGCCTGATCGACCGCATGCTTGCCGATGGTTTGGTCGAAAGCTGGGATGAACCCGTCGATTCCGCGGAAGATCCTTTTGATACCGGATACACGCCGGCCGCCCATGCGCTAAACGAAGAGCAAGAAAGCGCCATGAAAGCAATTCGCGCGCGGTTTGAGCTGGGCGAATTCGGCGTGCAATTGCTCCACGGCGTGACCGGCAGCGGAAAAACCGAAGTCTATTTGCGCTGCGTGCAGGAGACCCTCGCGCGAGGAAAAACGGCGATCATCCTCGTGCCGGAAATCGCGCTCACCCTTTGGATCGGACGCCAATGCCGCTCGTGGTTTGGAGCAAAGTACGAAGGCGTTGCAGTTCTGCACTCCGCGTTGAGCGACGTCGAGCGCGCCCGCGAATGGTGGCGCGTCCGCAACGGCGAGGCGCGCGTGGTGGTCGGCACGCGTTCCGCCGTGTTTGCGCCGCTGCAGAATCTCGGCCTGATCATCGTCGATGAAGAGCAGGAAAACAGCTACAAGCAGGAAGAGACGCCGCGTTATCACGGCCGCGACGTGGCCATTGTCCGGGCCAAAAGCGAAGGCGCGCTCGCGCTGCTCGGTTCAGCCACTCCTTCGCTCGAAACGTATCACCACGCTCTCAGCGGAAAATATGAACTGATCACTATCGCCTCGCGTGTCGAAAATCGCTCGCTCGCGAACGTCGAAGTGGTCGATCTTCGCGAGGACTTTCAACAAACCCACAAGACCAGCCCGATTTCCGCGGCTCTTCACGCAGGACTACAGGAATGCCTCGCCAATAAAACGCAGGCGCTCGTGCTCATAAACCGCCGCGGCTATTCCTGGTCCGTTTTATGCCGGAGCTGCGGCGCGAGCGTGCAGTGCATGAACTGCAGCATCTCGATGACTTATCACAAGAGCCGCAACCGCCTCGAATGCCACTATTGCGGCTCCATCCAGCCTGTGCCCAAGCAGTGCCCGAAATGCCAGTCGCAGTACGTTTATTTTTTCGGCGAAGGTTCGGAACATCTCGAGGAAAGATTGCGCAAGGAATTTCCCGGCGCGCGCATCGCCCGGCTCGACCGCGACACCGCGCGCACGAAACGCCAATATCAGGAAACGCTTGGCGCCTTTGCCGGAGGCGCTCTCGATATTTTGGTCGGCACACAAATGCTCGCCAAAGGGCACGACTTTCAGCGCGTCACTCTGGTCGGCGTCGTCTCCGCGGACTCTTCGCTGAGCATGCCGGATTTCCGCGCCGCGGAACGCACTTTTCAATTGCTGACGCAGGTCGCGGGACGCGCCGGACGCGGCGAATTGCCGGGCCGCGTGCTGATCCAAACCTATTACCCGGAGCACTACACGATACAGGACGCCGTGAAACAGGATTACGCTTCCTTTTTCGAGCGCGAAATGCATTTCCGCCGAATGATGGCCTATCCGCCGCTCACCTCGCTGGCGAATGTAATTGTGCGGGACGTCAGCCTCGAAAAAGCGATTCGCTTCTCGCGAAAACTGTCCGAATATTTTTCCCCGCACGACGGACATCTAGTGCGCATCCTCGGCCCCGCAACCGCGCCTCTCGCGCGGCTGAAAAAAGAACATCGCTTCCAGTTTCTGCTGAAGTCGCCCAAGCGCTCGGTCCTGACAAAACTCCTGAGCGGGGCCATGGCATACTGCGACGCGCAGGAAATTCCGCAAACCGCGGTGCTGGTCGATATGGACCCGCTCAGCCTGTTTTGATTTTTGGGACGTATGCAGGTTAACGGCTAATGAGAACAATGCCGGCAAAAATCGAAACGATTCCGAGCCACTGCCAGCGCGAAACAAATTCACGCAGAAAGATCGCAGCCAAGCCAACGGTCACTGCGCCGTAAAGCGAAGCTAGCACGCTGACCACGGCGACTTGCTCAACTTGCATTCCGAAATTGTTCATCACGAACGCGCCCGTATCAAGCAAGCCCATGCCGAGAATCCAGCCGCCTACTCGGCCGGCCGGGGGCTTGATCGGCTTGCGCGCCGCTAGAATCAACGCCGCCGTGAGTACCGAACTCGTCAAGCGAATCATCCACACGGTGGGCGCGGCTCCAACGCTCGGCACGATGCGGACTCCCAGCAGCCAAAACAAAAATCCAAATCCAATTGCGGAACACAGCGCCCAGGAAATTCCCTTCCCGCTGCGACGCAAGCCTTCCACATCATGGTCCTCGGGAGTTTTTTCTCCGCCCGCGACAAGCACTACACCAAGCAGTGTGAACGCGATCCCTACCGCGCGCGCCACTCGCAAATGGTCGCCGCTCAAAAGGGAGAGGAGAACCGTCAACACTGGATAACTCGCGGAGATCGGTGCAACCACTGCCATTTTGCCGATTTCGAAAGAACGATAAAGCGTCAGCGTTGCAACACAATTCAATATTCCGGCGAGCGCGCCCCAGGCCCACGGGTGCCAGCCGGAACCGTCAGCGAGATGGCCCCAGCCGCCGAGCCCGGGCAGAAAAATCGTAAGCAAAATAAGGCCGGCAAACTGCATGTACAACATCGTTCGAAGCGTTCCAATGCGGTGGGTGGCGAAACGCGCGAGAAAATCCGAACCGCCCCAGGAGAGAGCCGTGAGAAGGCCGAGCAAAATTCCCATAGCGGGCTAGGAAGACTCGCCGGCTGCGGCGGATTTGCCCGCCTCGGCGGACTTGCCTTTCTTCGCTTCCAGGCCGAGAGCCGCCATGACTTTTTGCAAATCTTTCCAGACTTCGCCTTTCGCGCTGGGATTGCGCAGCAAGTAGGCAGGATGATAGGTGGCCATCAATTTTCTTCCGCGAAATTCGAGCCACTGACCGCGGAAATGAGAAATTCCGCGGTTTGTTTCGAGCAGCGTTTGCGTGGCGACGCTGCCGAGGCAGACGATTACCTTGGGAGCGATAGCATCGATCTGGCGCAGCAAAAACGGCGAGCATGGAGTCACTTCGTCTTTTTCGGGAGCGCGATTTTCCGGCGGACGGCATTTCACGACGTTGCAGATGTACACGTCCTTTCGTTGCAAGCCCATCGCTTCAATCATCTGCGTCAGAAGTTTTCCGGCGCGGCCGACGAACGGAAGGCCTTGCACGTCTTCGTCGTGGCCGGGGCCTTCGCCGACGAAGACCAGTTCGGCGTGGGGATGGCCGTCGCCGAAAACGATGTGATTTCGTGTCCTGTGGAGCTTACAGCGGGTGCATTCGCCGAGATCGGTTCGAATCTTGAGCAAGGTATCGCCGGGAACTTTATCAAACGCTTCGAACAGCGAGGGTCCCGCGGAGACGGGCAACACGCCGGGCTTTCGAACCGGTTGCGGTGACGCAAGTCGCGGCACGGCTTGCACGGCTTTCGGCAATTCCGGTTTTCGCGTGGATTTTGGCAAGGCCGCTTCCTCGTAGGAGATTTGTTGGCTGGCTGGCGCCGCAAAAGCCTCTGCGACTGGCGTAGAGATTGACAGAGCGTGCGGGGCGCCGCGCTCTTTGTAAAAGAGACGAACGCCGAGATCTTCGTAGAAGTGCAATCGTTCGGAAAGTCTTTTCTGAAGGGCTTGGGGAATGCGCTCGGCCATGGCGGGTCAGACAGCGGAGCGGTGATGCGATGCCGTTTTTTCGCGCAGCGCGCTGCGGAGGCGCAATACTTCGTCTAGGATGCGCTGCGCGACTTCGGACTTGCTCAGTTTCGGCAGAGCCAAATCGCGGCCATCGCGCGCGAACAATGTGACGATATTGGTGTCGTGGTCGAACCCGGCGCCTTCAGCGGTTACATCGTTCGCCACGATAAGGTCGGCGCTTTTTGCGGCGAGTTTTTTGCGGGCGTTTTCCGCAACGTGGTCCGTCTCCGCCGCGAAACCCACAATCAGCCGATCGCCTTTCGTTTGCGCGGCTTCGGCCAAAATATCCGGCGTCGGCACGAGGCGGATGGTCAGCGGCTCTTTGTTCCGCTTCATTTTTTCCGTGTGCATTTCGGCCGGGCGATAGTCGGCAACAGCTGCAGCGAAAATCGCGATGGTGCTTTCCGGAAGGCGATCGCTAACGGCGCGGCGCATTTCTTCGGCGGTTCGAACGGCGACGCGCTCGACGCCAGCAGGCGTATCCAAGGTCACGGGCCCGCTGACGAGCGAGACTTTCGCGCCGCGACGGGCGGCTGCTTCAGCGACGGCGTAGCCCATTTTGCCGGAGGAGCGGTTCGTCAGGTAGCGCACGGGATCGAGGTCTTCGCAGGTGGGCCCAGCAGTGATCAAAATCGTTTCGCCTAGCAAATCTCTCTGGGCGTGAAGCGTTTCACGCACGGCTGCGACGATTTCCTGCTGGCCCGCGAGACGGCCGGCGCCGGTCATGCCGCATGCGAGATAGCCTTCATCGGGATTGACAATCTTGACACCGCGGGTGCGGAGCTTCTCAACATTTTCTTGCGTCGCGGCGTGGTTCCACATATTCACGTTCATCGCCGGGGCGACGATTACTGGCGCGGTCGTCGCCAAATAGAGCGTGGTGAGAAAATCGTCGGCGATGCCGCGGGCGAATTTCGCGAGAATGTCCGCGGTTGCAGGGGCCACGAGGAGCAAATCCGTGCGCTGGGCGACGGCGATGTGCTCAATGGCGCTTTCGAGATTGGCTTCGCCAGCCGGGGACTTTTCGAACAGGTCGGTGATGACTTTTTGGCCGCTAAGCGCGGCGAAGGTGAGTGGAGTGACGAATTCTCGCGCACCGCGCGTCATAACGACTTGCACGGTGAAGCCGTCTTGTTGGAGAAGACGGACTAGTTCGGCGGCTTTGTATGCCGCCACGCCGCCGGTCACGCCTAGAGTGATTCGCATTGATTCTCGTCTCAATACTTCCTGCCGAGCCGGGCACGATGTATCGTGCCCCTACATGTTCCACGCAAGCGCCTTGCGACGGCTTGCGACTGTGCCGGCTACTTCCGGCGCTTGTTGCCGTCCTTGTCTTCGTCGATCGAAGATGGCTCCGTGAATTCATACTCGATAAGGCTGTGCTCGAGTTCCTCGCAGGCGATGCGAGTCGCCTTGAGCGTTCTGGGATTTTCGATGAGCGAGGGCGCACCCGCCATAATCTGGCGCGCGCGCCTGGCCGCAAGCACAACATAAGCAAACTGGCTCTGTGGAGCTTTTGTCTGCACAGTCATTTCAGTCTTTCCCTCCAAACGATGCCAGAAGTTCTTCCACCCGAATTCTACGCCGCACGGCGGAGCAGCGAATTGCGACCACAATGGCCTGTGCTTCGCGGCCCGCGCGTTCCACATCTTCGTTCACGACGCAATAATCGTAATAACGTCCGAATGCCGCAATTTCTTCCCGCGCCTTGGCCAAACGCCGCGCAATTTCTTCATCGGAATCCTGCCCGCGGGCGCGCAAGCGCCGTTCGAGTTCCGAGCGCGACGGAGGCAAAATAAAAATCGCCACCGACTCCGGAAGCTTTTCTTTCACTTGCGCCGCGCCTTGCACGTCAATCTCGAGGACGAGGTCGAGATGTTTCTTCCGAGATTCCTCGAGCCATTTTTTCGGCGTGCCGTACGAATGCTTGCCGAAGACGCGCGCATATTCCAAAAACTCGCCGCGTGCGACCATGGCGTCGAACTCCGCTTCCGTGACAAAATCATAGCATTTCCCAGTGGCTTCGGTCGCGCGGCGCGACCGGGTGGTACACGAGATCGAAGGCATCGTCCCCGGCAACTCCAAAATTCTCTGCACCAGCGTCGATTTACCCGATCCCGATGGGCCGGAAACAATCAGCACCAGCGGTGCAAGCTCTCTCTCCGCGCTCATTCGATGTTCTGCACCTGCTCCCGCAGTTTTTCGATCTCCGACTTGATTTCCAGCGCCAAGCCGGTGATGGCGAGAGCTTCGCTCTCAACGCCAGGCGTTTTCGACAAAAGCGTGTTTGCTTCGCGATGCATTTCTTGCAAGAGAAAGTCCAGCTTTTTCCCCATTTCGCCCGCGCCTTCCAGGAGTTTTGCAAACTGGAGAAGATGGCTGCGCAGGCGGTCTAATTCTTCACTGATATCGCTACGTTCCGCAAGGAGGGCGGCCTCTTGCGCGAGACGCGCGGGATCGATAGACGCGCCACCGAGCAACTCCTTGAGGCGCGTTTCAAGGCGCCGCGCAAAAACGGGACGAAGCACGGCCGAGAGTTCGCGGACCTTTTCGGCGTGTTCACCTATGCGCGCCAAACAAGCGCGCAAATCTTCGATCAAGTGGCGGCCTTCGGCCCTGCGCATATCATCCAGCTTGTGGAGGGCTTCGAGCAAGCAAGCGTCCAGCGCCTGACCAAGCCGCGCTTGTTCCTCTTCGGATTCCGGCACAGCGGCGGAAAGTGCGGCGATGACGCCAGGCAGACGGAGAATCGCCACGACATCCACATCAGCAGCCGCCCGGGACTGCTGGCGGAATTCTTCCGCGACGCGCATGTAGGTCTGCGCGAGTTCGCGATTGACTTGCACGGGTGCGGCGACCGCAGGATCGACGTTCACGTAAACCTCGACGTGGCCGCGATGAATGCGTTCTCGCAGAACCTGCCGCAATCGCTGTTCATACAATTCGAAGCCTTCAGGGAGACGCAGCTTCAGATCCAAGAAGCGGTGATTGACGCTTTTGACGCTGACGCGGACGGCCCAGCCATTTTGTTCGTTGCGGGCCTGGGCGTAGCCGGTCATGGAGAAACTTTCGGCATCTTTTTTTGGTAATGCAGAGGATTGGGTCATAAGGGTTCCGTTGTAGCCGTCACATTCACGGGCGCAACCTGAGCCGGAGCGAGAATGTCGTCATCTGCAAATTGTAAATCGTGCAAGCGCGCATAGGTGCCACCGCGAGCGATGAGTTCCCCGTGCGTACCGCTCTCGCGGATTTGGCCGTCCTCGAGAACAAGAATTTTATCCGCACGGCGGATGGTGGCCAGGCGATGCGCGACGACGAAGGTGGTGCGTCCGACCATAAGGTTGGAGAGAGCTTTCTGCACATACATTTCGGACTCGGCATCCAGCTCTGAAGTTGCTTCGTCGAGGATCAGGATGGGCGAGTCTTTGAGTATGGCACGCGCGATGGCGATGCGCTGCCTTTGTCCGCCGCTAAGACGGGTTCCGCGTTCTCCGATGACGGTGTCATATTGCAGCGGCAAATCTATAATGAAATCGTGGGCCAGGGCTGCTTGCGCGGCGGCGACGACGCGTTCCTTGGGAATATCGGTAAGGCCGTAGCAGATATTGCTCCACACCGTATCGTGGAAAAGAATATTTTCCTGGGTTACCACCGCGATTTGTTCGCGCAACGAGCGAATCGTGACCTCGCGAGTGTCCAGGCCATCGATTCGAACAGAACCTGAAGTCAGCTCATAGAAACGCGGCAGCAAATTCACGAGAGTAGTTTTGCCCGCGCCGCTGGAGCCCACAAGCGCAATCACTTGCCCGCGATGCGCTTCAAAGGAAATCCCCCGCAGCACCGGACTGGAATCGTACGCGAAGCCAACATTCTTGTAGGCAATCTCGCCCTGAAAGGCAGGCAGGATTCGAGCGCCCGGTGCGTCCGCGACCTCTTCGGGCAAATCGAGATAGGAAATCAACTGAGTGCTGGCGCCCTGCGCAGTTTGGAATTGCTGAAAAACGGTGCCAAGACGGCGAAGCGGCATGTAGGCGTTGAACATGGCATAGACAAAGGTGAAAAACTGTCCGGAGGTCATGAGCTGGCGGCGGATTTGATCGCGTGCAAAAAGTAAAAGCAGGGGGATGACGATGGCGCCAAGGAGATCCATGAGGGGCGGAGTGATCACGCCCGCGCGAACCCAGCGCATGTTTTCCCGGAAGAGCTTTCTGGCAGCTTCGCGAAACTTTCGAATCTCGAAGTCTTCCATGCCAAAGGCTTTGACCACGCGGTTGCCGGCAGTGGTCTCCTGGAGAATCTGATTGAGATCGCCGAGGCGCAATTGGCTGTTTTCAGCGGAGCGGCGGATTTTCCGGCCAAACTTGCTTATGGGCAGGACGACCAGCGGAAGAAGAACGCCGCAGGCGATGGCCATCTTCCAGTTGATAACCAGGAGGATGGCGACGAAAACGAGAAAGGTAAGGCCCTTTTGAAAGAGGTCCACCAAAAACTCGCCCAGCGCGGGGCGGGTGCGTTCGACGTCGTTGATGACAACGGAGGCGAGACGTCCCGCAGGATGGTCGCGGAAGAAACCGATGGGTTGGCGGAGAATTTTTGCGAAGAGGGCGTTGCGCAGATCGGTGACGGCGGCGTAACCGACACGGTATATCTCCGTTGTGCCCAGGTACTCGGCGATGGCTTTGGCGAAGTACACAAAGACGAGCGTAAAGGCGAAGATCGTCCAGACGTTGTGGATGCTCGGGGGGAAGAAATCGTTGAGGTAAATAGTTTTGCCGCTCCAGGGAATGGTCACCAGCTTGAGAGTGCGGCCCACCACGGAAGGATTCAGAACGTGGTCGACGGCGGGCGTCACCAGCAGGGCGACGATGCCCTCTGCAAAGGCCACGAAGGCGAGCAAGACAACGCCGACGATGAGGCGAAGGGCATAAGGCCGCACGTAGCTGAGTAAACGCCGAAGTGGTGGTGAAACGATAGAAGCCACGCTCCTGATTCCCCTGCGATTCGTACTTGGTACGCTAGTGCGCCGGCTTGGGCGTGTCAAGTTTCCGGGGACCGAATCGGCAATGAGAAAGCCGGGAGGGCAAGAACGGGGCTTAGGTGTTTGAGGCAGGCATTCATGGAGCGGCGTGTGCCAGCGAATCCGCTATTTCTCGAGGTCGCGATGCGTGACTTTGGAGGAGAAGCCGCGTTTTTCGAGGGATTTCTTCACTTGTTCCGCGAGCATGACAGAACGGTGCTTTCCGCCGGTGCAGCCGAAGGCAATCGTCAAGTAGCTCTTGCCCTCGCGGATGTAATGCGGGATCAGATAGATGAGGAGGCCCTCGATGCGGCGGAGAAATTCGCCCGTTTGAGGGAACGAGCGAATGTATTTTTGAACTTTGGGATCTTTTCCGGTGAAGCGGCGGAGGCCGGGCACAAAGTGGGGGTTGGGCAAGAAGCGCACGTCGAATACAAGGTCGGCGTCCGACGGGACGCCATACTTGTAGCCAAAACTGACGACGGAGACGAGCATGGGACGCTGGTCAGGATTCTTGAAGCGTTCAGTGACGAACTGACGGAGTTCGTGGACGTTGAACTGGGTGGAGTCGATCACCACGTCGGCGAGTTTGCGGATGGGCTCCATGAGCGTGCGCTCGTGGCGCAGACTTTCGCGAACTGAGAGAGCTTTGCCGAGAGGATGAGGGCGGCGCGTCTCGCTGTAGCGGCGGAGGAGCGCGTCGTCCGTGGCATCGATGAAAACCATGGTGATGGGATGATCCTTGCGAAGATGCTTGAGGAGAGCGGGGAGTTTTTCGATCTGCACACCTTCGCGCGCATCGACGAGCAGGGCGGCGCGGGCAAAGTCGCCTTCGCCGGCGGCATGCAACTCGGCAAAAATGGGAATCAGCTCGACGGGAAGATTGTCGACGCAGTAGAAGCCCATGTCCTCGAAGGCGCGGAGGACGGTGCTTTTCCCCGAGCCGGAGACTCCCGTAAGGATAACGAGATGGCGCGCGTCGTGTCGGGTGGACGGCTTCACGTGAGGACGCGGCTCAGCTTTTCACCCGGCGCTGGTGAGTGCTGGGGATGCGCATGTCTTCGCGGTATTTCGCTACGGTGCGACGCGTAACGTGGATGCCGGCGTCGTCGAGTTTTTTCGCGATTTGTTCGTCGGTGAGCGGCTTTGCGGTGTCTTCCTCTTCGATCATTTTTTTGACGACGCGCTTGAGCGTAAGCAGGGACATTCCGCTGCCTTCCGGCCCGTTCACCGATTCACTGAAGAAGGAGCGGAGTTCGAGAACGCCTTGCGATGTGTGCGCGTACTTGCTGGCGACGGCGCGGCTGACGGTGGATGGATGCACGCCGACTTCTTCGGCGACTTCCTTAATCATCATGGGCTTGAGGGCGTCGGGGCCGTGATCGAGATATTCGCCTTGACGGGCGATGATGGATTGGCAGACGCGGAGGATGGTGTGTTTGCGCTGCTCGATATTTTTCATCAGTTGGATGGCGGCGGTGAAGCGTTCCTTAACGTAGTTGCGAACGTCGCGGTCGGCAGCGTCGCGCGCGAGAAGGCGGCGGTACGTGGGGCTGAGGCGGAGCTGCGGCATGTCGTCTTCATTCAGGAAAACTTGCCACTGGTCATCGACTTTGCGGAAATAAACGTCGGGTTCGACGAGCCGCGGCTCGGTCTTGTTGTAGCGCAGGCCGGGGCGGGGATCGAGCTTCTTGATGATTTCCAGAGAGCGCTTGATGACCTCGAGCGGGCGGTTGAGCGCGCGAGCAATTTCTTTCAGCTGGTTCGATTGCACTTGCTTCAAGTGTTCGGAGACGATCTGCTGGGCGAGCGTGTTCTGCGGATCGAAGGCTTTCAGCTGCAGGAGCAGGCATTCGCGCAAATCGCGGGCGCCGACGCCGATGGGGTCGAAATCCTGGACGACAGCGAGGGCGTCATCGAGATCATCCTGGGAGAATTTGCCGTTCTGGACGAGTTCTTCAATGGAGGCTGTCAAATAGCCGTTTTCATCGAGGTTGCCGATGATGCTTTCTGCGAGCTCTTTGACGGCTTCCGAGCAGATGGTCACGCTCAATTGCCAGGCAAGGTGATCGGTGAGGCCGCTGGGAGAGGAAAGGAACTTTTCGAAGGAGGGCCGCTCGGAGACTTCCCGTTCCTGGGATTGACCGCCGTCCCCGCCGCTGTCGAGATATTTGTTGAAAAAGCTGCCGACATCGAATTCGTCAAATGGATTGGCCTCCGGCTTCTCCGGAAGTTTTTCGGTTTCCGCTTTCAGAAAAGTTTCGTCGCTATAGTTGTCGGACTGGGTGGCTTCTTCGCTGAGCTCTTCAAGGACGGGATTGGCGATCATCTCCTGATTGATCATCTCGCGCAGCTCAAGGCGGTTGAGGGCCAGGACGCTGACCATTTGCACGAGGCCGGGCGTAAGAATCTGCCGCTGCGCCACTCGTAGGTTGAGCTTGAGTCCCTGCCACGCCATAATCGGTTCCGATTATCCCTTCACAGTCCCCTGTTCCAGTTTTTAGTTCAAGCGGAAATGATCGCCGAGATAAACGCGGCGCACTTCTGCGTCATTGCTCAACTCGAGTGGCGTACCCTTAGCCATTATCTTGCCATGATTCACGATGTATGCGCGGTCCGTCACGTTCAGTGTTTCCCTGACGTTATGGTCGGTGATCAGGACGCCGATGCCGGAGCGGCTCAAATCACGGATGATCTCTTGAAGATCCTTTACAGTTAGAGGGTCGATACCGGAAAAAGGTTCGTCGAGAAGGATGAAAGAGGGCTGCAAAGTGAGTGAACGGGCAATTTCAAGGCGGCGGCGTTCTCCGCCGGAGAGAGTGTAAGCTTTGCTGGTACGCACGGTTTCGAGGCCCATTTGAACCAACAGCTCTTCCAGACGATCGCGCTGCTGCTCGGGTGTGAGAGGGAGGGTTTCGAGAACGGCGAGCAGATTTTCTTCGCTGGTCAGTTGGCGAAAGACCGAGGGTTCCTGAGGAAGATAGCTGATGCCACTGCGGGCCCGAAGGTACATCGGAAGGTCAGTGATTTCGCCGCCGTTCAAGAGAACATGACCGGAGTCCGGCCGGGCAAGACCGACTAGGATATAAAAAGTAGTGGTCTTACCTGCGCCGTTGGGTCCCAAGAGCCCAACGACTTCCCCCTGGCCGATCTCCAGCTCAACGTCATCAACGACCTTGCGACCGCGATACGATTTGCTCAACTCGACGGCCTGGAGTTTCAGCATACCTCGTCACGAACGGCCGCTCGGCGGCCGCGTCATTTCTCGATTCGGTGCTTCGTCAACGTCCGCGAACCATTTTCAGAGTCGACGATGATCGTATCATCCGTTAAAAAGAAGGTCAATTGACGCCCCGTGGTGGTTCCCGCGGAACCGTCATAAAGTGTGGGATTTCCGCCGCTCATGACGAACTTGCCGTCTGCTGCGGTGTATTCTCCGCGGTCCGCTGTGGCGCGGCGGCCACCCTCATCCACGATGACGCCGCCCGTTCCCACGGCGCGGCTGATCTGCTGCGCTCCGGCCTTTGCGGGAGCTCCCCTGGGGCCGCCGGCGGAATCATTGGCGGCGCGTGTGAAGTACAAGTCCATCTCGGGAGCGCGGATCCTTTGATCTGGAGATTGGACGACGACATTCTTCTCTAGATGGGCGATGTCCGTTGCGTCGTTGTAGCTAAGCGTTCCAGAGCTTACGTGCCAGATGGCAGATTTCCTGGACGGGGCATGGGGCGCGCCAACCGGCCCAGGGGGCGGCGTCTGCGGAAAGACGGCGCGCACGTTTCCAGATGCGTTCAAGATTTTTGCATCGCGCAGGAGTTCGATGGAGTCCGCTTCCAACACGGAATCGCCCTGCCAAAGACGCGCGTGGCCGGAATAGACCGCGCGGCCAGATTTCGAATTTCCTTGCATCGTATCCGAGGAAATGTTGGCGGGCACTTGCGCGAGATGGACGACATCGCCGTTGGGCGAAAAATCCGTGGAGCGCACGCCGCCTTCCGCGCGGATGTCGCCGCTCGCGCCGGCAAACTGGATGCGCGGAGCCTGCGTCTCGGTAGTGGCGTCGCGCGCGACCGCATGCCCGGTCAAAATCGCCATCTGCGCGTCGCGCAGGAACCTCGCATGATCGGCCTGCGCGCTGCGATCAGCCTCTTTCCATTTCACGTCACGTTGCAGATCCATCCGCGACCATCCGCCTGCAGCAAGCAACTGCGCTACTCCGCTCTGCGCTGTAGCCGTCTGGATGGGGCGGCCCGCAATGGCGCGTTCTGTTTGCACATGGCCCGTGGCATCGAGTTGCCTGGGCTTGCCCTCGCCGCTGAAAGCTAACAGCAGCTTGTCCGCTTCCAGTTTCGTGTACGTCCGTGCGGCGTTGGCTTGCGCCACAGCGTCCGTCCATTCCATGCTCCCAGCCGTGAGGGTTTCCGCGCTAATGGGCTCGCCGGATCGGCCGTCTTTTCCTTCGCTGAACTCCATGCGAAGAGCGCCCGTCTGAAGAATTCGCGCATCGCCGTTTTTAGTCATGCGCGTCTTCAGCAAAACTCCGCCGGTGAGATTCATCTCTTTGGCCTGATTCACGCGAGGCCAGAGATAGAGCGAGGCCGCGTCGGCGTGGAATTCGTCCTCTTCAACGCTGCCATGGCGCAAGCCGCGAACACTTCCCGTGCCGTCAAGTCGGGTAACCCAGCCTTCCGGGGCAAACAGCGCCGTCAACGTGTCTGCATTGAGAAGCATAGAATCGGCGCCACGCTGCGAAGTGAGTTCCGGCAGCTTGCCATTCGCCCCCGCGATGGCCAGAAGACGGCGCGCACGGAATGCCGAATCCATTTCGAGGGTGAGCTCTCCAGCGGTCAATCGGACTGTGGGCGAGTCAGCCTCTGCCGGGCCCAGGATGTGGATCGTTCTTGAGTCACGGCCGAATTCCAGGCTGGCGCCCGTCACTTGCACTTCCTGTCCTGATGCCACATTCGTGGGCGTTTTCCCGGAGTCTTTTTTCGCAGGGGTCTTGAGTCTCAGCCTGACGTTCTGCAGCAGGCGTAGAGTCCCTTCCTCCGAGTTGTACTCCGCTCCAACGGCCTCGCCGCTGCCGCTCGGAAAGGTGAACGTCAAGGGCTGATCGGTTTTTGCGGCGCCAGTGGCACGATCGAAATTCACCCCGCGGGTCTCCACGTGAACGACCTGCGACGGCGATGCTGGATCTTTTGCAGCGCGATCGGCGTCCGCCGCGCTCTCTAAATCGATCTGGACGTCGCCGTTGCAGGTGATCCCGCCATTTCCTTTTGCCGCTTGGCAGCTACGTGTTTGCATGACGTCGTGGCGATCACCGGTCTTTCCAAAAATCGTGACTTTTACGTTTTCGAGCAGGCTGGCTTCGATGTCCTTGAATTCGGTCGACTTCGACGCTTGGACCGTGAAAATCGTACGGGGGCCGTCCATTTTCGAGAGCGTAAGTCCGCTGGATTGTTTTTCGACGTTAAGCGGCGCTGGGGGCGGGGCTTTCTTCCGGTCGATGATTCTTTGCCAGCCGCGTTTCAGATAGACGCCTGCCGTCAAGCAAGCCAGCAGCAGCGCCACCGCCGCGGACCAGCGCGCATACCGCGCCGCTTCGCTCCTTCGCATAGATTCAGTTAAGCAAAATTCCGAGAGGCTGTATAGGCAGGGAGGGACTGGACATATCTCGGACTCGTGCGGAGGGGCACCATGACCCACGATTCTGATTCTGAAGCAAAGGTCAATCAAGCCTGAGAATAGTAATTGTATCGAGTTGCGCTATGTCGGGCTTACTTGTGCGAGAGAAACGACCTCACTTAAGCCCCTCACGCTTGGCCACAACACGGTCGAGAGTGGTTAAGTCTCCTTCACGCGAGATCTGCTGGTACCTTCCATCTTCGAATCTCAAGGTCTCATCGCCTAGAACTGGTCTAGCCTTGCTATGCCGCCGCAAATCTGACAACGGGAGGTCTGTACCAGTCAAGCTCAATTGGAGTTCGTAGTAGTCCGCCGTTCCCTCTCGGAGAAAACGGACGGACCGATGGTTCCCATAACAGGGCAAACCACCATCAGGTTCGCATGCACCTGCATCATCATCCGAAACGATCCTTTCCAGCGCGAGATTAACATTGCCGCTCCAAGGTGCCATGATCAGTAGTACGGCGGTAGTCTCGCCGTTTCCCTCGCCAACATCGTCGATCATGACGGCGTGGCGGTTGGCACCCGCCTGCACCAGCCCAATGTCTGTCGGCGGCTTCCCGAATTCGCCGGCATCGGTGACGGCTGCGTTAGACGCGGCCATCATCCAGTCTGAACCTTTCCGTGAAAATACAGCCATGCCAATAGTTGGAGCGCAGGCGTGGCAGTAGTACTCCTCGTCTCTTTTAGGCACTGCATAAGTGACAAGCACAAAATTAAGAGATCCAGAATCATCGCTGAAACTATGAAAGAGCGGCCTGACTGTCATCGGTTCTCCGGTCGTCCTAACTGGAACCGTCTTCGCAAACGATATCGTCGACGTTCGTCTAACCGGATCGTAGTTTCCGTAAAAACTGCGCATCGCTTGTGCAATTCCGAAGGCCGCAGGGTCGTAAGTTTGGCTTGAGGATGTGGCGAGATGAGGTTTCCCGCAGCCCCAAGCAAGTAGCGACAAGCAAAGAAAGAGTCCCAAAGGGAGCTTTGGTCGCAAGGGATGCTCCTTAAAGAAGTATCGGAAAGACTATCCGGCTGTTTCGGCGGCGGCAGTGGTCGTGTCTGGCAATATACCGATGTTTGCCGCGGCTACGCTGTCGCGGTTGGTGTTCTTCACCAGGTACATGGCTTCGTCGGCGAGATGCAACAGCCCCTCTTTGGTCCGCGAATCGGTGGGATAGGAGGCGACTCCCAGGCTCGGCGTGACATGGATACTCAGCCCCTCGGGATCGAGCCACACAGTTTCGCGGATGAGCTTATGGAGCCGGCGGGCCACGTTGAGAGCATTGTCCTTGGCGGTTTGCGGCAGGAGAATCACGAATTCGTCGCCGCCGTAGCGGAAGGCAAAATCGATCAGACGGCAATGCGCCTTCAGAGCGTTGCCGATTTCCGCGAGCAAGCGCGAACCGACGAGATGGCCGTGTGTGTCATTCACCTGCTTGAAATGATCGAGGTCGATGAACACCAGCGAAAATTGGTAGTTGTAACGCTGCGAGCGGTAGATTTCCGTCTCGAGGATGAAGCCCATGTGACGCGCGTTGTAAAGGCTGGTGCAATCGTCGGTAATGGTCAGCTCATGAATTCTCTTCACGTGGCGGGCATTCTCGAGCGCAATGGCGGCAAAGTCTGAAAGAGCTTCGAGCAGCTTGAGGTCGCGGTCGTCGAATCCCTCGGGTCCGAAGCAATTGATCAGCTCGATGACGCCGAGGCAAGTGTCGCGGAATTTGACGGGCACGGCGACAATCGATTGCGTTTCGGTTTTCGTTTTTTCGTCCACCTGGCCGAAAAAGCGTGTGTCCTTGGAAGTGTCCGGGACGACCACGGTTTCGCCGTGTTGCGCCACCCAGCCGGCGATTCCCTGCCCGATCTTAATGCGAACGTCTTTCAACGCTTGAGAGGCCTTGCCGACCGCCAGCTCAAAGTAGAGCTCTTGTTTGGTTTCGTCGAGCAAGAGCAATGACCAGTTGTCCGGACGCAGGAACTCGTCGATTTTCTCCATGATAGTGCGGAGAACCTGGTCGAGCTGGAGCGAAGAGGTCAGCGCCTTCCCCAACTCCTGGAAGATGGCGACTTCGCCCGCCTCACGTTGATCTCCGGAGACCGCGGGATTGCGGCGGCGTTCCACGGCCGGAAACTGCTTTACTTCGTCCACGCTCGGTTAGTCCCCGCTGCGAGAGTTTTACGCGGCAGACCGTCGCGGCCGCGGAAGACCACACCACGAGCGCGATTCGGGGCTGGTCCGCGAATCTTTGTCAGTATAGGCGCGTGTCAAAAAGGGGCGCAAGAATCTCGTGGTACAGGCGTGGCTATCTTGCCATCGGCGGGTACGGGGTATACCGGCAGTTCCTTTGTGGTTGGTGATGGCAAGACCAGTTGTGCGATAGCTCGGTTTATGTGGACTTGTGCTGCAGCTGCGAGGCCGAACTTTTGCATTGCAGGAACATGTACTTTGCTCTATAAAGTAACCGCCATGTCGCTCTTCGACCTGCTCTTCATCTTTCTCCTTCTTGTGGCTGTTTCTACGTTGTTGGCGACTCTCTGGTTTGCCGCCTGCCGGCAGTTTAGCCGCGCCCGCCGGAGTCTCGCCGGAGTGCTCGTAGGCACCGCAGCATACATGACGATCGTGATCGTTGTGTCATTGATTTTGCCGCGGCGCGTCGTGAAGCTCGGCGATTCGCAGTGCTTCGATGATTGGTGTGTGTCCGTTGCCGGATTCAGGCGAATGCCGGAAGGAACTCGCGTCGAGTACACTGTGGACCTGCAATTATCGAGCCGGGCCCTGCGGATCTCGCAGCGAGAAAACAACGTAACCGTGTACCTGACTGACAAGAACGGCCGAAGGTATGAGCCGGTGGCCGATAATACGTACGTTCTGTTCAACGTTCTCTTGCGGCCACAGGAGTCCGTAACGGTGAGCCGCTCTTTTCTGGTTCCAGGTGACGCCGCCGAGGTCGGTGCCGTAATCACGCACGAAGGCGGATTCCCAATCGGCTGGTTCATTATCGGCTATGACACCTGGTTTAGAAAACCGCCGTTTGTAAGACTTACATAAGATTGCTACGCAAAGCGCTCCTGGTAGTTTGCTTAACCTCGGGTGAACGCAAAACCTGCGAATGACCTACTTGTTTGACACTGCCGCGCGACACCTTCTATAGTGCCGTCGAGGGGATTTTGGCGCTTTGCGCAGGCAGAAATAGCGGACGCGCAGGTGCACGGGTGAGCCGTCTTACGGTCGCACCTGAGTTGCCTGAGCAGCGGTCATCAAGAGAAAAGGGACGCCCGCCACAACCGGCAAGTCTGCGATCATCATGGAGTTCGATCGCTCCGCTGCCCTGGGTGTATCGGCGAGGACAGGTTTCGATTCATGGCCAGGGGAAATTTTGGCGAACGCCTGAAGCGCGAGCGCGAGATGCGCGAAGTTTCGCTCAAGGAAGTCACCACGGCCACGCGCATCGGCTCGCGCTTTCTCGAAGCGCTGGAAAATGAAGAGTGGGAAAAACTCCCCGGCGGCATTTTCAACCGCGGATTTGTGCGCGCCGTCGCCCGTTATCTGGGCCTGGACGAAGAAAACCTGCTTGCCGAGTATGACCTCGCGCACGGCGGACAGAGCCTGCCAGTCCCACAGCCCTACGAAAACAAAATCCCCCGCCCGCCTGTTTGGGTTCCGCTATTGGCCGTGCTTGCGTTGCTTGCCGCGCTCATTGCGGGCGGCATTTATGGCTGGCGACGTTACGCCGCGCATCGCGCCGCGAAACGATCCTCGATTACTCTGCTGCCGGCGCGGACCCGCGTAGGAACCGCGGCAGGTGTCGCGACCGCGGCTAGTGATCCGCCTTCTAACGCAGCGGCGACTACTTCCGCCGCTGTTCCGCTGGACCTTTCCGTTTCCACTTCCGCGGCCACGCGGGTGCGCATCCTTGCGGACGGCGCATTGCTGCTCGACGCCGAACTGCCCGCTGGTGAAACCAGGCACTTTTCCGCCAAACAGCAGTTCGAAGTGACCGCGGCCGATTCCTCCGCGGTGTTGCTGGAATTGAACGGGAGAGCCATGCCGCCTGTTGGAACTCCGGGAGCCTCCGGTACAATAGTGATCAGCCAGAAAGATTTGAGGCTGGCGCCCGGTGGAACCTCTCAGCCCTGAAGTCATCGAAGATCTTCGCGCAGGCCGCGCTCCCCGCGAGCGCAAGATCGCGGTATGCGCGGGTGGAGCGCACCTCGCGCCGGTGGATCGCGCGGAAATTCTGGCCGTGCTGGCCGGAGATGCGGATGAGATGGTCGCCGAGCGCGCGCAGGAGGCTATTCTCTCTCAGCCGGCGGAAAGCTTTGTGGAAGCTCTGAAGCGCGAAAAGGCCGTCCACGCACTGTTTGCGTATGCCGGGAAACATCTCGCAGACAAGCCCGGCGTCTGCGACGCGATGGTGCAGAACAAGAATTGCACGGCTGAATACCTGATTCCGGTCGCGCGCCATCTTTCTTCGCTCGGGATCAATGCGCTCCTGGAAGAGTTGGAGCGCGTGAGCGATTCCCCTGCGCTCGCGGCGGCACTGGAACACTCTTCGTCGATCACCGCGGACCAGAAGCATCAGCTGCACGAACTGCTGGGCTCCGCCATCGATGAAGCGGCTCTTGCGGAAGCGGCAGCCGAAGCCGAGCCGGATGTAGCCAAACGCCAAACCCTCATTCAGCGCGTCGCGAAAATGAACGTTTCCGAGCGCGTGCAGTTCGCGATCAAAGGCGGGTCCGAAGCTCGGCGCACTCTGATTCGCGACTCGAACAAAGTCGTCCAGCGGGCAGTCCTGCAATCACCTCGCCTCACGGATCAGGAGGTCGAGGCCTTCGCCGCCATGACCAGCCTCACAGACGAAATTCTTCGGCTGATCGCGGGCAACCGCAAATTTCGAAAAAACTATTCCGTTATCCGCAATCTTCTGAACAACCCCAAGACGCCGCTGGACGTTTCTCTGCACATGCTTCCCATGATCAATGCAATTGACCTCAAGAGGCTGACGTCCAACAAGAACGTCCCGGAAACCCTGCGCACCACGGCCCTCAAGCTGCAGCGCACGCGCGCCGAATTCAAGAAATAACTTTCCGGCAGAGGGCGGCGGATTTCAGCGCCGCGGCCGAAACGGAATTGCATCGCCGTGGCCGCGATTTGGCTCTACAATCTTGCGCGGAGGTTTTCGATCATGCTCTTCTCATCCAAGATTTTTAGAGGCGCGGCCGTTTTGGCGATTGGCATTTTCGGTGCGTTGCCGCTTGCTCGCGTTCTCCGGCCGGCTCAGAACGGCGCGGCGAATCAAGAAAAGTCGGCGGATCCCTGGACCAGCGCGCAAGTACTTCACCCTGCCGACCTCGTGCGCGAGCTTGGCGCCACGAAGGGCGGAAGCGCTCCAACTATTGTTTATGTGGGTTTTCGGACGCTTTTCGAGGGCGGGCACATCCCGGACGCGTCTTTTCACGGGACCGCTTCCGCGGAAAAAGGCCTCGCGGAATTGAAAAAATGGGTGGCCACTCTGCCGCGCTCCACGAATCTAATCATCTATTGCGGCTGCTGCCCTTTCGACCATTGCCCAAATATCCGCCCGGCTTACTCGGCGCTTCACGAAATGGGTTTCACCCGGGTGCGCGTACTTGTCCTCCCGACAAGTTTCGCGGCGGATTGGGTTGAAAAGGGTTACCCTCTTCAAAAGGGACTGTAACGAGTTGTGTGTACTTCGAGGATTTCTTCAGACCCTACGCAAAACGAGACAGCTGGCGATCATGTCGTGAATAGCCTGCTTTTTCTCGGTGAAACCCGCCATGATGTAGCCGATCATGAGAGGAATCAGACCGGTGATGATCTTCGCAAAGTAGCGTCCCGAAGCACGCCCAAAGGAAATCGGCTGCCCGGTCAGGTCCGTAACCTTCAGGTTGAGGATCTTTTTTCCCAATGTGGCTTGCCAGGAGGAGCTTTCCGAAAGCGCGTAGTACAGCCAGCTGACGACTAGGATGATTCCAAAAAACCCAAAAATAAAGCCAACTCCCAGGAAGGCTCCCATGCCGTCGCCGATATCTCCGTCGGAGATAATTTTGCCGAGAGCGGCTCCAGCGCCCGTCAATACAAAGAGAGGAATGAGGAGGATCGCGAAGGCCAGGCAAGAAACGATGCCATCAATAAGGTACGCCACGAACCGTAGCCAGAAACCCGCGTACACGACGCCACCATAGCTTGCACTAGCAGGGAGCACCTGTGCGGGCGAGATTGGCATGGCGGTGACGGGAGACAAGGATGGGAGTGGGGCTGTTGCCACCAAGGCGGGAACCGCCTGTCCGCATGTAGAGCAGAATGCCGTTGTCAGAGAAATTTCGCTTCCGCATTTTGAACAATACACAGGTTCTCCTTATTCGCGCGAGCGTCCAAGCCTAGTGCCAATCGCGAGAATCCTACTTCCCCACGCAGCGCGGGTCAATTACAACTGACTTCCGAGAGCTTCTCAGAATCGCAGAGGTGGGTCTTGATGTCGGCGGACGTCCAGAACGCAGCGGAAAAATTGAGTCTGCGCTGGAGTAAAAAAGGCAGCGCCCCGTGGCTACGCGCTGCGGGACACTGCCTGGAAAAACTATCGAGAGGCGGTTGAGCGCTACCTGTCAAATTTCAAGCAAATTTCGAGCTGGCGGATGGCTTCATCCGTTGCCCGAATCGCGTCTGCTTTGTGGCCGCCGAAATCGTGCTCGGCGTGTTCCAGATGCTCTCTAGCGTGGCGCAATGAACCAATTGCTTCACGGATTTCCGGATGCGGTTCGGGGGCCGGAGTCGCTGTCGCAGCGTTGGGCTCTGGAGCCGCTGCTGGCAAGGCATTCGCGTTCGCGGCATTCGGCGCGGCCGGAGCCGACGTCGTGTAGGCAAACGCCACCACTAAAGCCACCATTGCTATTGCAATCAGAATTCTCGTTTTCATAAACCTCCTCTTTTTCCGATATATGGCTCGGACTGCCTTGAGTTCCTCGATCCACCGTCTGCGCGTACGCCGCGATGATGTGGCCGCCTGATCCTGGCGAATGCGCCAAAAACGCGAGCCCGGCTCACGCGAGCCGGTTTTCTCTATCTTTGTTAAGTCATATTCCGCAACATGAACAGGGGAATATTTCGGTCAGTGCACAATCAGAGAACCTCCCGCCCTTTGGAGGCCGTGGCCTCTTGGCTTCTGCTTCGGCACTTCCGCCGCAGCGCGATTTCACGCGCGAAATGCCGGCGATTCCTGGCACATTCTTTCGTCGCATCTCCCGCCCATCTACTCGGTGACTGCCGCGTTACAGTGATCGCTTTCCACGCATTGCGTTGCACCGGGATCGCGCGTTCTAATTTGATTTTTCCAGCGCAAACGCCACGTACACTCCGCCCGAGGGCGACTTGAGATCCTTGCCTCCCCCCGCCGCGATCACCACGTACTGTCGTCCATTCACGGCGTAGGTGGCGGGAGTCGCATTCCCGGAAAAAGGCAGCGTCGTTTCCCACAATAATTCACCTGTCGTTTTGTCGTACGCCCGGAATTTCTTGTCAAAGTCGCTCGCACCGATGAAGACCAGCCCTCCCGCAGTCACAACCGGCCCTCCATAATTTTCCGTGCCCGTATTCTTCAGTCCCTTCGCGGCAAGCTCGGGATACTCGCCCAGGTTTATCTTCCAAACGTATTCGCCGGTGTTCAGATTGATGGCGCTGAGCGTGCCCCAGGGCGGCGCGATTGCCGGATAGCCATCCGGGTCCAGAAATTTGTGATAACCCGTAAAGCGGTATTTCATTTCCGGCGGCGTTGGTTCCAAGCTGGGCAGTTCTTTGGACTTTCCGCTCACCAGAAAATCGACCAGTGCGTAAAGCTGGCCGTCATCGAAATTCGTAAATGCCGGCATTCTTCCTTTGCCACTCCTGATCGTGGCCGCAATTTGTTGCGGCGACAGCCGCTCTCCAACTCCAACGAGCGACGGCATCGCCGGCGGCGATCCAGTCATCTTCTCGCCGTGGCAGACGCTGCACTGGCTCATGTAAAGAGCCTTGGGGCTGTTCTTTCCGGAGTCCGGCGCCAGCGCTCCCGTCCAGGCCATTTCATTTGCATTCACATAAAGAATTGCAGTCAGCGGATCAACCGCCGGGCCGCCCCACTCCGCGCCGCCATCAAACCCGGGAAAGATCACCGTCTCCTTTCCCACGCTAAACGGCGCGAATTGTCCCTCGCTGCGAAACTTTCGAAAATTCTCAATCGCCCACGCGTGCGCCTCGGGCGTGCGATTGGTCAGCATATCTTCGCTGAGAAATTGCCGCGCAAATGGCGCGGGCTTGGTTGGCAGTGGCTGTTCGGTGGCTGCGACCTCGCCCGGCACTGTGCTTGGCGGATAGTTGCGGTATTCGATCGGGAAGAGCGGATTCCCGCTCACCCGGTCGAATAAATAAACGAATCCCTGCTTCGTCGTTTGCGCTATGGCATCGATTTCTTTTCCGTCGCGATTTATCGTCACGAGCGCGGGCGGCGACGGAAAATCGCGGTCCCAGAGATCGTGCTTCACTGCCTGAAAATGCCAAATTCTCTCGCCGGTTTCCGCGTTCAAGGCGATCAAACAGTTGGCAAATAAATCGTCACCCACGCGGTTGGCGCCGTAGAAATCAAACGCCGCCGATCCCGTCGGCACATAAACAATGCCGCGCTTCGGATCAACAGCCATGCCAGCCCAGTTGTTTGCCGCGCCGCTATATTTCCACGCATCCTTCGGCCAGGTTTCATAACCAAATTCGCCGGGATGCGGAATGGTGTGAAACGACCAGCGCAATTTTCCCGATCGCACGTCGTAGGCGCGCACGTCTCCCGGCGCGGCCGGCAGAGTTTCCGGATTTCGCCCACCGACAATAATCATGTCCCTATAAACAATGCCAGGGCTCGTCAATGCGACGGATTGTCTTTCGGGATTTCGTCCGAGATCGCCGCGTAGATCGATCCGTCCGTCCCTCCCAAACGACGCGATCGGCTTGCCAGTCGCGGCGTCGAGCGCATAAAGAAAATTCATCACCCCAACCAGAATGCGCCTGTCTTTTTCACTCGACCAGTAGGCCAGCCCGCGATCGGGCTGCGTCCCCTTGATCCCGGAATCAAATTTCCACAAAAGCTTTCCGGTTCCGGCGTCCAATGCGAAAACCTTCTGCGCCGGCGTGATTCCGAACAACACCCCGTCCACGATGATGGGGCTTGTTTCGAGGCCCCCTGGTTCACCTGTATCAAAGCTCCAAGCAACCTTAATGTTCTTCACATTCGCGCGGTTGATTTGCGCGAGGCTCGAGTAATGCGTGTTCTCCGGCGCGCCGCCGTAGACAGGCCAATCGTGCCTTTCCTCGCTGAAGTTTTTGGCGGCGGAGTCGCTGAAACTGGAGTTACTCGGCGCTTGAACACCACGCGCATGGAGGTTACGCCGCCCCGAAAATAGCAGACTCGAAATCGCGAGCCCGCCACAAATCATTAGCGCCCGGCCAGAGAGTCTATTCATGCCACAGCTCCGCGTCGCATCTCGGGGTTGCCGCGCTATAAGCAGGCCTCCCGGCGACCGCGTATCTTACTCCGGAACGAATCGCCCGCGTTTGTGAATCTAAGTCGCCGAATCCAAGCGTCTGAATCCTCGTGGCAATGTGCCGCGAGGCTGATATAATCCGCGCGATTTGCCGTTCTGCGCCGCAGGCAAAATCCGCAAACGAGGCACACCATGTCCGCAACCGTTTCTTATGTGATCGCTTCCATCCTCTTCCTGGCTCTTGCCACCGGAGGTAGCCGCAACCCTACTCCGCCAGAGCACGGAATGCTGGTTGTGGCTAACCAGGGCGATCACACCGCTCTGCTCATCGATTCGCAGACGCGCAAGGAACTTATGAAAGTCGTCGTCGGAGTCAACGGTCACGAAGTCGCCGTGTCGCCCGACTCGCGCCTCGCCTACGTTCCCATCTACGGCAATTCCGGCGTCGGCAAACCCGGCACGGACGGCCACACCATCGACGTCATCGATTTGCGCGAACGCAAACTGGCCGCCACCATCGATCTCGGCAAGCCTCTCCGTCCTCACCGCGCCGAGTTTGGCCCCGATGGCCTGCTTTACGTCTCCGCGGAACTCGACAATGCCCTTGCCGTCATCGATCCCGCTACCCGCAAAATCATCGCGGAAATCCCCACCGGCGCACCGGAATCCCACATGTTCCTCATTTCCCCCGATGGCCACCGCGCCTACACCGCCAATGTCGGTGCGGGCAGCGTAAGCGTCCTTGACCTCAAAAAGCGCTCGCTGATCACCGTTATCCCCGTCGCAAAAACCGTCCAGCGCATCTCCATCACTCCCGACGGCAAGCGCGTCTTCACTCACGATCAAGACGCTCCGAGCATCGCCGTTATCGACACCGCAACGAACAAGGTCTCCGGTTGGATTCCTCTCCCGGCAACCGTCTATTCGTCCTCTCCTACGCCTGACGGCCGAAAATTGCTGGCCGCGTCTCCCTCTGGAAAGCTCTTCGTCATCGATCTAGCCAGCTCCAAGCTCGAGCATTCCTTCGACATCCCGGCCGCTTCCGGCGAACTCCTGATCGCGCCGGACGGCAATTTTGCTTTCATAAGTTGCCCGCAAGCAGGCGTAATCGAAGTGTTCGACGTGCCCGGCAACAAGCTGCTGCAACCGATCAAGCTCACTCGGGGCGTGGATGGGCTCGCCTGGGCCTCCTCAATTCCATAATTCCCGCGTCGGAGCGAATTTGGGAAATCTCAAGTGCAACCTGCGGATGGCTCGCCCATGAACGTCGACTGGATTCGTGATCTTTGTCTCTCGTTTCCGCATACAACCGAACAAATTCAGTGGGGCGACAATCTTGTATTCAAGGTAGCCGGTAAGATTCACGCGGTCGCGGTGCTCGAACCCGCCAGAGTCTGGCTTTCTTTCAAAGTTTCCCCGGAAAAATTCGCGGAGTTGGTCGAGCGTCCCGGTGTCATTCCCGCGCCCTACCTGGCCCGCGCGAAATGGGTCGCGCTGGAAACCAAGGACGCTCTCCCGTCCGAAGAACTTGCAACACTGTTGCGCGAGTCTTACGACATGGTCGTCGCCAAGCTCCCCAGGAAGACTCGCGAAACCCTCCTATCCGAGAAGCCTTCTGCGCGCGCGCAATCAGCACAAAAACGCAGATCACAGCGCGGTTCACGAAAGCTGCGCCGCACGACAAAAAAGCCCTCTCGGTAAAGAGAGGGCTCCAGTATCCGTTGATCTATAGAATTTCTTAAATGCTACGCGGAGGCCTTGGAATCCATTGTGCGGCGCAACGGCCTGGCTCCGGGCAGCGGGAAACTCATGTGCCAGAAATTCGAGTCCGACGAAACAAACTCAACGCCTACGTAGGTCTTGCTTTCGCGATCGCGCTTGACGGAAACCACTCGGGATTCCACCGTCCGGTCGCTGTTTTCATTCACGAGAATCAGCATCTGCCCTACAACCACGGGCTCTTCGAGATGCAGAAGGGCTCCATGGCGGTTCACGGACTGCGACTTCGCTTTCACCCGGAACTTATCGCCGTTCTGATCCTGTCCATGCACGGTTATGGGGACTGTGATACTTACTCGCAAAGTCCGCCGCCGCTCTTTACACCGAAAATGAAGTATGGCCATGAGAGACGCTATCCTCTCGATTGAACTTTATGACTCGGGGACCTAAGCCTGCTCATACTGGACTGGCTTCAGCGTCATCACTATTGCAAACATGGCGCCGAAGTGAACGGCCGACACGAGCGAAGAAACCAGCACAAACGTCGTCCACATTGTTCGTATTCTGAGTTTTGGCCTTGTTCCCCGCAATAGCGGGACGGTACCAAAATAACCCCTATTGCTGCGGTACTGTAGTACTTTACCCGTGGTAGTTCAACACGATATTGGGGATATGCCACTGGTACGTAGTGCAAGCCGCTCTCCAAACGTTTCAGATTCGCAAAAATAAAGATCCCCGCGCTGTGCATATCCGCACTCGTCCTGGAGGCATGGCCCATCCGCAATGAACTGCCTACGGCTAACGTGCTTTTAATCTATGACTTACAGCAATACGCCATATCTCATTTAGCTTCAGCCTTCGAGCTGAACGAATTCGACCCTCCACGGCCTAACTCCCAAGTCTACCCGCGCCACCGTTACGGGCAATCGAAAGCGTCTAGGACCGGCGCTCCCGGGGTTCACATACAGCACCCCACCCTTCTCGGTCTGTTCGGGCTTATGGGAGTGCCCGCTCACGACGATGTGAATCCCTGCGGAGGTGGCATTTATGTCCAAGTCGTGTAAAATATGCAGCATATAGACCGTTGTAGAACCCGCTTGGATGACTTCCGTCAACGGTAGTGCCTGCGCCCACCTTCCCGTATCCACGTTTCCGCGTACTGCCACCACGGGAGCCACGGTTTTCAGGGCCTCGAGAATTTCCGGCGCGCCCACATCGCCAGCATGGAGGATTAGATCCGACCCGCGCAGGGCGCGCAGAGCCTCCTCGCGCAACAATCCATGCGTATCCGAAATTAGTCCGAGAATTCTTCTCTCTTTTGGCAAAATTCTTTACACGGAATACCGAGAGCGCGCTTTCCCTCAAGTTTCTCTTGTTTTTACGGGAAGTCAGCCTCTGCCAAGCACTCTCAGGATGTCCAGCGCATTCACGCGCGAGCGCTCCACCGTCAAGCCCCAATGAAGATGAGGGCCGGTCACCCGGCCAGTTGCTCCGACCTTACCCAAAACCGCTCCGGCTTTTACGGTATCTCCAACTTTCGCGTCGATCTCCGAGAAGTGGCCGTAAAACGTATAAATCCCCAAACCATGATCGACGATGACGGTGTTCCCGGAAAAAAACAATGGCTCCGCCAGCACCACGCGCCCACTTTGTGCGGCATGCACCGGCGTACCCGTCGGGGCTGGAAAATCCACGCCCGTGTGCGGCGACCCGGGATGCCCATTCAACACGCGCCGCCTTCCGAAGTTGGTGCCGTGGAACACACCATCCAGCGGTACGCGAAATGGACCAGTCCACAGCCGCTCCGGCGTCACGCGATCAAAAATCTCGCGGAGCCGCTTCGTTTCCGCCTCCGCCCGGGCCACTTGCTCGGGGTCCGGCTCGATAAATTGCTTCTTCACCGTAAGGTTTTCCGTGGCAAAGTGTCCTTCATTCACGTCCACCATCGCCCGGCAGCTAACTCGTTCCCCGCCTTGCAGTTGCGCCGCGACACTAAACTCATACTTCCCGGCGGGTTTTTGCAGATCTACCCCAAGCAGAGCCCGCCGCACATCCGTGCCCGCGCCTCCGTGCTCCTCCCCTTCCGCCTGCCAGAAAGGAACCTCCCGTTCGTTCCATTTGCCGGCGAGTTCAGCCAAAGGTTTCTCGCTGCGCACGGTCACCAAAAGCAGGCTTCCCTGTGCTGCATCCGGCGCACTCAGCCGCAGCTGCACCCCGTTGCCGCATTCCTCCGCATGCGCCGCTGCAGCAAGCGAGAGCGTCCCTGCAAGAAAAACCCACACGCCACGCCTAATCGAAAGACACCGCAAAATGTCCTTGATAAATCTCATTATTTTGGCCGCATGGCTTGAACTCGCGGTTCTACGTTTGCAAATCGCGCTCGCCCTAATTTCGACCCCATGATCAACTTTTCTATACTCAGCATCAGCTCTGGATTCTTTGTCTTTTCTCGCAGCTCTTTCAAAAAGGGCCGAACCTTTGCGAAAATGAAGAATAATTCACCGCAGAACGCCGTGGTAAAAAACAGCTTCTCATTGAGCACGCCGTTCTCCACGAAGGACGCCGCGATTCCCCAATAACTGATCACCTGCCTCAGCCAGTTGTTTTCATCCGTCCCCATCGCCATCGCGACTTTCATGTACTCATCCGCAGTATTTGGCCAAAATTCCCTCAACCACCATTGCCGCGCCTTCCGCATCTCCGCCTCGCGCTTCAGGTTATAGAGCTCCAGAATCAAGCGTGCATCATCAACAGTAGGTTTCTTCGCCATCGTTTTTCTCCCAAATCCTTCCGGTTGGAATTCTACCCTTTGCGTCTGGCTTTTTGATCCCGGTTTTTTGATGATTGTTGGCAGTGTAAAATCCCGGCCCATCGCAGCAGTGCTTTGGACGCTTCGCTATCTTCCACAGCGCAAAATTCCCGCTCTTTACTCGCGCGTCGGGGTCGGGGATGATGCATGCTCGAAATTCGAGTCCACGCCCCCATCGAGGAGAACTTTTATGCGCAGAGAATTTGCCATCGCAATCGCGGCCGCGGCCCTCACATTATTTGATTGCGCCTCGCTTCTCGCGCAACAAACATCCGCGCCCCCCACAGCCACTCCCTCTGCGGCAAAGCAAACCGAGACCGATGAATACACGCGTTACGAGCTTCTCGCTCCGGAAACCGCCAGTTTCAAAATTTATTACGAAGTCACCGCCACCACGGCTGGCGCCGAATTTTTCTACAATCCCATTCGCAAGGGCAGCACAGCCAGCGACGAGTCCGTCTTCGACTCCATGACCGGCGACCCGCTCCATTTTCAAGTCGTCAGCGGCGAGGAAGCCCGCAAAGACCCGCTCATGTCGGACGCCGATGCAGGTACCAACTACATCAAAATTTCTCTCGCGCGCCCCGTGCCTGCGGAGGGCCAGGGCCGCATCCTCATCCTCAAAACCTACAAGGACACTAAGAGCTACTTCCGCGAAGGCGCCACGATCGTCTTCAATCGCCCCCTCGGCATCAAGCGCAATAAAATCGTTCTGCCCGCTGGCTACGAGCTAGTGGGCTGCAATGTCCCCTCGCAGGTCTTGCCGGAGCCTGATGGCCGCATCGCAATCAGCTTTCTAAATGGTAGCGCCGGCGAAGCCCCGCTCATTCTCCACGCCAAGCTCGGCGCACAAACTGGAACTGCCGCCTTACCGCACCCCGCAACGCAGGCGCGCAGTTGGGAATCTCCTTTCGAGGGAGATTCCGAGCGGGCACGCCTCTCCGAGCGCGCCCATCAGGATCGCGACATTGTTTACTTCCTTCAGCAACCAGAAACCCATGCCTTCAGCCTATACCACGACTACACCGAATCCCACGAGGGCGCGGACAAATATCTCAATGTCGTCCGCGAGGGCAGCACTGTTTCTGATCCCTCCGCCTACATCCTGGACACCGGCGAAAAGCTCTCCACAAAGCTAATGACTGGCGCCGATCTCGCCGCCGCAAAAATCGACGCCGGCGAGCCTGTCAGTCCCGCGACGCAAGTGGTTCTGATTCCGTTCCCGCCTGTGAAAAAAGGCCAGTCCACACGCCTCCGCATTTCCGAAACCTACGCCGCGCCCGTTAGTTACCACCTCGACCGCGATGAATTGGTTTTCGATCGCAGCTTGGGCCGAGCCCGCAACGCCGTAGTGCTCCCCGCGGGCTGGTATCTCACCGCCAGCGCCATCCCCGCGACCGTCAAGCAACTTCCCGACGGCCGCATCCGCCTAGACTTCTGGAATGGCCGCCCCGATTCCCTCGATGTCCTAATCAAAGCAAAACGCCGCGCCGTCGCCGCCACAAATTAATCGGCTTATTCCGCGCGATGTCCCGTCCACGGTCAAACCTTGTAAGACATTGTAGAGACGGGGCTTGCTACGCTCGAGTAAGCGAGAGAAACACAAGTCGGTTTGCGGAACGCAACGCTAGCGTCAGCCTTTAGCGATCTCCGCCAACGCTCTCGCCGGCGGACGCAATTAGCGCCTCGCAACCTTCCAGGTACGCATCCTTAAACTCCTTCGTCCCATCAACGCTGTCATCGACCACGTCATTGCCACATGCGTCCCTGGAAAGAAAGTGGGATGGATTGATCACGCTATCGGCGTCGGCATGGCTCAATGGTTCACTTTTGAAGCGCTCCCGTCGGAAGGTACGCGCGTCCACACTTGTGGGGAAATCGTTCACTCCGGCATGACCATCGCCGGGCGTACCGTCGAGGAACTCGTCGCCAGCTTAACGCGAACTTGCTACGAATCCATTCGCCTAGCCTGCAACCAGCTTGTCCTTCCTGGCGGCGTGGCTCCAGGCGATGCGTCATTCACAACCCATTAATGCGCTTCCGTGTTCTGTAGCAGCCAGGTTTCGCGCGTGAAGTCCCGTCATCGCTGGCGCACTAGGCGGTGCGCCGGTTGGCAGCTTGCGGCAGCGTCCATTCGCCCACACTAACAAACAACTCGAGCCCAATGGCAAACGAATCTTTAGTCAGCGGCTGGCAATAAACCACGCGCGCTCTGGATCTTAAGCTTCCTAGAAGCGATCTCACCGTGACGTGATCGTTCGGTTGCCACGGTTTGCTCGTCACCACACGCGCTCCCCGCGGGCTAACGTTTTCCGTGATTCCCTGCTGAGCCGTGGTGTGCACATCCAATCCAGACAAGTCCACGGTCACGTGCACCAGAGCACGATCTTCCAATCGCCGCGCTTCGCTATCCATGGGACACCGCGCTGCTTTCCGGGCCGGAATGTGGGTTTGAACGTTGTGGTGGGTTCAACGACCGGCAAATCATACGCTTCTAACCCCCGCAACCGTCAAGAAGTTTCATTCCTCAACAATCATCATGTTCATGTGCTGAGCAGTCCTTTCCAACTGTCCGGCAACGCGACATCCTCATCCCACAACCGAACATTTGCTGATGCCACTGGCTCTCCCACTGGACGGTAAAGCTTTATTTTTCTGTTGGTTACGCTAGGCCCGAAATCGGCTATTCGATTGCCACTATTTCTTGGCTTGAGTTTTGCTCTCGTCAGCCGGTCACCTTCAAGGAGGCACTCGTGAAAAAGCATGAACGCATTCGTGAGAAGGTCACCATCCTCCCGACCTCCGTGTACCTCTCGAAAATGCACGACGCCGGCTGGACACTCGTTGCCCTCGAATGGGAACGCGAAGTCGAAACCTCCTCTACTCCTGAGCCTCCAGAAGAAGCCATCCCCTCGGAACAGATCCCCTTCGGCCTGCGCATCGCCGCAGATTGCCATCACCTCGAAGACGACCCCCTGGAGCTGCAAACGCTTAAGTTCCTAGCTGAGCTGATCGTCCAAGACGTCTCCTTCACGAGCATGGCCGATGCCCTGAACGTCCGCGATTACCGCACCCGCGACGGCCGTCCTTGGACCCCCGCCGCCGTCTTCCGCCTAATCCCGCGCCTAATCGACGTCGCCCCACGCATCCTGACCGGCGCCGAATGGCAATCCCGCAAGAAACAACTCTCCCGCGTTGCTTGGAACTCCTAAATGGCCGGCTTCGTGGGATCTCCGGCGCAAGATTTCGCGCCTAGCAATAAATCTCTCTTCGATGCCCAATCCGAAGCACCAGAACCACCACACGCGCGTCTTCGATCTTGCAGATGATCCGGTAATCACCCACCCGGTATTTCCAAAATTCGCCGAAACGCGGTCCCTGTAGGGCCTTTCCGATACTGCGTCGATTGTCGAGCTTGCCTACGCGTTCTTGGAGGAACTTCAGAATGCGCTTTATCTGTTGCCTATCAAGCTTGTTGAGCTCCCGGTCCGTTTCTGCCGAGAATTCAGTCTTCCATGCCATGACGCTTCATCACATCGTCCAGCGGGATGGCATGTTCTTCGCCGCTGCGTATCCGCTCCAGCCGCGCCTCGGCCAAATACACGTCTTCCAGCTCTTCGATGTGCTGCAAAATAGCTTCGCGCACGTAGAACGTTTTGGTGCGCCCGGTGCGGCGCGCCAGTTTTTCCAGCCGTCTTTCGATGGACTGCGGTAGCCGTATGGCCAGCATAACAACCTCGCTATACAAGTATAACATACTAAAATCTCGCCGCCCCACTGTTCGAGGTTGCCAGCGGCAGCCGCAGTTCAACGGAGCCTCCTTAGGAGCGATGCTTCTTTACGCTCAACAGCTTTTCAAGACGGGCGCCAACTTCTTGGTGTTCGAGCATCTCGCCGCGTTCGATTTGTGCCAGACCCTTTTCAACTTCTTGGATAAATCATTCGCCATACCCAACCAAACGCTCCTTCCCCCCATACACAATCGATTGCGCGTCGCGCCATGTTGTGAGGTAATGCGCTCGAGTTTAACCTTAGCTTTTCCTCGGCCCGCATCTTTGCTAAATCCTTTCGTCCGCTCCATTTCCACGCCTCCCCTGTGAATCGCCCCCTCCCATTCGAATGACACTAAGAAATATATTGACAACTGGTAAACGACTTGCTACCATTGCCTGTGACTTCGGCAATCCATCTCCTGCTCAACTCCCATTCGTTACATCGTTATTTCCTTTCCTTTGTCCACCCTTGCATAATCTCGAAAGTTTCCATGCAACCCCCGCATGCCTTTTCCCCTGTAGGGGCGCAATACATTGCGCCCCTTCTGAGCCGCCGCGGCCCCCAGATCTCCGGTTCCTCTGTGCCGCCTGTCTCCGCCGCTTCGCCACGGTCCAGCTCGCCGCTCGCCACACCGAACTCTCTGTTAACTCCTTTAGAATCCGCACTTCCGAAAAACGCGCCCATAACTCCTTTAAAATTAGCACTTACAAAAACACAGCACTTAAAGTCCTTTAGAATCCGCACTTACAAAAAAACCGGGGAGGGGCCCCCCCGGCCATACAAAACCTGTTGACCAGACATCCGATGACCGAAGGTTCCGACCTTGTCGGAAAGTCTGTCCCGAGCGATCACGAGTGGGACAGCCAATCCTGGCTGTCCTCTTCCCGCAGCACGGGTCACGCGACACGCGCTACTACTCCCTGCTCGCCACCCACTACTCACTTATCCCCTTCTGCTATCCTACTTTCTCAGTCCAAAGGAGACCCATGCAGTCGCTGCGCCTCAATCCGATCCTCAACACTGACTCCTATAAGCTCACCCACTGGTGGCAATACCCGCCCGACACCCGCCATATCTATTCCTACGTCGAATCCCGCGGCGGCATGTTCGACGAAACCATGCTCGCCATGCTCCAGTACATCGTCAAATCGAATTTCGCCGGCCAGGTTTTCACTCTCGAGGACATCGAAGAAGCCCGCCGCTTCGCTCACGCCCACTTTGGCGGCCATCCCAAATCCTTCAATTACGAGGGTTTTAAATCGCTCTATGCAAAACATGGCGGGCGGCTTCCGCTGCGCATCCGCGCCGTCAAGGAAGGCACCGTCGTCAAAAGTCTCAATGCGCTCATCACCATCGAGAACACCGATCCCGAATTTTATTGGCTGACCAACTGGGCGGAAACCGTGCTTCTGCAAGTCTGGTATCCCATCACTGTGGCCACGCTCTCACGCGCCATCAAGCAGGTCATCGGCAGAGCCCTGGTCCGTACCGGCGATCCTTCGCTTCTTCCTTTCAAGCTCCACGATTTCGGTTTTCGCGGCGTCTCCTCGAAAGAGTCCGCAGCCATCGGCGGCGCTGCTCATCTTTTCAATTTTCTCGGCACGGATACCGTGGCTGCCATTCAACTCCTCAATCAGTTTTATTCCGCGGACCTGACGGCAAAAGATCCGCTCAACTGCGCCGGTTACGCAATTCCCGCTTCCGAGCATTCCACCATCACCGCATGGGGCGAAGCCAATGAAGGCCAGGCCTACGCCAACATGCTCGAGAACTGCCCCGAAGGCGTCGTCGCCTGCGTCAGCGATTCCTACGACATTTACAACGCCGTGCGCAATCTCTGGGGCGGCGCACTTCGCGACAAAATTCTCCAGCGTAAAGGCACGCTCGTCATTCGTCCGGACTCCGGCGATGCCGTCACCGTCCTCGAAGAACTTTTCAAGATTGTTTCGGAAGTATTCGGCTACGAAGTGAATAAGAAAGGCTGGAAGACCACCGTTCCCTGCGTCCGCTTCATTCAGGGCGACGGCGTGAACTACTACACCATCCAAAACATCACCGGGCAGCTCACGCGCAAAGGCTGGTCCCAGGATATATGGAGCTACGGCATGGGCGGCGCGCTGCTCCAGCAAGTGAATCGCGACACGCTGAAATTTGCTTTGAAATGTTCCGCCATCGACCGCGGCGGCAAATGGCACAACGTGTACAAAAATCCCAAAACCGATCCATCCAAAGCCAGCAAAGGCGGCCGCTTCAACCTAATCCATAATGGCAAAGAATTCGCCACCGTAGAAGTTCTCAATGACTCTCCCAATCCCGACAGCTCCGCGCTAGGCACCAACGTCCTCGAAACCATCCTCGAAGACGGCAAAATACTCCGCGACATGACTCTCCAGGAAGTCCGCGACATCGCCGTCAAATACGACACCTACAATGACGCCGCTTAATCGCCTCATCGCTCCTACGAGTTTGGTCGCGCCCACTGGCGGAACTCTAACAATGCGAATTCCGGGCCGTTGTAGTGGCGGGTCTTTAGACCCGCGCTTTTTCTTCGAGCGCCCCACTCGCGCGCGCCACAACCATCTCACTTTTTCACAAACAAAACGCAATAATCACTCGTCGGCCAATCATCCACGATTTTTCCCTCCCGAAAACCTGCCTTGCCAAGTTCATCGATCAGGATTTTCTGCTGGATGCCATGCCCTTCGCGGTCCTTCGGCACGCCTTTCACAAGCCCGTACTCCGGATGAGGCGGAAAATCGATGATCGCCAGCTTTCCTCCCGATTTCAGCGAGCGAAGAATGCTCGCGTCAAACTCCAGGGGCTTCGTCAAATGATGGTAAACGCGCCGCAAAAAAATCGCGTCGCAGCACGATGCGGGCAAATTCGTTTCCGCTTCTCCGCTCTCGATCACCGTGACGTTCTGCAAATCCCGTTTCTTGACTTCCCCTCGCAGCGCCTTCAGTTTTTCCTGGTTAATCTCCGTCGCAAAAACTCTTCCCGTCGCGCCCACCTGTTCCACCGCGGCAAACGTGTAACTTCCGTCTCCCGCGCCGATGTCCGCCACCACCGCTCCCGGCTTCCAGTCCATCAGCGCCGCTAGTTTCGGAATCTCGTTGGCAGCGGAAGCCTTCGCATACAGCGTGAACGCAAGGGTTGCCGCTGCCACACAGCCGGCGCCAAGAAGAATCCAGCTTTTCCTTCGGTTCTTGCTATTCATGGGAGTTCACTCCTTCGCTGCGTGGCCGCTGCGTTTCAACAAGGGGTAACTTACTCTTCGCCGATGTCCTCGTGCCACAATGCCGGATTTTCCGCGATGAATTTCGCGAGCAGCTGCACACATTCTTTAGACGCAAGATCCATCACTTTGATTCTGTTTTCTTGCAGCCAGTCGATCCCGCCACGAAAATTCACGGATTCGCCCACTAGCACAGTTCCAATTCCGAACTGGCGGATTAGCCCGCTGCAATACCAGCATGGCGCAAGCGTCGTCACCATAATTTTGTCCCGATAACTTTTCTGCCGCCCCGCTTTGCGAAACGCATCCGTCTCGCCATGCGCGGAGGGATCGCCGTCCTGCACTCTGCGGTTGTGGCCGCTACCCAAAAGTCTTCCGTCACCATCAAACAGCGCGGCGCCGATCGGAATTCCGCCTTCGGCGAGCCCGCGCCGTGCTTCTTCGATCGCCGTTCCGAGCAACTTTGCACATTGCGTTTGATCCATTTACACATCCTCGCTGCGTTCGCGGCATTCCCATCGATGCGCGATGCCATTGTTCGACAACATTCGGAGCTGCTGCTTGGAAATGGTAGTCATGTGTCACTTCAGGGATGCTTCGACTTTTTTGCCGTACTCGCGGGCTCTTGCGAGAATTTCGGGCTGGTTCAGCGTGAGAAGTTTTTTGTCGCGCATGACGACACGGCCGCCGATCACGACCGTTTCGACATCGCTGCCTTTGAGCGCGTAAGCGAGCTGCGAGTACACGTCGAACATGGGAACGGCGTTGGGTTCGTCGAGGCCGATCAAAATGATGTCGGCCTTTTTCCCTGCTTCGAGCGAGCCGATTTCTTTTTCCATGTGCAGCGCTCTTGCGCCCTCGATGGTGGCCATCTCGACGACGGATTTCGCACCAAGCGCGCGCGGGTCCATCTTGGTGATTTTTTGCAGCTTCGCGGCCAAATCCATCTCTTCCATCAAATCGAGGTCGTTGTTGCTGCCCCCGGGGCCATCGGTTCCAAGGCCGACCGCAATGCCTGCGGCGCGTTCCTCAATCACCGGAGCTACACCGCTCGCGAGCATCATGTTGCTCGAAGGATTGTGTACGCAACCGACCTGGCGCTCGGCGAGAATTTTTCGGTCGTCAGCGTTCACGAAAATGCAGTGCGCCGCGACCACGTCCGGGCCAAGGACGCCGATTTTGTCGAGATACTGGACGGGCGTGAGGTCGTTCTGCTTGAGGCTGTTGTCCAGTTCCTTTTTCATTTCGGCCACGTGGATCAAAATCGGTGCGTGGTATTTGCGCGCCAAGGCAGCGGAATCCTGAAGAGTTTTTTTCGAGCAAGTGTAAATGGAATGCGGCGCGGCCGCGGCGTGGATCAGCGGATCGCCCTGCCAGCGCTTCAAGAACTTTTCAGTGTAATCCAGCATGGCGGCGTTGGTTTTGTTATCGGGCGCGGGAAAATCGATGAACGTTTCGCCAAGAACACCGCGCATTCCGGCGGCTTTGGTTTCTTCGGCGACGGCATCCTCGAAGTAATACATGTCCGCGAAAGTCGTAACGCCGGAGCGGATTTGCTCTGCGGCAGCGAGGCGCGCGCCCCACCGCACGAAATCCTCGGTCACATTTTTCGCTTCGGCGGGGAAAATGCATTTATGCAACCAATCGTCGAGCGTGACGTCATTGCACAGACCGCGGAAGAGTGTCATGGGAACATGCGTATGGCCATTAATGAAGCCGGGCAGGACGAGCGCGCCCTTGGCATCGATGGATTGCTTGGTGAAAATCGGGCCGTTCGGCATGCTCGGAAGCCCTTCGCCGATGGCAACAATGGTGTCGCCCTTCACGATCACGTAGCCGTTCTCGATGATGCGGCGGTTCGCGTCCATGGTGACGACGGTGCCGCCGGTAATCAGGAGATCGACGAAATTTGCCGGCTTTGCCTGTGCGTGCTGCTGCGCAAAGACTCTCAGCGCGCCGCCGAGAAAAATCGCCGCGCAGGCCAGCACAATAACCCTTTTGCGGTTTGCAATTCGAGCTGCATTCATTTTCTTTCCTCGGTTGTCACAAGTTGGAAGAATCGAATGGTTTTGGAAAAAGATCGCGCATCTGGAGCGTTTCCGTTTTGCCTTTTAAATTTGCCAGAATTACGGGGACATCGCCGCAAAATTCCCAGATGAGCTGGCGGCACGCGCCGCAGGGCGGCGTGAGCGTGTCCGTATCCGTGACGACGGCGATAGCATTGAAGTTGCGTTCGCCTTCGCTCATGGCTTTGAAAATCGCGACACGCTCAGCGCACACCGTCAGGCCGTAAGTAGCGTTTTCCACGTTGCAACCGCCGAAAATTCTGCCCGAAGCGGCGCGCAACGCGGCGCCAACGCGAAAATTCGAGAAAGGCGCGTGCGCATTCTCGCGCGCTTGTTGCGCGGCTTCCACAAGTGCGTCATGTTCTGTCACGCTGGAGTCCTCCAATAAACTACTCGCTTGCATCAGCCTAGTTCTGCTGCGATGCGGGGGATCACCGTTTTCAGCAACGCGATGAACTGGCCACGAACGCGCTCGGCGGTTTCGAGAACCTCTTTGTGGTCGAGCGGCTTATCGAGAATGCCTGCAGCCGCGTTGGTCACGCAAGAGATGCCAAGCACGCGCATGCCACTGTGGCGCGCGGCAATCACTTCCGGAACGGTGGACATGCCGACCAGATCCGCGCCGATGGTACGCAAGTATCGTATTTCGGCGGGGGTTTCGTAGCTCGGACCTGGCAGCGCGGCGTACACGCCTTCGTAGAGTCCTATGTGGTTGCGGTTTCCTTCGCCGATCGTCATTTCGCGGAATCTGCGGTCGTAGGCAACGGTCATGTCCGGAAAGCGCGGGCCGAAGCGCTCGTCGTTGGGGCCGATGAGAGGATTCGCGCTTTGCAGGTTAATGTGATCCTTGATCACCACGAGCTGGCCTTGCACGAATTCGCTTTTGATGCCGCCAGCAGCGTTGGTCAGAATTACGGCTTTGACGCCCATGAGCGCGAAAGCACGAATGGGAAAAGCGACCTCTTTTGCAGAATAACCCTCGTAAAGGTGAACGCGGCCTTGCATCCCGGCGACGGGAATATCGCCGACCATGCCAACGACAAGCTGGCCCGCATGGCCGATGGCGGTGGATCCAGGGAAATGCGGAATTTCGGCGTAGGAGATTTTTGTTGCTTTGACGAATTCATCGGCGAAATCGCCGAGGCCGGAGCCGAGGACCAGCGCGATTTTTGGCCGGAGATTGGTTTTGGAGAAGATGAAACTTGCGGCGGCTTCGGCGCGTTCGAATTCGCCGAGGGAATTGCTTTTTGGAGCGGACTTCCGTCTTGAGCTCATGCTTGTTTGTTGGGGATTTTACCTTGAGTTTGCACTACGACACCAACTTCCATGCACAGACAGGATTGGCTGTGCCAGCTTGTGAATGCATGGCGAGCATGGACAATGCGGGCACGGCGTGCCGTGCCCCTACGCGGAGGGGAGAGAATCCACCCAAGAGGGAAAGAGAAAATCATGAAAGGATTCCGACTATGGAGGCGGACATCAGGTTGGCCATGGTACCGGCTAGCATGGCGCGGATGCCGAATTTGGCTAGCTGGCTGCGCTGATCCGGCGCTAACGCGCCGATGCCGCCTATCTGAATGCCGATGGAGCTGAAATTCGCGAAGCCGCAAAGAGCAAACGTGGCGATCTGGGCGGAACGAGGATCGAAAGCGCTGGCCTTGATGAGCTCGCCGAGTTGCTGGAACGCGACGACCTCGTTGATGACCATGCGCGTGCCGAGCAGGTTGCCCATGGCCTTGCAGTCGTGCCAGGGAATGCCGATGAGCCAAGCCACGGGCGCGAATACCCATCCGAAAATCTGCTGGAGGCTGGAGGGAAACCAAGTCAGATGAAGTCGTGGATGGATCGCGAACCAGTTGTGTGCGCCGCCCATCATGGCATTAACGAGATAGAGGAGGGCGATAAAGGAGATGAGCATGGCGCCGACATTGAGCGCGAGATGCAGGCCGTCTACAGTGCCGCGCGAAATCGCGCCGAGAAAATTCGTTTCCTTCTCCATCTCAGGCATTTCGACACGGCCGGCGGTGAGAGGCTGTTCGGTTTCCGGCACGAGCATTTTGGCCATGAGCAAAGTGCCGGGCGCGGTCATGATGACGGCGGTGAGCAGGAACTCGGCTTTGATGCCGAAGGCGATGTAGGCGGCCATGATGCCGCCGGAAACGTGGGCCATACCGCTGGTCATCACGACCATAAGCTCGGATTTTGTGAGCTTATTCAAAAAAGGACGGATGGTGAGCGGAGCTTCGGTCTGGCCCATAAAGATGCTTGCGGCAACGTTGAGGGATTCGGCGCCGCTCGCGCCCATGACGCGGGTCATGATCCATGCGGCGAGTCGGATGATCACCTGCATGACACCGATGTGATAAAGCAGCGCGAAAAAAGCAGCGATGAAGATGATGGTCGGCAAGACTTGAAAAGCAAAAATAAAATGCTCCGGAGACGCCGCAAAATTGGCATTGGCGGCCGACGGCAAGCCCAGTTCACCGAAAACGAATTGCGAGCCGTAAAAAGCGTAGCCAAGAAGCGTGTTGACCTTTTGTCCGGCCCATTGAAAAAGTTCACGGCCCGCTGCAACACGCAGCACAAAAACGGCGAAGGATAGTTGCAGGCCGAGTCCCCATAAAACGGTCTTGAGTTTGATAGCTTTGCGTTCGGTCGAGAAGAGATACGCGAGGCCGAGCATTGTGAGCAGGCCGAGCACCCCGGTGAAACGTCCCATGCGCTGTCCTCTTTCTGCCGTGCTAGTTAAGACGAAATCGTTAGCGCGCTAACCCCCGAGAATGCGGCGAATGAGCGGGCGCTTTTCCGAAGGCGCGGCTTCGCCGATCTGATAGCTGGCGGCAATGAGGTTCTGCGCTTCGGCCAACTTTGCGGCGTTATTGTAATGGATTGTGGCAAGAGGTTCGCCTTTTTCTACGCGGTCGCCGATACGCTTGTGGAATTCGAGGCCGACGGCGTGGTCGATGGAGTCTTCCTTTTTTTCGCGTCCCCCGCCGAGCGTCGCGAGAGCAATACCAAATTGTTCGCAATTCGTCGCGGTGATGAAACCGGAGTTGGCACTGGGGACATTCACGCTGGAGCGGGCTCGAGGAAGAAGCTGTGGTTTTTCGACAATAAGATCGTTGCCGCCTTGAACGCGAATACAGTGCTTGAATCTTTCCATGGCATGGCCGGACGCGATCATGGATTCAGCGAGGGCGCGGCCCTCATCTACGGACTCGGTGCGCTCGCCGAGAAAAAACATCCAGGCGGAAAGTTCGACGCTCAATTCGCGGAGATCGGCGGGGCCGCGGCCGCTGAGAATCTCGATGCACTCGATAACTTCATTGGAGTGGCCGGCCATGCGACCGAGAGGCTGGCCCATATCGGTGATAAGAGCGACCACTTTTTTACCCATGCGCTCGCCTGTTTCGATCATGACTTCGGCGAGGCGGACGGCGTCTTCTTCGCGCTTCATGAAGGCGCCGGAACCGGTTTTGACGTCGAGGACGAGGGCGTCGATGCCTTCGGCAAGCTTTTTGCTCATGATGGAAGCGCAGATGAGGCCGATATTTTCGACGGTCGAGGTGGCATCGCGAAGGGCGTAGATTTTTTTGTCGGCAGGAGCGATTTCCGCGGTTTGGCCGATGAGGCCCATGCCGCATTCGCGGAGAACGTTGAAAAATTCTTCGAGGGAAAGATTGACGTTGAAGCCGGGGATGGATTCGAGTTTATCGAGCGTTCCGCCGGTATGGCCGAGGCCACGACCGCTGATCATGGGAACGGTGAGGCCGCCCGCGGCGACAATGGGGGCAAGGATGAGAGAGGTTTTGTCGCCAACGCCGCCAGTGGAATGTTTATCGATTTTTTTGCCGGGAATGCGGGAGAGATTGAGGACTTCGCCGGAAAGGAGCATGGCTTCCGTGAGGGAGGCGATCTCGGAACGATGGAGACCGCGGATCCAGGTCGCCATGAGCCAAGCGGCCATCTGGTAATCGGGAATTTCGCCACGCGTATAGCCGGAGATGAGGAAATCAATCTCTTCGCGGGAGTGTTCGCCGGAATCGCGTTTTTTGCGGATCAGATCGACGGCGCGCATGCGGTATGGAAGACTGCGGCGCGAGCGTAACATTGGCGGATGGCGGCGTCAATGCAACCTGGAGGACCACCAAGTAATGGAAAACAAAAAAAAGAATGGTGCCCGGGGTGGGAGTCGAACCCACATGAGGAAAAATCCCCGGAGGATTTTAAGTCCTCAGCGTCTGCCATTCCGCCACCCGGGCCGGGCAGATACAAAAAATAGCATGGATGGAGGCCGCGCTCAACGCTAAGGCGCATGCGCCAGCGTGTGCTCGGACGGTAGCTGGACGCCTTGCCGGATATGAACGCCTTGTAACTTGATTGACAACCAGTGGGAGGCGCGGTAGTTTTTCTTTTCTCCCTGGATAGCCGCGCCTCCAAGGAGGACCAACTGCGATCGCGCAGGAGTTCCCAAACGATAGTTCATCGCGCGCGAGCGTCTACATTCATTATGTCGTAATATCATTTCATCCGTTCTGTAACGCGGTGCATCAAAAACTAACGAGTGGTCCGCGGGAACCCTCCCTCCCCGCCACAGGAGCCTATGTGAGTCAGCCGAATCTCGACCTGTTGAGCATCAACACCATCCGCACTCTGGCGATTGACGCCGTGCAGCAGGCGAATTCCGGCCACCCTGGCGCGCCCATGGGCTTGGCTCCAGTCGCCTATGAACTTTGGCAGAAGCACTTGCGATATGATCCCGCCGATCCTACGTGGCCCAATCGCGATCGTTTCGTTCTTTCCGCTGGCCACGCCTCCATGCTCCTCTACGCCACGCTCCACCTCGCCGGCGTGAAAGAAGCTACCAAAGACGGCAAAATCCTGGACTCCCTCGCCGTTTCCATGGACGAAATCAAGCGCTTCCGTCAACTCGGCAGCAAAACTCCCGGCCATCCGGAATCCCACATCACCACCGGCGTCGAAACTACCACCGGACCTCTCGGCCAAGGCGCGGGCAACAGCGTCGGAATGGCAATCGCCAGCAAATGGCTCGGAGCAAATTTCAACAAGCCTGGTTTCGAGATTTTTGACTTCAAAGTCTACGCCGTTTGCGGAGACGGCGACCTTATGGAAGGCGTCTCGAGCGAAGCCGCTTCGCTTGCCGGCCATTTGAAGCTCTCGAACCTCTGCTGGATTTACGACAATAATCACGTCACGCTCGACGGTCCCGCGGATTGGTCCTTCAGCGAAGATGTGATGACGCGTTTTTTGGGTTACGGCTGGAGCGTTACGCACGTTGCGGATGCGAACGACCTGGATACGCTGGGGCGCGCCTTCGAAGTTTTTCGACACACAGTAGACCGTCCCACGCTGATCGTCGTGGATAGCCACATCGGCTACGGCTCGCCACACAAACAGGACACGTACGAAGCGCACGGCGAACCGCTCGGCGAAGCCGAAGTGAAATTGGTTAAGAAAATTTACGGCTGGCCTGAAGACGCGAAATTTCTGGTTCCCGATGGCGTCTACGACCAATTCAAGAACGGCATCGGCAAACGCGGCGCAGAAGCCCATTCCGTCTGGAACGCGAAATTCGCGGAGTACAAAAAACAGTTCCCGCAGCTCGCCGATCAACTGGACCGCATGCAGCACGGCCGGCTCCCTGACGGGTGGGACAAGAATCTCCCCTCCTTCCCGGCCGATCCAAAGGGCATGGCTACGCGCGAAAGCTCTGGGAAAACGCTGAATGCACTCGCGGCGAACATTCCCTGGCTCATCGGCGGCTCGGCAGACTTGGCCAAATCCAACAAGACCAATCTTACTTTTGAAGGCGCCGGCGATTTTTTCCCCGATGCCTTTCACGGCCGCAACATTCACTTCGGCGTGCGCGAGCATGCCATGGGAGCCATTGTCAACGGGATGACCTTGACCAAGCTCCGCGCGTTCAGCGCCACCTTTTTCAATTTCAGCGACTATATGCGGCCCAGCATGCGCCTCGGCGCGTTGATGGAAATTCCAGCGATGTATATTTTCACGCACGACTCGATTGGCGTAGGCGAAGATGGGCCGACGCATCAGCCCGTCGAACAACTTGCCTCCTACCGCGCCATGCCCAACATGCTCGTGTTGCGCCCCGGAGACGCCAACGAAGTCGTGGAAGCTTACAAAATCATGCTGCAGCATATGCACGGGCCTTCCACGCTCGTCCTCACGCGCCAGGCTATACCCACTTTCGATCGCACAAAATATGCGCCCGCGTCGGGTGTCGCCAAGGGCGCCTATGTCCTCGCCGATGCCCAAGGCGGAAAGCCGGACATCATCTTGCTCGCCAGCGGAAGCGAAGTAGGACTCTGCGCTGCGGCGTATGAAAAGTTAACCGCCGACGGCATAAAAGCCCGCCTCGTCAGCATGCCCAGCTGGGAGCTTTTCGAACAGCAGGACGCCGCCTATAAAGAAAGTGTTTTGCCGGCGAGCGTAACTGCGCGTGTTTCCGTCGAAATGGAGTCCGTTTTCGGATGGGACCGCTATGTCGGGCCAAAAGGCAAAATCATCGGCATGCGCTCCTTTGGAGCATCCGCCCCGCTAAAGGATTTGCTCAAGAAATTCGGCTTTGAGATCGAAAACGTTCTAGCGGCAGCCAAAGAAGTCCTGGGAAAGTGAGCGCGATATGAAAGTTGTGATCGGTTCCGACCACGCCGGCTTTCAGCTCAAGAATGCCATGGGCGACGTGTTGCGCTCGATGGGCAACGATGTTCTGGATGTGGGGGCGTTCAACGAGAACCCCTCCGACTATCCCGATTTCGCCGAAGCGGTGGGCCGTGCGGTACTCGATGGCAAGGCCGAACGCGGCCTACTCATCTGCGGCAGCGGTGTCGGAGCCAGCGTTGCCGCCAACAAGCTTCCTGGTATTCGTGCGGGAATGTGCCACGACACGTATTCGGCGCATCAAGGAGTGGAGCACGACAATATCAACGTGCTTGTGCTCGGCTCGCGGGTTGTCGGCGTGGCGCTCGCCCAAGATCTGGTGCGCGCGTTTATGGGAGCGAAATTCTCGAATGAAGAGCGGCATGTGCGGCGGCTCGGCAAAGTGAAGGCCCTGGAAACAAAATACTGCACTGGCTCCTAACCTTTGCTGGCATTGGCCTGCGCGCCAGTGAGCGGAAGTGAACACCAAGGCCGTACCGCTAAGGAGTACAATGGATATTCACCGGCTTTCCCACCATAGAGGAGAATCATCATGACGACTACAACCACAGTGCCAAGCGTCGGCGCGGCGCAAGGCACGAACCCCCTCAAGGCGCTACTGGCTTATGGGCAATCCGCCTGGATGGACTACATCCGCAGAGACCTGCTCACCAGCGGCGGGCTGAAAAAATACATCGCTGACGATGGGTTGCGAGGCATGACTTCGAATCCTGCGATTTTTGAAAAAGCCATCACGGGGAGTAACCTCTATTCGGATATTCTTGACTCGCCTGAGGCGAAAAAACTCGATGCCAAAGGCCTGTTCGAAAAAATCGCCATCCGCGACGTTCAGGACGCCTGCGACATCTTCAAACCTGTTTACGCCGAATCCAAACGGCGCGACGGCTACGTTAGCCTGGAAGTCTCTCCCTATCTCGCCAACGACACCAAAGGCACTCTCGAAGAAGCTCGCCGGCTTTGGAAGTCCGTCAATCGCCCCAATGTCATGATCAAGGTTCCAGCCACTCCCGAAGGCATTCCCGCGATTCGCCAACTCCTCGAAGACGGCCTCAACATCAATATCACGCTGCTTTTCGCGCAGTCCGCCTACGAGCAAGTGGCCGAAGCTTTTCTTGCCGCGCTCGAAGCTCGCGCCGCCAAGGGCCAGGACATTAGCGCTTCCGCCAGCGTCGCCAGCTTTTTCGTCAGCCGCATCGATTCGCTGATCGACGGCAAAATCGACGAGAAGTTGAAAACCGCCTTTGACCCCGCGCAAAAAGCGCTTCTCGAAAGTCTCCACGGCAAAATTGCCATTGCCAATGCCAAGCTCACTTACAAAAAATATCAAGAGCTTTTCAGCGGCGCGCGATGGAACGCCTTGGCCGCTAAGGCCGCGCAAACCCAGCGCCTGCTCTGGGCCAGCACCAGCACGAAGAACCCCAAGTATCGCGACGTCCTCTATGTCGAAGAACTCATTGGCGCCGACACCGTGAACACAATTCCGCCGGTCACTTTCGACGCCTTTCGCGACCACGGCAAACTCCGCAACAGCTTGACGGAAGACGTCAACGCAGCACGCACGACGATGGACAACCTCGCCAAGGCCGGCCTTTCCATGAAAGAAGCGACCGACAAACTCCTGGTGGACGGCGTCAAACTCTTCGCCGATGCGTTCAAGCAGCTTTTGGACGCCACGGGAAAAAGCGCAGGGGTGAGTGCGTGAGCGTGAATCGCCAGACCTACACACTCCCGGAAAAACTCGCAAGTGACGTGAATGCCTCTCTTGAGGATTGGAAGAAGAGCGGCAAATTGCAGCGGCTTTGGCGCAAGGATGCTTCGCTTTGGAGCGACACGGACGAGAGCAAGTGGCTGGGCTGGCTCGATATTACCGAACAACAAATCAAGGACGTCGACAAGCTGAATGAGATCGCTGCCGACATCAAGAAAGCGTCCTTCAAGGATGCCCTGCTGCTCGGCATGGGGGGCTCGAGCCTTTGTCCCGAAGTCCTTCGCATGACCTTCGGCAAGGCCGCCGGGTTTCCAGATCTCCACGTATTGGATTCCACCGATCCCGCGCAAATCAAAGCCCTCGAAGAGAAAGTGGACCTCGCCAGTACCCTCTGCATCGTTTCGAGCAAATCCGGCAGCACTCTCGAGCCCAACATCTACAAACAATACTTTTTTGAACGCGTGAAAGCGAAGGTGGGCGAAAAAGAAGTCGGCAACCGCTTCATCGCCATCACTGATCCAAGCTCGAAGCTGCAGCGTGTCGCCGAAAAAGACAAGTTCCGCAAAATCTTGATGGGCGTGCCGAGCATCGGGGGGCGCTACTCGGCGCTTTCCAATTTCGGCATGGTGCCTGCCGCCGTGATGGGCATCGACGTCTTGAAGCTTCTGAAAACTACGCAAACAATGGTCGAAGCGTGCGGCGCGGATACGGATGCCGTCACGAATCCTGGCGTCATCTTGGGAACGATTCTCGGCACTGCCGCAATTAAAGGCCGCGACAAGCTTACCATTGTCACCTCGCAAGGAATTTTCGATCTCGGCGCTTGGCTCGAGCAATTGATTGCCGAATCCACGGGTAAATCCGGCAAGGGCATCATTCCGGTCGATCGCGAACAACTGTCCACCCCGGACGTCTATGGCGCCGACCGCATTTTCGCCTATCTACGGCTAGAGTCGGATCCCGACAGGGAGCAAGCCGCCGCGGTCGATGCCTTGGCAAAGGCTGGGAATCCTGTCGTGCGTATCGTGTTGCCGGACATTTACAGTCTCGGCCAGGAATTTTTCCGCTGGGAGATCGCCACGGCGGTGGCCGGCTCTCTCATCGGCATCAACGCCTTCAACCAGCCCGATGTCGAAGCCAGCAAGACGGAAACGCGCAAGCTAACCACCGAATACGAATCGACCGGCAAGCTGCCACCCGAATCCCCATTCTTTACCGGCGATGGCGCCAAGCTCTACGCCGATCGGACTAACGCGGCCGCGCTAAAGGGGGGTGCCACGCTCGCGGCCATTTTGAAAAAACATCTCGCGCGCATCGGCGTAGGCGATTATTTTGCCGTACTCGGCTACATCACCATGAACGAAGCGCATGAAGAGGCGCTCCAGGCGATTCGCCTTGCCGTGCGAGACAACAAAAAGGTTGCTACCGTCCTCGGCTTTGGCCCGCGATTCCTTCACTCCACGGGGCAAGCCTACAAAGGCGGCCCCAACTCCGGCGTGTTCCTTCAAATTACTTGCGACGACGCTATGGACATCCTGGTTCCGGGGCAGACCTACACCTTTGGTGTAGTGAAAGCGGCGCAGGCCCGCGGCGACTTTGCCGTACTCGCGGAACGCGACCGGCGTGCGTTGCGCGTCCATCTCGGCAAAGATGTCGCGGCGGGGCTGGCGACGCTGACGGACGCGGTCCATCAAGCGCTCGCGTAAGAATCAATCGGCTGAAACTAAGAAACAGTTAACAGCGGAAAAAATAAAAGCACAGGAGCAATCGCGATGCAACTTGGCATGATCGGGCTGGGAAGAATGGGCGCCAACATGGTACGCCGCCTGCAAAAAAGCGGCCACAAGTGCGTCGTATACGACCGCAGCGCGGACGCGGTGAAACAGCTCGCTGGAGAAGGCGCGACGGGAGCGGATTCCCTCGATGATTTCGTCAAAAAACTGCAAAAGCCTCGCGCCATCTGGCTGATGGTGCCGGCGGCCGTGGTGGATGCGACCCTCCACGATCTAACTAGCAAGCTGGAATCCGGCGACATCGTGATCGACGGTGGAAATTCCTACTACATCGATGACATTCGCCGCGCCAAAGAGCTTTCCGCGCGCGGGATTCATTATTGCGACGTCGGCACCAGCGGCGGTGTCTGGGGCCTCGAGCGCGGCTATTGCGAAATGATTGGCGGCGAAGCGGACATCGTCAAACACCTTGATCCCATCTTCAAAACTCTGGCGCCTGGCCGCGGAAACGTGGATCGCACTCCGGGCCGCGAAAAAACCGGCGGAACTTCGGAAGAGGGCTATCTCCACTGCGGCCCGTCCGGCGCCGGCCATTTCGTCAAGATGGTGCACAACGGCATCGAATACGGCCTCATGGCCGCGTACGCCGAAGGCCTCAACATCCTGAAGCACGCCAACGCAGGAAAATCTCATCGCGAATCGGATGCGGAGACCGCGCCGCTCCGCAATCCCGAACACTATCAGTACGACTTCAATCTTGCGGACGTAACGGAAGTCTGGCGCCGCGGCAGCGTGATCGCTTCCTGGCTGCTCGACTTGACGGCCATCTCCCTTTTGGAGCAGCCGGATCTCGAGCGCTTCTCCGGCCGCGTCTCCGATTCCGGCGAGGGCCGCTGGACCATTCTCGCGGCGATTGAATCCACGGCCCCGGCGCCTGTGCTGACCGCGTCTCTCTTCGAGCGTTTTTCGTCGCGCGGCGAGGCTGATTTTGCGGCTAAGGTGCTATCCGCCATGCGATTCCAGTTCGGCGGCCACATCGAGAAAAAATCCGGCGATTAGGACGACTTAAAGCGGGCATCAACTAAGACAGGACAGCCTCCATGACTCCAGAGCATATCGAACCCGGTTTTCCCGCCTCGCCTTGCGTGATGGTGATTTTCGGGGCCAGCGGCGACCTCACCAAGCGCAAGCTCCTCCCCGCTTTGGCCAACCTCGCGCAGGAAGGCCTGCTTTCGAAGCAATTTGCCATCGTCGGTTTTGCCTTCGATCAATTCACCACCGAATCGTTTCGCGCCCACCTCAGCGAAGATATCAAACAATTTGAAGAGCATCCCATGGACCCGAAGTTGTGGGAGTGGTTTCTGGAACGCATCTATTACGTGCAAGGCGATTTTAAGGATCCGGCCGCGTACCAGCGTCTAAAGAGCCAGATTGCGGAGGCGGAGAAAAAACACGGCACACAGGGCAACCTCTTCCACTACCTGGCCGTGTCTTTTAACTTTTTCTCGCTGATCGTCCAGAAGTTGGGCGAGATCGGGCTCACTAAGGAAGAGAACGGCAAGTGGACCCGGGTGATCGTGGAAAAACCCTTCGGTCACGATCTCCCATCCGCGCAGCAATTGAACAAGGAACTTAAGCAAATCCTGACCGAAAAACAGATTTTCCGGATTGACCATTACCTCGGCAAGGAAACCGTCCAGAACTTGATGGTCTTCCGTTTCGCCAACAGCATGATCGAGCCGCTTTGGAATCGTACGTACATCGATCACGTCCAAATCACCGCCGCCGAATCCGTCGGCGTCGAGCATCGCGGCGCCTTTTACGACACCGCCGGCGCCCTTAAGGATATGGTGCCGAACCACCTCTTCCAACTCCTCACCCTCACGGCCATGGAACCTCCCATTTCCTTCGAAGCGGATGCCGTCCGCGACAAACAGGCGGAAATCCTGCATGCGTTGCAAATCCTTACGCCGGAAGATGTTCTGCACAATACAGTTCGCGGCCAATACGGCGAAGGCAAGGAAGCGGGCGAAAAAGTTGTGGCCTATCGCGACGAACCCAGTGTCGCCCCGGATTCGAATACCGAAACTTTTGTCGCTCTGAAACTCAAAATCGATAATTGGCGGTGGGGCGATGTGCCTTTCTATTTGCGCACCGGAAAGCGTCTCGCCAAGCGCGTGACGGAAATCGCTATTCAATTTCGCCGGACGCCTTTCATGCTGTTTCGAAAGACTCCCATCAAGGACCCGCGCACCAACCGCATGGTGATCCACATCCAGCCGGACGAAGGGATCTCTTGGCGTTTTGCCGCCAAGGTTCCCGGGTCCGTGATGAAACTGGGCTTGGTGAATATGGATTTCGACTATGCGCGCGATTTTGGCACGACACACAGCACCGGCTATGAACGCCTGCTCTACGACTGCATGCTCGGCGACGCCACTCTTTTTCAGCGCGCGGACATGGTCGAAGCCGGCTGGGCCGCTATCGAGCCGGTCATTGACGTTTGGAAGGCGCTTCCTGCCCGCGGCTTCCCAAATTACGCGGCCGGGTCCTGGGGACCGAAAGACGCCGACGAACTCATGGCCCGCGACGGCCGAGCATGGCGCAAGTTCGGTGAAGAAGAAGACGACGCGACTAGTTCCGCTACGGCGACCGAAAACTTGAAAGGCGCTGGAACGATGACCAAGCAGGGCGTGACTGCGTGAACGTTGACCGGCCGAAAGCCGAAGTTCGCATTTTGCCGGATGGCGCGGCGATCGCCAGGCGCGGCGCGGAACATTTTGTGAAAATCGCGGCAGCTGCGGTCAAGGAAAAAGGATCCTTCCAGGTGGCGCTGTCCGGCGGTTCCACGCCCAAGGCTCTCCACGGCCTGCTTGTGAATGATCCGGCGCTCCGCTCGCAACTGCCTTGGGATAAAATGCATCTGTTCTTCGGCGACGAACGGCATGTAAAGCCGGACGATCCCCTGAGCAACTATCGCATGGCCGTCGAAACCTTGATCTCCAAGTCGCCGCTGAAGCCGGAGCAGGTCAGCCGCATCAAAGCTGAATACCCGGAGGCCGAGGATGCCGCCAGGGAGTATGAGCAAGAGATTCGCGCACATTTCAAACTGACCGATGGCCAGTTTCCGCGCTTTGACCTCGTGCTGCTCGGCATGGGCAGCGAAGGGCACACCGCCTCGCTTTTTCCGGGCACGAAAGCATTGCGCGAAAATCGCCGCATTGCGGTGCATAATTGGGTGGGAAAAGTATTGATGGACCGCATCACACTGACCGCCCCGGCCATCAACAACGCCGCACACATCCTTTTTATGGTCACGGGCGCGGATAAGGCCCCGGCCCTGACCGCGGTTTTGGAACGGGCTTACGAGCCGGAGCAGTTACCGGCGCAGTTGATTCAACCGGTGAACGGCACTTTACTTTGGCTCGTGGATGCCGCCGCCGGAAGCATGCTCACTCACGCGATTCGCGAATAAATTAGGAGACCCACATGGCAACCATCACAAGCGCAGGAAAAATTGAAACCTATCTCGGTGCAAAAGCGGAATTTTATCTCGGATTCAAAACGCCAAAAATCTCGAAAGGGCGCCTGCATCTCCCCGGCCCCGATTTTGTTGATCGCATCTACGCCGCGTCGAACCGCAACGTCCGTGTTCTCACTAATCTTCAGCGCATGTTCAACCACGGGCGCCTCGGCCGCACGGGCTATCTCTCGATTCTTCCGGTCGATCAGGGCATAGAGCACTCCGCAGGCGCCAGCTTCGCCAAGAATCCGGACTATTTCGACGCGGAAAACATCGTCAAGCTCGCCGTAGAAGGCCAATGCAACGCTGTCGCCTCTACCTTTGGAGTTCTCGGCGCCGTCGCGCACAAATATGCCCACAAGATTCCCTTCATCGTGAAGCTAAATCACAACGAGTTGCTCACCTTCCCCAACAAATTCGATCAAGTGTTCTTCGGCACCGTGCGGGAAGCTTGGGATATGGGCGCTGCCGCTGTCGGCGCTACTATCTATTTCGGTTCAGACCAGTCCGACCGGCAAATCGTTGAAGTCAGCCGCGCCTTCTCCGAAGCCCACGAACTCGGCATGGCCACCGTCCTCTGGTGCTACCTCCGCAACAATGCCTTCAAGAAAGATAAGGACTATCACGTTTCCGCCGATCTCACCGGCCAGGCCAATCATCTCGGTGTCACCATCCAAGCCGACATCATCAAGCAGAAAATGGCCGAAAATAATGGCGGCTACATGGCCCTCAACATGGGCGATTCCAGCTACGGCAAATTCGACAAGCGCATTTACACCGAACTTTCGAGCGATCATCCGATCGATCTCTGCCGCTATCAGGTCGTCAATTGCTACATGGGCCGCGCCGGTATGATCAACAGCGGCGGCGCCTCTGGCGCCAACGACTTTGAGGATGCCGTCACCACCGCGGTCATCAACAAGCGCGCCGGCGGCACCGGCCTCATCTCCGGCCGCAAAGCCTTCCAGCGCCCCATGAACGAAGGCGTCCAGCTCCTCAACACCATTCAGGACGTTTATCTCAGTCCCGACGTCACCGTCGCTTAACTCGCGCTTCTACGTCGCAGGGCTGCTTCAAGCGGCCTTGCGACACCTTTGTTCCGCGGTTCTTCCGTCGCCCCAACTTCCCAATATCCCTGCGGCCTCCCCCAATTTGTTTTATCCTTTATGGTGTGCATGCTTCTGCAAAAGACACCGCCCCCGCGCCACTGTCAAGCGGCCACGACTCGCAATCCAAAGAACGCGCGCGCAAAGTCCGCGCTCTCTTGTTCCTATCCTTCGGCTGGCTTCTCGCGCTCCTAATCGGCGCGGGCACGGATGCCCTTCTCTCTTTGCGCCAATTGGATACCGTCGAGCGGCAAGTCAGCAGCCGCTTTTCCGCTCGTAGCCAGGCTCTCTCAACCATTGTCGTTTCCGTTCGCGTCTACGATGATCAGCTCGAGCGTTTTCTCTTGCAGGATCAGCTTCGAGCGCCCAGCCCCGATCCCAGCGACATCGCAAACAAAATTGCCGAGATCCGCGATGCGCTCCGCGGCTTCCCTTCTGACCAGTTTCCGGAAGAGCAGCTTTTGCTCGCGGAAATGCAAAATCTGCTACTGGACCAGGAAAACTCCGTCGCCACCGTCTTGACCTGGCGTCCCGACGCTCGCCAGCAGCGCGCTCAACAATTCATCGGTGAACAGCTTCTGCCCTGGCGCACCCACATCCTTGAAATTTCGCAGCAAATCTCTACTGTGGATGGCAAGCGCCTCGCCGACGAAAACCTGGCCCTCGCCCTAAGATTTCAATCCATGGAAGAGCGCCTCGTCTGGCTCGTGGCTCTCGCGTTGATTGCCGGCGTCCTTATGTCGCTCGTTTGTGGCTGGTACATCCTCCGCCTAGAGCGCCAAGGCCGCCAGCGTTATCAAGCGCTCGCCCGCAGCCGCCTTGAGCTCGAAAGCCTATCCGCCCGCCTCGTTGAGGCCCAGGAAGAAGAACGCCGCTCGATTTCGCGCGAGCTTCACGACGAAGTGGGGCAATCGCTCGGCGCGCTCCTCGTCGAAGTCGGCCAGCTCACCAAGCTCGTCCCGCCCGAAGATCGCGTCACGCAAGCGCAAATCACGCACATAAAATCCGTCGCCGAAACCGCCGTCAAATCCATTCGCGACATCGCTCTTCTTCTCCGCCCGCCCATGCTGGACGATCTCGGCTTGGTCCCCGCTCTCGAATGGCAAGCTCGCGAAATTTCCCGCCGCAGCGATATGGAAGTGGAAGTCCAATCGCAAAACGTGTCGGAAGAGCTAGGCGACGAAACGAAAGTCACCATCTACCGCCTCGTCCAGGAGGCCCTGAACAATGCCGCCACGCACGCTTCCGCCAAAAACGCGAAGGTAACCGCGCTTCAGGGCCCGGACAAAATCACCGTCGAAATTACCGACGATGGCGATGGTTTCGATCCCGAACGCAAACGTGGCATGGGCATCCTCGGCATGGAAGAGCGTGTTCGCCGCCTCGGCGGCTCGCTCACGATCCAATCCGCGCCCGGAAAAGGCGCCACCGTTACCGCCGAACTCCCGCTCCATCTCGTCGATTCCCCCGTGAACCATCCATGAGAAAAATTCGCATTCTCCTCGCGGACGATCACAAGCTCATCCGCGGCGGCCTCCGCCTGCTCGTTGAGCAGCAAGCCGATCTCACCGTCGTCGGCGAAGCCAACGACGGCAGAGAAGCCGTGGCGCTCGCAAAATCGCTCAAGCCAGACGTGGTCGTCATGGACATTGGCATGCCCAATCTCAACGGCGTCGAAGCGGCCCTTCAAATCACTCAGGCCAATCCGGAAATCTCCGTGGTCATGCTCAGCATGCATTCGGATGAAAGCTACGTCCTGCGCGCCCTCAAATCCGGCGCCAAGGGCTACCTGCTAAAAGATTCCGCCGAATCCGATCTGATCAAGGCGGTTCATGCCGTCGCCGACGGCAAATCTTTCTTCAGCCCCGCGGTCAGCAAAGTCCTGCTCGACGACTATGTCCGCAAACTGAAACGCAGCGGCGCCGAAGATGCCTACGACTTGCTCACTCCTCGCGAGCGCGAAATCCTTCAGCTCATCGCCGAGGGCAAATCCAATAAAGACGTCGCCAATCTTCTGAATCTCAGCGTCTACACCGTCGAAACCCATCGCTCCAACGTCATGGAAAAGCTCAATTTGCGCGGCATACCCGAGCTCATCCTCTTCGCCGTGCGCAGAGGCATCATTTCCTAGTTCTGGTTCCGTATCCTGACCGGTCGCTACCGATTCATCTCGCTGATTCAAAGGCACTTAGCTGCCTACCAGATCGCCGGGACGCAATATCCCTGCTGCCAGGGAGCATCATCTCACTCCCCCATCGCGTCTTATTAAGCGGAATCGAAATTGCAGCAACCACCCGTCTTGCCGGTTGCAGCGAATCGCATTTGAAACAAGAGAGGAAACATGAGATCAATCACAACCCTGCTGAGATCGAAGCCAGCAGTTCTTGCACTTGGTTTTGTACTGGGCGCGGCGGGCTTGGGCCTGGCCCACACCACGGAAAAATCGTTATCCACGAATCCCCCCGCCACCCTAAAGCTGGCAAGTGCCAACGAAGGCCCGGCTAGGGGCAGTTATGCTCCGCTCATTAAAGAAGTCTTGCCTTCCGTCGTCAACATCTCTTCTTCGAAAGTCGTGCACAACCGCATGAGCTCCGAAGAAACGCCGATGGATCCATTCTTCCGCCAGTTTTTTGGCGACAACGGAGATGGCCGCTTTAATGTCCCCAAGGATTCCCGCGAGAATGCTCTTGGCTCGGGCGTAATCGTCAGCCCGGAAGGCTATATCCTCACCAACAATCACGTCGTCGATGGCGCGACGGACATTCGCGTCACGCTTTCTGACAAGCGCGAATTTCAGGCGCATGTCGTCGGCGCGGATCCAAAAACTGACATCGCCGTTCTGCGCATCGACGCCAGGAATCTCACTCCCATCACCATTGGCGACTCCTCTAAAGTGGAAGTCGGAGACGTCGCTCTTGCCATCGGCGATCCCTTCGGCGTCGGCCAGACCGTCACCAAGGGCATCATCAGCGCCACTGGCCGCGGCAATCTAGGCATCGAGGACTACGAAGACTTCATTCAGACTGACGCTCCGATCAATCCCGGAAACTCCGGCGGCGCGCTCATCAACGACCGCGGAGAACTGGTCGGCATCAACACCGCCATTCTTTCTCACGGTTCCGGCGGCAGCCAGGGTATCGGCTTTGCCGTCCCGTCCGATCTCGCTCGCCAGGTCATGAACGAAATCCTGAAAAACGGGCATGTCACTCGCGCCTATCTCGGCATCTATCCGCAAGACGTAACTCCTGCGATGGCCAAAGCCTTTGGCGAAAAGCAGTCCCAAGGCATCGTCGTCGGTGACGTCACCCCCAACAGCCCTGCCCAGGCAGCGGGCATTCATCGTGGCGACATCATTCTCGACGTCAACGGCAAGCCTGTGACAGACAGCAATCAACTCCGCATGAGCATCTCCATGATGCAGCCCGGCACGGATGTCACCCTGAAGTTCCTCCGCAACGGCGACATGCGCGATGCCACCGTCAAGCTCGCCGAAATGCCCACGCAAACCGCCCAAGCCAATTCGAACGGCGATGAAGGCGTCAACAAAGCATTGAGCGGCGTTGAAGTCACCAACCTCAATGCCGACATTGCCCAGCAGCTCGGCATCCCCGCGACGACCAAAGGCGTCGTGGTCACCAACATCGATCCGGCCAGCCAGATGGCCGACTCCGGCCTGCAAAAGGGCGACGTCATCCAGGAAGTCAACCATCAGCCCGTTAACAACGCCTCCGAGTTTGAGAGCGCCATCCGCAAGGGTGGAGACAATCCTCTGCTTCTCGTAAACCGTGGCGGCACGACTCTCTTCATCGCTGCCTAACCTCAAACCCGATGTCTTCCACTCTGATTCCCGGCGCCAGCCAGCAATGGCTGGCGCCGCATCAGGAGCGGAAGCCGACAAAAGCCTCTCCAACCTGCCCCCGCCACCGCTTTGGCGGAGTTCTTGCTCTCACCTGGATAGTCCCCGGTACAGCGGGCAGGAGGGTTGCCAGTAACACGAACGCTGGAACGTTAGAAGGTTTCCCAAAATGAACCACAAGACGAGCAAGAAAGAATCCAAGACCTTCGTCGAAGAATTCCGTGAGCGCCTAAACCGCGAAGACCTCGAGCGCCGCTGGAAGCTCGAAGCCCTGGATTGCCTCTTCACCGAGGTCGAAGACCACCCCGAAAGCTTCCACCGCCTCTGGATCCACCCGCTAGTAGCCGCCGGCCTGACCCTCGAATCCGCCCTGGCCCTCCTAATCGAGGGCCGCTTCCTCCCTAACTAATCCGCACTTCTTACTGGAGTCCAGCCAGAACGTCCCGCCTTCCAAGTGTTCCAAGCAAAAAATGTCAGAGCTCGGCGTTAGCCGTCGGCAATTGCAAAAACCGATGAGGTGGAAGAATCTCAATACCCTGGAATGGATCCAGCGCGAGTAGGTCGGAGTCTCCCGTGACGATGTGCGTTCCGCGGCCGCTCACGGCGAGTTCGAGGAATTTGTCGTCTTTCGGATCGCGGCACGCTGTAATCCGCACACCAACCTCAACCCATTCAGCCTCGCGCGTTAGGGCCGCGAGAAAGCTTCGAATATCTTCCTCATCCACGTAGCGTAGGAATTTTTCCGGCCAAGAACTTCATAGAGTTCAGCGAACGCCGCGAAGGAGAGCAGGGCTCTTCCTTTTTCGAGAGCCAATTCCACTGCACGTCGAGGTTTCGAATCGGGCAGGAGCAAGGCACTGACTAAGACGTTGGTATCGAAAACACAGCGCAACTATGCGCCCTTCAGGAGGGAATCCAGAATCTCCGGTGTAAGCCCCCGGTCTTTCGCCTTGCGTCCTACGTCATCGAGCCCTTGTTGTAGCGGCGCATACTCTCCGGCAGCCAACTCTCGGAGCCAAAGGCTCAAAAGAGTTTGAATCTTCCGTTTTGCTCTGGCGCGGCAGAGTCGTAGGCCCGCGCCGTTTGCGGGTCCAGCGGAATCGTGATAGCAGAATTCGCCATTGCCTTACTCTCCCGCCATTCTAGGCAAAGACTCACCACTCGCCACGAATTGTCGGCAGGGCGGGTGGCAGGCACCAAATGCCTAGCTGCAGAGTAGGTGCCGCATACGCCGGGGCTGCGTCTTCGGGTCCAGAGTTCGGTGCATGCACGGTATCACTGACGTCGGCAGCTTATCCCCCTTCGGAGATTTTGCTTTTCCGCACATTTCCACAGTTTCATCAAACCGTCTCAATCCCGCCAACTCCTTCCCATCCTTCGACTTCCGCAACACTCGGCCGAATCCGCCCCTGTCCATTCGAATAAGCAGACAGTAAACTCATAAAGTTATTGACAATCAGTACTAGCCTTGCTACCATTCCCCATGGTCCTCAACGAAAAACACGCCCAAGCTCCTCTTTTTCTTCTCCGTGAACTCCGTGCCCTCTGCGTTAAGATCCCCATCCCGCCAATTCACACCGCGCCACAAAAAAGCCGCGCTCTAAGTCCTGCCCCTGCCACTCTTACAGGCACACTCGCGTGCAAAACCTTTGCCTGCCGCTCTTTCAGAAATACCGGGGGATATATCCTTCCAGCGATAGCCCTCTCCTGCTTTTTCCGTCGTTCTGCCGTTAACTCTTTTAGAATCCGCACTTACGAAAAAACCATCCATAACCCCTTTAGAATCCGCACTTACAAAACACAGGAGTTAAAGTCCTTTAGAATCCGCACTTACAAAAAAACCGGGGGGGGACCCAAGCTTGTTCTCTTTCCACCGCGCCCGAAACGAGCCAGAAACATCCAAGTGTTATCCTTGTCGGCGTTCCATTCTGGGAACGCCCTTATGGAAAAGGAGAACTGACCCGTGTCAAAACGCTTGGAAGGTAAAGTAGCGGCCATCACCGGAGGAAACCAGGGAATCGGCTTGGGAATCGCCGAACGGTTCATCCAGGAAGGCGCGTCCGTATCGATCTGCTACCTCTCGGACCAACCGGGCACCCAAAAGGTCGTCGACAGCTTGAAAGCCGGTGGCGGAAAAGCCGTGGCCATTCAGGCCGATGTCTCGAAGCTCGCCGACGGCCAGCGCTTCATCTCGCAAACCGTCTCGCAACTCGGCGAGCTCGACATCCTCGTCAACAACGCTGGTGTCGAAAAGCGCGCCAGTTTTTGGGATGTGACCGAAGCCGACTACGATTTCGTGTTGGACGTAAATTTGAAGGGCCTGTTTTTCATGACCCAGGCCATGGTCCGTTATCTGATGCAAGCCAAGCGCCCCGGAAAAATCATCAACATCAGCTCCGTCCACGAAGAGCTTCCCTTCCCGCACTTTACTTCCTACTGCGCCAGCAAGGGCGGACTGAAAATGATCACGCGCAATTTATCCATCGAGCTTGCGCCCTTCAACATCACCATCAACAACATCGCACCCGGCGCGATCGAAACGCCCATCAACAAAAATCTGCTGAACGATCCGGTAAAACTGAAGAGCCTCCTGCATAACATCCCACTGCGCCGCCTCGGAAAACCGGAAGACGTAGCCTCGATCGCCGCGTTTCTGGCGTCCTCGGAATCCAGTTATGTCACGGGAACTACGTTCGTCGTCGACGGCGGCCTAACGTGGAATTACGAAGAACAGTAGCAGCATGCAAACATGCGGAGCTCGTAGTTGCAGGGTCCGCCTGCCGTTTACTGCGACTCCTGTCGGGGAGACGGACCGTTGTCGTGCCCGCGCCGTTCGTCGCTCAAGCGCTCATCATCGTAGCCGCGCGCGCCGCATGCAAAAGTTTGCGGGCGTTCTCGCGAACATCGCCGTGGGCAAACACGGCATTCCCGGCCACAAGAATTTCCGCGCCGGCGCGGACGATATCGCCCACCGTATCGAGTGCAACGCCGCCATCAATCTCGATCCGAAATCCCAGACGGCGGGATTCGCGAATGCGCACGAGCGATTCCACTTTCTTCAGCGAATTGGGAATGAAATGCTGCGCGCCAAATCCTGGATTCACGGACATGATCAAAACGTGGTGCACGATGTCCAGAACCTCCTCGAGCGTATGCACCGGAGTCGCCGGATTAATCACCACGCCCGGCTTGCATCCGTGCGAAGCAATCAGCTGGAGCGTCCGGTCCAGATGAATGCACGCTTCCTGATGAACGGAGATCCAGTTTGCGCCTGCTTCCACAAATGCCGGAATGAATTCATCCGCGTTCTCGATCATCAAATGGCAATCGAAAGTTGCATCAGGAATGGTTTTGCGAAGCGAAGCGACGACGGGAGGACCAATCGTAATATTCGGCACGAAGTGGCCGTCCATCACGTCGAGATGCAAAACCGTGCCGCCGCCTTCGAGCGCCGCGTTCGCTTCGGCTCCCAATTGGGCAAAGTTCGCGGACAGTATCGAGGGTGCCAGTTCAACGACGGAAGCCACGGCAGCGCTCCTCCCTCTCGCTCACAATTCGATTATACGCGAGAGCCGCCCTTTACCTGCGCAATTTGGATACTTTCGCAAATTGGATGTCTGCGCAATTCTGGCCGTTTACAGGAAGCCTGCGGCGAAGGCCGCTCACTTTGCAACGGGCACGGAAACGGTTCGTCGCTCGTTGCTGCTCTGGCGCGCCAATTCGAGCAGGCGCATCACGTCGAGCGCCCACTCCGGAGTCACAGCCAACTTCGCCTTGCCGAGAATGGCGTCTCGCAAATTGGCATAGAAATCGCGGTAGTCGCAATTCGCGGAGGGAACGCGCCGCTGGGTAAGCGTGCCGTTCTCGGAAAGGGTCAGCAGGCCCCAATTTTCTTCCGGCTCCGCGCCCCACGCCGTGTCCGTGGGAATGTAGCCGCGCCGCAGATTGCTTTCTTGCGGATCGAAGGATTGTTTGACGAACGCGCCTTGCGTTCCATGTAAAAGGAAACGCGGGCGAGTCGCTGCAGCCAAAATGGACGAACGCAAGTCCGCGCGCAGGCTGCCGCGATAATGAAAAGCGAGGTCGAACGCATCATCAGCAATGGCGCCTTCGCGCTCCATGCGAATATCGGCTGTCAGCGAATCAGGCATGCCGAATAGTAAAAGCGCGTGGTCGATGAGGTGCGGCGCAAGATCAACAAAGACGCCTGTGCCTGGACCGGCGCGCTCTCGCCAAGCACCGGGCCGAAGTTGCGGACGAAAGCGGTCGTAATTGGACTCGAAGCGGACGATGCGTCCCAGCGCGCCGCTCGCAACGAGCTGCACGACGGCCTGAAAATCGCCGTCGTAGCGGCGATTTTGATAGACGGTAAGCAGACGGCCCCGTTGCTTCGCGAATTGGGTGAGCGCGATCGCGTCTTCGAGCGTGGTCGTGAAGGGCTTATCGACAAGCACATCGCGTCCGGCGGCAAGACATTGGCGAGCGATTGGAAAGTGAGAATCGTTTGGAGTGGCGATGACGATCAACCGAATTTCTGGAACGGAGAGAAGCTCATCGAGCGTGCGCACGATACGGACATCGGAATACTGCTCGGCGGCTTCGCTGTCGCTGCGCTGCAGTATCGCCGCCAGCCGCAGACCCGGTACGGCGCGAATCACCGGCGCGTGAAAGGATCGGCCGGCAAGTCCAAATCCGATGAGGCCAACGTCGATCATGAACGTATCGAAGAAGAGATTATCAAAGCGTCCGGGCAGCGCTCCTGAGCGCATCCGAAAGGGCGCTCAATACTATCGCATCGCTAAACGAGAAAAACTAAGTTTTGAAATGGGAATGACCAGATACTGAGATCGGAAATACCAATTTTTGAGATTTGAAGGATTAAATTTTGCACAGGTACAAAAAGGCTGCACAAAACACTGGGTTGCTCGCGGCGCGTCTGTCCTGCAAAATGGTTGATAACCAGTGAGCACGCAAGCCATAGCCATCAACGCCGCAGCACGACAGCGCTATCTGCTGGTGCTGCTTTTCGCCGGTTTCGTTTTGACGGGCGTGGAGATTACCGTTGTCGGACCGATGTTGCCGCTGTTCATCGCGCGGTGGTCGCTCAGCGATTCGCAAGCCGGCGTTCTATCCGCCGTGCAGTTCTCCGGGTCTCTCGCCGGTGTTTGGTTGTCTAGTCTTATCACGCATTACCTTGGGACGCGCACTTCTCTTGTGCTGGGCTATTTCCTTATCGCCGCCGGGCTTGCGACCGTGAACGCGCCATCACTGACGATCGCCTACTTTGCGCTGGCGGCCTTGGGCGTCGGTTACGGATTGGTGGTGCCTCCCACGAATCTCACCGTGGCGGAAATCGGCGGCTTGCGCAGCGCGTCGCTGGTAAGCCTTGTAAATCTGGCGTGGGGCGCGGGAGCCGTGGCCTGTTCGCCGCTGGTGCTGGTGGCGTTGAAAAACGGTTTGCTATCGCAGCTTCTGTTCTTCTTCGCAGGATTCGGCGCGATACTAGCCGTTTCGTTTCTCTTCTCCACGTTTCCTGCTGGAATACACGCAACGTCCAGCTCCACAATTAATGTAGCGGCGGTTCGCATTGGCTTCCTGACTACCTTCGCGCTTGCAGCCCTCTTTTTTCTGTATGTCGGAGTGGAATCAAGCCTTGGCTTCTGGGCCGCTGCTTACACAAAGCGTCTCGGCGGAGGGGGAGTCGGTATCTCCACGCTCGCTCCCATGTTTTTCTATGGCGCACTCTTGGCCGGCCGCGGTTTTGCGCCATTTATTCTTGCGCGCGTCCGCGAATATCCTCTGGTGATGACCGCGCTGGCTGTGGTCATCACCGGTATTACGCTGTACCTCCTTTCAGGACATCAGAAAGCAGCGTTTGCAAGCGTGGCGCTTGCTGGTCTGGGATGCGCGACGATTTTCCCCATCTTCGTTGCGTGGCTCTCAAGCTGGTACGGGCCAAGAGCGGGGCTTGTGAGGGGCTTGATGTTTTCCATGTCGTCGCTCGGGTCTTCAGCCGTCCCGTTGATCGTGGGGTTCGTTTCCACGCACGCGGGCGGCTTGCGCATCGGGTTGCTCGTGCCGCTTTTCTCCGCCGTCGCGATGATTTTTCTGCTGCTCCTCGTGCGCCGCCAAGCGGCCGCCTGAGGTATCCTCTCTCCGTGCCAACACCTGCGCAGCGCTCGCCAACGACAGGCCTTCTGCTCGGCCTGATCATCACGCTCGCTGCTGTTGTCGCTTATTCGTTTTACATTCGGGTGCAGCTCTCCGGTTTGCGCACGCTGCAGAGCGAAATGGTGGACCGGAACCGCAAGGACTCTCTGCAACTGTTGCGCGTGCAGAACGATTTGAACTCCGTGGGCCTGGCGATGCGCGACATGCTGGAGGCGAGCGAGCCGTATCCGCTGACGGCGTGGACGGCGCAATTCGAGCGGATTCGCGAAGATCTGGATGTCGCGTTGCGCACTGAGGAACAACTATCCGGGGCGAATCGCACAGCCGAACAACGAAAATATCTCAGCCAATCGGTGGCGCAATTCTGGGACGCAGTGCATCGTATGTTCGCGCTCGCAGAAGAAGGCAAAGAATCGGAAGCGCGCGAGCAAATTCGCTTGACGCTGCAGGCGCGGCAAGAATCGCTGAGCACGGCCGTCTCGCGGTTGCTGGTGCAAAACAACGAAGGCGAAGAGGAGGCTGCGGGGCGCATCGCGCAGATTTATGATGGCGTGCAGCGCCAGCTCTATTTGTTTTTGGGCGCCACGCTTATCGCCATCGTGCTGACGAGTTCGTATTTGATCCGCACAAACCGGATCATTTTCGCAAGACTGGCGGCGCTTTCCGAGCAGCGCAGCGAGCTGGCGCAAAAACTGATCTCGACACAAGAGGCCACGTTACGGCATATTTCGCGCGAACTGCATGACGAATTCGGGCAGGTGCTGACGGCGATCGGTTCGCTGCTGGGCCGCGCGGGAAACCATTTGCCGGAAGGGTCGAAAGTGCGGGAAGAGGTGCAAGAGGTGCGCGAGATTGCACAAACGACGCTGGATAATATACGCAGCCTTTCGCAAGCGCTGCATCCTGTGCTGCTCGAGGAAGCGGGGCTCGTGAGCACGCTGGACTGGTATATTCCAACGGTGGAGCGGCAGGCGGCGCTTACGCTGCACTACGAGAAGTCCGGAACCGTTTTCCCGCTGGACGGAAGCGCCAGCGTGCACGTCTACCGCGTTTTGCAGGAAGCGTTGAATAATGTAAGCCGGCATTCCGGAGCGAAGGAAGCGTGGGTGCGGCTGAAATTCCTGCAAGATGCGCTGGAGTTGGAAGTGGAAGATCACGGGAAAGGAATCATGCTGGAGAGAGATGGCCGAGGAATTGGAATGGTGGCGATGCGCGAGCGCGCGGAATTGATCGGAGGGATTTTGGAATTTTTGCGGCCGGCCGGCGGGGGCACAATGGTTCGTCTGCGCATCGAGCGCCAGAAAGTCGAGCCGCATGCGGGATAAGCTGACGGTATTGCTGGTGGACGATCACGCATTGGTGCGCCACGGATTCCGGCGCATCCTGGAAGATGATCCGGAGATCGAAGTCGTCGGCGAAGCGAGCGACGGAGAGGAAGCAGTGCGACTGGCGACCAAAGAAAGACCGGCGGTGATTGTGATGGACTGCGCGATGCCGGGAATGAATGGGCTGGAAGCAACGCGGAAAATTCTAGAAGCGATGCCAGATGCGGCGATTTTGATGTTGAGCATGCATTCGGAAGACACGCTGGTGCGGCAGGCGCTGGATGCCGGAGCGCGGGGCTACATCCTGAAAAATGCGATGGACCTCGATCTGGCGAACGCTGTAAAGCGCGTGGCCAAGGGAGAGAAAGTCTTGGATCCACAGGTGGCGCGTCCGGCGGCGCTGAAAGGCGAGCGCGAAGGCGGGCTGACGCCGCGAGAACTGGAAGTGCTGCAACACATCGTAGCGGGAAAATCGAACAAAGAGATTGCCACGGAATTGAGCCTGAGCGCGAATACGGTTTCCGTACATCGCGCGAACATCATGGACGCGCTGGGAATTCACAAGACGGCTGAACTTGTGGTTTATGCGATTCGGAACGGCCTGGTGAACCTGCCTTGAGGCGCCGCGATTTTATATTGAGCACATGCGCGGCGGGCCTAGGCACTGCGATGAATTTCGCGAGAATTCTCGCGCAAGCCGGCGGCGGTCCGGGCTTTCATCTTACGAATGTGACCGCCGCAGCAGGGATTCAATTTCAGCACAACAGCGGCGCATACGGGGGAAAGCTTTTGCCGGAGACGCTTGGATCAGGCTGCGCGTTTCTCGATTACGACCGCGACGGCTGGCAGGACATCCTCTTGATCAATGGAATGGACTGGCCGGGCCACCGGAGGGAGCGGTCCACGCTGAAGCTCTACCGGAACAATCGCAACGGTACTTTTAGCGATGTGACAAAGGCCGCGGGGCTGGACGTGGAACTCTACGGAATGGGAGTAGCGGCGGGCGATTACAACAACGACGGGTTTCCCGATCTTTTCATCAGTTGCGTGGGACAGAGCCGGCTGTTCCGCAACACAGGGAAAGGGACGTTCGTTGACGTCACGAAAGCGAGCGGCTTGCTGGGCCGGCATGGCTTCAGCACTTCGGCGCTGTGGTTCGATTACGACCGGGATGGATTGTTGGACCTGTTTGTATGCAACTACGTGCGCTGGTCGCCAGAGCACGATGTTTTTTGCAGTTTGGATGGAACGCACAAATCGTACTGCACTCCGGAGGCGTACCGCGGGGATACGTGCTGGCTGTTTCACAATCGCGGCAACGGAACATTCGAGGACGTGACCGCGACGAGCGGGATATTTGACAGCAGCTCGAAGTCGCTGGGCGTGGCCATGTTCGATTACGATCAGGACGGCTGGCCGGACCTGCTGGTGGCGAACGACACGCAGCCCAACAAACTTTATAAGAATTTGCGAAACGGAAAATTCAAGGAGGTGGGGGTGGAGGCGGGGCTGGCGTTCAGCAACGAAGGAAAGGCCAGAGCCGGGATGGGAATCGATACGGGCGATTTTGAAAACAGCGGCAAGCCCGGCGTGGCGATTACCAATTTCGACAACGAAATGACCGGGCTCTACCATTCGGTCAGTACGGGGGCCGCAGGCGCGGGGACTTACGACGATATTGCGATTTCTGCCGGGCTGGGGGCGGCTTCGCGCAGCACGCTTGGTTTTGGATGCGCGTTTTTCGATGCCAACCTGGACGGCTGGCTGGACCTGGCAGTGGCGAACGGGCACATCGACGAGACGGTGCGAAACATTCGCGGCAACGTGGGCTACGCGCAAGCGCCGCAACTTTTCCTGAATTCCGGCGCCGGGAAATTTCGCGACGTTGCTGGAGAGCTCGGCGGAGGATTTGCAATGCCGATCGTAGGGCGCGGGCTGGCCTACGGAGACTTCGATCAGGACGGCGACCTGGATTTGCTGATTACGACGAACAATGGGCCGGCATATTTGTACCGGAACGATCAGACCGGCGGAAACCGCAGCATCCGGTTTCGGCTGGTGGGAACAAAATCAAATCGCGACGCGATAGGAGCCACGGTGCGAATTTTCCAAAACGGGCATGACGGACACGGCGGGCAAAGTCAATCGAGATTGGTGCACGGAGGGTCGAGTTATTTGTCGCAATCCGAGCTGCCGGTGACGTTTGGAGTGGGGAAGAGCGAGACGATCGAGCGAGTGACGATCGAATGGCCGAGCGGGAGGAGCGAGGAGTACAAGGATCTGGCGACGGGAAGAGCCTACGAAATCATTGAAAACAAAGGAATTACAAAATAAACAAGGTTCTAATCGTTTTGCATTATTGCCAGTTTCTGGAGAGCCTATTATAACACGCACAACAAGCAAGTTGCTTACCACCTACCGAGTTTATGGCAACGTGGAGGCACCCCAAGCACCCGCGGCCGGACGCCCGCACAGCGCCGGCCGCCTTTATTTACGGCGGTGAGTTTGCGAGAATGAACGTTCCCGAATGGCGAGAGGCCCAATGAGCCAGTGGCGTTCACGCAGCGTGATAGCTTTGGCTGCGAGTGCTGTGTATTTGTACGGATTCCCTTCGGCAAACATCCCTTACATCGCGGCCGTTTTCTTCCATGTGGCGGCCGGAATCTTTCTGACAGTTCTCCTATTACCGTTTCTAGTGAAATTGTTGCGGACGAGCACGCCTGGCGCGCGCGTTGGATGGTTATTGCTTGCGGCGGGAGCGGTGATCGGAGTGATCCTGATTTTCACGGGCACGCCTTTGCCGATGAAGAAGCTGCTCTACGCGCACATCTTTGTGTGCGTGCTGGGGGTGACGTTTCTAGCAGGGGCGTGGCTGGCTTCGCGAGGATGGCTGGGCGCGGGAATTGTGCAGCAGGTGCTGCGGTCCGCGGCGCTGGTGGTGGTTGTGGCGGGAATTTCGGCGGGGGCATGGTGGTACCGGACGTACGCGTGGAATAACGCATTCCGGATAACGAACCCGGCGATCGCTCCGGCGACAATGGATAACGAGGGGGATGGCCCGCAGGGGAAATTTTTCCCCAGCTCGGCGCAGACCAAAGGCAATGTGAACATTCCGGCGAAATATTTCATGCAGTCGCAGGCATGCGAGCGGTGCCATGAGGATATTTACAAGCAGTGGTACAGCTCGATGCATCACAATTCGTCGTTCAACAATCAGTGGTACCGGAAAAGCATCGAGTACATGCAAGACGTGGTGGGAGTGCGGCCTTCCAAATGGTGCGCGGGATGCCACGACCCGGCACTGCTCTTCAGCGGGATGTTCGACAGACCAGTGCGGGAAATCGAAAATACGCCCGCCGCGAATGCGGGGTTGAGCTGCCTTATGTGCCACAGCATCGTGCACGTGAAGAGCACGATGGGGCAAGGCGACTTCACGCTGGAATATCCGAAGTTGCACGAGCTGGCGGCGAGCGACAATCCGATTGTGAGGACGCTGCACGACTTTGTCGTAAAGCTGAACCCCGAGCCACACCGGCGGACGTTCTTGAAGCCGTTCATGCGAACGCAGGTGGCGGAATTTTGCTCGACGTGCCACAAGGTGCACCTGGATGTGCCGGTGAATCATTATCGCTGGGTGCGCGGCTTCAATGAATATGACAACTGGCAGGCAAGCGGCGTCTCCGGGCAAGGCGGGCGATCTTTTTACTATCCGGCGAATCCGCAAATGTGCGCGGATTGCCACATGCCACTGGTTCGATCGAATGACGCGGGAAACGTGAATGGTTTTGTGCACTCGCACCGCTTCCCCGGAGCGAATACGGCGATACCCACGGCGAACGAGGACAAGGAGCAACTCGAGACGAGCGAACGCTTTCTGAAGGATGGACAAGTGAGCGTGGATATTTTTGCGGTGTCGCCGGAAGGTAAAGAGAGCAAGGCGCCCGCGGGGCGCGGGGCGATGCAGCCAGAGATTACGACAACATTCGCTGTGGGAGAGGAAGCGGAATCATTGACGCCGACGGGAGAGGCAGGCGAAGTGCGGCCGATCACGGCGCCGCTGGGGCGCGTCGATGCGGCGGTGCGGCGCGGCGACGACGTGCGAGTGGACGTGGTGGTACGAACGAGAAAAGTCGGGCACTTTTTCCCCGGCGGGACGGTGGATGCGTTCGATGTGTGGCTGGAGCTGAAGGCCGTCGATGAGAAGGGCCAGACGATTTTCTGGAGCGGAAAAGTGGAGGATGGTGGGAAGGGCCCGGTGGAGAAGGGCGCGCATTTCTACAAGTCTCTACAGATCGATGAGCACGGCAATCCCATCAATAAGAGAAATGCGTGGGCGAGCCGGGCAACGATGTACGTGCACTTGATTCCACCGGGTGCGGCGGATACGGCGCACTTTCGGCTGCACGTACCGGACACGGCGGGAGAAAAGATTACGCTGCAGGCGAAGCTGAACTACCGGAAGTTTCTGTGGTGGAATACGCAGTTTTCTTATGCCGGCGTGGAAGATGGGAAACAGACGCATGGAGAGTTTACGCCGGATTACGACGACAGGAAGATGGCGTTCACGGGCGATACTTCACAGGACGCCGGCAAGCTGAAATATATTCCGAATCTTCCGATTCTCACGATGGCGGAAGACACGAAGACCATGCGCGTCTTGCCGAGAAGCGCGGCCGCGCCGAAACCGCTGATCGCGCTGGAGAAAGACGACTGGACGCGCTGGAACGATTACGGCATCGGGCTATTTTTGCAGGGGGATTTGAAGGGAGCGGCGGCGGCGTTTGAGAAAATTACGGAGATCGATCCGCAGAATGCGGATGGATGGGTGAATATCGCCCGATGTCTCGTGCAAGAGGGAGAAACGGAAGGCGCACGAAACGTTTTGGACAAGGCGCTGGCCATTGCGCCCAAACTGGCGCGAGCAAATTTCCTGTATGCGCGCGTTATGCGAGAAGAGGGCAAGTATGACGAGGCAGCGGGATACCTGCAAGTGGTGCTGGCGCAGTATCCACGCGACCGCGTCGTGATTGACGAACTGGGCCGCATATTGTTTTTGCAGAAGCGGTATGCGGAGGCGGTGAAAACATTTCAGGAAACACTGGCGATCGATCCGGAAGATTTGCAAGCGAACTACAATTTGATGCTCTGCTACAACGGACTTGGGGATGAGACGAGGGCGAACGAACACAAGGAGCGGTATATGCGCTTCAAAGCGGATGAAGCTTCGCAGGCGATTACCGGGGCTTACCGGCAGACGCATCCGGAAGACAACAACGAGCGGCAATTGGTTCACGAACATGTTTCCGTACCGCTGGGACCGGAAGAAACCAAGAAGGTTGCGTTTGCGCGCAAGCGGGCGGGACGAACAGCTGCGCAGACAAAAACAAGAGCGGAAGCAGCGGCCAAAGCGGACGGCGGGTCACGATAGATTTTTTGCGAAGTCATTTGGGGGACGGGGCGCATGACTTGGATCAAAACGGTTCGAATGGAAGAGGACGCGAACGTCAAAAAGGCGATTGAAGACGAACGCAAGCTTTACCCGGAGGAATACGCCACCCCAGTGGCCGCGGTGTTCGCGGGAGTGGAGGCCAGCATTGTCGGCTCGCATTCGTTGTTTCCCGATGTGCTGTTTCACGCGTTCAGCACGTTCGGAGCTTTGATGTCGCCAGAATTGCCATTGAAACGGCACCAGCATGAAATGATTGCGACGATGGTTTCGGTAACGAACCGGTGCCACTATTGAATTGAATCTCACGCAGAGTTTCTGCGTCGCGTCACGCTGGATCAAGAGATGGTGGAAGCGCTGAAGAAAGATTACCGGAGCGCGCCGATCAGTGAACAGGACCGCACGATGCTGGATTACGTGGTAAAGCTGACGAAGGATGCGACGAAAGTCTGGCCGGAGGACCACGCTAAATTGCGCGCTGCAGGATTTGACGACCGCGGCATTTTGCAGATTACGTTGATCGCGTCGTGGTTCAACTACATCAATCGAGTGGCCGATGGGCTTGGCGTGGGCCGCGAAGCGAATGCGGTGGGACAGTGAAGAAGCCGGCGGCGGCTTTGGCGGGGCTGGCGATTGGTATGTTTTTTGCGGCATTCAGTGGGGCTGGCGAGCCGACGGGATCATCGACTGGTAATTCGGGCGTGACATTCCGCGACGTCACGCGGCAGGCCGGCATCCACTTTGTGCACAACAACGGGGCATTCGGGAAAAAATATCTCCCGGAGACGCTCGGACCCGGCGTCGCGTTTATCGACTACGACAACGATGGCTGGCCGGATATTTTTTTGGTGAACGGGATGGACTGGCCGGGGCACGCGCGCAAACGCTCGACGCCGAAGCTGTACCACAACAATCACGACGGCACGTTCACCGACGTGACGCACAAAGCGGGTCTGGATGCCGAACAAATGTTTGGGATGGGAGTGGCCGTCGGCGACTATGACAACGACGGGTACGACGATTTGTTCGTCACCGCGTACGGGCAGAGCCATCTTTTTCACAACAATGGGAACGGAACGTTTACGGACGTGACGCAGAAGGCGGGGCTGGGCGGCGTGAAGGAATTCAGCACCGGGGCGGCGTGGGTGGATTACGACAAGGATGGGAAGCTGGACCTGGTCGTTGGCAATTATGTGCAGTGGAGTCCGGAGACGGATCTTTACTGCACGCTGGATGGGAAGAGCAAATCGTATTGCACGCCGGAATCGTATAAAGGGACGGCGGTGCGGCTGTGGCACAACCGGGGCGACGGCACGTTCGAAGACGCTACAAAAAAAGCGGGACTTGGCGATCCCACTTCAAAAACGCTGGGGATTGCGGTGCTCGACTACGATGGCGACGGCTGGCCGGATCTTTTGCTTTCGAATGACACGCAGCCGAACAAGCTTTATCGCAACAATGGGAATGGAACGTTTGCGGAAAAGGCGGTGCTTGCGGGAGTGGCGTTTAGCGAGGATGGCGTTGCGCGAGCGGGGATGGGCGTGGACGCGGCGGATTACGACCGTTCCGGCCATCCCAGTTTGCTGATTACAAATTTTGCGAACCAGATGCTTTCGCTTTACCACAATGAAGGGTCGGGGCTGTTCGTGGATGAAGCGCCGCAATCGGAAATCGGACGGGCGTCTTTGCTGACGCTGGGATTTGGGTGCTTCTTTTTCGATTACGATTTGGATGGCTGGCCGGATGTTTTTGTGGCGAACGGGCACATCGACCCGGATATCCAGCGGGTGCAAGCCAACGTGAAGTACGCGATGCCGCCGCATCTCTTTCGCAATGTGGGCAATGGCAAGTTTGAAGAAGTGACGAAGTTGATGGGAGCGGCGTTTGATACGCCGCGCGTGGCGCGGGGCGCGGCTTATGCGGATATTTACAACGATGGCAGGCTCGATATTCTGATGGCCACAAATGGCGGGCCGACGGTGTTGTTTCGGAACGAGGCGACGGGCGGGGCAGCAAACCGCAGCTTGCGTGTGAAGCTGATTGGGGCAAAGTCCAATCGCGACGGCATCGGAGCTACTGTGCGAGTTACGGCGGCAGGCGGGACGCAAATGGAAATGATGCGCAGCGGTTCGAGCTATCTATCGGCGAGCGAGCTCGTGCTCACTTTTGGCTTCGGGCAACTTGAGAAAGCAGAGAAGGTCGAGATTCATTGGCCCAGCGGGCAAGTGGACCAGCTGACGAATGTGGCGGCGGGGCAGACGATTGTTGTGACCGAAGGAAAAGGGATCACGGCGAACAGGCCGTACGAAAAAAGTCGCACTAGCGCGGCGCTTCGGCTGAGATGGCGCGAGTCCTGAAGCGCGCAGCGATTCCGCTCTCTTCGAGCCACTTCCCTGTTGCGGTTTGAGATAGATCGTGACTCATCAGCGCGCGTAGATCAGCTTCGTCGTCGACATCCATCTCCAGCCGGGCGTTTCGCCTGACAATCATCACCGCGCCTACGCGTTGCGCCTCTTGGCTATGTTTGGCGAAGCTGTCCGGTCCAAAATGCGAGGGGAAAAGCGCAGGTGGCATGCGGAGAATCGCGTTTGTGCCGGTGCCATCGCGCGATGGGACCATGACAACCGCTGGAGCGGCGCAGTCCATCGATAAGAGTTCATCAATGTCGGCCGATTGGACCAGCGGAAGATCTAGCGGCAGCCGTAGCAGTGCCGTGACGCCGCGCTCGGCGCAAAGTCTCGACGCAAAATCGACAGAGGCACTTTCCGATATTTGCTGTTCTTCACGCACAATTTCCCAGCCGTACTTTGCGGCGGTCTCCATCGCAGGCTCGTAGTTTGTGATGACAAATATTTTGTCCGCGCGTTGTACGCCGCGCACGGCGCGAATTGTGTCCGCGAGCATGGCTTGCGCCAAGCCATAGCGCTCCTCCGGCGTCAGCACTCTTGCTAGGCGTTGTTTTGCGTTGCGCAAGTCTTTGATGGGCAAGAGCAAGGCCCGGAACTCCGGTTGCGGATTTGTACGCCGATCGGGGAGGGATTGCGACTGTTCTGGTTGACGTGCAGTTTCCCGCATTGGCCCATCAGATTGCATGGTATCGTTTGCTCTCGTCCGTCTTCCAAGCACGGAAAAAACCTAAGGCCATCGTACCAGAGCCAGAGGCCGGGAGCGGAAGCCGCCGCAGCGGAAGCAGCCGCGGGGATAAGCGCAATCATCATTGGAACGAGTGCGCGGAAAATCAGCGGGACGGGGCAGACCAGCAATGAGCAGAAAAGTTGGCATTCTCGGCGGGACCGGCCCGGAAGGAAAAGGCCTGGCATATCGATGGGCGCGCGCCGGCGAAGAGATCGTGATTGGTTCGCGCGATGCGCAGCGCGCGGCAGAGACCGCTGCGCAACTGTGCACGCGCATTGGCGGCTCCGCGAAAATCGAAGGGACCGACAACGCGATCGTCGTCCCGCAATGCGATGTCGTAGTTTTGACGGTTCCGTTTTCCGGCTGCGCCGCGCTTCTGAAACAGTTGAAAAGTGTTTGGAAGCCCGGGACCGTGGTGATCGACACGACGGTGCCGCTGGCGGCCGCGGTTGGGGGAGCGGCTACGCGCATGCTTGGCGTGTGGCAAGGTTCGGCGGCGGAGCAGACAAAGGAATTATTGCCTGCGGGAGTAAGCGTCGCGGCGGCGTTTCAGAATCTTGGCGCGGAACTACTTTCGAAAGATGAAGCGGTCGACTGCGACATACTGGTGTGCAGCGACGACGAGCGGGCCAAGCAAATCGCGTCCGAATTGGCCGAACAAATTCCGGGAGCACGAGCGCTCAACGGCGGAAAACTGGAAAATGCGCGGATCGTGGAATCGCTTACCGCTTTGCTGGTGGGTATAAACATTCGTTATAAGGTTCACAGCGCCGGGATTCGTTTCACCGGCTTGCCGATCAAGCAGTAGGCGCCTCGGCCACCCATTACGACAAGCGATGCTGGTTTTGATAACATCGGCTGCGTTTCAAGCGGTGAAGGAATCTCGATGAAACTTGTAACGTTCCATTCGCAGCAGCGGAACAGCCGTATCGGAGCGCTCACGCCCGACGGGCGGATCGTGGACCTCAACGCGGCCTATGCGCTGTACCTGCGCGATAAGAGACAAGAGGAGGCGTTTTACGCGCTCGCGGATGCGCGCGTTCCGGCTGACATGCGCGGCCTTTTTGCGAACAGCGACCGCGGGCTTGATGCCGCGCGGATTGCGTTTGAGTATGCACTTAAGGAAGGACCGGAAGTAAAAGGCGCGACCGGCGAGCCGATATTCTTTAGCCGCGATGCCGTGCAAATCAAGGCCCCTATCAGTCCGAAGAAATTTTTTCACACGGCCGGAAATTTTCGCGAACACCATGAAGAAGCGCAAAAGTCCGGATTTTCGCATCCCGTGCTTCCCTGGATAGTGTTTTTTCAGAATGTGGACGCCATCATTGGGCCGGACGAAGAAATCATCTATCCCGAGCATCTGACCGAAGAGCTGGATTACGAGCTCGAACTTGCCGTGGTGCTGAAGAAATCCGGCAAGCATTTCCGCGCCGAACGTGCGGGCGACTACATTGGCGGCTACGTGATCTTTAATGACGTGACGGCGCGCGATATTCAGCGCACGGAGATGAAGTCCGGCGTCTTCAGCTTTTGCAAAGGGATTGACACGTTTTGTCCGCTGGGGCCGCACATCGTGACGGCCGATGAAATTCCGAATCCAAACAACTTGGCGATGGAACTGCGAGTGAACGGAAAAGTGCGGCAACAATCCCATTCGAGCAAAATGTCTGTCACCGTGCCGGAGATCATTGCGCACTATTCGCCAATGGGTTATTCCGCGGGGGATGTGCTCTCCACGGGGACGGTATCGGGCGTAGCGGCGTTTAGCGGCGACCCGAAGTCGCTTTATCTCAGGCCCGGCGACGTAGTCGAATGCGAGATCGAGAAAATTGGCGTGCTGCGAAATCCCGTCGTTTCTTACAAAGAAAAGCACAAAGGCGAACCGGCAGCTGCAGTCTGATTGTCTTGCCCTCGCGAGCGAATCGAGCTACTTCTTGCGGAAATGCGGCAGGACTTTTTCGCCGAAAAGCCGCGCCTGTGCAAGACGATCGCCTCCCCAAAGCTCAAGCAGGATATGCGTGCAGCCGGCGGAGCGGAATTCTTCGAGGCGCTCGATACACTGCTTGGGAGTTCCGGCGATGGGGCAAACCTTGTCGAGAACTGCATCCGTGACCGCGCGCGCAGCGGCCTTGCGGCCGCCGGTTTCCATGGCGTCGGCGATGGGACGGATCTCGTCGAAGGAGAGCCCCGCGCATTCGAGAAGCGTGTCCGCGGAGCCTCGGATGTTCTGGACTTTGTTGGCGAGATACATGGCGGCCATTTCGCGCGCGCCTTCACACGCCGTTTTTGGATCTTCACCGACGCTGCCGACGATGACAGAGCCGAGATCGAGTTCCGCAGGATCCTTTCCGGCTTTGCGCGCGCCTTCTTCCATCAACTTTCGCGAATACTGCACGAATTTTGGCGTGGTGATGCTTGCGGTCAACAAGCCGTTTGAATGCGAGCCGGCGAGCCGCTGCAGAACCGGGCCGGTGGCACCGACGTAGACAGGGACGCGCCAGCGAGGCACGTGCGCTTCGGGCTTCAGCGCGGGCGAAAAAGCCTGAAACGCCTTGCCTTCGTATTTCACTTCGTGCCCAGCAAGCATGGCCTCGATAATTTCGATGCTTTCGCGGATGACCGTGGCGGGGCCGACTTCTTTTCCTTTATCGCCCTCGCCAATTTCTTTCATGAAGATTTTCGACGCGCCGAGGCCCAGGAGAAAACGGTCCTTGCCTGCTGCTTCCTGCATTACGCGCGCTTCCATGGCGATTTGAACGGGATGGCGCGTGTACGGAGAGATGATGCCCCAGCCGATGACAATTCTTTTTGTTTCGCGGGCAGCGATGGCGGTGATCGCCGTGGAAGAGCGCGCTTCCATGGAGTGCTTGCGCCACCACGGATAGGCTTCCGCGAGCCAGAAGGTGTCGAATCCGGCGGCGTCGCAGGCTTGCGCCATTTTTGTTGTTTCGTCGAGCGGCTCCATACTTAGCTGCAAGACGCCAATTTTGAAAGGCACGTTCATCGTTTCACTTTTTCTCCACAGCGGACGTCTGCTGATTCTGTGCGCTAGGCCAGATCGCTCCAAGAATGTTCGAGCCCTTTTGTGAGTTGCCAAAGCGCGCGGTTGAGCGGCGTGGGAACGCCCATTTTTTCACCCCAGTCTGCGATTGCGCCATTCATAAAATCCACTTCGGTCTGGCGCTTTGCGAGAATGTCTTGGAGCATGCTCGCTTTGTGTTTACCGGGGGCGTTGGCGCCTTTTTGCACGAGAGCGCGCGGATCTCCGTGCAGCTCGATGCCCAGCGCTTTCGCGACGGCCTCGCCTTCGGCGATGAGAGCGTTGAAGAGAGCGCCGGTCGGTGGAAAGCGTGTGGCCGCGCCGTGATGGAGGAGCGTGAGGGCGCCGACGGGATTTGTCGAAGCGTTGAAAATGAGCTTGGTCCACTGGGCGCCGCGAGCATCTTGCAGAGGAATCACGCGCAAGCCGACGCGGTTGAGAAGTTCAGAGAGTTGTTCCACAAGCGCATAAGGAGCGTTCGTTGGTTCGAACGGGCCAATCCAGGTCTCGCCGTTGAGGTCGAAACCGACGTGACCGGGTTCGACAACGTGGCCGGCTGGAAAAGTGGTGCCGCGAATGACGTAGTGGACATGCTGGGCGAGAATCTCCTCGTTGCCAACGCCATTTTGGACGGAACAGACAGCGCTGTTCTGGCCGAAAATGTGCGCGGTTTGTTCGATGGCGCTGCGCGTGTGGGTGCTTTTTGTCGCGACGATGCCGAAATCGCACGGCGGAATCTCTCGCGGATCGGAAGTCGCGTGCAAATGCGCAGTGAAATCAGCCGCGCCGCTAATGCGCAGGCCGCGTTCGTTGATTGCATGCGTATGCTCTTCCCAGACGTCATAAGCATGAACTTCGACATCTTCGAGGCGCGCCAAATGCGCGCCAAAAATGCTTCCGATGGCACCGCAGCCGACAATGCAAACCTTCACGCTCATGCCGTCTTCAACGCTTCGACACCGGGATAGAAACGCCACGGCACGTTTGCGAGGCATTCGCCTTCCCTCTTGCCGACGCGATAGGTGTCCTGCGTGTAGAGACAAACCTGCCCGTCCTGATCTACGACTTGCGGATGAAAACTGAGGACCATGTTTTCCTTCAGTTCGACGTGAGTATTCGCGCCGATCGCGGGATTCTCGAGCATGGTCATGCCGATCGAGTGTCCGGTCAGGTGCCCGAGTATGAAACCTGCTTTATCGAAAACGTACGTCGCGGCTTTGTGGACATCGCTCGCCAGCGCGCCTTCGTGCATTTTTTCGCGCGCGGCTTCCATGGCGTGCGGATACACATCGCTCATGGCCAAAGTCCGCGGGCTGATCTTTCCGCGGATGAGCGCGCGAGAGAATTCCACCCAGTATCCATCGGCGCCGGCAATCTCCAGGGAATAGAGCAGGAGATCATCCGCGGCAACTTTGCGGAGAGATGGCACCTTGAAATGGGCTTCCGCTTCGCCGCCGGCGCCGCTGAGAACGATGTTCATCATGCGAGAGCCGGCGCCTCGCGCGAAAAATCGCTCGACGGCCGGAGCCATGATTTCCGCTTCGCTTTTTCCGGGTTCGTAGGCGGCCAGCAATGCGTGAAACCCGTCGAGGATGATGTCCATGCTGTCGCGAAATCCGGCGAGCTCTTCTTCGCTCTTGACGGCACGCGCCATGTCGAACTGAAAATCGAACGGAACGAGTTCGCAAGAGCCATGCTGCAGTTCACGGTAATCGCGGACGGCCATGACGAAATCCATGCCATAGACGGCGACTCGCTTCCAGCTGCGCTTCTCAATTTCTTCACGCAGCCACTTGCCGGGAATTTCGGTCCACACTTTTTCCTGAACCCAAGCCGCTTTTTTGTCGCCGATCCAGCGCGCTTCGCGGGGAAAGACGAGAACGGGATCTCCCGCGAGCGGAATCAAGACGTAAACGTAGCGATGGACAATTTCGAAACCGGAGGTGTAACGCACGGCGCCTTCGAATCCGGTGTATTGATTGCCGCAGACAATCAGAGCATCAACTTTTTCCGCGGACATCGCAGAGCGAATATTGTTGTAACGGCGCTCAATCTCTTTTTGGCTGGTCATCGAAGTTGGCTCCGGCTTCCTTCAGCGTGCACCGCAGATTTCCGCTGCGGCTAGCGCGTAGACCTTAGTGGTGTTTACGAGCGTTTCGATCGCCACCTTTTCGCCTTCGGCGTCGCGTGGACCGCTTGATGGACCATAATTGAGAGTTTCAATGCCGTAACGCGTCATCACAGAGGCATCGGAATCCCACAACACCGTGGCGTGTTTAGGAGCCGTGCCGAGAACTCGCGCATGGCAAGCTTCGATCGTTTTCACGAGCGGATGATCTTTGGAGATTTCCGCGCCGGGGACGGAGACAAACGTCTCGAATTCGATTCCGTAGTCTGGATGCTTTTTTCGCAGCCCGAGAACGAGTTGCTTAATGGAAACGCGCACTTCCTTAAGCGGCATCGTCGGCGGCACCCGCACGTCCAGGAAAACATCTGCGCGGTCGGGAGTACGGCTGACACGCCAGGGATGGCCGCCTTGGATGCAGCCAACATTCACAACGCCCGGCTGGCCGTCGTAGATGGTTTTCTTTTCCCACGCGGCAATCCATTCATAGATCGGCGCAAGAATTTCTTTCAAGCGAAAAATGGAATTGTGGTCCTGCTTGCCGCGAGTAAAGGCCGTATGGACATAGTGTCCGTGCGTGGAAATGCGCACCCACACCGTTCCGTAATGTCCAAGCACGATCTGCATGTCCGTCGGCTCGCCCAAAATGCACATGTCCGGCAGCACGCCGTGGTTAACGAGGTAGTGCGTGCCGACGCCGTACCCGCGATATTCCTTGCCGACAAACTCGTCGTTCCACTGTGTTTTCTCGATTTCGCCGACGACAGCGGCGATGGTGACGTCCCCTTCGAGTTTTGCGCCAGCTCGCATCAATGCTTTGACGGCTTGCGTGTAGCAGACCAGCGCGCCTTTCATGTTGTAAATGCCAAGACCGTAGATCATGCGGTCGCGAATCACCGCTTTTGATTTGTAGCCGAGGCCGGTCAGAAACGTTTCGCGGCCGGAGTTCGACGTATCCATGTGTCCGTTGAACATGAGGCTTTTGCCATTTCCGGCGCCTTCCCAAAGACCCACGACATTTGCGCGGCCGTCTTCGACTTCCTGCCACGTCACGCTCAGTCCCGCCTCTTCGAGAGCGCGGCGCATGTAACGTCCCATTTCAAGCTCTTCGCCCGTGGGGCTAGGAATGTTCACCAAGTCGCAGGCCATGGCGACAATTTCGTCCTCGCGGATTTGCGAGAGAATCGCGCTGGTTAGGTCATCCTTCATTACGTCAGAGGCCTCCGTCCTGCAGTTGCCTTTTTCACGGCAAGATCATCGACGAAAATCATCAGGATAAGAGCACAGCTTTTCGCATCCATGTTCCGTCACCAGAAAATTGTCTTCAAGCCGCAATCCCCCACCACCTTCCCAATATATTCCTGGTTCGATGGCAAGCACCATGCCTGAACGCATATCACCGGAAGCGATGCGATGAGAATAAGGCGCTTCATGAGCGCGTGCGCCAACACCGTGCGCGACGGGATGCGACGGTTGTCCCGGGTAACCGGCCGCATCAATTCCATCGCGAATGATGCGGTCGATTTCCCCAAGGGGAGCGCCATTTCGAACGCAGCCGACGGCATCGGCAAAAATCTTGAGCAATTGATCGAGCAAACGATTGTATTGAGGAGTTAGTTCCCCCGGGCACAGATTTTTCGTGAGATCGGTCCAATAGCCATCGGCACAAACCCATATCTCGACGAGCGTCGGCTCATTCTCAATCACAGGGCGGTGGCTGGTGGCCGTGAATGTGGCAATGCCCTTGCCGGACCAAACCAGCGTGAAGGCGCGCGCCATTTCAACTTTGCCCTTGTAGCCAATGCCCACAGCGTGGATGTGGCCTTCGATCATCGCGGCCACCTCGCTTTCTTTCATTCCCGGCTTGATGTTTTCTCGCGCGTGTTCCATACCGATAGCCGCAAGCTCGTTGGCCAGGCGCATGCGCTCGATTTCCTGCGGCGTTTTGATCATGCGCGCTTCGGAAAGTAGAGGAGCGGCATCCACAATTTCGCAGCAAGCAGCGCGGAAGGCATCGAAGAAACCTTGCCAGTAGACTGTCGGCTCTCCGACCATGCGGTCGCAAATTTGAGATGTTTGCGAAAGCTCGATGCCGACGCGGCCATTCAGCTTGCGCTCGCGTAAAACTTCGACGGCCATTTCAACGGCTCGAATCATGGGCGGGCGCGGATCCTTGGAATGGTAAAAAGGGAAAAAGCGCACGTCTTTGTTCCACGCCGTCTGTTGCGCCTCGCGGAATTGCGGCTCGATCACCAGCAACGTGGGGTCTCCCTCGCGGGGAAAAATCGCCAGGTCGTAACCCTTCATGGTCCAGTAGTTCGTGAGGTAGAGAACATTGTCGGGCGCGCGAACGACAAAAGCATCGAGATCATGGCGCTCCATAATCTGCCGCACCCGCTTCCACTTTTCTTGATCGATCTCGTAAGCCATACTTTCTTCGCCTACTTCTCGACGTCGCGCCCTTTGCCCCGGTAGCTCCACGAGGCTTCCTTGCCTTTGATGAGGCGATAGAGCGCGGTATGCAGCGGCGCAGGAATTCCTGCGCGAAAGGCTTCGCGGGCGATTGCGCCGCCGAGGAAGTCTACTTCGGTGCACAGCTTATTGCGAATGTCGTAGAGCATGGAGGGAGGATGATCGGTTTGCGCGCCGATTTTGTTCATTTCCCAAGGGTCTTCGTAGAGCTGGATGCCGAGCGCGGCGGCCACGCGCTTTCCTTCTTCGATCAAATCATGAAGCAGATGACCGAGATCGGCGAACTGGTTTTCTTGAGCGTAATGGAGCGTGTGTGGCAGCTCGGTCAGCGCAGAAACCGCATTGACCGACGAGTTGAAGATCACCTTGGACCATTGCGCGGGCCGGGCATCTTCGAGCGCGACAGCTTTTAGGCCGGAAGCAATGAGCAGATCCGCGGCTTCCTTCACCAACGAGAACGGCGTGTTCGTGGGTTCGAATGGGCCCATCCAGGTTGCCGTGTCGAGTTCGTATTGCACATGTGTATCGTCGTGGCGTGTGCCACTCATGAATGTCGTGCCGCGAATGACGTAGGTCTTCGCGATATCGGCAATGATTTCTTCGGCTCCAAGCCCGTTTTGCGAGGAAAGAATTGCGCCGTTGTCAAAAAGGTGAGCGACCGGACCGAGGGCGTCCGCGGTCTGCGTACACTTGCACGAGACGATGCCGAGATCAAATTTGGGCAATTCCGCGGGATCGTGCGTGGCGCGAAGTTGGGTGTGAAAGTCGTGGCTTCCCGTCACTCGTAAGCCATGCTCATTGAGAGCGCGCGCATGTCCCGGCCGCCGGACGTAAGCCCAAACTTCCGCTACTCGCGCGAGATGCGCGGCGTAAAGACTGCCGATCGAGCCGCAACCGATGATGCAGACGCGCTTCATTTAAGCGTGAGTCCCGCGATTGTGCCGCTGGACATTCTAGCGCGCGGAACGAGGATGTTCGACACGGACCATCCCGGCAAACTCGCCCTGGCGTGCGCGCTGCAAAGCACGAAAGATGGAATCGCCTGTATTGTGGGAATCCTCGATGATGACTCCGCTGGAATATAGAGCGTCTTGCAGCGCCGCGCAAATCGTGTGAACGGGAGCGGCGCCGCCTTCGCCCATGCCCTTCGCGCCGTTGAATGTGAAGGGCGAAGGAGATTCCATGTGGCCATAGAGAAGGTCGGGCATGTTCATCGAGGTAATCGGCGTGTAGTCGCTAAATGTCGAGGCAAGCAGGTTGCCGTCGGAATCGTAGGCGCAATGTTCCATGAGCGCGGCACCGATTCCGTGAGCGGTGCAGCCGTGCACTTGCCCCTCGACGATGCGGGGATTGATGGCGCGGCCGCAATCGTCCACACAGGCGTACGCGAGAATTTTGGGTTGATAAGTTTCCCGGTCGACTTCCACAGCGGCGACGTGAATCTGCGCCGCGTAGGTGAGCGTGAGATTGCCGTATTTGCGCTTGATATCCGGCAATTGGAACGGCGCGTGATAGACGTGGCGGCAGTTCAGAGTGACGTCCCACAAATCTTCGGGCATGCCCGCGTTGTTTACGTTGACGATGTTTGCGAGCGCCCAATAGTTGATCGATTTCTTCGCGCGCTTGACGCGCACCTCGGGCCCTTGCGCGCCAATGCCAAATTCAAGATCCTTTTCTTTCGCCTTCAAGGCCCACGCCGCAAGCCGGCTCATTTCCTTGCGAAGTTTTTCCGATGCTCCGTGAATGGCGGCAAGTCCGGTGACCGCGAACTGGCTGGCATAAGTTCCCGTGTGTCCAGTGTAGGCATTCTGTTCGGTATCGAATCCGGGCTTGACCTTGACGAGGTCGGGAGAAATGTTGAGCACATCGGCTACAACTTGCGCGGCGGTAGTTTCGTGGCCTTGTCCTTGCGGCACGGAACCCATGGTAATCACTACCTCGCCGTAGATATCCAGTTTGGCTATGGCGGCTTTGGATTGCCCGGAAAAGGGAGCGCCAGGGTTGATGATGCGCGCCTGCCCGAAATTATTCGTGCCGGAGTCGAGCGTCGAGCCGATGCCAAGGCCAATCCAGCGGCCTTCTTTGCGGGCGGCGGCTTGCTTTTTCTTCCATCCTTCCCAGCCAATCAGATTTTTTGCCATTGCAAGCATGCCGGCGTAATCGCCGGAGTCGTAGACGCAGCCGTTGGGCGTTGTATACGGCATTTCGTTTTTGCGAATGTAATTGCGCACGCGCATCTCGTCCGTGGGAATTCCCAGCGAGTGGCCACAAATATCCAGAACGCGCTCCATAAACCACAGATGCTGCATGCGGGAATAGCCGCGATTGGGGCCAACCGGACATTTATTCGTGAGCACCTGGTTCATGTCGACGCGAATATTTTTGACGCGATAGGAGCCAGCAATCACTTGCGCCCAGATGACGCAGCCTAGCGGTTCGTAGCGAGGGTAAGCGCCGCAATCGTCGATGTGGCGGGAATCAATCGCCGTGATGACTCCATTCTTGTCGAGAGCCACGCGGGTGTCGAGAAACGTCCGTTCATTTCCGTGAGCGCTGGCTTGCATGTGCTCGGTGCGAGTTTCCGCCCATTTGACGGGGCGGTCGTCGGCTTTGCGGGAAGCCAGCGCACACACGGCCATGTACGGATAGTTCGTGATCTTGATTCCAAAGCCGCCGCCAATATCGAAACTCTTCATTAAAATCTGATCGATGCGCACACCGAGCGCCGGAGAAAGAAATTGCGCCGCGAACGAGGGAAAAGAATTGTTAGACCAATACTCGATGCGCTCCGAACGCGAGTCCCACACGGCGATCATCGCGTTGTTTTCCAGCGGCGTGCTGGAAAAACGATGGAAATGAAGGCGACCAATGTGGACGATGTGAGCGGCCTGCTTAAAAGCCTTCTCCATGTCGCCAAACTCAAAAAGGCCGTGCCAATTGCGGTTGGTGCCCATTTCCGGATGGACGAGGCTTTCGTCTTTGAGGGCGTCTTCCGCGGACATCACAGGCGGCAGCGGATCGTAATCGACTTCAACCAGTTCCGCCGCATCTTCGGCAATCATTCGCGTTTCAGCGACAACGGCGGCAACGGGCTCGCCTTGGTACACGACTTTGTCCACGGCCATCGGATAGTCCGCGATTTTCTGGCCGACGTCCGGGCCAATCTCGATGAAGGGATTCACCATGCCCTTTACCTCTGCGCCGGTCAGCGTGCAGACGACGCCTGCCAGCGCGGACGCTTTTGAAACATCCACGCGCGTGATTTTAGCGTGTGCATAAGAGGAACGAACGAAACGGATATGCAGCATTCCCGTGAGTTTCTGGTCATCGACGAAAATGCCTTTACCGCGCACGAGGCGGTCTTCTTCCTTGCGGCGAATGGGTTGCCCCACCCACTTCGCGGAGGCTGCCGCGTCGTTGTGCGCAGCTTGAGCGGGCAATTTCACTTTCTTGCGTTTAGTGTGTGCTGTTTTTGCCATAGCTTAGGCCTGCAACTAGCTCAGAGCTTTCTGCAGTCCGTCAATCAGCTTCTGCACGTTCTTTTTCGCCAGCGGTTCGAGCAGTCCGCCCGCAAGCGATGCGATCCGCCCCATCACGTTTGACTGCCCGCTCCAAATCACTTTTGTACTTCCCTCAGGCGCAGGCTCCAAGTCAAAGGCGGCGCGCAAAATCGTGGAACCGCCGGGGACTTCGCCGTTGCCTTGATACACCGCATGCTTGTCAGGCTGCGTTTCCACGAGCGACATTTTTACGGCCGCCGTACCACGAATGTGCGATATTCCCACGCTCAACTTGACCAGGAAATTCTTATCGTCCAGCAGCTCCATGCTCTGATAATCGGGCAGGAGCGGGCAGAACCGGTGCGGGTCAACCAAAAAGCTATAAACTTCCTCCGGCTTTTTCTTGACGACGAATTCGCCACCAAACTTGATCTCCATGCTCAGCGCTTCTCCATGTCAGAAGCAGCGACGCGAACAGCTTTGAAAATGTTTTGATAACCGGTGCAGCGGCAGGTGTTGCCGGCAATCGCCTTGCGAATTTGCTGATTCGAAGGCCTCGGCGTTTTCGAAAGCAGATGAAGTGTGGATAGAAGAAGCCCCGGTGTGCAGTAGCCGCACTGCAAGCCGTGGCAATTCGCAAAGGCTTTCTGCACGGGATGCAGCTCGCCGTTCGTCGAAAGTCCTTCGACGGTGGTGATTTCACCTCCATCGGCCATGGGGGCGAACAGAGTGCAAGATTTTACGGTGCGCCCGTTGAGCAGCACGGTGCATGCGCCGCAGTAGCTGGTGTCACATCCGATATGAGTGCCCGTTAGATTCAGATGATCGCGCAGGAATTCCACGAGCAGAGTGCGCGGCTCGACCGCCGCTTCGCGAGGTTCCCCGTTCACACGGATTCGAACGAGCATTTTGTCAGCGTCCGGCATATTCGTGTCCCGACTCAGCCGGCTCGCCGCGAGCGCGCCGCGCAGCAATGCCAATCGCGCGCTTCACGAGGCCAGCAACCAGCACTCGCTTGTATTCGGCGGAGCCGCGCATATCGCTTTGCGGTTGGGCGGCCTCGCGCGCTGCATTTGCGGCCGCTTGGATGCTTTTGTCATCAAGAGGTTTGCCGCGCAGAGCCGCTTCCGCTTCCTTAGCACGAAGTGCAGTCAAGCCAACGCAGCCGAGCACGATGCGCGCGTCCTTGCACGTATTCCTCCCGTCCAGGACGAGCTGCACGGCCGCGCTGACCGTCGCGTAAACGGGGGCGCACCTTTTGAAGGCGATATAGGCGCCACCGCTGCCTTGTGGCGGAACCTTGACAATCACTTCGCGGACAAGCTCGCCGTTTTTGAGAACGGTTGTGTAGGCATCCTTGATGAACTCTTCGAACGGCACGGTTCGCTCGCTCTTCGGTCCGACACAGCGCACCGAAGTTTCGAGAGTAAGAAGAACGGCGCCCCAATCGCCGCTCGGATCAGCCTCCGCCAGCGAACCGCCGATGGTGCCCTGATTGCGCACCTGCACATCGGCGATGCCCGCCGCGCAATCGTGCAAAATCGGAATGGACGCCGCGATTTCGGAATTTTCAATGTCGGCGTGGCGGGCCAGGGCACCGAATCGCAGCTCACCGTTCTCGCGTTGAATGCTGCTCAAACCAGCGATGCCGTTGATGTCCACAAGAGCAGTCGGCCGGGCCAAACGCATCTTCATCAAAGGGATCAGGCTTTGTCCCCCAGCAAGCAGACGAGCTTCCTCACCCAGTTGCAGAAGCAACTCGGAAGCTTCTTCGAGCGTTGCGGCGCGATGGTAGGAAAAAGGATGCGAATACACGCTGGTTTCCGCTCGTGCTTTCGACCGGAGTAGGAATCGCGGCCCACTGATAGTCGGGAGCAAATTCGCGATGCCTGGCGCATTCTATTTCGAATGAATGAAGGTCGCAAGGCGAAACGGTTTTTCTGGCGAAGGTGGAAAGAAGAGGGTAAACGCGAGCATTCCATCAGAGCTGGCTATTCGCGGCGCTCTCGTTTATTCTGCCGCCTCCTTCCGCATGACCGAGCGCGCACAAATTGTTCCGATCATTCTCGCCGCAGGCAGCTCAAAAAACTTGGGCGTGCCGAAGGCACTGGCGCGATTTGGAAAAAACACTGCGCTTCTCATCGCGATCGATAACTGTCTTTGGCTCGAGCGTCCTATCGTGGTGCTCGGATGCGATGCGGCGCGAGTGCGGCCAGCCGTGCCGCGTACAGCGATTATGGTGGTCAATCGTAGGTGGCGCGAAGGGCAACTGAGTTCCCTTCTCTGCGCGATGAAGCATGTCCCTCGCTCTGCAGCAGTGCTCGTCTATCCCGTGGACCAACCTCTGGTGAAGAAACGCACTGTCAAACAGCTTGTGCGAGAGTTTCGGAAACGTGAATCTCCTGAAGAGATCGTCATGCCGCGCCACAAACGACAGTTTGGGCATCCGATCATTCTCTCGGCGGCCCTGCGAAACGAGCTTCTTCGTGCGACGACTGCGCGGGAGGTGGTCTATCGAGTTCCTGGACGGATTCGAACTTTCGAAGCAAGAACGAGCGCGATTTATGAAGACTTCGACACTCCCAAGACCTATCTGAAATGTCTGCGCAGATTTGATGTTTGCGGTAGAGCTTAGATCGCAAAGCTACGATTAGTAAACGGGTCTAGGTTGCAGCACGATGGGAGGATAGACGCGCACGGGAGGACGCTTGCTCGTTGCACTCGATGGCGGCAGTTGCAGGGCCATTGCTGGATCACCGAAAAGGATCCAAGTGCGGCGAACATCGTTGTCCGAGACGCCGGTCTTTGCTTGCAGAATCGCAGAGCCCAGCGGAGTGGACGGATCGTTCTTGAAAATTTGCAGCAAGGCCTGATTCATGGAAGCCTGGGGCGGCTGATTAGTGAACCCGGACGAAGCCCAGACGGCAGCTGCGCCGCCATTGGGCGCTAGCAGAAGAGATTCCGCCAAGCTGGTTGAGTAGACGTCCTGGAAAAAGCCGTTGAGACAATCCATGAGGAAATAGACGGACAGCTGATCGCCGTTGGTGAGAATGGCTGCCGAAGAATCATCGAGGAAATCAGCGAAGGACCACTGTTCGACGGAGCCGTGGCCGGAGTAGTTGACCAGGAGCGGTCCGGCATTGAGCGCGGCGAAAACCTGTTGCTGGACGACGCTGGGGTCAAGGCCATCCGCAAGGAGTTCCACCGGTTGCAGCGACGATGGCAGATCCGAGGCTACAAACTTCGTGGCGGTGGTGAAATCGGCGCCGATATTTTGATCGGCGACGAGCAGAGCCTGCTGGTTGCCTGCTCTTGCACCAAGACCCTTCTCGTAATTCACGATTTTGGAGACCACGAGCGCGGCGTCCGACGCGGTGCGCACGGGGAGGCGGCCTGTGGCGATCGTCGCATATCCCTTTTGCTTAAAGTCGCTGAACCAATCATCGGAAGCGGTCTTGAACGCAGCAGTTTCGATGATGCGCGTGGGCACGAAGTCAAAATCGCCCAAGCCGAGATAGTTGCGCGGGTCAAGAGAAGCGTCGCCGACGAGAAGGAGATATTGCGGTTTGCGGATCCAGTTTGACTCGGCAGATTGCAAGAAATCGCGAATTGCAAACGGACTGCGTTCGCCGTAATTGAAGGCGTCGAAGACTTCGTCGATGGTCACGACCTGCACGCTTAGACCTCTCGATTGATGCACTCTGACAAGCGGGTCAAGCGCGGACTGGAAATCAGGATGCGTGATGATGATCATCTGGCTGCCGAAACTCTGCCCGGCGAGCGCGGCGGGCTTGTGGAAGGCGAGCCCCGATGGAAACGAAATCTGATCGTCGGAAAAAATGAGGAGCGCACGGGTTTGTCCGGCGGTGGACGGCAACCCGAGTGTGATTCCGTAGCTCGCGTTCTCCGGACTAACTGTGCCGGAGAGTTGCGAAATGGCCAGCGGATTGGTGATGTCAAACACCTGGATTTGCTGACTGCTGAACCCGGTGATGTGAAGTGTGCTGCCCGCAGGCGCCGTGGCCTTCAGCCAGTTACCGTCCACTTCGTAAGTGTGCGGATAGTGCAGAGCGATGGACTGCACGACGCTGACGTCGTTGTCGCCTTGCAGCGCCGTGAGCGTGACTGTGTTGACGCCATCTTGAAGCAAACTTCGGTCGATCGGGAAATTGTTGGTGACGTTGGCAAGGTTGGCGAAATCCATTTCGCCGATCGAAGCGCCATTGAACATCACGGAAACTCTGTGCGCCTGTTGATCTGTTGCGCCTTGCAGCGTTACATCGACCGAGATCTGCATGCTGGAATTAGGATCAGTGTGAGCGACGGTTAGTTGCTGGTCCACAGGCGAGGACGTGACCGCCGCGCCGAAAAAGTTGTCGTTATTATCGCCGTTGAGCAAAGTCGCGAAATACGTGGTCCGCTGTTGCAACACAACAGTGAACGGAAAACTTTGCGTCTCGGAATTTCCGGTGCCCGCTGTGGCAATGGAATTGATGCGCAAGCCCGGGCGCGGCCCGCGTATGAGCCAGTAAACGCGTGCGTCGGAGAATGGCGTGTCAATGCCCGTGCCGTAAAATTCGATGCTGTCGTTCGAACCTAGCGGTCCGGACTGGCGGCCCAAAATCAACATGGGCTGCTCGACGCCTTCGGCATAGAGCTGAAGAGTCCTGGCGTCGGCGTTGGGATCAAGTCCGGCGGCGACAAGTTGAGCCTTCGACACCTGATACCAGCCTTCGCTTTGGACGGAGATTTTTACGGCTGCATCCCCATCAAGCGCTACGTGAGTTACGCCTCGCGGCAGGGGCGGCCTTCTAGGCGCAGGAGTCAGCAGCAGGCGCCGGCTGATCATGGCGGACTGTACGATGGCGCGATTCAGTTCGGTCAATAGCAGCGGCTGCGAAATAGCGCCCGATCTTGGAGCTGCGGACACATCCACGGAGACAGGACCGTGCGACATGCGCGTGCCGTTGAGATCGACGTCTTCCAACTCATACGTCGACTGCGGCGTGCCGCTGGGATCGAACCACTGATAAGTTTTTGCGGCGTGCTGCGGACGTCCACCGCGAATGAGAAGTGCCGAGCCGGCGATGATCGATGGATTCAGGCGCTGGCGGCCCGAGCCGTCTAAGCGGAATACATTGAAGCCGAGATTGCGGATCTCTTCGCGCGTTTTCCACTCCAGAAGGACTCCGCCGCCCTGGCGCGGAATTGCCTGGAAGGAAGCCATCTGAACCGAGGTGGGCGCGGCAATGGTGGAAGTGACAGACGCAGAATTGTTGGTGAGATTTGGGTCTCCGGTGGTGGCGGAAACCGTTGCGGTGTTGGTGGAAAGGCTCGAGGAACTAAATGTGATGGCGCTGGCGTTGATGGTGATGAGCGCGAGTCCACCGACGCTTACGTTGCCGAGAGAGCAGCTGACCGTGGTTGTGCCAGCGCTATAAGTGCATGTGCCCTGAGTAGTGGAGACGGAGACAAACGAAACCTCACCAGGAATCACGTCGGTGACGACAACGCCTTGTGCGACAGCCGGTCCGTTGTTCGTCACTTGCAGCGTGTACGTCAGGTTCGTGCCCTGATCGAGGGGGTCGGGCGAAGCGGTTTTCGTGATCGCGACATCGGCTTGCGTCGGCGAAGCTACATACACGGTCGTCGCAGCGGAATTATTGCCGCAGTTCGGATCATTCGCCGACGAGCACGGAACATTGATGTTGGCGGTGTTGGTGATAGTCGAGCCGGGCGCATCCCCCAAACTCGCTTTGACGACCAGCGGAAAATTGGCGGTTCCGTTTACGCTTAGAGACGAGATTGTGCAGGTAATTGTGCCGGTGCTTCCAACAACGGGTAGGGTTCCGCAATTCCACCCAGATGGAATGCTTAAGGAGAAAAACGTAGTGCCCGTTGGAATTGTGTCGGTGAAAGTGGCAGTACCCGAGGCAGCGGGGCCGCTATTCGTGACAGCTTGCGTGTAGGTGATGTTATTGCCACCGCTCACCGGATTAGGAGTCGCGGAACTGGTCACGCTCAAATCGGATTGTCCGCCAGCGGCGACGACGACTTTGGCGATCGCGGAGTTGTTATTTGGATTCGGATCGGTGGTCCCCGAAGAAACATTCGCTGTGTCCGTGATGAACGTCCCCGAGGCGGTGCCAACGTTCACGTTCACCACAACGGTGAATGTTGTGGAAGCGCCGGACGCAACCGTGGGATTCGAGCAAGTGAGAGTGCCGCCTGCCACGCCGCAGTTCCAGCCCGTCGCGGGAGACGGCGTGGCGGAGACATAGGTCGTATTCGCGGGAATGGCTTCGCTGAAAGCGACGTTTGTCGCCGTAGCCGCGCCGTTGTTTTTGACGACGACCGTATACGTGATGTTATTCCCAGCGATCACGGGGTTGGGAGTGGCTGTATTGGTGATCGATAGATCAGCAGTGGTAGCGAGGCCCACTGTCGTTTGGACTGTAGCGGAATTGTTCAAAAGATTTGGGTCACTGTTTCCCGCGGTCGCATCAACAACGTCTGTGATCACTGTGCCGACAACGGCGCCCGCGTTTACCGCAACACCTACCGTGAAAGCGGTGGAAGCTGCATTGGCAAAATCCGGATTTGTGCACGAAATGGTTCCGGTCCCGCCGACGCTCGGTGCAATGCAGGTCCAGCCGGACCCACCGGGAAAGCTCAAAGATTGAAAGGTCGTGTTGGCCGGAACTGTTTCGCTAAATACCGCGTTCACTGCGTCGAACGGACCGTTGTTAGTTACGCCCTGGACGTACGTGATGACATTTCCAGGCCCGGGGCCGGCGAGAACCGGGTTCGGTGATCCAGTATTGGTTACCGCAAGGTCCGCGCCTGCGCAGTAAGAACCAGCCTGCGTGCCAGGCGTCTGCGTGATCGACAGGCCGGAGAGTACCACGCCGGGTTGTCCCGGGGTTGCACCGTAAGCGTCGTCGGCCAGTGTCGAAACTCCAGGGTTGCCCCCAGTTACGCTTGTGCCGGCAAGTGCAGCGGAAGAGAGAATGACTCCACCACCGCCGCCCGCGCCTGGCCCGTGACGGTTGCCGGGGAATGCGCCTGGCGCCTGCTCGGGCCATGTGGTTCCGCCGCTGCCGCCGTTAGCATTGGCCGTAAGCCCGCCAAGGCCGCCACTGGTGGCGAACACAAGAATCGTACCGCCAGCGCCACCTCCACCACCTCCATCGTTTTCCGTGGCAAGCGCCGATTGCCCCTTGGCAGTGATGGTTCCGGAACCAGTGATTGAGCCCCCATGAATAATGACGATGCCCCCGCCCGCCGCGCCGCTGCTATAGATGCCCGTGCAATTCGCTCCGCAGTCTGAACCGCCGGTGTCAGTGCTTGGAATCCAGTAGGACCCGTTGTTCGTTGTTCCAGCACCCGCTCCGCCGCCCATCGCGAGTGCGCTCGTCGACACGGGAAATGCAACCCCGCCGAAACCACCGACGATGCCCGCGCTATTCCAACCATATCCACCCGTGCCGCCGGAACCGCCGTTTCCGCCGCCTCCGCCGCCGCTGTTTTGATCGTTCGCAGATGGATGCGCATCCGTGGCTCCGCCACCGGCATTTCCTGGAGCGCCACGTGAATAGCTGCCGTTCGGCAAGCCCTCCACGATGGTATCCGTCGGCGTCTGCGCGGTGCTGGCAATTGTTCCGTTCACGACATACCGCGGAGTGCCAGCAATTCCCTCGCCCTTCGATCCGTTCGTTGCGTCCATCGCAAGGGTTATATAATCCGCGGCAGTACCAGTGCCTCCTCCAAGTATTCGCCCGCCTGCGCCACGGAAGCCAAGCGCGTCGACGGCCACAGAGCCGTTCAAAGTAAGTTGTGATGCCACGTCTATAGCCAGGACGCCGCCCGTAGCGCCGTTCCAAATCATGGCGGTCAGGCCCGAGCTTAAAGTAGCGGAGGAATATTGGGGAACACGTATGACCTGGTATGTCCTCTGCCCCTGCGTGCCAGCGATATAGGCTGCGTTCGTGTACGTATTCAAGAGTCCGCCGCCGGCTCCCGTGCCCTGAAAACTCAATGTCCCGCCCGTAGTCGGCACTGCGCTTGTGGCGGTCACAAATTCAAAATTCCCGGAGTTGTTAAGAATGGTCCAGCCCGAGCCAGGATCGCCGGGGAAGCCATCGCCATACGCGCCCGTATTTGTTGAGTTGATGGCCGCATCTTGGGCCTGAACGAAGAGAAGCAAATCACCGGCAGCGATGGCCGCTTGTGCTCCCCCCGCCGCCGCCGCGCCGAGAACGACAGAAGTTGAACCAGCCGCCAAAGCGCCGTTCGCCGGAGGATAATAGGCGTTGACAATGCCGGTAAGCGTGCCGCCAGAGCCGTCGCGTCCGGGCGAAGCGCAAACAAGCGGCTGGACGACTGTTAAGACCGTCGAGCTGTTATTGGCTGAAACAGGATCAGTAGTGGATGAACTCACGTTGCTGGTGTTGGTCAGCGTGGTTGGACTTGCAGGCGCCGTCACGGTGATCGCGACCGTGATTGTTGTTCCCCTAGTGATTGCGCCAAGGGCGCATGTAACCGTGGAGGTGCCCGAACACGACCCTTGGGTGCTGGAGGACGACACAAACGTGGTTCCCGTTGGGATGGTGTCCGTCAATGTCCCGGTCGTCGTATTCGCAAGCCCGAGATTTTGCACTTGAATCGTGTACGTCAAATTGGAAGAGATGAAAACTGGCGTCGGCGATGCCGTCATCGAGAGAGAAAGATCGGCATCCCCGGTTATTTCCACGAGAACGGAAGTTGTCATTGCATTGTTCGAGGCCAGGGGATCTGTTGTCTGCGAGGTCACGTCGGCGGAATTTACGATCGACGTGCCCGCTGCGGTCGCCGCGTTAACGGTGACGATGAAAGTGAAATTTCCCGTTGTGGTATTGGCACTCACGGCGGCATTTGCGGAACATAGGACTGTTCCTGTGCCACCCGCTGCGGGCGTGGTTCCGCAAGTCCATCCCGCCGGCGGAGTCATGGAGGAGAAGGTGGTATTCGGAGGCGTCTGCTGGTAGAGAACCGCACCAGTAGCGGCGTTCGGGCCGCTATTGGTAACCGTTTCGGTGTAAGTAACCGTGCTGCCTGGCGCGGTGGCCGTCGCCGAAGCTACTTGCGTCATCGACAGATCAGCGCCTTGAACCTGGACGGAAGCGGAGGCCGTATTGTTTGCAAGATTCGGGTCCGTGCCTGTTTCGCTCACGGTTACGGAGTTCGTGATCGTCGAGCCAACCACGGCCTCAGGGCTGACTGATACGATGACGGTGAAAACCACAGAGCCGGAGGCGAAATTCCCATTCGCAGTACAGATGATCGCGCCGGTGGCGCCGACCGCCGGTTGTGTTCCGCAAGTCCATCCTGCCGGCGGCGTGACGGACTGAAACAGCGTGCCGGTCGGTGTGTTCTGCGTGAGTGCTGCGCCCCCGGCCGCGGCCGCGCTGCCGTTCGTGACCGTCTCGGTGTAGGTGATGTTTGCGCCGGTGGCGACGGGATTAGGCGTCACAGTTTCCGTGACGGAAAGATCCGGAGTCTGTACCGTAACGTTTGCGGTCGCAGTAGCAATAGCCGTGTTAGCTCCTTGCGCACTGACGGTGTCCATGATCACCGTGCCGTTCGGCGTCCCGGCGTTAACTGTAAGGACGACCGTGAAAGTGGTTGTACTGCCGGCAATGTAAAGTACCCCGCTGGTGTCCGTGCAGGTGATCACCCCGGCAGAGTTGGCGCACGTCCAGGCATCCGTGCCTGCGGTTTTCGCCGCGGAAACGAACGTCGTATTGGCCGGGAGATTCTGGGTGACCGTCAGCGGAGGAGTAACCCCCAATAAGCTGGTATTCGTCAGCACTTGTGTGTAAGTAATGGTGCCGCCGGGCCCCAGCGTTGTGGGTGCGGCCGTGTCCGTGATGGAAAGCGTCTGCGCTGCTGCTGGCGCCACATGCATAAGCAACGCGAAGAGAATGAATAGGGATGGCGCGAGGGTTGTGCGGAAACGCCGTATTTTGCGCGCGCAAGCACGCACCAGGCGATGCAGTTGCGTGCGGAGGGAATGACACACCGCTGCGCTGGCCCCGGCGCGAGAAATCATTCTTCCGCAGCGCTCAATGGCGATGACCCTTCCGAGAACCGACGACGCGACGGCATCGTTCTCCTGGCCAGCATCTCCGCGTGTGACAATTTCTCCTTCTTCATTGCCTTTTCGAAGGACTCGATGCACGCGAAATCCATCCGAACCATGCGCCAAGACGACATCGCCTCGATGCAAATCATTACAACGGGCGGGAGCGACGATCACGGCGTCATCATTCAGAATATTCGGCTCCATGCTGCGGCCATGGGCGCGGAAGCGTACCTTCACACCGAGTTGCAGGAGCGCCTCGCAAACCGCGGTGAACTGCGCGGAATTTCTCTTTTCGATGGCTTTATGCACCCGCACAGCAGATGGCCTCCACAGCGGTTTCATTCGGAACAAAACGGAAAATGCAACACGGAACCTGCGAAGCAACACGATCGAGAAAATCGAGCGTCGCGCGAATGCCATGCTCGGAGTGGTGCGTCACAAAACTGCGAGTAAATAGCTCCGCTGCGGCACGCCCAGGCGGGAGCGTACGCTGCTCGTTATTTTTCCCGTGCTCCAGGAGATAAATGCCGGAGAGCGGAGCGGAATCGGGCGAGGCAATTCCCGCGTCGCCATGCCACGGCGTGCCGTACATCCAGATGCGGCCTTCGCGGGCGCGGAGGATGATGCGGTCGTCGCTGAGAATTTTGACGCCGGGGCGATCGAGCCACAGGCGTGCCGTGGTGCTCTTTCCGGCGCCGGAATGGCCGAGGAAAAGGTGGCCGCGGCCTGAGTCATCGGAGATTCCGACGGCGTGCACTTCGACGCCTTCGCCGCGGGAAAGCCGGTGAATCATGAGCAACTCGTCGAGGGGGTACTCGAGAGGATAGACAGGCCGTTCCGCGTCAAAGTACTGGCGCGACAGAAGCACGGACCCGGAACGGAATGCGGAATCGAACCATGCTTCCTTGTAAGGAGTCATCCCCAATACAGGTGCCAGAAAGCTGAAGCGATATCCGCTTTGTTCCGCAAAAAGCGACCATAACCCGCCGGAATGAAAGAGAAGAGTGGAGCGCGGCACTTCGAGAGAGTTGGCCCACGCGACCTGCAGGTTCACATCACAGGTGTGCGACTCTACCTCGAACATCCGAAGCTCCCGTTCGGGAGTCAGACTCAGCCCGCCTTCTGCATGCAGACCGAACGTGATCCCGCCAATCCGATACGAGAGTCGGGAGGCGCTCGGGAAGAACGGTGCCTCGAAACAGGTCCCATGCGTGAATTCTTTTTGAGATGGCAGCATCTGATATCTCCGGCCTCTCAAGAACCGAGCGTCCTGCAAGCGAGGGCGGAACCGCAAGATGTCGCGACCGGTCCGGCCGCGCCGGTGACTTTGCAATGGCCGAGCACGGCCTCTTCGGGCCGCAGGCTTACGCGGATAACCTTGGGCGGCTCGTAGGCGCGCTTCGTGTCCGGTTCCGGTGGCAGGATTTCGTGCTTTTCGCTCATCGTCTTACTTCCGTCATCCGTGTACCGGAGCACAGGAACTGCAGGCCGCACTGCGGCATCCGGAGGTGGGCTGCAAAACATTCAAGACCGGCGACGTAGGCCCGCCTGCCGGCCAAATGGTCAAATCGGGTTGAAAATTCTTCAATCGCTCCGCCGCTGCCAAGAGATCCGCGCGATGCGCGCCGCCTGCGCAGCATTCGCAAGCGCCGTGTTCGGGCACTTCATATCCGAAGGCGTATGCGCGGAGGTGGGCCACCTGGCATAGAAAAGACACGGGAGATTCCGGATCGCCGTTCTCCAGTTCGCCGTTCGCAGGACACATGCTGCAAAGCGACTGAATCTGGCAGCGATCACAAATTGTCGGGCGGGTACGAGGCTGGTTGCGAATCTCACGCAGCGGGCCTTCCCAGCCTTCGAGAAAACTGCCTTCTCGAATGTTGTAGCCCTGCTGGTGAGAGATCACGCAGATGCTCATCGTTCCGTACGGGTCGATGGCGCAGCCGCCGATCCCGCCTCCGCAGGAGTACTTTTGTTTGGGCCCCTGTTCCGGCTCACTCGATGTGCGCAGATCCTGCTCGGCCATGCGCCGGTAATCTTCTTTGCGTTTCGGCTCGGCAAAATCGAGCTCCACCGCCTGCTCCGGCGAGAGCCGTACTGCCAGCGGGCTCTGCGAGCAGTCAATCCGCGGATTGATCAAGGAATCGAACTTGAATTCGACTCCGAACTCTTCCTCCGCAAGACGCTTCATCTCGAAGACTTCGTGCCGGTTGACGGTGGTCGGCACCGTTTTCAGCTTTAACGGAAGATTGCGCTCGAGAAGCAGGCAAATCCCCCTCATGCAACGGTCGTAAGAACCGGGAATATGGGTCAGAGCTTCGTAAGTTTCGCGCGTCGCTCCATAGAGCGTAATTTCGATGGCGAATGGGCGGTACTCGGCGAGGTAATCGGCGATCCGCGCATTGATCATGGTCCCGTTCGTGAAAAGAGTGACCAGGAATCCGCGCTTCTTGGCCTCGGTATAGATCTCAAGAAAATCTTTGCGCGCAAAGATTTCTCCGCCGGTGTAAAGCAACCACAGACAGCCTGCGTCAACGAGCTCATCGAGCAGGCGGCAATGCTCTTCGAAAGTGAGCTCCTGGGCGCGAGCGGCATGGTCGCTCATGGGCAAGTTGTTATAACAATGCAGGCATTCGAGAGGACACCGGCGCGTCACCTCGATCGACACCTCCAGCGGCGCCCGTTTCCCCTGGAAACGCTGGTGAACCAAGCCCGTCAACTCGCGGTATTCCGCAGTTTGCAATTCTTACCCTTTCAGTTCACTCTGCCAAACCAATCGAGTTCTAGTACTACCTTTGGAGCGCGCACTAGCCACACTCCACGCTTCGCGCCCCTGTTCCGACATGAGGAGAAGGACTATGACCGGCTAAACCGTACGAATCAGGCCTACTTCCTGGAGTTCAGCAAGATAGCTCTGAACGTCTGCCAATGCCTGCTTCGCATCCACTTCGTACTGCGTGGCAACCCAATCCGCCAATTCCTCTGTGGAATGCCCCTTTTCGAGCAGTCGCCAGAGGCTTCGGCCTACCGGATTGAAGGTGTAGACCGAATCGAGATCTCCCACGCCCCTACAAATGGGCACAACAAGCGTCTCACCAGCGACTTCGCGGGAAACGATGGACGTATTCCTGGTAAAGCAGACCGCAGTCGTATTTAACCAAGAGGTTAAATACTCAGGCCCTGGAAGCTCTGAGAGGCGGTTTGCCATGCTTTCAGTGTCCGAAATGAAACAGGGGTTGTCACGTTTTGAGAAGTAAAGTGTTCCGTACTAGTACCCTCGTAGTACGGAGTATCTAACGTGTAAAACGCATCAAGGAGCGCTTTCATTCAAGACCAAGTCTCCTTAACGAGGAGTTTAACGCGGGGTGCTCACCTTGACATTCTACTGGAAGCGTTGTATCGTCACCTAGAATGTCTACTAAAGAACAGCGAGAGCGCATCGAACTGCTGCAGGGGACGCTGGACCTGCTGATACTCCGCACGCTGCTGCTGGGTCCGGCGCATGGCCACGCCATCGCCAAAGCCATCGAATTCAACTCCGAAGATGTGTTGCAGGTCGAGCAGGGCTCGCTGTATCCCGCGCTGCACAGGCTTATCAAGCGTGGATGGATATCGGCTGAAGAGGGCACGTCAGAAAACAATCGCCGGGCTAAATTCTACCGGTTGACGCCCAAGGGCCGACGGCAACTCGAGATCGAGACGCTCAAGTGGGACAAGTTGGCCGGAGCGATCGCACGGATTTTGCGGCCGAGCGGGCAGGAGGGCGAATCATGAGGCGGCGCAAACGCATGATGGACGAGCTGGACCAGGACATTCGCGACCACCTCGAACGGGAGACGCAGGACAACATCGAGCGCGGCATGTCGCCCGAAGAGGCGCGCTATGCGGCGATGCGCAAGTTTGGAAACGTGACGCGGGTCAGGGAGGAGACCCGCAAGGTGTGGAGTTTCGTTTGGCTCGAGCAACTACTCGAAGACGTCCGTTTCGGCCTGCGCCTGTTGCGAAAAAACCCTGGGTTCACATCCATCGCCATGCTCACTCTGGCTCTCGGTATCGGTGCGAACACGGCAGTCTTCTCCTTGGTTTATGCCGTTCTCTTGCAGCCGTTACCATACAAAGACCCGTCAAGACTGATTGTCCTGAACGAGACGACACCAAAAGTGGGAACTGTGAGCGTGTCGTACCCAAACTTCCTCGATTGGCGCGCCCAGAGCCACGCATTTTCGCAGATGGCCGCCCTTCATGGGGTGAGCTTCAATCTCGCCGGCATAGCCCAACCGGAAAACATTAGCGGGGATGCGGTATCGCCGAATTTTCTTTCCATGATGGGCATCCGCCCATTCCTTGGGCGAGACTTTGACGCATCGGAAGAGAAAGCCGGCACGGCGCTGGTGATTCTGCTGAGTTATTCACTGTGGCAATCCCATTTCGGGGGCGATCCGAATGCTGTGGGCAGAATGATTACACTCGATAGCCGCGGTTTCACAATTGTTGGAGTGCTGCCGGCGAGTTACCGCGGCTTGGACAAGACGGACGTGATGTTGCCAATCGGTGTGTGGGCCACAGACAATTCCACTAATGCGGCCGAGCGCGGCGAACGCGGTGACATGAGTGTGATCGGAAAACTCGCGCCCGGAGTCACCTTTGGGCAAGCGCGCGCGGAAATGGAAGGCATTGCGGCGCGCCTGGCAAAGGAATATCCGGGGAGCAACGAGCAGTTCAGCGTGACGCTCCAGCCGATTCGCGAGGCGTTCGTTGGCAATATGAAGACGGCGATTCTCGTCCTTTTTAGCGCCGTACTCTTTGTGCTGCTGATCGCGTGCGCGAATGTGGCGAACCTGTTTCTTGTTCGCGGGGCGGCCCGCACCAAGGAAATCGCGCTGCGCATGGCCCTTGGTGCTAGCAGCGGCCGCATCATCTGCCAGATGCTGACCGAGAGTTTTGTTCTGTCGCTGCTGGGCGGTCTTCTTGGCGTGGCGCTCGCGATTGCTGGGAACCGTGGAATGGCACAACTGATTCCGGCGGACATGCTGTCTGGCGCCACTGTGAATCTAAACAGCGCGGTACTACTGTTTGTGGCAGGCGTGGTGGTGCTGGCAGCTTTCATTTTCGGTTTGACGCCTGCCATGCATTCGACCAAGCCTGACGTGCAATCGGAATTGAAAGAGGGTGGGCGAACGAAGAGCGGGGGCGCTGCCCAAAATCGAATGCGGGGTGCGTTGGCGATTGCAGAAATTTCGCTCGCGTTGATTCTTCTGGTAGGCGCGGGGTTGATGATGAAAAGCCTCTACCGCTTGCTGGAAGTTGATCTCGGGTTTCGGCCCGATCGCGTGCTGACGATGGCCATGGATTTGCGGACACAGCAATATGCGAAAGATCCGGCCGTGCTGAATTTTTGGCAACAGGTGCTTGATCGTGTCCGCGCGCTGCCGGGAGTTTCAAGCGCCGCGGTGGGAACCGTGATTCCTCTAACTAACGATCATAGCCGCTCAGACATTACGATTGAGGGAATGGCCGCGCCCGGGCCCGGCGATTATCCGCATCCGGATGTTCACATCGTCAGTCCGGAATACTTTACGACGCTCGGAATCTCACTGCTGCGCGGCCGTAGCTTTACCGATGAAGACAACGAAAGAGCGCCGCTCGCAGGGATGATCAACGCGATGGTGGCATGGCGTTTTTTCCCGAATGAGGATCCCATCGGCAGGCGCTTCATGTTTGGCCATCCGTCCGCGACGAATCCACCCAAGTGGTGCACGATTGTCGGTGTTGTCAGCGACACGAAGCTATATGGTCTAGCGAATCCAGCGCGTCTCGAAGTGTATGTCCCGTATCGACAGAAATCCACGGACACAATGGGTTTGGTCGTGAAATCGGGGGCCGATCCTGCGGCGCTGACTTCGGCGATCCGCGAGGCGGTGCATTCGATTGACAAAGATCAACCCATCTTCGCCATTGCAACGATGAAAAAATTGGTGAACGATTCAGTGGCCACGCGACGGATGACTCTGGTGCTCCTCGGTTTGTTCAGCGCGCTAGCTCTGATTCTCGGGTCAATCGGAATTTACGGAGTGATTTCGTATTCGGTGGCGCAGCGTACTCATGAGATTGGCATTCGCATGGCGCTTGGGGCGCCCCGGCGCGATGTCTTTCGACTAATCATCAGGCAGGGACTGAAACTCGCAGGGATCGGGATTACTATCGGCATTGGAGCAGCATTCGGTCTTGCGCGCCTGATGTCCAGCCTGCTCTACGGAGTTAGCGCGACCGATTTCGAAACGTTTGCGGGAGTCGCGATGTTGCTTGTGCTCGTCGCGCTGCTCGCTTGCTACGTTCCGGCACGGCGGGCCATGCGCATCGATCCATTGGAGGCGCTAAGGTATGAATAATTATTCGCCCCAAAGATCGCGAGGGAACAAACTCGCGCGCCGCCACGAGTTTCACGGAGTTCGTCCTTACCCGTGCTCTGGGTCCGCGATCAAAGTAGGCGGGGGAGTAAAAAAGTGATAGTAGGAAGTGCTCTTTCCGCGCGGGTGCAATTCGAGCATCGTGTCTAGCATAGCGCTTACATTGCCAAGGCCTTCTTTGAGTGAGAGGGAGAACATCTCGACAAAACTTGGTAGCGCTAACGGGATTCGAACCCGTGTTTCCGCCTTGAGAGGGCGATGTCCTAGACCCCTAGACGATAGCGCCAGAGAGCTGTGCGTGTAAGTTGCCAGGTTGCTCACACAACTGCTAGTCCAGCCATTTTCGCATGGTCCACAGGCACGGGCAAGCAATCGTCTTTGCCTTCCTTCTGCTTCGAGCAGGACTAGCCAAAGCGGAAACCTAAGAGAACTTCTTGAGACCCAGGGCCTCGAGCAAGACAAGCGCGACAAATTGTGTGCCATAGATAAGGTAGCGGCGCCAGAGCCGGCCCGGCTCGCGCCGCAAACGGAAAAACCATTCCAGGCCGTGCTCGCGCATCCATGGCGGCGCTTGCGCGATTCTTCCGGTATGGAAGTCAAATGCGGCGCCGACACCAACGAGGACGGGGGCCTCAAGGCGAGCTTGGTGCTCGGCCATCCAACGCTCTTGTTTTGGCGCGCCGAGACCGACCCAAACAATGTCCGCGTGAGCTCCGCTGATCAGGGAAACCGCTTCATCGTCTTCTTCTTGCGTCAACGTCCGAAAGGGCGGGCAGTATGAACCGGCAATCTGCAAACCAGGAAAACGAACCGTTAGACGGGCAGCAAGGTCTTCCGCGACTCCGGGTGCGCCGCCATAAAAGAAATGACGATAGCGTCTCGAAGCGGTCTGTTCGCAGAAGCGCTCCATCAACTCCGGGCCATATACGCGTCGCCGCAAGGCAAACCCTTTTCGCCGGCCAAGCCACACCAGAGGAAATCCGTCCGGAACCACGAGATGCGCGTTCTCGAGGATCTTCTTGAAGCTTTCCGAGTGTTGCGCCTGCATCAAGCTGTGCATGTCTGTTACGGCGATGTAGCGGCAAGCGTCGCGTCGCCCAATCCACTCCTCCATTCTGGCCACCACATCCGGAATTTGCACCGCGTCCACACGCACGCCCAGCACGCTATAAGATGAGGCCTCACGAGTAACAAATTGCGCCATATTCTGCCTACTTAGACTGGCTCGAGTCACGGTAGCTCACCACAGTTCTAGGCCGATTGGTCGTAGAGTTCCTTGCATTCACTCAACTCCCAGCCGCTGCTTCGTCAACGAATGTAAATCCGTCTCAGAAAGGCTACCTGCCCCGAAAACGGACCGGTCACGCCCGTGCAACACCAGTTCGTAGGCGTGCTCGAGATGATTGAGCGCCACGCCAGCGTTGTATTTCGTTTCGAACTCCACGCGCGCGGTCCAGCCCATGGTTTGCATTTCATGGGGATGTGTCCAAGCCCACGCGACCTTCGCTGTAAGGTCTTCTGCGTTACCCGGCTTGAAATGCAATCCCGTGAATCCGTCACGGACAATTTCAGCCAGGCCACCGTGGCCAGCCGCGATAACGGGGACGCCGCAGGCATACGCCTCTGCCACTGCCAGGGGAAAACCCTCATAACATGTGCTGGGAACGATCACAAATCTGGCGGCGCGCAGGCAATCCATCGCCGCTTGCACGTCAAGCCATCCGGAAAAGTGAACACTCTGGAGGTCCAGGCGTGCACAATCGGCTTCCATCGAAGCGCGCAGCGGACCATCACCCGCAATTTCAAGGGGGATTGCCACAGGCAGCCTCGACCATGCAGGCGGAAGGAGTTGCGGACCCTTCTCCTCCGATAGCCTGCCGATATAAAGCGCTGTATTTCCGCCACTCAAACGGGCTCCGGGATCAGGAGTGACGAAATTTGGTTTGACGCGGATACGCGCCTCGTCGAAGCCTGCGTCCACGAATTTCCTGCGGGCAAATTCCGTGCACACCAGAAAAAGATCGACCTGCTTCGCCCAGGTTCGCAAGACACTGTGCACAGCGAGCATGCCTGCCACCGCGGCGCTCGCGAAGCGCGACTCGTGATAGCAACCGTGAACGATCGAGCGAAAGAGTGAATGAGTTACGCATTCCTCACATAGGTGGCCGTCTCGGAAGAGATTGCCGCTGGGACACAGAAGTCTGTAATTGTGAAGCGTCTGCACGACGGGGACTCCCGCGGCGCGGCAGGCGTAATAAGCGGATGGAGAAATAAGCGGGAACGTGTTGTGGAAGTGAGCGACGTCGGGCGATTCCGTGATGAGAATGTCTCGCAATTCCCTATTAGTTCGCACCGACCAGGACGTGCGCCAGCCAAGGCTGGCCTTCTCGACAAAGGAGTATTCCTGAATCTCGCTGTTGTCACGCAGATATTCGGTGACTTCATGCCCGGCTTCACGCAGGAGTCTGATTTCAGACTCGCAAACGGCGTCTTCGCCGCCCTGGCGCTGATAGAAGTTGTGTGCGACCAAAATCTTCATGATTCTTCGTTCTCCAATATGCCCGCCGCGATGTTCCCTTGATTCCCCTCGTCAGGGCTGTCGCGCCGGAGAAAAGCTACACGCATCGCGAGAAGCTCTGCATGAATCCAACCGGTACTGCGGAGCTCTCATGCCCGGGCTGCTTGTGATCTTGCAGAGACCGTCTGTGAATTGACCGCACCCATTCCCGCCATCCGTACCATCAGCCGAGTGGGGGGAATGAACCGCATGAGCATCTTACCGGGCGCACCACATGGATCGACCTCCTGCACAAAAGGCCGTGTCTCGAACTGTCCGATTCCTGAATTCGCCAGAAGTCCTGTCAATTCTTTGCGGGTATAACTCTTGTTGCCCACAAAATTGTCTGGAAGAAGCCCCAAACGGCGCAGCGGGTTGTGCCACCAGTTATGAAAGTCCACGACCGCAGCTCCACCGCTGGCGAGGACACTTTGGATGTTCCTCAGCAGCTTTGTCTCGTGCCACGCCCCGCGAATGAGCGTATCGAGGCAAGTGAGATGATCGATGCTGTTCCGGAATGGGGGCTGAAAATAGTCCGCATGAACAAAAATAATGTTCTCCAGATGACTGGCTCTGGCTTTTGCACTGGCATACGCCAGCGCATCCATCGACAAGTCGCAATGAAAGACCAGCCGGTATTCCTGCGCAGCTCTAAACGTGCAGTACCCAGCCCCAGCGGAGAGATCGCAAAAAACCAAATTCGCTTCACAGGGCTCATCTCGAAGGAATTCAAACACTTCACGGGCTTGGCGTTCTCGCAATCGCAGCCACTTCCGCGAACGGGCTTCCGGTGCGCCCCATGCTTTGGCATCAGCGCGAATTTTCAGCGGACGGAAGAATTCGCGGCGATAGCCCTCTCGATAGGGCGCCAGTTCACCTCTGTCGGGAAGGTCGATCGGTCGCGATGGAAGAAGCTCCAAAATGTTTGTGGATAGCAGAGGATAGAAACGATGACAGCGCTCGCATCGGATCCCGCCGGCGCCCGCAGCCATCGGTGCTTCGTCATCTGGGCAAGAGAGAAGCGAGCTGATTTCTTTTATACTAAATGGCATATGCGCATAACTCCGAGTTGGTAACGCCTTGCAATTCTCCGCGCCACTCGCACAACGTCGTCAGGAACGCTTCAAGATTTTCCCACTGGCCTTGCTCCTCGATTTCCCAGGAATGGCCCCAAAGATGAAACACGCCTCCACTTTCCATGGTTCGATGGAACAGATCCTTCGCGAGTGCGGCCCAATCCCGTGTGAGCAGGATATTCCCCGGGCTGAACACCACGGACACCGAGAATCGCTTCAAGGCATTTTTGGCGTACGTGTAAGGACCGTGCGGAAAGACCTGAATTGTCGTGGGTATCACGCAGAGGCCGTCGATGCACCGCGGATGCGCGGTCGAGAGCAGCTCGACCGTCCTGGCCGCTTCATATCCTGCTTGGCGTACGAGTTGCAACTGGCGGTTCCGGAACTTTCCGCCTGGGAAACAAAAAACGCGGCAGCGTTTCCCGGTCAATTGCTCGATCCATTCGCGCGAGCCGGAAAGCTGAGCGCTGGCCGCAGAATCGGAGAGCCGGTCGACCATAACGTGTTCCAAAGTGTGTCCGCCGATTTCAAAAGTCTTGCTCAATTCGCGAATCTCCGAAGTGCTCATCACCGCTTTTTGTCCCGTGCGCGGAACATAGAAAGTACCGGTCAGGCCGTACTTGGCGAGAAGTTCCGCTAGCCGCAAATCGAGCGGATGGCCGTCGTCCCAGCTTGTCGTCATCAATAATGGGCGCTGCATCATGCTCATTTGGTGTGCTCCCCTGCCTGGAAACGCCATCGACGCAACGCCTTCCCATGCGCTGCGGCCGGCAGCGAGATTCCTAATATTTTCATCTCGCTAGGAGTCCGATCTTTGCGTAGCGCCTTGCGCTCTTCGCCACTTGATTTGTCCCCGCTGCAACTTCGGCTGCGCCAGGCACTGCACGATGCCTCGTTTGAATTTCTCGACCATAGCCTCGATGGAATTCTTCGCCGCCGATTTTGCGGCGCCTTCACGGAGCAATTGAAGCTCCTTCGGATTCGACAACAGCATGCTTACCGCTTGGGCGTAAGCTTCCGGATCAGGCGGAGTGATCAAACCATTGAGGCCCTCTTCCAGGTATTCCATTTCCGGCCCGTGAATAGGCAGCCGCGTGGCGATAAGAGGCAAGCCGGCGGCAAACCCATCCAGAACGGCAAGGCCCGCTCTCCCTGGAAGAAGAAACACGTCCGCGATCGCGAGCAATTGCGCTTTCCGGTCGCCGAATTTTGGTCCGACAAAATGCACCCACGGTCGCTGCATTGCGGCTAGTTTGATTTCCTCTTCGTCGGGGCCGCCGCCGATGACGATCAGTTGAAACTCAGGAATCGTTTTGCGAATTTTTTCTCCAGCTTCAATCAGAAACGGGATGCATTTCACTTTGTGAAGCATTCCCACGAAAACTCCCACTTGCGCGGACGGACAGATATCCAGCTTTGCGCGAAGCGCCGCCTTGGCGTTCGAGCTCAGATTCTTCACGCAGGTCTGTATTCTTCGCGTATCGACGGAGTTCTGGACTGCCGTGATCTTCGCCGGCCGCACGCCGTGTTGTTGCAGGTAGCGCGCCGTGCCCTCCGTGTAGGCAAACCACCAATGGACCCAATCGAGCGTGAGCTTCTTGTACCACTCAGAAAAGCGCGAACGGTCAGTCTGAAGGTTTTCTCCCAGTCCCCAGAAGGCGACCTTTTTCAACTTGCAGAGCGAGAGGAGCAGAAGCAGATGGTTCAAAATAAATCGATTGGCTTGGTCGATCACGACAAGGTCCGCGGCAGCAATCTCACGGAACGCCGGCTGAAAGAGCAGCCGCCCTTTCCTGAACCAGTAGCCTTGGACTTTTACCCCGTACTCACGCGGCAGCTCGCAATTGTCGTGCTTCTGCGCTTCCGAAAGAGCCGGCGCGCTATAAACAACCTTCAGCTGGACGTCTTCGTCGCTGAGAGCGTTGTACAGCCGCTCGTAGAAGGGCTTGCGGTACCGCTTTATCTGCGCTTCGATAATGAGCACTTTTTTCATCGTCTTCGCCGTAAGCGGCATTCTTGGAACGGATTCCCTGGCCGGCGTTTTCGGATCTCAAACTACTTGGACAAACGTGAAAATCTCCTTCCGCGGGCAGACCGAGGAAATTCTCAAGCCATGCTCCTCGAGCAGAGCAAGAGCTTTCCTGGTCTTGTCCGTTCCCAAAGAGCACAGCCGGTGATGAAACTCGACGAGAAGCTGCGCAACTTGAATCTTCTCCCGCACGATTTGTTCAATCACCGCGTATTCGGCGCCTTCGATGTCCATCTTAAGAATGTCAATCCGATCGTGCTTCTGAAGCTGCATGGCCGTGGACAGCCTCATTACTGGAAAACGCACAGATTCCCGCCCAAACTGCCGCGCTGGAATGACGGAGTGCGAAACCCAGTCTTCTCGAGGCGGGAGATAAAAGGTCTCCTCGCCATCGTGACCGGCGATTCCAGCGGCGTGAAAATGAAACTGCGGCGGCAAGGGCTGCGAAGCGAGCCATTTCTTGACCTTGGGAGTGGGATCGAAAGCCTCGATGCTCATGCCGAAGCGCGCGATGAGAGACAAATCGAACGAAATGTCTTCTCCAATCCCGAGAGAATAAACAATCGAATCGCCGCGAACCATGGAAGCATCGAGAAAGTAGCCGCCGTAATCCGACCCCAGCCTTTCCATGCGACGCTTTAACTGGACGTGCGGCGGCGCAAACCTCCACTCGGGGTACACGCGAAGATATTTGCGAAGCTGAGGGTGCAGGTTCAAGTGAGTTTTCCGTGCGCGGGAAGCATCGCGGGCCGCGGTACAAGAGCTGGAGAAGAATGCCTGACTTCGGCTGTGGCGTAGGTGATAACGTAACTGGCAATCCCCGTCCAGAAGAGCAGCCAGGTCGTCGTCTGGACGGAATCGATCAGCATGGTCGTCGATCCGTACAGAAAAACATTTGCGGCGATGGACGCGACGATGGCCACAAGCACGCTGCGCTCGAGGCCAGCGAGTACCTTGACAGCGCGGACCGCCCGGAGAAAAAACCGAATGAAAAAGGCGAAGAATAGCGCTGTGGCGGGGAGACCATACTGCACGATCGAATATAAAGCCAGGTTGTGGATGTCTTGCATCTCTCTGGATAGCAGGTGGTATAGATCCGTGTAACCCCCAGTCAAAAGAAGTTCGGGATGCGCCTTCATCAGCGTGAACGCATCGGAAATCATTTCCTGGCGCCCTGCAAAAGATCCGAATTGATCCCAGTCAAACAGACCTTGCGTCAAAAACAGAATCGCAATCAGGCCGGCCAGCGCACCTACTGTCACTACACGCGAAACACCCCGCCGCCGACTCAGAAAGAGATAGACGACCATCATGGAAGCAGCAAAAACCAGCAAACCAGACCGGAACATCGTGAAGAGAAGAGAAACAAACATCACCGCACTGGCGATAAGGCAAACAAGCCGTTTGCGTTTTGCCACGTCTCTGGAGAAAGCCAGTGTGGTTGCAAGGCAGAGCGGCAAAGAAAGGTAGCAAGCAAAATTGTTTGCTCCGGTGTATAAGCCGACGGGCAGGGTGTCTTGCACGCCGAGAAAACCTCCGAAGATAGAGAGCTTGGCCAGGCCTGTCTTGTAAGCCTGCCATTCGGCCTCCTCAGGCCCCGCCAACCAAAGATAGTTTCCGGTGGTGTACTGGACGATCCCGAGGCAAGCGTTCGCGAAAGCGAGGATGCAGGCCAGCTTGATGAGCGCGTGAATTTTCTCTTTCTCAAGCCCTGCTTGCAAAAACACAAAAAGGAAGAGAAATGGCAGCATGAGATCGCGATAGACGCTGGCGGCATGCGCCGTGTTGGATTCAAAAAAAATGCTTGGAAAGGCGGAAACTGCCAGCAGCAGAATGAGAAGCCGTTGCGTGGGGATGTTCTCGGGAGGCCCGGCCTGTTTTCCTTCCCACGTCCGCAGCAGGCAAACGAGAACCATGATGAAAAAGCACATTTCCGAGAGATCGAAACTGAAACTGCTCATACGGAGGCGGTATTCGAAGCTCAAAAGCACCGGCAAAAGATAGATCAGCCGTGAAGGGCTGGCCGCGATCCAAAACAGCGCCATACCCAAAGCAATCAGGAAAATCGGAATTGCTAGCAACATGATTCAGGCCACCATCATTCCCGCGATCTGCGGCCCGCGGACACACCAGTCCCACTCCTCGAACATGACCTTTCGCGCGATTTCGCCCAAAGCGCGGCGGCGTTGCGGAGCACACAGCAACGCCACAATTTCTCCAGCGAATTCTTCGTCGGCGTGTCCCGCCAGCACGCCAACATCGCTTTTGCGGAAAAGCGCTTCAACTTCTCCTACCGGATTTGTTACCGTGGCCCGCCCGGCGGTCAAGAAATCAAGAATTTTTGTCGGCCAGCGCGCGTGGTCATTCAATCCGTCTTCCAAAGGACAAATGCAAACGTCAGCGCAGCCTAGAACCCACGGATAATCTTCATCCGTGACCCACCCTGTTCTGCTGATCCGGTCTTCGACCCCCAGCCGCTCCGCCAACGCAAGGGCAGCCTTTGAAGTGCTGCCAACCATTAGGAATACGGCATTCGGCGTTTGCCGCAACACCTCGCGAAAAATGCGCACCTCGCGGCACATATCGCCATTGCTTACTGCCACCACAATCGGCACGTCCCCCGGCAGATGGAATCGCCCTCGCGCGTCTTCTTTTTTCCGCGGGGTGATGTAGTCCGTGGGTGCGCCGTTTGGAATGTGAACCACTTTCTCCGCGGGGATGCCGATCGACAACGCGCGCTCCTGTAGCACCTTTGACGTCACGCTGACCCGCGCGGCCCGGAAACGGATTTTCTCTTCCCAGTAGGAATCAATGCGGTGCGCGAACTTCCATCCGCGAAAATTGTTCGAGCTGCCGCCGAACCAGTCGCACCAATCCGAGTAAAACGCATACTGTTTTCGCCTCTGCGTCAGATAGACGGGCCAGGAAACATTGGGCTGGTATTCGAATCCGAAGACGGCATCATAATTGCCCGTCTCGAGTTCGCGCGTCCGTCCCCAAATATCCAGAGGACCCCAGCCCGTGCCGGGCAAAAGACGGTTGCCCCAGGCCGGCCCCTCCATCAACCGTATCCACGGTCCCGGACCACGCGGCTCGCTGGATTCACCGATCCAGTCGCGCTTGTAGGAGATCTCAGGACGGAAACGCGACGTGCGCGAAACCGTCGCCAGCGTGACGTTGTGTCCCGCCCGCGCCAGCTCCCGGCAAAAATAAAACGCGCGCAGGTAGGTGCCTACGCCCTTCTCGGTGAAATTCAGCGCCAATATCTGCATTGGTGTTACTCCAAGCTCAGCGAGCAGTTCGCGTGAACGCTCTAACTCCCGTTTCCTTTTCGTCTGGCGGTTTTCTTCTCATTTCCTCTGCCTCCGCCAGGGAATACGTCTTCCTTTTCCGTTTTCGTTCGAGCGCGGCGCCCAGCAGAGCCAATGGCTCTTCGATAAAATGCTGTTGCAGCTTTTCCTCCTGCCAAGCCCGGATTTCTTCCTGCAAGTCCCGGGAAGCCTGCACGCGCCGCACACGCCTCGGCAGTTCCTGAAGATCGCCGCATAGCGCTTCGCTATGGCAGAGCAGCCGGTGATACGGCTTGTCTCGCTCCCCAAAGCAGATGCACCCGAGTGAGGCTGCGTCCGCCAGCCCTTGGCCAGCGCCACTTCCTCTCCCCAAACACAGGTAATACTTTTGCCGGCCCAGTTCGCGCAGAAACTCCGCCGCATCGCCCCAACGCGGCGGATCTTCCCCGTGATACAGCCCCATGGAAAAAGAGCGGAACACCACCGGCAAGCGCACCACTTCTTCCAGCCGCCGCGCAGCGCTCTTGGTTGCTTGATAACCGTTCCCGTTTGTTGACGCGCTCAAAAGCGCCAGTGTCCGCCAATCCGCCCAAACAGCTTCTTCGCGTTCGGCGGGCGCAAAGAGTGCGCGCATCGACTTCGGATCACGGACATACGCAAAAGAAATGGCCTGCGGCAAACTCTCGATCGCATCGGGAGCATCCATCATGTGCGCCAGGAATAAGTCGGCGTTCCTTAACGGCCGCCGAAGGGATGCGCCATACCGCCGGTCCCAGTGCTCCACCACAAAGTAAGCGAACAAAGTGCGTGAACTCTGGGGAAAGTCCAGAATCGGATCGTTGGTGATTACCAGGTCGTACGAATCATAAGGAATGTCGCCGGGTGCGACGACACGTTGCGAATACCTTCGCACGATGTCCGCATTGCCCGGCTGCTTCAGTACGGAATCGTAGGTATAGTCCGTGTTGACTTGCTGCGGAATGATGTACCAGTCCGCTTCGAGCAGCGTGGTCATCTCCCAATGCAATGGCCGGCTTGGCCAAATCCGGAACAGATCTTCCGGCGAGGTCTCGTCCCAGCGAATGCTGGACCACGGGCCAAAGGTATCCAACAATTGTTTTACAATCGCAACTTTCATCCGTTCCTTCCGCGGTGAAGAACGTCTGCGTAGTGCGGATGCGCCGGCTTCACTGCCACTATCTTCGCGTCATATGTTTCGCCCGGCGTCCGTCGCCGCACGAGCCGCGATTCCGGATCTAAAACGAATAACTCGTAACCGTACTCCTCCAGCAACCACATAATTTCCACCGGGTGGTAGTGGAAGTGCGCCGTGCACCGGCTGTAGCCACCATATAGAATCAGCGGGGCATCCGTCCGTTCGAGTAACTTCCGCGCACCCTTAAGAACTCGCAACTCCGCGCCTTCCGCGTCCACCTTGATCACGTCGACACGCGGCATGTGTTCCTTACGCACGAATTCATCGAGCGTGGTCATCCGTGCCGGCTCTCGCCCGGCCACTTCCTCGTCCGCGTGGATCGGCGCTTCAAGTGAATGGAGGGCATCGCTCAAAGGGGTGTGAACGGACACATAGGCTTCGCCAATTTCGTCGCTCAAAGCCGCGCGGATGGCACGGACATTTGTGAGATGGTTCCGAGAGAGATTCCTTTCCAGTAGCGAGAAAGTTGACCGGCACGGCTCGAAAGCGCAGATCGTTGACGCCTTACCGCAAAGTTTTCGCCCGGCCATAAGACTGAAGATACCGATATTGGCGCCGATATCGAGAAACGTCACTCCGGGTTGCAACATCCTCAAAATGAATTCAAGTTCCGCGCGCTCGGAAGGCACTCCCGACCAGATGGCAAACGAAGCGGCGCTCTCCGGTTCAATACTCATGACAACACCGCCAACGCAGGCCCGAAGCGGCGCATTTCTTGTCAGAACATTCCGCGCCTTGAAAACCAAGGCGAGTCCGTCTCGACGCCAGAGCAACATTCTCCGGGCAATCCGGCGACGCACATTCCCGAACAACTGGGAAAGCGTTTGGGCACAGTAAATCCTCCGCCATTTCGCCAGCCGCGCGCCGAAAAATACTGGCATCTCAATCGGCATAAGCGCTCCCTGCAAAAAGCCGTTTCGAGGTGCGCGCGTCCCAGAGAAAATAGAACGCGCAGGCCAGGCTGAGAAGTGCCGCGGCCCCGATTGACGTTTCAAGGCCTTCCACTGGGCCGAGTGCGGCCGCCAGCCGACTGGCCCCTACCGCCAGCGCCCAAACGAGGGCGGCGAATCCGCACGTCCGTAGGTCAAACGGCAGCGGATAGTACCGGCGGCCGAAAATGGTCATCAAACCGATCGTCGCCGCCAAAGCCGTGGCCCAGGCAATGGCTGCGCCCAGAGCCCCGATCCGGGGCACCAGCAACCAATTCAGGACAACGCACAGCGCCGTCCCCGCCGTCCCGAAGGGGCCTAGCCACTTTGTCCTGTATTTCAGATAGATGGGCAAACTGCTCCAGTATTCAAGCAAACGGAACACGACCGGCAGAAGAAGCCACGGCAGCAGGTTCTGCGCCCCCGCATACGCAGGTCCTGCGAAAACACGGATGAGGAAAGGTCCGAACAGAATGGTGTTCGCCGCGAGGAGCATGGCCACCACTAATGCATATCCCATAATCTTTGTGTACGTGATTGGTGCATTCGGGCGATGCGCGATGGGAAACACCGCGCCGGCCCATGCGCTTCCAAACGGTTGCAGGAAACCCATCGAGAGGATGCTCGCGATTTTGATAGCTACAGCATAGCGGCCGACCTCGGCGAGGCTTTGGTACTTCGCCAGGAAATATCGGCCGGAGCCATCGAGGAGCAACGCCATCAAGGCGCTCCAAACGAGGGGGAACCCGTATCGGAGCATCGGACCAAGCAGCGCCCTGCGAATCCGGAGTTGCATTCCCGGGAAACAGAACGCGAGAAGAATGAGCACGCAAGCTCCGTCACCGACAAGCCAGCAATGCAGCACGCCTCGCACGCCCTCGCCGTGGAGCGCCACAAACCAATATCCCCCCGTTACAAGCGCCAGCAATCGCGTAATGGCCGACAAAACATACGCCACCGGGCGCTGCGCCGCTTGCAAGCTGCTGAAGAAAATTCCCTGCGCGTTTCGGAATATAACCAGCGGAAAGAAAATCCAGGCGGCGCGAGCATTCGCTCCAATCCATTCCCTGCCGAGCGGCCCGCCCATCACCGCCGCAAGAATGACGCCGCCCATCACCGCCGCCGCAAATCCTGCCGCCACGCTCGAAGCGAGAATCTCTCCGCGGCACGCTGCCTCGGTCTCTGCATACCACCGTAGGTACGTGGTTCCCAGCCCCATCTGTGTCGTTGATACCGTAATCAGCAGAGAAACTTCGATAAGCGCGTAGGCGCCGAAGTCCGATGGCGAGAGATACCTCGTATACATCGGCACCAAAACGAAATTGCCCAAGCCAACGAGCACCGCTCCGGCCAGGTAGACCATCGAATGTTTGGCTAGCGGATAAAGCGCCGCAAGCAGCGGATGACTCGCGATCAATTTCTCCATGCGAACCATTCGCGGGAAATACGGCCCAGCTTCTGGCGCTGTTCGCTCCGTGTCCAGCAAGCTCATTGTCCTCCCCCGTCGAGAACCACCAAAACGGTTCGCAGCAGAATGTTCAGGTCCAGCCCGATGTTCCAGTTCTCGATGTACTCGAGGTCCAGCACCATATTGGTGTCGAAGGACGGATCGCCCCTGGCGGTCACTTGCCAGAGGCCGGTCACACCGGGTTTTACGTCCAGACGCCGCAAATGCTCGATGCTGTAGCGCTCGTAGTCGTCCACCGGATGCGGCCGCGGCCCTACCAGGCTCATGTTCCCAAGCAGCACGTTCAGAAGCTGCGGCAGTTCATCAACGCTGAATCTCCGCAGCCAGCGTCCGCTGCGCGTGACGCGCGGATCGTTCTCCATTTTGAAGCACGGGCCGTTGCGTTCGTTCGCTTGCCGCAGTTTGTCCTTCTGTGCATCCGCTTCCGCAACCATCGTTCGCAGCTTGTAGCACAGGAATTTCCGCCCTTTTCTTCCTACCCGCATCGCCGGATAGAAAGCCGGTCCGGACGAATCGCAGCGAATCCAAATGGCCGCAAAAGCAAGCACCGGCGCGGTCAGCAAAAGCAGCGCAGCGGAACCCAGCACATCGATAGCGCGCTTGACGGCCAGCCCCATCGCCGGAATGGGCTCGCCATGCAGCTCGATCACCGGGAAGCCGCCAATGGTTTCAACCGGCGCGCGCCAGCCCAGCCCGTCGTACAAATCAGGAACCACGTTCAAACTCATCCGCAAACGCCGCGCCTCGAGAAAAATCTCTTTCACCATTTCGCGGTCCGCCGGCAGCGTCACGAACAATTGGTCCGCAAACTGCCCTAGCGCAACTTTGCGCAAATCCCGCACCGAACCCAACACGCGCGTATCGCCATTTGGATGAGGATCCAAAAAGCCACACACCTCGTAGCCCAGATGGCGGTTCTCCCCGAGCCACGCCGCCAGCGCCCGCCCGAGCGTCCCCGCTCCGACGATCAATACCCGCGAAACGCCTTCTCCCCGTGTGGCTCTTTGAAGAACATAGCGGCGCTTCGCGTAGCGCCAGCCCGCAAGCGCACCGGCATTCCCTACGCTCGAGCAAGCCACCACGAGCCTCGATATTTCTTTGTTGCCCGAAGTGAAAATAAACAGGACGAGCAGAGCCGTCGCAATACCCACGGCCCTCACCGTGCTTGCGGTTTCTTCCCAGGCGCTTCGTTCGCGCGCCATGCGGTACAAATCCTGGCTCATGCAAGCCAACACCACCAGCCCGGCATACAAAACCAGAAATCCGGGATAATCCGCCGACCAAGCCTGGTGCCAGAGGCTCGCTGAAGAAAGAACCGATTTGGTAAAAGGGTTTGCGAAATCAAACCGCAGCCAAAAAACGTTTGCACTTCCGGCACAAACCAGAACGAAGTCGATCGCCACGGACGCAACCTGGCGCGCGAGTCCTGCGCGGTCGCGCGCGCGCTTTGCGCGTCCAGGCGAAACCTCCGCGGCAGGCAGCCACAACTCTGGCGCAGGTTCGCGAAGCGGCACAGGTTTCGCCGCGGATGACGATCGAGACCGGCTTGTGGCTGTTCCGCTCATCTCCCTTTCATCCCACGCTGTTTCGTGCCGCACGTGCCAGCTCCGAGCCGTCGGCAGGCTTCTCTTCCTTCTGCACGCTTGCTGTTTTTTCGAAAGAACCGGAGCGAACCCTGATCCTCGCCAACGCGTGCAAAAGCGCTGCCGCCGCGGGAGCTACTCGCAGAGCGTCCGCGCGAAGCGTTCCTGCAATTTCCGCCGCGAATTGTTTTCCGGGATCCTGTGGGTCGGTATCCCGCCACGCATGCCGGATCAAAATCCAGGTGCACATACCCAGAAACGCAAAACTCGTCCCTGCAACCGTTAACAGTCCCCGCGGCGGAAACGATTTCTTCGTCGGCACAACTGCTGCGTCCAGCACTTTTACGCTGGGCACTTCCTTGGCTTCCTCCACCTTGGCCATTTCGTACTGCTGCGTCAGCAGTTCGTAGACGGTTTCCTCAATCTTTGTCTGGCGGTACAGGTCGGCATAAGTCACACCCAGCAGCGGCAGTTGGCGCATCGCCGGATACAACGAAGCATCCGTTTCCGATGAGGGAGCCGCGGAGGTCCCGCTCTCGCCCCCCATCTTGCCAAGCTGCGCGCGTAGCTCCGTCACTCGCGCGCGCAGCTCGCGCACGCGCACGTTTTTTTCCGTGTACATGGCTTCCAAACCGTGCAGTTCCGCTTCGGCAGCGATCATCTGCCCTTCGAGCGTGGCCGCCGCTTCTACCATGGCTTTGCTCTGCGCCGGAATGTCGATGGCCGTGTTCTTGCTCGCAAAGATGCTGAACTTCTGGGCCGCGCTGTCGAGGTCTTGCTTCACGGCCCGAAGCCGCTCTTCCAGGAAAATCCGTTCGCGCCGCGCCGAAGAGGTGCTTACCTGCTCGACCAGCCGGTCGAGCTCGTTGACATACGCCTGAGCCATCTCAGCCGCAAGCCGCGGGTCGTGATCCGTCACGGTGACGGCGATGATTCCGCTCGTGCGGTCTTCCACAATGCGGGTATGCGCGGCGAGTCCCCCGCGCGCGTCTTCCATCTTTGCCGCATGGTAAAGGCGCCGAAGATCGAATTGCTCGACTAAGCGGTCTTGCACCGTGCGGCTTTCGAGAATCCCCACGAACAATGCGCCTGAATTTTTCAGGCCCAGCAAGTCGCCTGCGAAATCTCCGAGGCCTCCGGAACGTCCCGCCGGTGCCGATAGCATGGCCATCCCCGAACTCGACTGTCCGTCCGGAGGCATGAGTTGTGCCGTGGCCTCGTATCGCGACGGAATCAGCAGCGCAAGGCCCAGGCTACCGAGGGCTCCCAGCACGACAGTTGCGCATAGCTGCTTGCGCGCATTCCAAAAGAGACGGAGGCGCGCTACCACTCGCTGGCGCGCAGCGCGCGTGTTGTTCTCGTTTGCGCCGTCGTCCAAGTTTGTCTGCACCGTACTCACGCCCTTGCCCAGCTCCTTTCTCTTTTGTCGCTGGAGTGCATCCTCTTCCCCCGTTTTGACATCAAGGAATCGCCACGGCGGCAGCCAATGCCCCGGCTTGCGCGATCTGCGCGATGGCCACCACGTTTTTCCATACGCTGCTGCCCGCCACCGCTCGTTCTGGGACCACAATCGTGTCGCCGGGTCCGATCGTCGAAGACATCACTCCGCCCGACCACATGCCTTCGCTCCTACTCGTCACTGAACCGTTCGCGCGAATGATGAAAATGGCCCGTTTGTTGGCCAGCCCCGTGGGACCACCCGCGCGAGAGAGATACCACTCCGCATTCTTTCCCGGCGTGTAGGTGATGGCGTTTGAGTTGTATACCTGGCCGACGATCAGAACGAATCCGGGCTGTTTGGGAATTTCAAGCGAATCTCCCGCGCGCAACTCGATGTCGTCCGAAGACCCCGCAAAGTCCTTCTGGCCTGGCCTCATGTGCACGACAAGTCGCCCGCTGACCGGCGCGCGGCGCAGCCCGTCGATGACTCGCTTCCGCTGCTCCAGTGCGGCTTGCTGGAGAGCTGCCTCTTCCGAACCGCTGGTGCTCACCGCGGGCTTTACCATCGGCGATTCCTGCTCCAGCCGCCGAATCAGATCTTGTCTCGACTGCTCCTGCATCTTTCGCACTTCGACGCGGTCGAACACCGCTGCTTGCGGATAAGCCGTCGCCAGCATCCCGCCGGCGCGCCGCAGCAGGGAGCTCAATCGTTCTCCAGGCTCGATTCCGTAAACTCCCGGCTTCGCCACTTCGCCAGTAAGCGTTACAGTCGCGCCGATGTCATTCCAATTCGCCCGCTGCGGCACGGTCAGCACGTCGCCATCGCCCATCGTCACGTCGTCGTGCACATCGCCGCCAAGCGCGCTGGCCAAATTGACCGTCTGCTCTCCGGATGGCTTCGCCGCAGTCCCGTCAAACGACGCGTAGTGCGCCAAATCGCCGCTTGCGGGATTCGCACTCCGCAAGAGTCCTCCCGCGGAACGCACCAGGTCCGAAATCCGCATGCCCGAAGCCAGCGGATAACGTCCCGGACGCGCCACTTCCCCGCGGATATACACGCTCGCCGGATTCACTCTCTCCGGCTGGCGATGCACCACGATGTGATCTCGTGGCTCGACCAGCATGTTATTCAGCGGGTCGCCTGCCAGCGCCGCGCGCAGCGAAATGCTAAAAACTTTCGTCGTTCCGTCCCGCATGTTGCGGAAGAGTTGCGCCGATTCCAGCCAGCTTTCAGGGGTAATCCCGCCCGCCTGATAAATGGCGTCGCGTAAGTGTTCTTGTCCGGAAAGCCGGTAGCGTCCCCCCGCGCGGACTTCGCCGGTAACGAATATCTCCGGCGCGGCTTCGAGGTCGTATCTTCCGAAAATACGCACGGTGTCGAGCGGCTCGAGCTTTGGTGCGCTTTCCGGATGCTCCAGCGCCGCCGCAAGATTGAAACTCTCCACCACCGGGCGGTTCTCCGGTCCGGCAATGCGCACAATCTCGCCGTAGCGCTCCGCAGGCTCCGGAAGAAGCTCTTTGTAGGAAGACACCAGGTCCGTCAGCTTCATGCCCTCGTGAAACGAGTACCTTCCGGGACGCAGCACGTGCCCTTCGAGGTACACGCTTCCGCGGTTGTATGGCGCGATGGGGAAGATGTGGATTTCATCGCCGTCTTGAATCTGGAATTTGTCGAACGCGGCGCGCAAGGCGTCTTTGTCGCTGGTTTCTCCCACGTCCAGGCTCAGCATGGTGCGCTTTTCGTGCGCTTCCATCCTCTGTACTTCAATGTGCCGCAACGCTGCCGCCGGCAGGATTCCTCCGGCGAGGTCCAGCACCTCGTTCAAATTCTTTTCTCGCTCGAGTTCGTAAATGGCGGGACGCCGGACCATTCCCTCCACGGTGACCGTCGGCCCCAGCGGCGGCACGCGCAACGAATCCCCGTTCTCGAGACGTTTCAAGTCTCCACGTATGCCGTGCAACAAAAGATCGTACGCATCCACGTCTTCGAGAAGTCTCTTACCGCGGTAGTGCTCGATGCTTCGCAACGATCCACGAGCAGTCACCCCGCCCGCCGCAAATAGCGCATTCAACGGTGTCGAGAGCGAGCTGACGTCGTAAGCGCCCGGCGCTGCTACTTCGCCGACCACGTACACGCGCACGGTGCGCAGCCGTAGAAGCGAAACGTCCGCCGAAACGTCGCGAAACTGCGTGCGCAGCGAGCGCTGCACTGCCTCCTGCACATCCCCGAGCGGCCGCCCGGCAACCAGCAGCGGGCCCGCTTCGGGCAGATCCAACCGGCCCTCGCGGTCCACGGTGCGGAGCAACCGCTGCGAAACGCCGCCCCAGAGGTTGATCGACAGGCTATCTCCCGGTCCCACCACGTAGTCTGGACCGGCGGGAAGATCCATCGGCAGAATGTCTGGATTCGCCGCACTCGTACGAAAAATGTCCAAACCAAACCGCTCCATCTTTCGATCAGGAGATGTGGCCTGCACGTAAAGATCGTAGAGCGACGGCACATCGGCGTAGGGATTTGGCCGGTGCAGCATGTGCACAGGCTCAAATTCCGCAGCCGGCGCTCCTGCGCTGCCGCGCGCAGGCCGCAGCATTGTCGAAGAAAGCGCCTCGGCGGCCGGGAAAAACCGATCGAACGCTTCGCCATTGTTCGGCCGCACATAGACTGGCCCTGCTTCTTGGGTTGCGGACTTCGTTAGGTCCGTGCGCGGCATAGTCAAGGCATCCGGGCGCGAATAGTCCATCGCTCCGTCAACCGCTACGAGCGGCGGGCGAGCGGCGTATGCCTGATTCGACAGGCGTTCCGCAAGCGGCGGCATCCCTTGCGTCACCTGGATCACTGTTTGCGGGGGGGCATTGCCATGTCCAGCCGCAGCCTCGGTAGCTTTTACGCGCTCGCGCATCGCCAGGTTATGCTCCGCAGCCATATCCGAATCGGGATTGAGCTTCGGGACGAGATAGCCGTAGCGCTGCAAGAGGCGTGTTGCGAGGACACGAATCCGCAAGTCCTCGCTTAGTCGCGCGGCCAGCGCGCTTTCCTCCATGTCGGACTCTTCGAGTAGCTGGCCGCTTGCGTTCGCGTCCACGGCGATCATGTGTTTGAACTCCACCATCAGCCCGGTATCTCGACTCAAGATTTCTAGGATTTGTGTAGCCGTGGCTGCCACGCGATCGAGATTGTCAGTCGCCATGTCCGCGGAGGGTTGCACCGCTTCCCTTTTCCCTTCCTCACCTCTTCCCGCCTCGCTCTTTGCAGGAGGCTCCTGCGCAAAAACCCAGCCCAACCCCATCGAGCAAAGGCACAAGCCAAACAAAAACCCTCTTACAGCTGCATACTTCGTCCTAATCCCCGCACCCTGGCGGAAACACATCCCTTTCATCACGTTCTTCCTCCCCCCGTCCTCGTCGTTTTACCTCGCATCACCTCTAGTAGTGCTTCTTCGCTCGCTTCCATTGTTGTTGAACGAATCTCGATCGATGCCCAGTAGATAATTCCCAGGTTAGTGTTGGGCGCCACGGCGATAATGCGTAAACCTGGAAACTTGCCCAGCAGTTGGTCGCACAGCGGAGGACGCCGATGTGTTTCGTCGAGCGCAATCAACAGGAAATCCGGCTTTGTCTCTTCCACCAGCGAAGGAACATCCTGCTCGTCCTCCACTTCCCCCACGATGTTGATACCCGCTTGCTCCGAGAGGGTCGAGAGCACCAACTCCCGCAACAGACGCGGACGGTTGGCTACCAGGACGCGGATGCTCGTTTCCATGAATCCCTCCGGTGCCTGCACAGGCTAGAGGGATTGGCGTTTCAGTGACAGGCTGCAATAAGTACTGGGAGAGAGGTACTGCAAAGTCCGGGGTTAGTACTCCGCGAAGTGGGACCGGATAGGTACGAAATTAGTATTTCGCCGCGCTGTCTTCCGCCGCTAGCTGCTCGATCCGTTCCGCCGGCAATAACGGCCGCAACGAGAAAAATTTATGTCGGCACGGAGAGCATCGCGCCGCTGGCAGCCCCAACAATCGCCCCACCAGGGACGTCACTCCCGGAACCTTCTCCGCGGAGATCCGCTGCAGCTCGAGGTTGCCGCAAATGCCGCAGCGCGCATAGAGTAGATGCCGTAACGATATGGCTCGCGCGTGGAAGCGCGTCTCACAAACGTGGCAACGCCACGGAACGACACCGGCGGCGCTCCACAAGTAATCGTGGACGGACCGCCGCCTCGACCGGCAGCAGCCTGCCGCTTGACACGCTGGGCAGTTCATCGAAAGATTCTGATAATCCCCTGCGCAGAGGATAGGGGATGAGCCGCGTTTCGGCAAGAGGCAGTCGCCTCTAAGTCATCGTACAATAGGAACCGTCATGGCGGACTACACAGCGAACCACGCTCGCGCGGGCATTCATGCCAAATTGCCGAAGCTCGATACCTGGCCCAATCAGTTTCCCGGTTATGTCATCACCACGCGATATCCCGAATACACTTCCGTTTGTCCAAAAACCGGATTGCCCGACTTCGGCGCCATCTCCATCCAATATATGCCGCACAAAGAATGCCTCGAACTGAAGGCTCTCAAGATGTACCTCCTCGCCTATCGCGATCTTGGCATCTTCTACGAAAACGCCGTGAACAAGATTCTTCATGATATTGTCGAAGCTGTTCGCCCGGAGTGGTGTGTGGTCCGCGGTGAGTTCACGCCCCGCGGCGGTCTGACCACTTCGATCTTCGCGCGCTGGCCGCAGCTTTCTCTAGTCCGTAAAGCCCGGGGCAAAGCCTGCCCATGACGGAGCAAGTTCCGCCGAGCGCGGCATAGACACGGCGGGAGTTGCAGTAGATAATTTCACAGGCATCCGGTACCCAGGCTGGAGCCATGACTGAGGAGGGGGAATGAGCATTTCTCCAAATGTGCCGAGTCCAGAGGAATCTTATCGTTATGAATCCACGGGAACACCACGCTGGATCGCGGCGCTTTTCGTTGTGCTTTTTGTGGTCGTTGCTGCACTCGGCTATGTCGGCTACTCCGGAATTTCCCGGCTCGATCAAAGCCTGGCCAAAGAACAGGACAACAACAGAGTCTTAACTGCTCAACTCGAGCAGGCGAATTCGCGCCTCGCCGATTTGAAGGGTCACATCGAAGTGACGGAACAAAAGATGGGTATGACCGTCGCGGAGTTGGCTCAGGCCAAGAGCCGCGCGGAAGCCATCCGCAAGGAACAGGTTGCATCCGACCAGAAGCTCACCGCGCAATTGTCTCAGGTTAAGAAGGAAAGCCAGGATCAGATCGGTGCGGTAGCCACCGAAGTCGGCGGCGCCAAGAAGGACATCGAAGCCACCAAGAGTGATCTCGAAGTCACCAAGGGCAAGCTCGAGCGGGTCACCGGTGACGAAGGCGTCATGAGCGGCCTCATCGCTCGCAACCACGACGACCTTGAAGAGTTACGGCGCCGTGGCGACCGCAACTACTACGAATTTTCCCTCACCAAGTCAAAACATGGGCAAAAAGTCGGACCCATCCAACTCACGCTCACCAAAACGGACCCGAAGAAATCCAGGTACACCATGACTGTCCTGGTAGACGATCGCAGCATCGAAAAGAAGGACAAAACCGCTGGCGAGCCCGTCCAGTTTTATGTCAAAGGCGCTTCAAGAATGTCTCCTTACGAAATCGTGGTTTTCGACGTAAGTAAGAATCAGGCCACCGGCTACCTTTCTACCCCAAAGGAAGCGGGCGCGGCTCCAGCGGCAGCCGCGACTCCGGCGGCTACTCCGCCCGCGGCCCCGACCAAGCCTTAGTCAAACTTTTGGCCGATTTCCGTTAGAACTCGCAAGCCTTGTTCCGCGTTCTGGAAACCGCGCGCGGGACGGGGCTTCTGTCTTTTCCGCCGTCGGATTACGATGCGGATTCGGATCATGTTTCTTTCCCATCGATACCGCGCCGCCCTATTTATCGCTTGCGCTTCGTTGTTTGTGTCCCCCGCTCTTCCCCAGCAGCCTCCCCAGACCTCGCCCGACATTCGCATCAGCGTAGACCGCGTCAACGTCGGCGTTCTCGTCACCGATTCTCGCGGGCAGTTCGTCGGAGGTCTCCGCCGCGAAAATTTCCACGTATTCGACGATGGCGCCGAGCAGCCCATCACGGATTTCCTCAGCGTCGACGAGCCCGCCCAGGTTCTTCTCCTCGTCGAAGCGGGTCCGGCCGTGTACCTCCTCCAAGGCGGCCATCTTCAAGCTGTCCACGCACTCCTTAAGGGCCTCTCTCCCAGCGACCGCGTCGCCATCGCTCGCTACAATGAAACGGCCGAGCCCATCCTTAATTTCACGCCAGACAAACCCGTCGCCGCGGGCGCCCTCGAGCAGTTGCGCTTCAATCTCGGTTTCGGACAGTTGAATCTTGCCTCCAGCCTCGCCACCGCGCTCGACTGGCTCGCTCGCGTCCCCGGCAAGAAATCTCTCGTCCTGCTCTCGACTGGCATTGATACCTCACCGCCGGCCGCCGTGCAAAATCTGCTGGCCCGTTTGAAGTCTACCGACGTGCGTGTTTTGGCCGTTTCTCTTGGCGGCGAACTCCGTGTCCCCGAGCCCGTCGAAAAGAAACGTTCTAAGAAAGCGCCGGCTGCTCCAGAGAAAACGCAAGCCGTCAACGAAGCCTTGGCCCAGGCCGATGCAGAGCTAAAGGCCATTGCGCAAGCCAGTGGAGGCCGCGTCTACTTCCCCGTAACCAGCAAGGATTTCGCCGAAGTCTTCACACAGATCGCGCAGCTTGTCCGCCACGAATATAATCTGGGTTTCGTCCCGCCCGTACATGATGGAAAAACCCACTCGATCGACGTCCGTGCCACGGACTCCCCAGCCGCGAGTTCCTCGGGCGCTACTTCAGATACTCCGTCTACCCCGGCCTATCGCATCGACCATCGGCAAGCCTACGTCGCCCCTCCACCGGAGCATCCGTAGTAAATGAATTCGTTGGTGTTTTGCTTCCCTGCGGAACGCTCTGAAGTTTGGCAATTCTGCTGAAAACTACTCGAACTGTTTCATCGTCTTCGCCATTTCCGTCAATTTCTCATTCATCAAGCCAAAGACCGTGCCCGCCTCAAATGTGCCATCGTCATTGCGCCGCCCGGCCGCGGACTTCGTCAAAATCTCAATTCCCTGTTCCACTCTGCCCACCGGCCAAATATGAAACTTCCCCGCCGCCACCGCATCCATCACATCCTCTCGCAGCATCAAGTCCTCGACGTTGGACTCCGGCATCACCACGCCTTGAGTTCCGCTCAACCCTTTGATCCGGCACACATCGAAAAATCCCTCGATCTTCTCGTTGATTCCGCCAATCGCCTGAATGTCTCCCTGCTGATTCATCGAGCCCGTCACGGCGATATCTTGCCGCAGCGGAAGGCCGGAAAGCGCCGAGGCCAGCGCATAAATTTCCGTCGAGCTCGCGCTGTCTCCATCCACTCCCGAGTACGATTGTTCGAAGCAGATGCTCGCCGCCAGCGACAATGGTTTGTCCTGCGCAAAGAGGCTCCGCAAATATCCTGCGATAATATGCACGCCTTTGTCGTGAAACCGTCCGCTCAAATTCGATTCGCGTTCGATATTGATGATCCCCGCTTTGCCCAGCGCCGCCGACGCCGTAATGCGCACCGGCTTCCCGAAGGAATACCCGCCAATTTCCAGCACGCTCAGTCCGTTCACCTGCCCCACGCGCTCTCCCGCCACGTCGACGAGCAGCGTTCCCTCTTCGATCATCTCGCGAATTCGTGTTTCGATAAGGTTGTGCCGCTCCATCTTGGAAGCCAGCGCGTCCCGCACGTGGGCCGCGCGCACCACCCTTTCTCCCGCCGCCGCTGCCGCGTAGTGCGCCTCGCGCGCCAGGTCGGCGATGTCCACAAACCGCGCCGTCACCTTATTCCGCCGCCCCGCCTTGCGAACTCCATACTCCAACATCGCCGCAAACGCCCCGCGGTCGAACGGGTAAAGCCCTTCTTTTTCGGACAGCGTGCGCAATCGCCCCGCATACTCCGCGATCACGCCGTCGCTCATCGGCATCTCTTCGTCAAACTCCACGCGCACTTTGAAAATCTTTTGGAAATCCTCTTCGTATTCGTACAGCATTTCGTAAAGCTGCCGGTCCCCGATCAAAATCACTTTGACGTTGATCTCCACCGCTTCCGGCTTCTGCGCGCTGCCGCCGAACGGATAAAACATTTCCAGCGGCTGGATTTCCAGCCGGTTGTGATTCAACGTTCTTTTCAGTGCCCGCCAGACTCCCACTTCCGAAAGCGCCTCCAGCGAATACATAATTAAAAATCCGCCGTCCGCCCGCAGCAAGGAGCCGCCGCGCAGGTCCATGAAGTCGCTCGTCCAGCCGCCTCGCGTGTCGTAAGCTCGCTGGATCGTCCCGAACAAATTTGCGTACGTGGGCGTTGTCTCGAAAATCACCGGCGAACCCTCATCGTCGCTGTGCGCCAAAATCACATTCACGCCATATAAACGGAACGGATCACGCTCCGGCCCGCCCGCGCCAAGCATTTTAGGCAATCCGTCCGGTGTATCGCCTTCCTGCTCCCCCTCCCCTTCGCGCTCCTTAAAAGGATCGAGATTGTCCAGCAGGTGGTGCCGCACCTCTTCGAGATACTCCGCAACATTCGCTCCCGGATATTTCTCCTTTAACTCCTCAATCACTCCGTCCACAAGCACCGACGCCGCTTCCTGCTCCAAATAACTCAGCTCGCTCGCCAACTCCCGCGATAGCGTCAGCGTCTTCCGGTAAACCACAGTAAATTCCTGCCGGAACTGCTCGTACTTCCTCTCGATGTCTTCCGCTACCGGCGATTCGAGCTTCCCTTCATGCACCATCTTCGAAATATCTTCAATCGGCACCATCTGCCCTTCGAGCACCGGAAAAATCTCCGGCAGCGCCACCGCGCCCACTTGCATGTGCCCCAGCGCAAACTGCTCCCGCGCGATGCGCCGCGTAAAATCGTCCATCAGCTCTTTTTCACGCACCGTGAACCGCTCGACAATCCGCCCCTTTTGTCTCTGGAAGGGCTCGCCTTCGAACACTTGCGGAATTCGCCGCCGCAGAAAATCAATTCCCGCTTGCATATCCTTTTTGAAAGCGTTCGCCTGCCCGCGAGGAAGCGAAAGCAGCCGCGGCCGGTCGGTAATTTTGAAATTGTTGACGTAGCAACGATCCAGCGAGGGCTTCGTAGGCGGGTGCAGGTCCTCGATCATCTTGGCAATCGTCCCGCCCCGGCTCGTTCCTGCCAGTCCGCACACAAACACGTTGTAACCCGGCGCCGATAACTCCACGCCCATCTTCAACGCACGGAGCGCGCGCTCCTGTCCGATGAATCCCTCGCGCAGTTCCGCTTGCGCCGTCGTTTCAAACGGTATGCGCGGCAGTTCGCACCGCCACCGCAGTTTCGTCGGCGCCAGCTCTGTAGGAGTCGCAGCGGGTCTTATGTCTTTTGTACTCATCCGAGCCGGGTACTCTAGCACACCCGTGCCGAGCCGAACGTGGTTTCCCCGTCACCGTTTCCCAGCGTGAAATCCTTGCACCCGCAGTGGCCGGGAGGCCTCACTCCGCGGGCATTTCTCTCTCAGTTTGCCAACGGAACTACTGCTGCTCTCATGCGTTCGTCGCCGCCAACTCGTCGCGATGCTCCATATACACCCGGAACACCCCCATCGCCGCCGCCACGATCGTCGGCCCGGCCACCAGCCCCAGCAGCCCGAAGGCCTCCAAACCTCCCAGCACACCAATAAATAGCAGCAGTTCATTCAGCCGCGTCCGGTTCCGCAGCAGCATGGGCCGCACGATATTATCCGCAACCGTGGACACTCCTCCGCAAATCATCACCACCACCAAAGCTTTTCCCCAATGGCCGTTGAATCCTAACCAGAGCGCTGCAGGCCCCCAGATGAGCGCCGAACCCACCACCGGTACAAGCGAAAAAAAACCGATCAGCGCCCCCCAAAAAATCGGCGACGAAATTCCCGTCAGCTCAAACGATATGCCTCCCAGCGCCCCTTGAACCGCCGCCACCAGCAAGCCTACCGCCACGCTCGCAAAAATCAGCTCCTTCGATTCCTTCACCATGTCCGTCTGGATCTGTTCATCAAACGGCAGAAGATGCCGCACTGCATGCACGATCGCTTCGCCATCCCGGAACATGAAGAACAACGCAAAAATCATAATGAACAAATCCACAAAGAAGGTGACCAGATTCCTCAGCAGCCCCGTAAATCTTTCCCCTAGAAAGGATGCAATTTTTTCCGCGGTTTGCTGTATTGGGTTTGACATGTCCATCGCTTGCCACGATTGGGGCAGCCGCATGCGGATCCATTCCTCGGCGTGCATGACCAGGCCTTCGTTCGGACCCTGGCCATGCACCATCAGCTCGCTCTGTAGCCGCGCCGTTGCATCCAGCGCTTCGCGCGTCGTGTACACCAGCACCACCAGCGCCGGAACGATCAGCAGTAACGTCACACCCAGCGTGCTCGTCAGTGCCGCTCCTGTCGGCTTCATTTTTCGCAATAGTCTTTCGTGCAGCGGATAAAAGAAAATAGCCAGCACCGCCGACCACGCCAGCGGCACCAGGAACGGCTCCACGATCAGGAACACGAAATACCCTAAAAGCAGAATTGCCCCGTAAGAAAGTACAGTAGTTAACTGGCTACTCGTTGTAGTGTTCGGAGGCGTGGTGGCTTTCATGCGCGGTATATAATCTCTCAGACCCTCGCGAACCAGGTCGCTCTGGGACAACTGAGCATACCAACTATGGCGTCGAACTCCATTCCCCTATCTTCCTACCAAATTCGACTCCTTGCTGTACTTGCTTTGATCAATTTTGTCAACTTCGCCGACCGCCAGGTCGTCGTTCCACTCCTTCCTCTTCTCCGCCAGCAAATGAACTTAACCGACGCACAACTCGGTTCCCTGCAAACCTGGCTTCTCGTCGTTCTCGCCGTCGCCAGTATTCCATGCGGGTTTCTGGCCGACCGCTTCAGCCGCACGCGAATCATCGCGGCCGGCGTAGCTTTTTGGAGCTTGGCCACCATCGCTTGCGGCTTCGCTTCTTCTTTTCTCCTCTTGCTCGTCGCTCGCGCCTTGATTGGCGTCGGCGAAGCCGCCTACGCTCCCGCCGCCCAATCCATGATTTCCGATTCCTTCCCTTATAAACTCCGTGCCATGTCTCAGTCCATTTTCGCTTCCGGCATGCTCCTCGGCGGAGCCGCCGGACTGGCTTTTGGCGGGCTCATGGCTGCAGTCCATGGTTGGAAATACACCTTCATCATTGTCGGGCTGATTTGCTTTATACCCGGTCTTTTTGTCCTCAGATTACCGGAACCCCCGCGCAGGCCCCTCTCGGAAGTCGTGCCATTATCCAGCTTGCTCCGCGTCCCTGCATTTCTCGCCATGATTGTCGCCGGAACTTTGATTACTTTCGCGAGCGTCTCGCTCCTTACCTGGGGCACCGATTTTGCGGTCAACTACAAAGAATTCAGTCTTCGGGAGGCGGCTCTCTCACTCGCTTTTGTCGCCCTCCTCTCTCTTTTGCTTGGTGTCTTGACGGGTGGCTATCTCGCCGACCGCATCCAGAAAAAGTATCCTTACGGTAGGATTATCGTCATTGCCGCCGCCTTCTTGTTTGCCGCTCCGTTTCTGCTCCTGGCCATCCAATCAGACGATAAGTGGGTTTTTCTCGTCGCTCTCTTCATCGGCGGCTTTTTTATGTCTTGGTATCATGGCCCAGTCACGGCGGTCTTGTGCGATTTGACGCCGCAACGCGCACACGCCACCGCCATCGGCGTCTATATGTTCGTTACTCAACTTTTGGGCGCTTTAGGACCCCAACTCGTGGGAAAAATCTCCGACGCCAGCGACCTTCAGCTTGGTCTCCAAGTCGCCGTCGCCGTGATGGTTGCCGGCTCTCTCTTAATGTTTCTCGTGATCTATTTTGTTAGGCGGGATGGCCTGCACCATCCTCGCCTGGCCGCTTTCCACGTCGAGCCCGGCGATTAGCCGGCGCATCAGCAGCCTTCCTCGAGTCAAACCCAATCCCTACTTGATTCCCACCTGCTCGATGAGCCTCAACACGTCCGCTTCCGTCACGTCATACAGCGGCCGCTCATCTTCCTCCTCCAGCCTCTCTCGCAAATATTCCGCGGCAACAAAGCTCGCTTCCCGGTCCGTAAGGTCGCGCCCTCGCCGCTCGCGGAATTTCACGAACGCCGTGTGCGCCAATCCCACTACGCGCGCCGCGCCATCCACATAAAATTTCGTATCGATCGTGTCGCTGTGCCGCGTCGCCACGCCATTCCACATGTGCGAAAACCGGCACTGATACACCTGCCCGCTCAATTTCGAAGTCACTTCAAACGCCCCAACAAACTGGCTCATCGCCCCAGCATTCGCTAGTACCGGCCGCGTCGTGGTCACAATTCCTCTCTTTTCTCTTTACCTCATTGCTTCTTTACTTCGACTCTTCTTATCTGCTGACCGCCGCAGCCGTCTCCGCATGAGAGTAACTCTCGATCGCCGCCGCCACTCCTGCTCCCGCCGGCGCACGATAGCCTTGCTCTCCTAGCACTTTCTCCAACGCCGCTAGAAACAACAATACGTTCGGCCTCTGGCTGCAATGCCCCATCAACCCCACCCGCCAAATTTTCCCTTTCACCGGCCCAAACCCGCCCGCGATCTCAATATTAAATTCATCCAACAACTGATTCCGCACCTTCGCATCATCAATCCCACTTGGAATCATCACCGCCGTCACCGTCGGCAGCCGATCCACTGGATTTTTCACCAGCAGCCCCATCCCCATCGCCTCGATGCCCGCGATCAACGCCTGCTGATTCACGCGATGCCGCTCCCAGCGCGCCTCCAGTCCTTCCTCCACCACAATCCGCATGGCCTCGCGCAGCGCATATATCAATGATATCGGCGGCGTGTGGTGATACAGCCGTTCCTTCCCCCAATAGTTCATTGCCGTCGTCAAATCAAAATACCAGCTCTGCACCTTGGTCTTCCGTTTCCGGAAAACTTCCTCCGCCGCTGCGCTCACCGTAATCGGCGACATTCCCGGCGGCGCGCTAATGGCCTTCTGCGATCCGCTAAAACAAATGTCGATTCGTTCGCGATCCACATGCAACGGCACTGCCGCTAGCGACGCTACCGTGTCCACCACCAGCAGCGCTCCCAATTCGTCCGCCACTTTTCTGTACCCATCAATCTTCGTCACCACACCCGACGAAGTCTCCCCATGCGCCAATCCGATCATCTTGATCTTTTTGCCCTTGCCCGCCCGCCGCACATCCTCCGCATCCACCGGCAACCCGTATGGCGCCTCGACCTTTATCACTTTCGTTGTCGCACGCGACGCAATCTCAAACATCCGGTCGGAGAAAACACCATTCACCGCTACAATCGCCTCATCGCCCTCTTCCAAAGCGTTCAGCACCGACGCTTCGATCCCCCCCGAGCCCGACGCCGATAGTGGCATCGTCAAACGGTTCTCCGTCTGAAATATCTGCCTCATCAAAATTTGCGTCTCGTCCATGCATCCCTTGAACCACGGATCGAGATGCCCCACCAGCGGCGCCGCCAGCGCCCGGTACACGCGCGGGTCAATCGACGACGGCCCCGGCGTCAGCATCAATCGGCACGGCGGGTTGAGTTCGCCAACTTGTTGCGTCATTTTCTTTGTCCTTCTTTTTCTCGCACTAGAACGCCTTCGTGCACTGGAATTCCGGAGCCACTCCCAAAGCCGAGCACGCATGCACTCTTCCGGAAACACTCCCTAGCACAACGCGAACCACAATTTTCGCCGAACGCTCCCACCACCGCAACCGACAAATTGGCCGCAATCACTGCCTCGCAACCAGCTTCACGCCGCCGCCTTCGCCTGCATCCACCCGCCCGCCAGGAACAGGATCGCCACGGCCGCCGTCACGTACACGCCAATAAAAGGGCCTAAGAAGCGAAAGAGGAGTGCGCCATCCAAAATCATGGTGGCCGCGCAAATCAAGACAATCCGTCCGCCGCGCTCCATCCCGCTCGCCACCGTTGCTATCACCGCGATCGCCGCCATCTCACCCGAAAAAACCAGCCAGCAAGCTCGCGCGATTCCGTCCAGCGGCGGCTTAATACTGCTCGCCTGAATCATTCCTTGCAATTGCGCAAATTTCGATCCATGCCCTATCCCCGTCAAAAACAAAATCACGCTCCCTATCCAAGTCAACCATCGCCCCGTCTTCATGCATCACCCTTTCCTCATAAATCCGTACCCCGAACTCCGCCGCGCGCAGGATTGTACATCGACATCGGCGCCTTTCCCAGCGAGAGGCAAGCAACTCTTCGCTTGGCCTCCTGCTCACCAACTCACTCCATCCTCTCCGTCCTTGTTACCTGCCGCGCAGGGTGCCCCATCCTTGCGGGTTTGGTTTTGCAAGGGTGGGTCTTTCGGTTTCCTTTTTTTCTATCCCTTCAGTTCCTCCAACGCGCGGCAAGTGCCCCGAGTCTCGCCATGGCGTCTCTACTCACTACCCACTATTCACCACCCACTTTCCTCCCTCCACTTTTCCACACATTTCCACAGTCGCACAAAACCATCTCAATTCCCCCAACTCCCTCCATTCTCTCGACTTCCGCCCGTCTCAATCGAGTCTGTCCCCGCCGTTCGAATAAGCATTCAGTAAAAGAGAAACTCTATTGACGAATGGTAATTACACCTGCTACCATATCCCATGTTCGCTTTCAACCATCCGCCCCTGTTTCCGCCCTCCCGAATCAAGCTTCCCCGCTCTCTCCGAACCGGTCGCATCTCTTCTCCGCTCATCACCCTCCACCGCACCGGCGAACCCCTCTCCGCGCCTTTGTCCACTGCCTTCCATGGACTGTCCTCCGCGCCCGTTTCGTGCCTCTCGCTCCCCCAGGCTATGCATCCTTCTCCGCACCCTACAACCGCCGCAACTCCTTTCTTTTCAAACGCCTATTTCACAGTTTCCGGCACACCCCGGGGGCGGGGGCTCATTCTCGCCACTCGTCACTCTCCACTCGCCCCTATCTGCCTTAGAATCAACACTTACAAAAATAATACAAAACAAACAACTTTAACTACAAATCCGCTGAAGGATTTGGATCTCGAACGGCCAACGGGAGTGAGGAATCTCTCTGCGCAAGACTGCTTGTCGTGCGTCAAGGCGAGAAGTACTCCTCCCGCAGATGTGCTATCTTCCGTTTGCGAGAGAATTTCGCAGTTTCACGCATCCACTCCTATTCCGTTTTTCCGCAAGGAGCAGAAGAACAATGGCAGAGCGCCCCGTACTCGTTGGACTCGTACCGCAGGTGGTCGTCCTCGACCCTGGAGATCAGATCTCCTGGATCTCCGATGCGGGGAATCTTCGCGTCGAATTCGACGTCAACCGCTGCCCCTTTTCTTCCAATATTTTTCAGGCGCCGGCGGGTATGCGGCTTCTCAGCGGGCCGCCGCGCCCCGGCCTCAAGGCGGCTACCTACAAATACCGCCTGTGGCTGAACGATCAGCTCGTGGGCCAGGGCGAAGTTATCTTGCGCGAAAAGTAGCAGGCGGGAAAGTGCTGAATGCCTGGTGACTCGTGACTGGTGCAGCCCGCTGAACACAGCGGCTCCGAGCCTTTCAAAGAGGCTACTCGGGCTGCCTGGCCGCCGCCACTTTGGCCGTTTTGCGCCCGCTACTTCTTGGGTTGTTTGGCGATGATCAGGTCCTTGATTTTTGCGTACGTTGCGGCGGGGACGATTTTCTTGTTCAGAAGATCGGTCTTCATTTTGTAGGGACGGCCGTCGATGATTTTCTGCGAATACGCGTCGCCGATGCCGGGCAGCGCTTTCAATTGATCCTTCGTCGCGGCGTTGATGTCCAGCAAAGCGCTCGCTTTAGCTGCGGCTTTGGAAGCGGTTTGCGCCGCGCCGGACTTGGCGGGTGACGCGCTCGATTTGGCCGCTGGCGCAGCAGAAGCCGCCGCATGCGAATACGCAATGGTCGCTCCCAAAACCAAAATCAGAGCCGCCAAAATCATCCTGCTCAGTTGCTTCTTCATTTCCGTCTCTCCTTTTTTCTTCGGATGAAATTTGCCCTGCGTTTCATGCTTCTTTGTTTCAGCTCAATCGTATCCACTTCGTTGCTTATGCTCTCTTGTTTCTGCTTTGCCGAAACAATCTCGTTGCTTCTAGTTCGCTGGTCTTGCTTCGTTGCTTCTACTTTGCCGGCTTGTAGCCGGCTTTGATCGCGTCTGCCTCCAACATGTACTTGCCTTTCTTGGTCTTGCCATACCAGCGCGTTCCCGGCTTATGGTAGACGCCTGACGCGGTGTTGACCCACACCATGCCCGCGGCGGGTTTCTGCGGGTTCGCCGTAACGGCGGAAAGTTGCGTCTTCGAAGATGGAACCTTAGAAGCTGAAGCAGGTGAAGCAGGAGCGGCCAAATCCGAACTTGTGGACGCGGAAGAAGTGGAAGCTGGCTTTGCCGGAACTGGCTTATCGGCGGAGGCCGGAGTCGTCTTTGGTTTCGCCGAACTGCTCGATTGCGCGGTTCGGGCCTGAAGCGCGGAGATACTGACAACGAGCACGCCAGAGACCAGTACGGAGGCCATCAGCAGACCGAGGCCCAGCCTGTTCGCGTTGCGTTTCATGGGTTCGCTTCTCACTGAAATGGGCGTCCGCAGAATGCAGGCCCGCCGGAATGCGGGAATGATGGCGAAGAAAACAGGTGAAGTCAATATGGAAGAGGGGCAGCGTCGCTGGCCAAACGGGCAGACAGGATGGTTAGGCGCAGGCGGTTAGTCTCCGGCAGACGCGTTGCGAGGGGCTTCCACGGATTCGGCCAAGCCGCGGCGGACTGGGCCCAGGACGAACGCCGGGACTTCGCGCTCCGGAGCCAAGGAGAGATTGGTAGCCCGGCGCGGAAATTCGATGCGATGATCGAGCTTGAGGCCCGCCTCGCGGAGAAACTCGGCGGAGAAACCCATGTCTTCGGCGCGGTCCACGCCCCAAAACCATAGTTTCTCCTCATGACGCTGGAGGAAGTCCAAGGACTCTTCGAGCTTCGTCATGGCGCGGTCAAAGGACGACGCCAGGAAGAAAACGCCCAGATTCCAGGCGTGGCGGGGGTAGAAAACCTGAATTCGGACACAGTACTTGCCAGCCTGGTTGCGTTCCATGCTGCAGCGATAGTCGTTGCGGACGGCGGAAGTGCGAGATGACGTCTTTTTCGTATTCATAAGATCCTGAGGTTCCGGCAGTGGGGCCATGGAAGTTTGTGTTTTGGCTTCGGCTGATACCGGCCGCGCTTCGAACGGCGCAATTGCCTGCCCGGTTCGAAACCAACCTTTTGGGAGACACCAATAGGCTACCGAGGTGCGACCGCAAACACAAGTACCCCGCGAATTTATTGTAAGTGATTTATTATCAGTTATTTATACTAGCCTAGATCGGCTAAGGTGCGGAGTTTTTCCGGCATCAACTGCAGCTTGCCTTCTTTTTTCAGGCGGTCTTCAAGGGCCGTCTGGAAGGCTTCGAAGGCCAGCGAGCGCTTTGCTTGCAGCACCGCATCGGTGATGTCCTTCTTTTGCTTCTCAAAATCGGCGGGATTGGGTTCCTGTTTGTTCACGACTTGGTAGACCAGCCAGTTGCTGCCCAGCTCCAGAGGGGCGCCTACGTCCCCCGGCTTTAGCTGGAAGGCAGGAGAGAGCTGCTTCCCACTTGCAACATTCGAGATGGAGCCAGAGCGAGCAAAATCGTCGCTGGTTTTCGCGTCAAGGCCGAGAGCTTTCGCTGCAGTGTCGAACTTTTCTCCGCCCTTTACCCTTTTGATCAGCTCTTGCGCTTTGGCGCGAGCTTCTTGGGAGGCCTTTTCCTGCTTCAGATCGACGATGACTTTGTCCCGAATCTCATCCAGAGAGCCTTGGTGGGCTGGAAGAATCTTGCTGACGTCGAGGACCAAGTAGCCGCGATCGGTGTGAATCGGCAAGCTCAACTCGCCCTGGCGCAGCCGGAAGATGGAATCACTGAGCTTGACGTCCGGCGAATTCCCCAATTCGATCAATGGGTCGGTGGCAGAGACCGGGCGGGTCTCTCCAACGGTCAGGTGATATTGCTTGGCGAGGTCGTCGAGAGATATTTTGTTCGATTGACGGATGGCCTGGGAGAGCTTGTCGGCGATGTCGCTGGCCTGTTTGTCGGCTTCGGTGAGGAGCAGCGGTGTGAGGATGGACTCCTTAACTTCATCGAAGGTCTTGGTGTGCGCCGTCTCTTTATCGATGATCTTGATGATGTGGAAGCCGTACTGGGTCTTGACCAGGTCCGAAATACTGCCCTTCGGAAGCGAAAAGGCCACCTTTTCGAATTCCGGGACGGTCTGGCCCTGAAGGATCCAGCCCAGATCTCCGCCTTTGTCTTTGGTGCCGGGATCCTCGGAGTATTTCTTCGCGAGTTCCTCGAAATTCGCACCCTTCTTGACCTGATTCAGAATGTCCTGGGCCCTTTTCTTGATTTCTTCGACCTCGGCGTCGGTCTTGCCAACGGTCAACAGCAAAATATGCTCGACGTGGACGCGGTTCGGGACCTGGTATTGCTGGATATTTTGCTTGTATTGAGCTTCCAACTGGGCGTCTGAGATGTGGATGTTCTGGCGAATCTGGTTCACGTCCACGATGGCGTAGCGCACGACGCGCTCTTCCGGCACCTGATACTTGGCCTTGTTTTTCTCGTAGGCGGCTTTAATCTCCGCGTCATTTGGCGTGATCTTGGCTTGCAGATCTTCCGGCTTGATGAAAGCGTAGTCCAGCTTCACTTTTTCATTGCGGTACTTGAACTCTTCCTGCAGCTCCGCCGGCCCTGCGCTGATCCCGTCGGTGACGAGCTTCTGGAACTTTTCCTGCAGCAGGCCGAGACGAACTGTGTCTTCAAACTGCGACACGGTCATCTGTGTGCGCGATTCGACGAGCGCAGCATACTGATCCGGGGCGATGGGGACGCCTTGGTTAAAGGCGGCGGGAAGAATCAAGCGGATGCGGTCGGCAACCTCATCATTCGAGACGTGGATTCCGAGCTGCGCGGCCTCGTACTGCATTTCTTTCTGAAGGAGGAGCTGCCGGAGAATCTGCTGCGTGTAATATGGCACGAGCATCGGCGGCACTTGACTGCGCTGTTTGATCTGGTCGAGCTGCTGGCGAATTTCATTGAGGGTGACGGTCTGATCGCCAACCTTGGCCACCACATCGGTGGACGCACCAGTATTGCCTCCCGGACCTGTAGGCACGAGATAAAGCAACATACCGCCGGACAGAGCCAGCACAACCACACCGAGCAAGATGCGGGAAAGAAGTTTCTGCCTGTTATCTGAGCTGCCAGCCATCCGCTGAATCCCCCAAGACTCCGAGCAAACTTAACATTATAGAAGATAGGAGCCTTGCGCCTCAAATAGAATCGAGGGTTGGAGTGGATTAGTTTCCGAGTCGCTCGTTATCCTCCCAGAATTGGCGGCAGGCGCGATGATCGCTTCCTACAAGCCGACTTCACATTACTAATCGGGGTAAGCCAGCGTCAGATCACTTTCGTGTTGCGACAATCCGCGAAGGGAACCGGCAGACACCAGCAGTTGTGAGTGCAATGGCGATGTTACGCCAACGATGACAGGCAGACTGCCGTCCGCTCTTGCGCTCTACCGAGCCTCACGGCGTCAGGCGAATCCAGTTAGCCATCGACGGTACTCGGTCTTGATCGACAAGGAAGAGCAGGTAATAGCCGGGCGGGGCAATGGTTCCGTCCGGTGGCGCAGTAGCGTCTACGATGGTCGCTGTCCTAGCGGTAATCGTGCAACCAACGTAGCGCTGGTTGTGGTTGAAGGCGTGGGTCACCGCACCCGCACTCATGAGCACGACTTCCGCGATCGCCGCCGGCGAGGGCGTTTGCACTGACAATGCTGCCCCGTGGGCGACTGTCACGGGCGAACTCGTGATCGTAGGACGTGGCTTGAAGAAGTACGAGGGTCTGTAGCGCTCGTTCGGGGTCGAGCCGCCGTTCGGATCTCCGCCCATGATCACGCTCCCATCGGGGAGCAGAATCGCCGCCGAGTGGTAGCCACGTGGGTACTTCATATTGGGTCCGAGCAGGAATCCGGACATCGGGTCCTCGGGGTCGAAGATCTCGACCGGTCCTCCGTCCGGGGGCATTTCGACGCCTCCCAGGATCAGAACGCGCCCGTCCGGTAGCAGCACGGAGTTCACGTGGCGACGGGCCACGTTCATGTCCGGCAATGCCTGCCATGCAGGCGCCGCGACTGAGAGGTCGATCCACTCGGCGCTCTGCAGAGGGTCTGTTTCCGACGCTGTCCAAATGGCTCCGTCGCTGGTTCCACCAGCTATCAGTACGCGTGGCTCATAGTTTGGCGGTCGGAGCGGCAAGAGCACCGCCGTTCCGTCCATGTTCACGCCTCGTTGCTGTGGCGTCAGTTGGTTATACTGGCGCGACGGGTCATCGATGATCGGCGTCGCCGCAGGGTTAAACCGCCGTGCGGGCTTCTGTGGCCCGGCTATGAAAAGGTCGCCACCACGCAGCAGGAATGTCCAGGGATAGTAGAAATAGTTGAAAGGGACTGTTTTCGGTGCGCTCCACGTTCCGGCGCCGCCGGGAGTGAAGATCTCGAGCGAGGGAGCCGGGCCGCCGCCGTGTGCGTCGTCGGCCCCGAACAACGTCATTGGCTTACCGTCGGCGAGCGTAATGGTCGTAGGGTAGAAACGGCCGGTATGCAGATCGGACGCATGATTAAATGCATTCGTAGTCGGGTTGAACAGGAAGGCGCGGCGTTCGGTGTCGGAGGTGACGCCTCCCCCTGTCATGTAGCCGCTGTGGACGAGAATCGTACCCACAGCGTCGTCGAGATGGGCATGGGCGCCGGACCAGATGTTCTCATCGGAAGCGATCGCAATTGGCTGGTTGGAGGGCTGGGTGTAAAGGCCCGTTGCCTGGTCCCAGAGCCGGGACTGGTCGGCGCGCTGGCCGTAACCCCAGAAAAGAATGCGTGAAGAGTTCGCCAACAGCACGGCGTGCATGAACGTGATCTGTGGCAGCCCGGGCAGCTCTTCCCAGCGACCACCCACTGAGGTTGCGCAACGGTCCAGCTGCACGGCAGGGCAGGAATTGTCGCCTGGGTCGAGTGCGAGTCCAATCTGGGATCCCAGTTCCTGCGCTTCTTTTGGTGTCAAGTGGACAGTCTGGCGGGACCGAAGAAGGGCCACGAGCCCCTGCATCATGTGCATCTCTACGTGGCAATGGACGAGGAAGTCGCCACGCAGGTGGTATTCCTTCGCGCCCTTGTGGGGGTGATGGCAGTGCTGGAGTTCGTGCGGTATCAGCAGCACCGGCGGGGCTTCGGTTTCCACAATGAATGATTCGGCAGGTCCGATGCTGCGCACGTCGATGGTCTGATTTGCGAACCGCCAGCGTTGCGCGTGTGGATGGAAGTTGTGCCAGTTCATCCCGAGGTCGAGATCAAAGACGTACCAGCAGATTCGCTGTCCCGCGTGCGCCACGATGGTGGGCGTGTTACCGACAAAAGAACGGCCGTTAAAGCAGTAGGAAGGCAGGTTGTCGCCACCACGCTCGAGGACGCTGTGTTGGCTGGGACCGTCGTTTATCCAAGTGACCTGCCCGCCGACCCCAACGGTCACGTTCGCCTGGTTGAAGGCAAAGTCGACAATGTGGACAGGGGGTATGCTTGTTGGGCTGCCTAGTTGGACGGTCACCGATCCGCTCATCATCGCCCCGTGAATGCCGCAGATATAGTTGTAGGTTGCGGGAACCGTGAACACCGGCGAGGTGTACGCCGCGCCGGGGTTGAGCGGCGCGCTCTGGAACACGGGAGCTCCGCGGAAGCCACTCATCTGATGGAAGAACAGCGGCACATGTAGCGGATGCTCGCGCGGTGGAAGGGGTTGGGGCGTGTGCGCCATTTCGTCCAGAGCCACCAAGTAGGGGAAAAGCTCCACAGGCGTCTCGCTGAGTTCGATGCGCCGATCCGGCCTCGGTAGCGCTTGCCCGCCACCAGGCATCGGGCCGGGCATTGGCCCCGGCATTTGGCCCATACCTTCCATACCAGCTGCTCGAACCGCGGGCTGCGGCCTAAGAAGCCGGACGGGCTTGCCCTCCAGTTGTTTGAGCACTTCGCGCACCCGTTCTTCGAAGTGGGGAGGATACGGGAACCGCGGCAGATCCTCATGCTCCTTTTCTGGCAGCACAACGAGCCCGCCGAACAGGCCCCGGTTTATATATGTCCCGATATTGCGGTAGTGGTCGTGGAACGGCCAGGCTCCGACCGTCTCTTCGGTTACCTCGAACGTGTAGGTCCACGTCTGACCCGGACATATCTCATCAGAGCGCCGCCCATCATCGCTCTGAGTGCCGAAAGGCCACGAGCCGTCGGAATCGATCCCGTAACGCACCCCATGAATGTGAAAGCTGTGTGGCGAGCTGTCGGCGTTTTTGACGTGGATACGCAGCCAGTCGCCGGGACGCGCGTAGATGACGGTGCCGGGCACGCGCCGCGGGAAAGCTGGCTCGTTGATGTCCGCAGCAATGAGCTTGTCCGGCCTCGGAATCAGGTATTGCGGGTCGAGGTATTCACGGTAAATAAGCGCCGTCAGCCGCCGTGCGGCCACTTCATCGGCGGGAATAGTCCCGTCCTCGTGGCCCGCATTCCGCATGCAGTCGCGCCGGTACTGGATTGGGGGTGACACATGACTGTCGGGCTCGACAGGCGAATAATCCGAAATCTTCTCGATCTTTAGATAGATATCTCGCTGCGCCATGCGCTACCTCCTTGGCCCTCCGAATTGGATTGACGGAGATGCTCCCTCTAGTTCCGTTACACTCCTGGAGGGATAGTGGCGCTGCGCACCATTTCGTTTCGTTCTAAATGCCCGCTCCCACAGCACCTTGAGGGTATTCAGCAAAACCGAAAAGTTTCCTGCCGGGAAGACACGACTGAAAGGACAAAGCGGAGGACCGGAACCCTGCAGCACGCTCTCTTGCGCCTCATCGGCTCACTCCTGTAGTTGCACGAGGAGGCAACCAACAAATAGCTACTCTCGATTTGGAGCGAAAGCTTATGCTCTCTTGCTATCCACTGTCCAGCGGAACTCGAACCGGAAACAGAATTTCTAAGAGAGGCGAAAGGGACGGTCGTCCAGATCAGGCGTTAGTGCTCATCGACCGAGATTCGCTCTGTGCGGATCTGGTCGAGTCACGGGCTAACCGGAAGTACCTCGAAAACGGTGGATTGGTCCCGACAAACGCCGCAGCAGTGACTGACAATCGCCGGCGAGCGGGAGGAATAGTCAAGACCTGTGGATTGGCGTGCTACGATGAGGTGGCAAGATCAGTTGCATGAAGGGGACGAAGTTGTCGGAGCGATCAGGAACCCTCGCTGACGATCCGTTCAGTGGTCGAGACCCAACCAGTCACGAACGGCTGACGGGACTGCCCTGGGATGCGTCGTACCACGACGGCCCTGCGCCTTGGGATATTGGCCAGCCGCAGCCAGCAATAGTGCGTTTGGCAGCAGGAGGCGGATTCGCCGGAGCGGTGCTCGATGCGGGCTGCGGGACCGGCGAGAACGCTCTGCACGTCGCCTCGCTGGGATTGTCGGTTCTGGGCGTTGACGTGGCTGAGACGGCACTGGCGATCGCCCGAGAGAAGGCCGACGACCGTGGGATCGAGGTTGAGTTCGCTGCGACTGATGCGTTCCAGTTGGAGCGCTTGGGGCGCAGGTTTAAGACGGTGCTGGACTGCGGACTGTTCCACACCTTCGACGGCGACGAGCGACCAGAATACGTGGCGAGTCTAGCGTCGGTGACCGAGCACGATGGAACCCTGTATGTGTTGTGCTTCAGTAACGATGGTCCCGATACTGGCCCGCACCCCATCAGTCAGGAAGAGCTGAGAGCGGCGTTCAACTCCAGCAATGGATGGAATATCGCCGCCATCGAACCGGACCGGATTCAGACGAGATACCACGACGACGGCGCACCGGCCTGGTTCGCGACAATCAAACGGATCTAGACTGCGGGACTGGTCGGCCCGGTGAGCGATCCCGTGCCGTCACTCATGACTCATTGGCGAGAAGCCGACTTCTCGGGATTAATGCGGCCAACTTCTTAGAACCCCGTTTCTTGCTAGTGGTCGGCACTTGTCCGGTAATTCGTGCGGGCGTTACAAGAATCTGATTTGGCGGTAGTTGTGAGACTTTTCATGCTCATGCTTCGTACATATGTTAAGGAGCCAGAGCGATGAAACCCTCTCTGACCGTGCTTGTGCTTGTCCTACTGTTGCTGAACATTCTGGCTGGATGTGCCCCGGGACCTAACCAACCCAAAGGAATGGCGACTGATCACGGCGTTGCGGGCTTTTGGCTTGGGCTCTGGCAGGGCTTTATTGCCCCGTTCGTGTTTGTGGCATCACTGTTCAAAAGCAACCTCAGTATCTACGAGGTCCACAACAACGGAGCTTGGTACAACTTTGGCTACCTGTTCGGCCTGGCCTGCTTCTTCGGTGGCGGCGGCAACCGGGCGGCGCGTCGGATTAAATCCCGACAGTGAGTTCCTGATAATCGCTTACTGGACAAGTGAATTTTGGGCGCAAAAGCACCTGTCCGGTAAACGCGACTTATCAGGATTTGACGGCGTTTCCAACATCGGTGATACAACATTCCTTGAAGTAGCCCGTTCTGGAGGCTCTGAAATGATGGACCGTATTGCAGAAGCGTCGCCGCGTTTTAAGGCCAGGATGGCCGGTGTCTTTCAACTGCTAGAAGGCCTGACGGCAACATACGGCGAGGTGATTGTTCTCGGCCGGGTTGTTGTAGCTGGCAACGCCGCGGCTACCGCGGCCAATATCCTGGGTCACGAGCGGTTATTTTGGTTGGGGTTCGCATCCTCCCTCATCGGGGTTGCGTTCCATATCGCATGGGCGCTTCTCATGTATGAGTTGCTGAAACCTGTGAACAAGAGCCTCTCTTTACTCGCAGCGTTCGTCATTCTCGTGGGATGCGCCATTCAGGCGCTTGCCAGCCTCTTATACCTCGCTCCTCTGCTAATCCTGCAAGGCGGTAGCTCCGTGAGCGCGTTTACGCCGGAACAGTTACAGGCGCTGGCGTTCCTGTTTCTCAAATTGAATCAATACGCCTTCAACATCGATCTGGTATTTTACGGAATATGGTGCGTCCTCACCGGTTACCTGATTTTCAGGTCCACCTTCCTGCCTCGAATTCTGGGAGTGCTGTTGGCGATTGGTGGTCTGGGGTACGTGACCTATCTGTACCCGCCGCTCGCATACTATCTGTTCATCCCCTACATCGCTTCCGCTGCCGCCCTCGGGGAAATACCACTGGAGCTATGGCTCATCGTGAAGGGTGTAAACGTCCAACGATGGAAGGAGCAGGCCAGCGCCGCTTTCGAGTGAAGAACCACTCGAAGTGATCGACACGCCTGATAAACGCAGCTGCTTGTGGGAAGTTCACCGTTTCAGCGGATCGGGAACGATAAACGTACTAGTGTTGACCGAACCGATTAACTCCCGGATTGTCGGCAACCCGGACTGCTAGCTCAGGCCTGGAGACAAATCCATAAGAAACCGTAGCATGGTGCGTATCATCGAACTCTGACGATGATCAAGCTCACTGCCATACGAAAGAGGATCGTGCTGTTTCTGCCGGCGCTTGCCGCGGTTTTGCTGGGCGCGCTCTGCCAGGAGAGCTCGGTAAGATCAGGACAAAACGCTATGCAACAGCGAACTGCTACGAGCGCGCCGACGTTTTACCGCAACGTGTTGCCAATCCTGCAGGAGCGCTGCCAGATTTGCCACCGCGCCGAGAGCATTGCGCCGATGCGATTCGAAACGTATGAGCAGACGCGACCGTACGCGGCGGCGATTGCGGCGGCGACGCGCGACAAATCGATGCCGCCGTGGTTTGCCGATCCGCGCATCGGGCACTTTTCGAACGACCCTTCGCTCTCGCCGGGACAGATTGCGGCGCTGGCAGCCTGGGCACAGGCCGGCGCACCCGCTGGGAATCCCCGGGACGCTCCGCCGCCGCGGCGTTGGGCGGAGAGTTGGAGTATCCCCCAGCCGGACTTGGTTTTGAAAATGCCGAAGGCTGTGGCGATTCCTGCGAGCGGCGACGTCGAATACACATACGAGATTGTGCCTACGGGATTCAAGGAGGATCGTTGGGTGCGGTCGGTGGAGATTCTTCCGTCGCTTCGTGCGAACGTGCATCACGCGGTCGTGTATCTCCGGCCGCCGGATTCGAAGTGGATGCAGCACGCGCCGGTGGGTGTGCCGTTCACCGCGTCCACGCTGACTGATCCGGATGACCGCCGCGGCGCGCATTGGACGGACAGCGACGTGCTGCTCGTCTACGCGCCGGGCAGTTCGCCGGACAACTGGCCGGACACGATGGCAAAATTAATTCCTGCCGGCTCCGACCTGGTTTTTCAAATGCACTACACGACCAACGGGCACGCGGGCAGCGACATAACCAGCGTGGGCCTGATTTTTTCGAAGCGCGCTCCCGCGCAGCGCGTGCTGACGCTACAACTCACGAACGACCACTTTGTGATTCCGCCCGGAGCGCCGGATTACCGCGTGGAGGCCGATGGCACGCTGCCGAACGACGCGACGCTGCTCAGTTTTTTTCCGCACATGCATCTGCGCGGAAAGGAATTCCAGTACAACATCATTCACAAAGCTAAGAATTCAGGCGAAAGGCCGGACCAAGAAATTGAAACGCTGCTGGACGTCCATTATCATTTTCACTGGCAGATGAGCTATCGCCTGGCGAAGCCGCTTTTGCTGAAAGCGGGCACAGAGCTGCAAGCCGTCGCGTGGTTCGACAATTCGCGCGACAATCCGCACAACCCGGACCCGGACGCCGCAGTACGCTGGGGCGAGCAGACTTACGACGAGATGATGGTGGGATTTTTTGACGTGGCCGTGGCGGCGGGCATGGACAAACGCAGCTACTTTATCCGGCATTGAACGGGAATCGCGGACGGAACAATCGGAGCGGCAGGAGCGCACATGGAAATTAGCGGCGAATACGTGCAATTGAGCGTGAATGACGGCACGGCCATGCGCGCGTGGACGGCGCGGCCGAAGGACCGAGGCGCGCATCCCGGTTTGCTGGCGTTCCAGGAAGCTTTCGGCGTGAACGCGCACATTCGCGACGTCGCCGGTCGCTTTGCGCGGGAAGGTTTCGTGGCCGTCGCGCCGGAGCTTTTTCATCGCACTGGGGCGGGAGTTGACGTGCGCTACGACGATTTTCCGAGCGCGGTGCCGCACATGAAAGCGCTGAACGATGCCTCGATGGCGGCGGACCACCGCGCTGCGTTTGACTGGCTGCGCGGAAGTATTGGGGCGGAGCTGCCCATTTTTGCGGTTGGCTATTGCATGGGCGGGCGCGCGGCGTTTCTCGCGGCGCTGACCTTGCCGCTTGCGGGAGCAATCTCTTACTACGGCGGCGGGATTGCGCCAAATGCAAGCAATCCAGGACTGTTGGGCCGGGCGAGCGGAATTCAGGCGCCTCTGTTGTTTTTCTGGGGCGGGCGCGACAAGCACATTCCGCCCGAACACGTGCGCGCGGTGAGCGATGCGCTGCGCGGCGCGGGGAAAAATTTCGTAAACGTCGAAATTTCCAATGCCGACCACGCCTTCTTCTGTGACGCACGCTCCAGTTACAGCCCGGCGGCAGTTCTGCTGGCGTGGCCGTTGACGGTGGCGTTCCTGCGCGCAAAATCGGCCTGAGAGTGAAAGCGGAAAACGCAAAAAACAGCTCAGCGGGCTAGGAAAGGCCGCAACTGTCCTATCGGACAAAACCGCCTGTCCAAACGGCTAGTACGCGCAACCGCTATTTGCTGTTTAACCACCGCAAGCTGCAGCAGCCGTCCACGTTCTAATTACTGTGCTAGATTTTAAGATTGGCGGCATTGTTGCGCGAAGACCCGTGAGCACACAGACACCATACGACCCGAACCATCCGAAGATAAAACGTGTGGAAGTATATTGGCACACGGTCACGTACAAGACCGTGGCCGTTTACGTCGTTCTGCTTGCGGCGATCATTTTCGCGGCGGTCTATCTGATCGATCCGAATTTGTATACGGCCGCTTACGACAAGTTCAGCAAATCGATAGGCAGTGGGGACAGCGATGCGATCCCCATTTCGCAGACGCAGGCCAAGTTCGTCAACCTCGACGGAAAAGTGCAGGTGAAAAAAGTCAACTCGGTGCAGTGGGTGGACGCCGATTTCCATACCTCGTTGGACAAGGGCGATCAAATCCAGACTTCGGCGGACGGCGCGGCACGCATCACCTTTGCCGACGGCACGACCTACACGGTGAAGTCCGGAACATTCATCACCGTGGAAGAAAATTCGATGGGGCGCGAAAAACCCTCGAGCTCGGGAGTGCGCATCAACACCGGCCAGGTCGATCTCCGGACGCCGAACTGGTCTTCGCCTGATTCGAAAGCCGCGGTCAGCGTCGAGGACACAACGGCGCAAGTGCATTCGAACAGCCATGCGGACGTAAAAGCAGACCCGGAACACAAGCAAGACGAGATCGTGGTCTCCAGCGGCAGCGCGGAGGTACAGCGCGGCCAGGAAAAGGTGGAGATCGGACAGTATCAGAAGGCGACTTTCTCAACGAGCGGACCCATTACGAAGTCCGATGTGCTTGCGCCGCCGGATCTGACCTTGCCGCGCAACTTCGAGCCGCTGATCGTCGAGAATCCTAAAACGGCGTCCGTTCATTTCGAATGGAAGCCCGTGCCGCAGGCAATTTCCTACACTCTCCGGGTCAGCGCAACGGCTATGTTTACGAAGACGGTGGCGGAAAGGACAGTTACGGGAAATACGGCGGAAGTTTCCGGGCTGGATGCGGGCGATTACTTCTGGACGGTCACGGCATCCGATGCGAAAAAAGAAACAAGCGAGGTCAGCGAATCGTTCCGCTTCACACTCGTGGCCCAGGGAAAAACGCAGGATATGCTGCTGGAGATCACCGGGACACAGCTTCATGGCCGTGTCGTCGAAATTATCGGCAAGACGGAACCGGGAGCGGCGCTGCTCGTAAACGGCCAGCCAGTGCCTATTATTGCGCCGGACGGCACCTTCCGGCACTTTACCGAGCCGCTCGAGCCTGGCCAACATACTATCGTAATCATTGGGGAAAATCGGCGCGGCGGGACGGCGCAGCAAAAAGTGCCGATCGTTGTGCCAAAATAAAAGTTTCGAACGATGATCGTTTTTCGATCTCGGAAGAAAAAAGACGCAGGCGCGACTTTGCGCCGGTCGCCAAGTCCGTGGACAATGGTCTAGTTGGCCGCTGGGCGGTAGAAAAAGGCCGCAAGCGTGAACTGCAAGACTTTGTTGGCTGGACGGCGGAGAGGTTTTCTCCGCGGGGGGCGGAGAGATGAATAAGAACGGTTACAACCTGAGGTCGGTGTTTAGTTTGTTTTCCTCCGACCTCGCTATCGATCTGGGAACTGCGAATACGCTGGTGTTCTCGGCCGGCAAGGGCATTGTTGTGAACGAGCCGTCGATCGTGGCGATCAACAAGTCCACCGGCGAAGTCGTGGCCGTCGGCCGCGAAGCCAAGGAAATGCTGGGCCGTACGCCGGGAAACGTTGTGGCCATCAAGCCGATGAAGGACGGCGTCATCGCGGACTTCAAAGTCACCGAGAAAATGCTGACGTATTTTATTCAGAAGGCGCACAACCGCCGCGTGCTGGTGCATCCGCGCATCGTCATCGGAGTGCCGAGCGAAATCACGCCGGTGGAAAAGCGGGCGGTGCAGGACTCCGCATATCGCGCGCGAGCCAGCGAAGTTTATCTCGTGGAACAAGCCATGGCCGCGGCCATCGGAGCGGGCCTACCGATCGAAGAGCCGTCCGGCAACATGGTGGTGGACATCGGCGGCGGCACGACGGACATCGCGGTCATTTCCATGAGCGGCATCGTTTACTCGCGCTCCGTGCGCGTCGCGGGCAACGAGATGGACGAAGCGGTGATGCAATACTTGAAGAGAAAATACAACTTGCTCGTCGGCGAACGCACCGCGGAACAGATAAAAATGGAAATCGGCTCGGCGTACCCGCTTGAAAAACCGCTGACCATGGAAGTGAAAGGTCGCAACTTGATCGAAGGCGTGCCGCGGACCGTCACGATCGATGACAGCGAAATTCGCGAAGCTTTGAGCGAATGCGTGGCCACCATTCTGAATGCCGTTCGCGTCGCTTTGGAACGAACTCCTCCAGAGCTCTCCGCCGATATCAGCGACCGCGGTATCGTGCTTACGGGCGGCGGCGCGCTGCTGAAAAATCTCGACAAGCGCATCCGCGAAGAAACCGGTCTCCCAGTTTCCATCGCCGATGATCCGCTGGCTTCGGTCGTGCTGGGCACCGGCAAAATGCTGAGCGATTTCCGGTTGTTGCGCCAGGTTTGCATCGACTAACGAGTTTTCTGGATTTGACGCAATCGCTGAAATTTTGAACCGCACAGCGCAGGGTCTGTGCTACTGGATTCCATGGCCGGCATCCCCTCTCGTCATAGATCGCTTTTCCTGCTTGGAGGCGTCGTGCTCCTGCAGGTGCTCTTGCTGGCCGTGCAAATCAAGCGCGACTCGCAAGGCCGGCTGATCCGCGTCTGGACGGTCGGCGCGGTGTCTCCGTTCGAACGCGCGGGCGCTCACGGCATCAGCAGCATTCGCGAAACATGGAATCACTACTTTGCGCTGCAAAACACCTCTCGCGAAAACGAAGAATTGAAACGCGAAAACGACACTCTGAAGCTGCAAATCACCCAGCTCCAGAGTAAAGCCGCTGAAGCCAACCGTCTTGCGGGTCTGCTGAAATTCCGCCAGACGAGCATGGACGTGCCGATGGTCAGCGCTCGAGTGATCGGCGGCGGCGCGGATTCCGCCAGCCAGACCATATATCTGGACCGCGGCGAGCGCGACGGCATCCGGCGCAACATGGGCGTTATCACGCCGGACGGCGTCGTCGGCAAAGTCATAGAGTCCTACCGGGACACCTCGCAGGTGCTCCTGTTGACCGATAAAGACAGCGGCGTTGGCGCGATGCTGGTCGATTCGCGCATTCAGAGCCCGGTCGGCGGCACAGGCGAGCCGCTGCTGGTCATGAAGTACATCCCCAACGATGACGTTGTAAATTCCGGCGAGCGCGTGGTCACCAGCGGCATGGATCGCATCTTTCCCCGCGACTTGCCCGTCGGCACCATCGCGGATATCAAGCCGGGGAATCCCTTCAAGCAGATTCATGTGCGTCCCGCTGCAAATCTCCAGAGGCTCGAAGAAGTGTTCGTCCTGCTGACCATGAAGCCGCTGGAGATCAAGCAGGACTCCGGCGCACCAAATTCGGAAGCACCGGCTGCTGCTCCTTCCGCCACGGCAGCCAAGCCGGGTTCCCCCGAGAAACCATGAACGACACCTTCGACATTCGCGGGAGCGAGCTGCATATTGAAGTGCACAAATTCCGCGCAGGTGCGATCGTTTTCGCCGCGGCCTTTGCGCTCGTCTTGCAGGCATTTCTGCCCATTTATTTTCCTAAGGCTGGAATCCTGGATCTGCCACTGCTCATCACGATCTACTTCGGCCTCAGCCGGCGAAATCCTTCCACAGGATTGCTTTTGGGCATGACCATCGGCATTTTGCAGGACAGCCTGAGCGGGCCGACCGTTCCGCTCGGTCTTTACGGCATTGCGAAAACCGTGATCGGCTACCTGGCTTCCTCGATCGGCGCGCGGCTTGATACGGAGCATCCCGCGGCGCGCTTTGCCTTGACGATCGCTTTTTACGCCGTTCACCAAGGAATTGTTGCTCTGACGCAGCGCCTGCTCCTCTCTCAGTCTTCTCCGTGGCTCACCATGCATCTCGGCGCCGCCGCTCTCGTTAACGCCTTTGTCGCCGTATTTCTCTTCATGCTCCTCGACCATCTCCGCAAGCCGTCGTAACCGTTACTGACCTAGCAGAAATTGTTTGAAGTCGTCGTAGGCGTTAGACATCGGCAGGGACAATTTATCGCGACTCAAATAAGCAGCGAGGCGATCGGGCAGCGGTGGCGCCGTGCCGATGGCGCGCTTCACCACGTCGGCGAACTTCGCGGGATGCGCTGTGGCCAGCACCAATCCTTGCGCTGGCTCGGAATGCTCGCGCTTGTAAGCTTCCCATCCGAGCACGCCGACGGCGGTGTGCGGATCGGCGATATATCCAAAGCGCTCGTGGAGGGATTTCATCTCCTGCAACGTTTCGTCATCCGTCACTGCGTGACCCCAGATTTCGCGCCTCACATATTCGATTCGGCCGCGGCACAAATCCAGCAAGCGTGGAAAATTATTCGGATTGCCCACGTCCATGGCGTTAGAAAACGTCTTGGTCGCCGACCGGGGATGAAATTCTCCTGATTGCAAATACTCCGGCACAACATCATTGGCGTTGGTGGAGGCAATGTACATCGCCACCGGCAAGCCGATACGCTTGGCGAATAGTCCCGCCGTCAAGTTTCCGAAATTCCCGCTAGGCACGGAAACAATCAGCGGCACCGATGCCACCGGCAACTGACGGTACGCGGCCACGTGATAGAACATCTGCGGCAGCAGCCGCCCGATATTGATCGAATTCGCGGAGGTCAGGAATGCGTGTTTGTTCAGCTCGGCGTCCGAAAATGCTTGCTTGACGAGCCGCTGGCAATCGTCAAAGCTGCCTGCCACTTCAAGCGCGGTGATATTCTCGCCCAGCGTTGTAAATTGCTTTTCCTGCGCCTCACTGATGCGCTTCGAGGGATAGAGAATCACCACGCGAATGCCCGGCACGCCGAGAAATCCATGCGCCACGGCGCTTCCCGTATCGCCAGAAGTCGCGACGAGCACGGTCAGCGGCCGCGTTTCTCCGCGAACAAAATAACCCATCAGCCGCGCCATGAATCGCGCGCCAAAATCCTTGAACGCCAGCGTGGGCCCGTGAAACAACTCGAGAATATGCATGCCGGGCGAGAGCGACACAAGCTTCACCGGAAAATTGATGGCCTCCGCAACGATTTGCCAGAGAACTTCTTCCGGCACGTCCGGCGTGGCGAATGGCCGCACCACGCGAAAGCAAACCTCTGTGAACGGCAAGCGGCGAAACTCTTCGAGTTCCTGCGGTGAGCGACGCGCAATCTCGACAGGCATATAAAGCCCGCCGTCAGGCGCCAGTCCCCGAAGCACCGCGCCGCGCAACGAAGTTAGCGGGGCTTTGCGGCTTGTGCTCCGGTACCTCATCGCGAGCGCTCGATCTGGCTGTGAATTTTCGCAAGAAACGCCGCCGTGTCAAAAGCCGGATCGTGCAGCTCGGCCACCTGCAGCGTGCAATGCGCCAAAGCCTCATAACTTTGCCGCCGCGCGGCGATCAGCGCGGGATAGCAGCGCGCCACCGTCTCTCGCGCAGTTTCGCCCTTCTTCGGCTGGAAAGCGCCGCGCCACAGCACAGGTTTGGGGTCGCGCAAGTAGCGTTCGATCAGAAGCTGCTGCTCTTCCGCCGACGCCGCGAGATACACGACCGTCATTCGCCGCCGCAACCGCAACAACAAATTATTCCCGGTGTAAATCACGCTGCCGGAAGTGTCCAGCACCAGCGGTTTTTCGGAAGCGCGCTCCAGCCCCGTGAGCACCTCGCCTAATGTGTGGATTTCCTCTTCCAGATATTGCGCCTCGCGTTCTGCATATTTCGGATGGTCCGGCCAACCCATCCATGCCGCGACGCCGTTAATCCCGGAATATCCGCACGCCGCCAGCCGCGACGCCAGCTTCTCTTCAATCAGGTTGTCGCAGGAAATGGCCGTCCAGCCTTCCGCCGCTAATTTCTTTGTCCAAAAGGATTTTCCAGCGCCAGACATCCCAACAAGGGCCAAACGCAAGGGCAAGGAGGGTTCGCTTCGCATGAGAACAGTCCAAATACGATAACGCGTGCGCCGTGCGGCGAGCAAGCACGGAGACTGGCTCTCCTCGCCACGCGGAGCGGGCGCAAGCCAAGCATTTGTAGCAAGTGCCTTCTTGCAAGTGCTACGATACGGCGAAATGAAAATCTCAATGAAAACGCCTCGCTCTCTGGCTACCTCTATCGTGTTAACCCTGCTCGCCGCCGCCACTTGCATGGCTCAAACCTCGCCGGTATTTCGTCTTGATGGCGGCAATTCCACCTATGCTTTCGGTGTGAACGAGCGCCGCGAGTTGCAGCCGCTCTATTGGGGTGGGCGCCTCGGTGCGCGCGACGGCATTCCTCCCGCGCATTCGTTTCCGGAAATGGCTTCGTTCGATTCGTCCTACACCACCACGCCGCAGGAGTATGCGAGCTGGGGGGCGGGCCTGTTTACGGAACCCGCTCTCAAAGTGACGTTTCCCGATGGCAATCGCGATCTGGTCCTTCATTTTGTCAGCGCCACGCCGAATGGCCCTCAAGCAGTCGATGTGCTTCTGAAGGATATTTCTCGCGAGATTTATGTGACGCTGCGCTACTCGATGGACCCGGAGACCGGCATTCTGGCGCGCTCCGCGGAGATTGAAAATCGAGAAAAGCAGCCGGTGGTGATCGAACAGGCCGCTGCCGCACAATGGACCTTGCCTCCCGCGCGCTACACGCTGAACTATTTGACGGGCCGCTGGGCCGGAGAATGGACACTCAATCAGGAGCCAATTCTCGGCGGAGCGCGCGTCATCGAAAGCCGCCGCGGAACGACTGGCCATCAAGCCAATCCGTGGTTTGCGATTTCCCGCGACGACAGCCACGCATCGGTAGGCCCGTTTGCCGCCGGCGAGGAGCATGGAGAAGTTTGGTTTGGCGCGCTGGCGTGGTCGGGATCGTGGCGGATCACCGTTGAACGGACGCAACGGGATGCGGTGCGCGTGACGGGCGGCTTCAATCCTTTTGATTTTGGCTACAATCTGAATCCCGGTGAACATCTGGAGACGCCTGTTTTTTACGGCGGTTATTCCGATCACGGTCTGGGCGGGGCCTCGCGGCTATTGCACCGCTTTGAAATCGCGCGCATCTTGCCGCACGCGCCAGACCCTAAGCCGCGTCCCGTGATTTACAACTCGTGGGAAGCAACGGAGTTCAACGTCAACGAAGCCGGCCAAATGGCGCTTGCCGAGAAGGCTGCTTCCATCGGCGTGGATCGATTCGTGATGGACGATGGCTGGTTCGGCCAGCGCAAGGACGACCACGCGGGACTGGGCGATTGGTACGTGAATAAGGAGAAATTTCCTCACGGCCTGAAGCCGCTCATCGACAAGGTCCATTCGCTCGGCATGGATTTTGGTTTGTGGGTCGAGCCGGAAATGGTCAACCCCGATTCCGACCTCTATCGAAAGCATCCTGACTGGGTTTTGAATTTCCCGGGGCGTCCGCGTTCGGAATCGCGCAACCAGCTTGTCCTGAATCTCGCTCGTCCGGATGTGCGCGACTACATCGAAGGATTTCTCGACAAACTGCTCACGGAAAACGACATTGCGTTTCTCAAGTGGGATTACAACCGCAACTGGTCCGAGCCGGGATGGGATCAGGTTCCCGTTGATGAGCAGAAGCGCGTCTACGTTGAATTCATCCGCAATCTCTATTCAATACTCGCGGAGCTGCGCAAAAAGCATCCCAAGATCGAAATTGAGAGCTGTTCCGGCGGCGGCGGTCGCGTCGATTTGGGAATTTTGCGCTACGCCGATGAGGTCTGGCCTTCGGACAACACCGATCCCTTCGACCGGCTCTCGATGCAGGATGGTTTCACCTATGCGTACACGCCGCAGATCATGATGGCTTGGGTCACGGACTCGCCCCACTGGCTCAACAATAAGCGCTCGACCTCTCTTACCTACCGCATGCTCAGTTCCATGCAGGGTTCGCTGGGCATTGGCGCGAACCTGAATCATTGGACCGCGGAGGACTTTGCCACCGCCAAGCGGCTGATCGCCGCGTATCACTCCGCGCAGCGAACGATTGTCCGCGGCGATCTCTACCGCCTCATCAGCCCGCGCGACGGCAGCGAATTTTCGTCCACCGAAACGGTTTCGAGTGACAAGAGTCGGGCGGTCGTTTTTGCCTTCGCAAATGCGACACAGGAGGGCCGTGGCTTTCCCTTGCTGCAACTCGAGGGACTTGATCCGGCCGCCGAATACAAGCTCAGTTGGATCGAAGGCAAAGCCCGCCCAGATACGCCGGAAATCGCTTCGGGCGCATGGTGGATGCGCCACGGTTTGCAGCTTGAGTTACGCGGAGATTTTCAGGCGGCTGCATTCCGGCCGGATCGCCAGCAATAAGGGACATCCGCGCCCGGCGGTGACACCAAACTATTCTTGAAAAAACGAAAATCGCATGGAACATTTGTCTCCCCTAGACGTCTTATGGAGAAGAGTAAGGGCGCCACATGAAAGAAAAGCGAGATAGTCCCGGAGATTTGCTCCAGGGAACTTTGGACCTGCTGATTCTAAAAGCTTTGGCGCGCGGCGCCATGCACGGCTACGGTGTCGCCGAATGGATCCACCAAACTTCCGAGGACGTCCTGAAAGTCGACGAAGGCGCGCTCTATCCCGCTCTGCATCGCCTCGAACTGCGAGGCCTGCTCTCTTCCGAGTGGGGCGCTTCGGACAACAACCGTCGTGCCAAGTTCTATTCGCTGACGGCGGCTGGCCGAAAGCAGTTGACGCAGGAGACGGAATTCTGGCGACGCATGTCCTGCGCTATCGCGCGGATACTCCAAACGGCTTAGCACGCACAGGTGGAGACCATGTTTTCGGAGTGGCGGAACGAAACCTGGTTGCGAATCAAAGCCCTCTTCCTGCGCGAGAAACTGGATCGCGAACTGGAAGAGGAACTCGCCTTTCACCTGGCCTTGCGCGAAGAGAAAAATCGCGCCGACGGAATTGAGGCGGTCGAAGCTGGCTATTCGGCCCGCCGCCAATTCGGAAACCAGACAAGTTGGAAAGAAAGGACCTGGGAAATGTGGACCTTCGCATCGCTTGAATCGCTCTGGCAGGACCTGCGTTACGCCGTGCATACGCTTCTGAAGAACCCCGCCTTCACAGCCGTCGCTTTGCTCACGCTCGCTTTAGGCATCGGCGCGAACACTGCCATCTTCAGTGTGATCAACGGGGTGCTTCTCAATCCCCTTCCCTACAACGATCCGCAGCAACTCGTCGCCATGAAGCAGAACGATTCGCTCATGAACATCATCGACATCCAGCGGCAGACCCGCGCCTTCTCCCAAGGCGGCGGAATAAATCTCGCGCAATTGGACTACACCAGCGGCCCCGAGCCGATCCAGATTCACGCGGGCTACGTCGACGCCGGATTCCTGGAAACGCTCGGCGTCCCCCCGCTACTGGGCCGCATCCTCTCTCCCGAGGAAGACGTCAAGGGTGGCCCGCGCGTCATCGTCATCAGTTACCAGTTCTGGCAAAACTTCCTGAACGGCGACCCGCAAGTCCTCGGAAAAACAGTGACCCTGACGAGCAACGATTACGCCGTGATCGGCGTGATGCCCGCCGGATTTACTCCGCCGGAAGCGCACGTGGACATTTACGTTTCCCTGTGGGTCGCTTACCCGGAAGCGGCCCCCTACCGCGGCGTGCATTTCATGCGCAGCTACTGGCGATTGAAGCCGGGCGTCACGCTCGCGCAGGCGCAAGCGGACATCTCTTCGATCGACGGGCGTCTAGCCAAGCAGTACCCCGACAACGAAGGAACCCGCAAAACGTTGCTCGTCCCCCTGCACGACTTTATGGTCCGCGACTCGCGCAAGGCGCTGCTCGTCCTTTTCGGGGCTGTCGGATTTGTGCTGCTGATTGCTTGCGCCAATTTCGCCGGCCTGCTTGTGGCTCGCAACGTCGCGCGGCGACAGGAGCTCGTCATTCGCGCCGCTCTTGGCGCAGGCAAGTTCCGCCTCATTCGCCAAGCACTGGTGGAAAGCGCTCTCCTAGCAATCATCGGCGGCGCGGCGGGTCTTCTTCTCGCCAAATGGGGCGCCGCTCTTCTCTTGTCCTTGAAGCCCGCCGCGCTCGCGCGCTTCACCGGCATTCAACTCGACTCTCACGTCCTCCTCTTCGTGTTCGGCATTTCCCTGCTCACCGGCATCGGCTTCGGCATCGCGCCGGCCTGGTCGGCCTCGCGCACCGATTTTGGGGAATCGCTTAAGGAGGGCCGCAGCAGCGCAACCGCCGGCCCTTCCGGCCATCTGTTGCGGAAAGTGCTTGTCACGGCAGAGATCGCTCTCGCGCTGGTTCTCCTCGTTGGCGCTGGTCTGCTAATCAAAGGCTTTTCGCGGCTCCGCTCCGTGAATCCCGGCTTCAATCCGCAAAATGTGATGACCATGCACCTGCAGTTGCCCGTCGCACGATACTCTGAGATTCCTCGCCAAACACAGTTCCGCCGCGAACTCCTTTCTCGCCTCAATTCCCTTTCCGGCGCCGATGCGGCAATGATTACGGATATTCCCTTTGGCCCGGATTATCTAAATCACACCATCGTCATCGATGGCCGCCCTTCCGTTCCCGTCGGCACTGAGCCCGAAGTGCAAACACTTTCCGTGATGGGCGATTATTTCCGCGTCATGCAGATTCCCGTTCGTGCGGGCCGCGGCTTCACGGACCTGGATCGCGAGGGCCAGCCGCTCGTAGCCGTCGTGAACGAGACCTTCGTAAAACAATTCTTCCCTCATGAAAATCCTCTTGGCGCGCGCTTTGATTGGGCCCGGTCGAAACCGCCGCATCAATGGATGACCATCGTCGGTGTCGTGCAGGACGTGAAATATTGGGGACTCAACCGGCCGACGGATCCAGCCGTCTATGCTCCGTTCTCGCAGTCCGATGAATCCTGGCGCCGCTGGATGACCCTCGCCATTCGGACTCCTGGTCCCACTCCGGGCTTAATCGACGAGTTGAAAAAGCAAGTCTGGAGCGTCGACCGGCAAATCCCCGTCAGCGACATTCAATCCATGAACGACCTCATGGCCGATTCGCTCGCGCAGCAGCGTTTCAACATGTTGCTCCTGGGACTCTTCGCCGCACTTGCGCTGGTGCTCTCCGCAGTCGGAATTTACGGATTGATGGCCTATGCGGTCAGCCAGCGGACTCACGAAATCGGCGTACGCCTCGCCGTAGGCGCCCAGCGGCGCGATGTGCTCCGCCTCATCGTTGGCGAAGGAGCAAAACTCGCCTTCTTCGGTATCGTCATTGGGTTCTCCGCCGCCTTCGGCCTCACTCGCCTCATGGCCAGCCTGCTTTTCGAGGTGACGCCGAGCGATCCCGAAACATTCGCAGCGGTCGCCCTCCTGCTGGCCGCCGTCGCGCTCGTGGCATGTTATATCCCCGCACGCCGCGCCACTCGCGTCGACCCCATGGTCGCCCTGCGCTATGAATAGGCAGTTCGTACGGATGTCATCATCCCGTTGGTTCGGCGCCCCTCGCCTGCCCATACCTCGCGTTTCCCACAAGGTATTGTCCAAGAAACTGTCCTTTAGGACGGCTTGCGGCCCTTTCTCCCAAGTGCTACGTTGGGAATGACCTTGCTGCCTTGAAGTAGCACTTGATGCAGCACGAGTCCGGCAGTGATTCGGGAGCTCCTGGGAAATTTTTCGAATTCTTATTTCGAAAAAAATTTTCGACGGACATTTCGATACCCACGCTGTAGATTTTTTCGTGACGCGAGCATGTCCCGGTCTCTCGCGGGACGGGCGACGAACAGCCCTGAGGAAAGCGCCGTCCGTTTGACGGCCGCAACAAAAAGAGACTCGCGCGCGGGGTTTTCGTGTCGTACTGGTTTCGCAACGACAATCGTTTGCCGCAGGCCCGTTTGGCCATTGCCTCCTACGTCATCGTGGGCATGGTCGGATTGTTGCTCATCGGCTTTTGGAAACTCCAGGTCGTCGACTCCGATAAGTATGGTCAAATGGCCGAGCGCAATCGCGTTCGTTCCATTCCCATCATCGCGCCGCGCGGCCGCATGCTGGACCGCGATGGCCGCGTCCTCGTGGACAACTATCCCTCTTTCAGCATCCTTCTTCTCCGCGATGATCCCGCTCTCATCGATAAGAACCTCTCCGCCATCGCCGATGGCCTGGGCATCCCGCTGGGTGATCTGAACGATCAGCTCGAAAGCACCAAGAATCTCCCGAAATTCCAGCCCATCGTCATCAAGCCGGAAGCCACCAACGCGGACATCGCTTTCATCGAATCGCACCGCTCCGATATCCCGCTGCTCGAAATGCTTATGGTACAGCGGCGCCGCTATCTGCCAGGCGGCTTCATGTCGCACGCCAGCGGGTACGTCGGTGAAGTCAGCGAGCAGGAAATCGAAGCCAGCAACGGCAGGCTCCGCCCCGGCGACCTCGCCGGAAAAACCGGCCTCGAGCGCCAATACAACAGCATTCTCACCGGCACGGACGGCATGCGCCGCGTCATCGTCAATAGCGTCGGCAAGGAAGTTAAGGATCTTGGACAACTTACCGAACAGGCGCCGATTCCCGGCAAGCAGATTCAGCTGACCATCGACTATGACTTGCAGACCGTAGCAGAGCAGTCTCTCGGAGAGCGCCCAGGAGCCGTGGTGGCTCTCGATCCGCGCACTGGTGAAGTCCTCGCCATGGTCAGCCGCCCCACGCCGGATCCCAATGATTTCGCCATTCGCATTCCCGCGGAAGAATGGAAGAAGCTCAACGACGACCCTCTGCATCCGCTTTTGAACCGCGCCATCCAGGCCCAACTTGCGCCCGGTTCCATTTTCAAAATCGTCACCGCCACCGCGATGCTGGAAGACAAAATCCCGCAGGAAAACTTCACGGCCTTCTGTCCCGGCTACGCCACCTTTTATGGCCGTCAATTCAAGTGCTGGGTCTATTGGTCAAAAAAAGGTCCCAAATCACACGGCATAATGGATTTGCATGAAGCAATCCTCCACTCTTGCGACGTCTTTTTCTACAATGTCGGCATGCGCCTGGGTATCGATCGGCTTGCTTATTACGGCAGCAAGCTGGGCATTGGACACAAAACCGGCATCGATCTTCCCTCCGAGGAACCGGGGCTCATGCCTTCCGAGGAATGGGTCGAACGCGTCTTTCATAGAAAGTGGTACGCTGGCGAAACGATTTCCGTTTCCGTTGGCCAAGGAGCCGTTACGACCACTCCTCTTCAGCTCGCCCGTATGATTGGCGGAATTGCCATGGGCGGCATTTTCAAGCAGCCGCACCTCTTGAAAGATGCGCAGAATGTGGGCGAGGTGCGCTTCCCCATCTCGGAGGAAACCGTCCAAAAAGTCACTGACGCCATGTACGGCGTCGTAAACGAGCCCGGCGGCACCGGCGGCGAATTGAGGCTCGCGGGCATCGAGCTGAGTGGAAAATCCGGAACCGCACAGGTGATTGGTTACGCCACGCGCGATCGCATGACGAAGCAGAAGAAATTTGACGACAATGCGTGGTTTGTCGGCTACGCGCCGCGCCGCAATCCGGAAATTGTCGTCGCCGTGCTGGTTCAGGAAAGCGGTCTGCATGGCGGCGAGGCGTCCGGACCGGTCGCGCGCGACATCATCAAGGCCTATTACGAAAAGAAGGCCAAGAAAGCGCAAGGTCAACTAAACGCCGGCGACAAACGGTATGATTTGGACCATGGCGCGGCAGCGGCGGCTCTTCAGGCGCAACCGGTCATCAAGCCGATCGGCGCCTCCGTGCCAGTGACGCCTCGCGCCGCAATCGCCACGCCGCAGCGCTAAAATTGAGTTTGAATTACTTGGAACGCTTGGGAGATAACAGCCAGTCGGCAGACGGGCGAATTAAAAAGTAAGGAAGAAATCTCGCTTTTGTCCGATAGCTGTTGGCTGTTAACTGTCGACTGTAAACCTTTTTATGAACGACGCCCCCGGAACTCGCGATTACGACTGGTGGTTGCTCGCTATCCTCGCGGCCATCTGCGCCCTCGGCGTTATCGAGATCTATTCCGCCACGCACGGCAGCTCTTTGGCCGGAATGCAGAACAAGCAGCTCCGCTGGCTCCTCGTCGGCTTTATCCTGATGTTCGCGCTTTCCCGGCTAGACTATCACCTGATTCTTGACCAAGCCCCAATCCTTTACCTCATCGGCATCGCCGCCCTGATCGCCGTCCTGGCCTTCGGCCATACTCGCTTCGGCGCCAAACGCTGGATTCCCATCCTCGGCGAATTTCTTCAGGTGTCGGAATTGGTCAAATTGATTATAATCATCGTACTGGCGCGCTTCTTCGCGGAAGTGCGCACGGATGAGCTCTCCTTTCAGGATTTGGTCAAGGCAGCGCTCATCGTTGGATTGCCGCTCGCTTTAATTCTGAAGCAACCCGATTTGGGCACCGCGCTCGTGCTGATGCCTTTGCTGGTTGTCGGCGCATTTCTTGCCGGGTTGCAGTGGAAACATGCCGCGGCTATCGCGCTCATCGGCCTCTTGATGCTCCCCGTTGCATGGCGCGTCTTGAAGCCCTATCAGAGAGAAAGAGTTACGTCGTTCCTGCACCCCGAAGAAGATGCCAAAGGCTCCGGCTATCAAGTCCTGCAATCGAAGATCGCTGTGGGTTCGGGCGGCTTTTGGGGTAAAGGGTTTGGCAACGGCACGCAAAACCAGCTCGGCTATATCCCGGTCCGTTATTCCGATTTCATCATGTCGGCATGGGCGGAGGAGCAGGGCTTCAAAGGCGTGCTTCTTGCACTTGGGCTGTACATGGCTCTTCTGTTACGCTTAGTACAGAATGCTCAGCGCGCAAAAGACCGCGCCGGAATGTTTCTTGTAATGGGCGTCGCAGCAGCGCTTGGCTTTCATGTTTTGGTAAACGTGGCGATGGTCATTGGCGCTATGCCCGTGACTGGTATCCCGCTTCCTCTCATGAGTTATGGGGGTTCCGCTACGTTGTTTGTTTTCCTGGCGATTGGTCTGGTTATGAATGTTCGGCTTCGCCGCTTCGTTAACTGAACCCGCCGCCAGTCCCGCGCGAGGCGTTTGCTTCGGCAAACCCCGCCGGGTCGGTCATAGTGGCCCCAGCAAGCTTGGGCTATAGGAACAAGGATCTTTAGAGTGAGGACAGCATCGTCCGCCGTTGGCCCGGAAGCTCTCCGGCAACGGACCAGCCTCGTAAGCAAGAGGAATTTTCCCTCCGGCTTCGAACGTAAAGCCATCTCGATATCAGTGTGGCCAGCGTGTGCCCCGGTGCGAACCGGGCCGGCCCCGATTTCCTGGATCCCCGACGGGCATAAGCTCGCGGCGATGCGTCCTGTCGGCCCTTTGCGGCCGCACAGAAACGTGACTTCCGGCACTGCTGGCGTCACCAACAGTCAGGAGTTTTCATGTCAAAAGAATTGGTTATCTCCGCGGCCTCCCACGAACGGCGGGTCGCGATTCTTGAAGAAGGTCAGTTAGTCGAAATTTACATCGAGCGCGAAAAAGAGTTCGCCCTCGTTGGCAGCATCTACAAAGGCAGAGTCACCCGCGTCCTCCCCGGCATGCAGTCCGCGTTCGTGGATATCGGCCTCGATGGCGATGCTTTCCTTTACGTCAGCGACGTCTTCGAAAACCTCGAAGACTACGACCACGGGCACCCGCACACCGATCAGCCGGCCGTTGCTCCGGCATATTCGCCGGTACCCTCAAACGTCGTCGAATTGCTCCCCGGTGAGACGTTAGCCCACGCGGGCTCTTCACACGAAGAGGAAGTTCCCTTTCACGAGACTCACGCCGAAGAGGCCCCGCACGAATCGTTCCACGACGAATCGTCTCACAACGAATCCCTCTCTCACGACGAGCAACCCCGCGTCGCGGAAGACCAAGCCGCAGGCGACGAGATTCCGGACGCGCACCTTGCCGAAGCGCACGACGATGCTCATCACGCCGCCGAAGAGCGCCAGCCGGATTCCAACGCCTCCGCGCCGCAGAATTTTTCGCCGCACTACAATCCTACTCAGAATTACGCGCCACGTTCCGACCGGGGTGGCGATCGCGGCGGCGACCGTGGCCGTGGTGGCCGCTGGGGCCGCCGTGGCGGACGCCAGCGCGGTGGACGCCCGCAGGGCCCGAACGTGGGCGGCCGCAATCTGCCTCCGTCCAAATACGCTTCGCCGCAAGGCGGAGAGTCTCGCGGCAACGATTCGCGCGGTTTCGATAACCGAGGCCAGGATAATCGCGGTCGCGACCAAAGAGGCAGCGAGAACCGCGGCGGTCAGCCGCGTGGTTTTGAACCTCGCGGTCCTGAACAGCGCGGTTTTGATAATCGCCGTCCGGAGAATCCTCGTTACGCCGGTTCCTCCGCACCGAGCGGCGCCGCTGAAGAACCCATTCTTCTCCCAGGCGAATCTCTGGCCAAATATCGCGGCAAGCCCCTCGCCGGGCCTCCGCCTCAAGTCGTCGAGCCGGAATCGCAGGAACTGCAGCCAGAAATCGAAGACACCACCTCCCGCGCGTCTACTGGCTTGAACGCTCCCATTCCTGCTGCTGGACCAGCCGGCGGCCCCACTGGCGGCAATGTTCCCCGCCGTTTCTCCGGCGGGCTCCCGCGCTGGCTCCTCGCCGACGCCAGCTCTGAATCCGAGGCCGCTCCCGTTTCGGCCGACGAGAACATCGGCGCTGCGGACGACGCTTCTCTTTCGGCTCACGGCGCGAATCCCCCCCGCCATGAAGCTTCTCCTCTCGAATTGCCCATGTCATCTGGTTCAGGGTCCACGCCCGCGCGCAGCGACGTCGATCTGAGCGAAGAGCAGGCCGTGTCTCTCTCCTCAGAGTTAGCCGAAGCAAAGCACGAGGAAACTTCCGACCACGCTGAAGCTGATGCTCTCTCCGGTGGCGCCGAATTCGATGAAGACGAACCCGAGGAAATTCACGCCGTTGCGGAAGCCGAACTCTCCGAGGAAGAGGAAGAAGAAGCCGAGGAAGAAGAGCGCCAGCAGGAAGCACAGCTGGACGCTGCCGAAGACCAGGCTGCCGCTGAGTCCGAACTCTCCGAAGAAGACACTGCGGATGTCGAAGCGCGCCGCTCCGCCGATCGCGCCGAATTCGAAGCCAATGCCGCCCACGAAAGCGCCGAACACGCTGCGGCCCTCGGTGATTCCGGGCACGTCGTACAAGAACACGTCGTACACGAACCTGCCGAAGCAGAAGTGATCGAAGCCCCCGCAAGCGAAATCGCCGCGGAGCCCGTCCACATCGATGACGATGTCATTCTCTTGCCCGGCGAGACTCGCTCCCCGCGTATCGGCGGTCCTGGCGTCCCTCGCGAAGATTTTCCGCGCGATTCCGCGCGCATCGGCGGCAATCCACGCGCCCGTTTCCAGCGGCCTCAGCGCGGCGGACGTGATCGTGGCCGTGGTGGCCGCCCAGACAGCCGCGGCGGCCGTCCCGATCGTGGTGCAGACCGCGGCCCAGACCGCGGGCGTCCTTCCGGCCCGCGATTCGAACGACGTCCCGATGGCCCTGGCGGCCCCAGGCACGATCGCGGTCACCGCAGCCATTCCGGTCCGCCGCGCCGCCCGCAGCTCATTTCCGAAATGCTGAAGGCCGGTCAGGACGTCGTCGTCCAAATCGCCAAGGAACCTCTCGGCAAGAAGGGCGCGCGCATCACTAGCCACGTCGCTCTCCCCGGCCGCTTCTTGGTCTATATGCCCACGGTTCATCACACCGGCGTATCGCGCAAAATCATTTCCGCAGACAACCGTTCGCGTCTGCGTCGCCTCGTCAGCGAAGCCGGCAACAGCTATCCCGGCGGCTTCATCGTTCGAACCGCCGCTGGCGGCGCCACCGACGACGAAATTCGCACCGACATCGAATTCCTCGGCAAGTCCTGGAACGAAATCAAGGAGCGCAGCGAGCAGCGCAAGTCTCCCGCGCTTCTCCATCGCGACCTCAATCTAGTCGAGCGCATTCTCCGCGATTACGTCAGCGACGATTTCACCGGCATCTGGATCGACAACGAAGAGGAATACGGCAAGATCGTAGAATTCGTCAGCCGCTTCCAACCCAAGCTCGTCACCAAGGTCAAGCTTTACACCAAAGAAACGCCGATCTTCGAAGAGTTCGGCATCCAGCACGAGCTCGATAAAGCCTTGCGGGCCAAAGTCTGGCTAAAATCCGGTGGCTACATCGTCATCAACCACACCGAAGCCCTCGTCGCCATCGACGTCAACACCGGCAAATTCGTCGGCAAGGGCTCCACGCGCCTCGAAGACACCATCGTCAAAACCAACATCGAAGCCGTGAAGGAAATCGTCCGCCAAATCCGCCTTCGCGATCTCGGCGGCATCATCGTCGTCGACTTCATTGATATGGAAGAGCGCCGCAACCGCGAAAAAGTTTTGTCTGCCCTGCAGATGGCTCTTGAGGAGGATAAGGCTCCATCGAAGGCTCTTTCCTTCAACGAGTTCGGCCTCGTCTGCATCACGCGCAAACGCACCAAGCAAGCTCTCGAACGCGTCCTCTGCCAGCCTTGCCCCTATTGCACCGGCTCCGGCATGGTCAAATCCATTCCCACGCTCTGCTACGAAATCCAATCCGAAGCTCGCAAAATGGCCACCGCCGATCACGAAGGCCCCAATCTAACCCTTCGCGTTCACCCCGAGATCGCCAAAGCTCTAAAAACCCGCGAATCCATGCTAATGGACGAACTCGAGCAAACCTCTCACAAACACATCATCATCCAATCCGACGCCACCCTCCACTGGGAGCAATACGACATCTACTAACAATCCACAATCTTTCTTGTTTTTTCCTCGTGGGGGCACAGCACGCTGTGCCCCTCTTTGTTGTTGTACATAACATCGCTCGATCCCGAATCAATCTGGCGGCTCTACCTACCCTCAATCGCCACTTGAACAACGCGACCTCGAACGCGATACTGGTTTCATGTCCGCGGTCGCATCTGCACCGGCCCTTCGCGTCACTGGTCTTCGCAAGGCGTACCAAGACGTCGTCGCCGTCAATGGCCTCGACCTCCAAGTCCACGCCGGCGAATGCTTCGGTCTTCTCGGTCCCAATGGAGCGGGGAAAACAACGACGGTCGAAATCTGCGAAGGCTTGACCGCCCCGGATTCTGGCGACGTCGAATTACTCGGCATGCATTGGAATTCCGATGCCGAAAAGCTCCGCCAAAGGCTCGGCATTCAGTTGCAGGATACGCAGCTCTCCGAAAAACTCACGGTCTTCGAAACTCTCCGTTTGTTCCGCAGCTTTTTTGAGCAAGGCCCAGGCGCGTCCGAAGCCATCGCGCTCGTACAGCTGGAAGAAAAAAAGAATTCCCGTGTCGGCAATCTTTCCGGAGGCCAGAAGCAGCGCCTGGCGCTCGCTTGCGCGCTCGTCGGCGATCCCGATTTTCTTTTTCTCGATGAGCCCACCACCGGACTCGACCCGCAAGCCCGCCGCCAGCTTTGGGATTTGATCGAGCAGTTCAAGTCCTCCGGCCGCACCATTCTTCTCACCACGCATTACATGGACGAAGCCGAGCGCCTTTGCGAGCGCGTGGCCATCATGGATAACGGCAAACAAATCGCCCTCGGCAGTCCGCGCGAATTGATCGCCTCTATCTGCGCGGAGCACATGGTTGCCTTTTCTACCGGCGCCAATTCGAAGGCCCTCGATATTCCCGCTCTGCGTCGCATCGCAGGTGTCCGCGACGTTCGCTCCGAAAATGGCACGGTGGAAATGCAAGTCACCGAACTTCATCTCGCTGTGCCAGCGCTACTCGCGGAATTGGCACGTCAAAATATTCCACTCACGGAATTGAGTACGCATTCCGCGACATTGGAGGATGTGTTCGTTTCCCTGACTGGACGCCACCTCCGCGATGAATGAGCACAATGAGCTCTCCAAATGAGTGACACGACCGCCATTCCCGAGATTCAAGTTCGCGCAGCGGAGCGGAAAGCTCCGCGCGGCAGAACGTTCGCCGACCATCCTCTTGTGCAATTAACCATCGTGCGCTTCCTCGAAACACTGCGCGAACCAGAAGCGCTCTTCTGGATTTTCGCGTTTCCCATTCTCCTTGCGGGCGGCCTGGGCATCGCCTTCCGCAATCGTCCCGCCGAGATCTTGAAGATCGCAACGGTCTCACCGCAACTGACGCAATCTCTGCAGCATGAAAAGCTTCTATCGGTGCAGCAGCTCGACATATCCTCCGCCGAAGAAGCGCTGCGCACCGGCAAGATTGCTTTGCTCGCCGTGCCTGGTGCGAACGGGGCTGTCGACTACCGCTACGACGATACAAACCCGGAAGGCCGTACTGCGCGCATGCTGGCGAATCGCGCCGTGCAACAAGCCGCGGGACGCGTCGATCCCGTTGCTACGCGTGATCTATTTATGCGCGAGCCCGGCTCGCGTTACATCGATTTCCTCATTCCAGGATTGCTCGGAATGAATCTGATGGGCAGCGCGATTTGGGGCATGGGTTTCACCGTCGTTGATATGCGTCGCAAGAAACTGCTGAAGCGATTGATCGCGACTCCCATGCCGAAGCAATACTTTTTGCTTTCCTACGTGCTATCGCGCATCTTGATGCTCGTCGCCGAAGTGGGCATCGTGCTCGGATTCGGCGCTTGGATCTTTCATGTGCCGGTGCGCGGCTCGTTACTCAGCCTCGCGCTGGTCTGCCTCTTGGGTTCGCTCACATTCAGCGCCATGGGATTGCTGCTCGCGTCCCGCGCGAGAACGATCGAGGCAGCTTCAGGGTTGATGAACGCCGTCATGCTGCCGATGTGGATCGCTTCCGGCGTGTTCTTTTCCGCGCAGAGATTTCCGGATATCGTGCAGCCCATCATCAAAGCGCTTCCGCTAACCGCGGCGATCGATGCGTTGCGCGCGAATATGTTGCAGGGCGCAAACCTTGTCCAGGTGGCGCCGCAGATGGGCGTGCTCGCCGCTTGGCTGTTTGTCTGCTTCGTCTTGGCGCTGAAGCTTTTTCGTTGGCGCTAGAATTCCTCCATCGTCTCTTTTAAATATTTTCGCCAGTGTCAGCTTTTCTTTGCTCTCGCGCTGAAACTTTTCGCCCGGTGCTGGATTACTTTCTGATCTTCTAGCTGACGGCCTTTTTGTGGAATTGCCTCAGCCCGACGGTAAGAAGCAGCGCGTTGAATCCGATTAATCCAGCGAACACGGCGAGCATGGAGAGGTGCGGAAATTGCGGGACCAGCGTCGCGCGCAAACCTTCGCTGGCATAGACCAGCGGATTCACCAGCACGGCTTTCTGCATAATTGGAAAATTCTTCAGCGCGCTCCACGGATAGTAGGTGCATCCGAAAAAGATCATCGGCGCTACCACCAGTGAAAACATCAGGCCAATGTGCGTTTGCTCGACGCTGCAGCCCAGCGCCAGTCCGCCGCACGCGGAAAAAATCGCCACGAGCAGCGCCACTACGGCAAAGAGCAGCGGCCTGTGGAGGCTCAAGTCCACGCCGGGCCGGAGCAGCAGCCACGCGGCGGGGATGACCATAATTCCCGCGGCGAGCGCCTGAATCGTGCCGGCGACAACTTTTTCAATCGCGACCCAGGAAATGTCCATGGGGGCGAGCAAGCGGTCCTCGATCTCGCGCGTGAACTGGAACTCTCCGATGAGCGGCATGGCGACCGCCCAGATGCCCGTGCCGACCATGCACAGCGCCATAATCCCCGGAAGCAGCAAGCTCTTGTAACTGGGAGGCATGTAGCCGCTGCCGACCATCACGCGGCCGAAAATGAACACGAACATTAGCGGCTGCAGAAAGGTTTGAAACAGAATCGCCACGATGCCGCGCCGCGCGACGCGTGCGTCGCGAGCCAGCATGGCCATGAAAGCCTTGTAGTTCATTCGCGCAAGCTCCTGCCGGTGTGATGCAGAAAGAGATTTTCGAGGCTGGGTTCGGAGATGTGCACATCGCACAACTCGACGTTTGCGGCGAGCGCAAGGTTCGCAATTTCCGAAACGAGCGGTCCGCCGCGGTCGGCGTAAAGATCGGCGCCGTTGTTTTCCGTGGGACGCACTTCGCGTACGCCCGCCAATGCCTGGAAGCGCTGCAATAGTTCGGGCGAGTTGTGGCCGAAGCGCAGGCGCAGCAGGTAGCCGCCGGGCACGGAGGCCTTCAGCTCCTGCGGCGTGCCGAGAGCGATGACTTGGCCATGATCGACGATCGCGAGGCGCTGGCAAAGAGCATCGGCTTCTTCCATGTTGTGCGTGGTCAGCAGAACGGTTTTGCCGCTTTGGTTGTACTCGCGGATGATTTCCCAGAGAAGCAAGCGAGTCTGAGGATCCAAACCGGAACTGGGCTCATCGAGGAACAGCACCTGCGGATCGTGCATCATGGCGCGCGCGATGGAAAGGCGCTGCATCATGCCTCCGGAAAATCCGCGCACGATTTGATCGGCGCGGTCGGTGAGCTTGAAGCGCTCCAGGAGAGATGCCGCACGCTTGTTACGCTCGTGCGAACCGAGGCCAAAATAGGCGCCGTGAAAAACGAGAATTTCGCGGGCGGTCAAAGAAAAATCGAGGTTGGGGCGCTGAGCTACCACGCCGATCAGGCGTTTGACGGCGGACTGTTCTTTCCAGACTTCATGTTCACCGATCCAGGCTTGGCCGGCGGTTGGGCGGACGCGCGTGGTGAGAATACCGACCGTGGTGGATTTTCCAGCGCCATTGGGGCCGAGCAAGCAGAAAATTTCTCCCGGGTGGATATCGAGAGAAATTCCATTCAGCGCGACAATTTCCGCCTTCGGCTGTTTTCCCTTGCCGCGCTTTGCGGCAAAAGAAATTCCGCCCGAGCCGGCCGCGAGTGGCGGCGGCGAGTGATACACCTTGCGCAAATCCTTGGTGCGTATGCCGGCCGCCATTTCTCAGTTCCTCTCATCACTTCCTTACGAAAGCGCCTCAACAAAAGTTACTTCGCAAAAGCTCGTTGCTTCGTGGCCTCTCGCGAGCCTCGCAATCAAGGCCTGATACTGGTTCGAGCAGCGGCTTGCATGTGCCAAAAAACCGCACAGGCAAGGGTGCCTGTGCTACGCCAACAGTCCTGAGATGATTCCAGAGTGGCGGGACGCATGTCAATTCAGGAGAAAAATGCCTGCTAGCGTCGTTGCCGTTGTAACTATCCAGATTTTTCATGCTGGGCGTCCTTCTTACCAACCTACAAAACTTCCATCACGCTCACCGACCCGAGTAGCGCTGCTCTTTCCACGGATCGCCGTAGGCGTGATAGCCGTTGCGTTCCCAGAAGCCGAGGCGGTCGTAATCGAGAAGCATAAAGCCACGCACCCACTTGACGCTCTTCCAGGCATAGAGATGCGGAACGATTAGGCGCAGAGGGCCACCATGTTCGGCGGTAAGCGGCTCGCCATCATGATCGAATGCGAAGAGAACATTCGGCTGCAACAGATCCTTGAGTGGCACGTTCGCCGTGTAACCTTCTTCGGCGAGAATTGAGGCGAATTGCGCACCCGGCTTTGGTTGGATCAGCTTGACTACGTCGGTGAACAGCACACCTTTCCAACGATTGTCCAGGCGGCTCCAGCGCGTAACGCAGTGAAAATCCGACATGGTTTCGGTTTGCGGCAGCGCACCAAATTCCTTCCAAGTCAGGCGCTTCGGCTCTTCGACCTCGCCAGAAATTTTGAAATCCCATTTGGCCGGATCAAATTGCGGGATGCTCCCGTAATGAAGCACGGGCCACTTGAGAGTAAGCGACTGGCCCGGCGGCAAACGGCCTTTCTCCTTGGCCTTATTCTCCAGCTCCTTGCGCGTTCCTAGTTCCCCGAACAGTGACATGCCGTTTTCCTTTGTGATCAAGTGCTCGTTGCTTCTGTGAGTCTCCTGCTGCCGTTAGTCCACGTTGAGAGTATGTCCCAGGTATGAGACAACTGAAAATCCGAAACGTGCCGGTCAGGAGAGAAACAATGCTGGCTTCGATGAACATGATGGGTTTCGTTCTTACGAAGGATTACGACAAATCGCGCGCCTTCTACGAAGGCCACATGGGATTCGACTTCGTGAGTCTGGATAAGTTTGCGCTGGTCGTTCGAGCGGGCAAAAGCGGTATTCGGATCGTGAAGGTTCCGACTTTCACTCCACTGCAGAGCACCGTGCTGGGCTGGGAAGTGGACGACATCGAAACTATAGTCGGATGGCTCACGAAACGCGGCGTTGCATTTGAAAAATACCCGTTCGTTCAAGACCAAGAACGGGGGATTTGGACCGCCCCGGATGGCAGCAAAGTCGCCTGGTTCCTGGATCCAGACGGAAATGTCTTGAGCGTCTCGCAACATGTCTGAGGGGCTACGCGCTGATTTGCGGCTCATGGCGTCGCCAGCCTTGCGGGTGGGAGCGCCGGTTTAAGTGCTGGCAGCAGAATGTATGCTTGCAATTCAAGGCGCTTGGTGCGAGTTTACAGACATGAGCACACAACTTAACCGTCGTGATTTTTTGCTAGGGGCAGAGGCGATAGTGATAGCTGGCTGCCTGAGCCGCGCCTACGCGGGGGTCTCTCCGGAAGAGGTAGCGGGCGACGAGAACTTCTGGAACAAGATCCGCAGTGCATACATCCCTGACCCGAAGATCCTTAACCTCAACAATGGCGGGGTTGCGCCGGCGCCGACGGTGGTCCTGGATGCCGAGATCGAAGCGATTCGTTATAGCAACCAGCTTCCGGCTTACCGCATGTGGCGCGACTTGGAACCGCGGATCGAAGACGTACGGACGCGCCTCGCCCGTATGTGGAACGCCGATCCGGAATGCATTGCCATCACGCGGAACGCCAGCGAGTCGCTGCAGATCGCGCAGTTTGGAATTGACCTTGCGCCGGGCGACGAAGTCCTGACGACCAGCCAGGACTATCCGCGGATGATCACGACGTGGCAGCAGCGTGAGCGCCGGGAAAAGATAGTGCTCAAGCAACTGGACTTCGCCGTGCCGGTAACTAATAGCGCTGATTTAGTGCGTTTGTTCGAACAGGCGATCACGCCGCGCACCCGCGTCATCCATATGTCGCAAGTGGTGTTCCTGACGGGCCAGATATTTCCCATCAAGGAGATCTGTGCGCTGGCGCGAGAACGGGGCATCATCAGCATTGTGGACGGGGCCCATGCGTTTGCGCACGTGCCCTTCCAGTTCTCTGATTTAGACTGCGATTTCTACGGCACCAGCCTGCACAAATGGCTCTCGGCGCCCATCGGCACCGGCATGTTGTACGTACGAAAGGACCGCATCGAAAAACACTGGGCACTGATGGCCGCGCCGCCATCGATGGACAAAAATATCCGCAAGTTCGAAGAGATCGGAACTCATCCAGCGGCCATGCACAATGCCATTCTGCAAGCGCTGGAGTTCTACGAACAAATAGGCGCGGAGCGAAAATTCGCGCGGCTGAGGTATTTGAAGAATCGCTGGGCGGAACGATTGGGCAAAGTTCCTGGCGCCCAAGTGCTGGTCGGGTTGGAACCTGACCATTCCGGGGCCTTCGGCACGATCCACTTCGAAACTATGGATCCCGGAAAGCTCGGCGATGCGCTGCTGACCAAATACAACATCCTGGTTACGCCGATCGTGACGCCTAGCTTCAAAGGCATTCGGGTCAGCTCGAATGTTTACACCTCAACCGCGGAAATCGATCGGTTCTGCGATGCCGTGGAAGCGATCGTGCCTCGCGCCTAGAAGCAGGGCGAGCGATACGCCTGAATTCCAAAGCAAATAAAGCTAAAGCCCGGAGTGACTGGTGACTCGTGACCGGTGACTCGTGCAAACCACCTCAAACACATGGCTTAGACACGCATGGACCTGCTGGTGTCTCTGCGGGAACGGGAGGTGTGGGGCTTCGGCGAAGAACTCGGGGCCAGCCAGAGGAACGGAACTAGCTCAGAAATGGGTCGCGTATTTAACCGACTGGCTAAATACGCCTAACAGGAATAAAAAACGAGGGAGGTCCAAAACTGGAAAAGAATACGCCGGATGACCCTATGGGGATGACCGTATGAGCCGACGGGAGAAAAAGTTACGAGGGCGCGGATTTGGCGATGATTAGGGTGATGTCGTCGTGTTGTTCGTGCGGGGCGAATTGGCGGACGTCGGCGACGATGTTCTCGAGCAGGGCTTCCGAGGGCAAGGCGCGGTGGCGGCGGAGGGATTCGACAAGGCGGTCTTCGCCGAATTCGTCGCGGGCTTCGTTGAAGGATTCGGTGATGCCGTCGGTGTAGAGGGCGAGAGTGTCGCCAGGGGAAAAGGTGAGTTCGCCGAGTTCGCAGTCCCATTTCTTGAAGATGCCGAGGACGGTGCAGGTGGCGTAGAGGCGCTCGACGGTGTCGTTGGCGCGGAGGATTAGGGCGGGAAGATGGCCGCAATTGACGTAGCGCAGGCGTCTCGTGGACACGCGATAATCGGCGAAGAAGAGGGTGGCGAAGGCGCCGTCGGGCGTGTTTTGGCAGAAGAGCTTATTGACGGCTTGCAGGACGAGTTGCGGCTGATCGATAGAGATGGCGCATTGGCTGCGGAGATTGGCTTGTAGATTGGCCATCAGCAGGGCGGCGGCAATTCCCTTCCCGGAAATATCACCAATGACGAGGCCGAGTCGATCGGGGCCGAGATCGAGGAAGTCGTAGTAATCGCCGCCGACTTGGCGAGCTTGAATGCACATGCCTGAATAATCGAGCAACTGGATGGTAGGGCGGGATTGGGGAAAGAGGCGGGATTGGACTTCTTTGGCGATTTCGAGCTCCTGGGCGGCGCGGCGCTCGGATTCGTGTTTTTCGGCGGTGGCGCGGCGCTGGGCTTCAAGGGCGTGGGTGATTTCGTCAAAGCTGACCAGGGAGAAGGTGTTGCCGTCCAGATCGCGGAAGCGGGTGGAGACGCCGCCCCAGATGGGGGTTTCTTCGCCTAAGAGAGGAGATTCGACGGCGCTGCGAACGGCGTGGGTTTCGGGGTCGTATTTGATGCGGCGGAGACGGGGAGTGTGCTGGAAGCGGACGCCGCGTTTGGACCATTCCTGAAATTTTGAGAGAACGTCTTCGGTGATGAAGACGACGCGGGTGGAGCGGCCGATGAGTTTGTAGTCCTGCGAGTCTGGCTTGGGAGCGATGAGGGAGAGAACGGCGGAGCCGTCGGGAGGGGCGACAGCGACGAGGCGCTCGCCAGACTGGAGTTTGGCGTCGTAGGCCAGGTGGAAGCCGAGTTGATCGAGGTAGAAGCGGAGGCTGCGATCCTGATCGCGGACGAAGATGCTGATGGAATGGATGCGGAGGTGGGGGCTTAGAGACGAGGGAACAGGGGCGGCGTCCATGGACGAGATTATACGGCGTCGAGAGGGAGCGGGGAAAAAGATAACGCAGAGGCGCAGCGGGCGCGGAGTTTCGCGGAGATGTTTGTATAAGGCAGCGTTTGCCAGAGTGGAGCGAAGTGGGGGACAATTTGTTGCGATGTAGGCACAACGATGCGTTGGGCGGCGCGTCGAGAAAATTCAAAAGCGCCGGTCTAAAGGCCGGCCACTACAAAAGAGGGTGCGTGTGGGATGACGGCAAGAATACTTGATGGGACGAAGATTCGGGATGCGATTTTTGCGGAATTGAAGGATGAGGTGGCGATACTTACGTCTACCGGGATACGGCCGGGGTTGGCGGCGGTGTTGGTGGGGGAGAATCCGGCTTCGCAGATTTATGTGAAGAGCAAAATTGCGGCTTGCGAGCAGTTGGGGATGGGGAGTGGATTGATTACGCCGGCGGCTAGCGCCACTACGGCGGAACTCTTGGCGATTGTGGAGGATTTGAATCGGGACAATGATACGGACGGGATTTTGATTCAGCTGCCTTTGCCAGGGCAGGTGGATACGAAGAGGGTTTTGGAGGCGGTTGATCCGGCGAAAGACGTGGATGGGTTTCACCCCGTCAATTTGGGACGGTTGGTGAGCGGGAGACCGGGGTTGGTGGCGTGCACTCCGGCGGGGTGCATGGAGATTTTGCGGCGGAATGATATTGCGATTGAAGGAGCGAACGCGGTGGTTTTGGGGCGGAGCGACATTGTGGGCAAGCCGATGGCTTGGCTTTTGATGCATGCAAATGCGACGGTGACGATTTGCCATTCGAAGACGAAGGATTTGGCGGAGGTGGTGCGACGCGCGGATATCGTGGTGGCGGCGATGGGGAAGGCGGGATTTGTACACGCGGACTGGATTAGGCCTGGCGCGACGGTGATTGATGTGGGGACGAATCGGGTGACGGATGCGGCGGAAGCGGAAAGATTGTTCAGAAACTTCCCTGCCCGTTTGGAAAAGTTCCGGGCAAAGGGGAATGCGTTAGTGGGAGATGTGCATCCGGATGCGGTGAATGTGGCGGGGGCGCTTACGCCGGTGCCCGGGGGCGTGGGGCCGATGACGATTACGATGTTGATGAGCAATACCGTGAAAGCGGCGCGGATGCGGCGGGCAAAAGCCATACCACGGACGATTTCTGTTGGCGGGCCGTCCAACCCAGGTGCGCGATAAAAACAAAAATGCAGCGACTCGGACTTACTGGCGGCATCGCCAGCGGCAAGAGCGCCGTGGCGGGGATGCTGCGCGAGATGGGATTTCACGTGATTGATGCGGATGGGTTGGGGCATACGTTGATGGAACCTGGGACGCGGGCCTATGGCGAAATTGTGCGGGAATTTGGGGCGGGCATTTTGGTTGAACCGGGAAGGATTGACCGCGGGAAACTTGGGGCGGTGGTGTTCGCGGACAGTGGGAAGCTGGAGCGGCTAAACGCCATTTTGCATCCGCGAGTGGAGGCAGAGATTCATCGCAAATTCGCGGAGTGGGAGAAAGACGGGGTGCGGGATGCGGCGTTTGTGGAGGCGGCGCTGTTGGTGGAGGCTGGGTATCAGAAAAATTTGGATGGATTGGTGGTGGCGTGGTGCCGGCCGGAGCAGCAATTAGAACGATTGATAACACGGGGGTTGAACGAGGAGGAGGCGCAGCGGCGGATTGCGGCGCAGATGCCTGCGGAGGAGAAGTTGAAGTACGCTACGGAGAAGATTGATTGTTCCGGATCGCTCGAGGAGACGCGGCGGTCGGTGGA